>Ga0307474_10002369_pt1 | contig 13555 bp, 11 predicted proteins | sample atmos_gasesECM1C_2_FD_203312 | JGI IMG/M metagenome (GOLD analysis project Ga0307474, IMG submission 203312) | Hardwood forest soil microbial communities from Morgan-Monroe State Forest, Indiana, United States - atmos_gasesECM1C_05 | ecosystem: Environmental > Terrestrial > Soil > Temperate... | reverse complement strand
TGGCAGGATTCATAGTCTGCGATCTTTACCTCACGCGCGGGGAATGGAAGCCATCATATGTCTGGGACGCCTTGGCGCTGTGCGGTTGGCCGCTGGTATGGCTCCTTGGGCGCAAACTTGGTCATGTTGTTCTTCCCTTCGTGATCATCCTGCTTTACCTTTCCGCCTTCCGCGGGCGCATCTTCTCGGCAGTGTTCAGCAACCGCGTGATCACTGACATCGGAGGGATGTGCTATAGCATCTATCTGTTCCATGTTTTAGTCCTCTACGCGGCCAAACATTTTACCTGGCCCGTGCACATCGGGCAGAACTTCTGGGTCTATTACGTGCTTCAGGCTGCGCTTTCCTTACCGATCGTACTCTTAGTGTGTGGCGCGTTCTTTCTGTTGATCGAACGACCTTGCATGGACCGGGAGTGGCCACGGAAGCTGTGGAGATTCGGGCAAACGGTGTTCTCCCCCGTAGCAACTGAGCAACCCGCCGAACTGACACCCTCCGGCGGGGCAAAATAGGCGCAGCCGTGGCCGTATGATCCTGATTCAGTCCGTCCCAAAGATTGGGAATCGCATGATGCTGAAACGCACAACTCCATTGCTGGACGCTGCTGAAAACGCCACTGCAGATCGCGTCGACCACTCTCACGTCCCCAATTTGTATGCGCCGGGAGCCGCGGGAAGGACGCGTTGCAGAGCGGAGCCATCACAATGGGAAATACTTGCGCTGTGGCTGCTGACATGTCTGATATTCGTGGGAGGAATCGCCCCGCTTTGCAATTACTTTTCCCTGGTGGACAATTCTGGAGATTCCTCGGCCTACATGGCCGTAGCGTCTGCCATTCGCCATTGGAATTTCCACGGCCTGCAGGTCAAGCAGTTTTGGGGCCTGCCCTATGCCATGGCGGGCTTGTCTCTTTTGACCGGCGCGAGCGACCGTACGGCGCTGATGGTCATCTGCTTTGCCTCATCGTTGGCCAGCGTTGCCATCGCCTATCGCTTGTGGGGAGGCTGGGTCTCTGGCTTCTTTGCAATTCTAAATTTCGACTGGATGCAACGGTCCTATCTCGGTGGGTCTGAGCCGTTGTTTGTTGCTCTCCTGTTCGCTTCATTCCTTGCGATCCGAAAGGATCGCTGGTGGCTCGCCTCTCTGCTTGCGTCTCTGGCGACCGTGGTCAGGCCGCTTGGAATATTCGCGCTGGTCGGCATCGGACTAGCCCTGCTGTGGAAGCGCGATTACCGCAGGCTCGCGCCGGCAGTTGCCACCGGACTTGCGATTGGAATTCTCTATGCCATACCGCTCGCCAGGTATTTCCACGATCCGCTGGCCACCGCGCACACCTACTCGAACCCACAGTGGCAGGGCGGATGGCTGTTCGGATTTCCTTTCTACGCGATCATTAAGGGCACGCTAACTGAACCGGCTCCTTTGACCAATCTGATTCTGAGTTTTGGATGGATTTTTCTGGTGCTGTTCGCTGTGATCGTCATGATCAGGAGCAGCGAGTTTCGCCAATATGCCCGGGCGCATCCGGTCGAGATTCTCTTTTTGATTCCCTACCTCTGGTGTCTCTACACATACAACTATCCGCATTGGGCTCGGGGAACCTTTGCCCGGTTCTCAATTCCAGTTCTGCCCTTTGTCCTGATCGCACTGTATCGCTGGATTCCTAAAGATCGTCGGCTGCTTTGGGCGTTGGGGACGATCACGTCGGTCCTTGCCGCAGCATCCGCGATCGGCTTGGCCAACGTCCCCGCTTTGATCCGGCGGGCTATTGGATAACAGTCGCGTCAGGGCTGGGTCGCTGCCACAAACGACTCCTGATGTTTATAGGATGGCAATTTTGGAAGCGGCTCATCTGTCTGCCCCTAGTTGTTAAGTCTGGCCTGCACTGCGCGATCTACACCACTCGTTCGGGAAAGCGGTGAACGGAGTGCCTTCAAACTTACCTCAGTCTCTCCCAGATCAAAGTGCGCACCGTCTTCTTGCCGGTGGCCGGATCGCTTGAAGGTTCGGTGGTGAGCGCAAGGCGGTCGCCATCCAACTTGTAAGTTCGTACAACGGAGTCGCCCGTGCGCGATTGATCCCACGACACATCTATGTGGTGAGTAACGGTTTTGGCTTCGCGATTCAGTATGTACGTTCCGGCATAGGAGAGCATGCTTCGGATCAGCGCCTCCGCCTCTTCTGGCGTGGCAACCGGACCGGCAGGCTTTTTGCGGTCACTGCCGACAATGATCACCATCATGCGCCCGTCGTTGCCGTAATTGATGTAACCGGCTGGATGAGCCCCCATCACGTCGGACTTGGCCCCGGATGGAATTTCCTCGCGGACATAGGAGACCAGCTTCCATGTCCCAAGAATCTGTTGCTTGATCGAGTTAACCCGCTCGGTCTGCGCCACCGCCACGCATGAAAGTGCAAAAGCCGCTGCAGTAAGAAGAATAATTCGCCTCATGCGATATCTCCTTTCCACGTATGCTATCGGTTTTCAGCAGGAACGATCAGTCAGAGAGTAGATACTCAGTCGGCGAAGGCGGAGCAGGGCGCGGGGGATAAAGTTCACTCAGATTTTGATGCGTTGCTGCTTGGCAATCAGTCGGCGGCGACGCTGCGCTCTACAACTTCTTCGTGCTGCGGACGCCGTGGCGCGCGGTTGGAAGGCAGGCCGGCGTCGCGAATTTTGTAGAGCAAAGCCCGGTAGCTGATGTTCAGAGCCTTGGCGGCGGATTTGCGATTCCAGTGATGGTGCTGCAGCACTTTCAGAATGATCTTGCGTTCCAATTCACGCACCGCCTGGCGCGTGATTTTTTTCAGCGAGATCGGGCCATCGACGGAAATGTCGGCGCTGAAGAAGTCTGGTGCATGCGGGCGCAGATCGCCGGAGATGGACTCTTCGTTCCCCAGAATCACATACCGCTTCATCAGATTTTCCAACTCGCGGATATTGCCGGGCCAATGATACTTCTTCATCGCGTTCATCAGGTCGGCAGAGGGCGCGGGAGCGCGCGAGTTGAACTTCCGGTTGTAGTAATCAAGGAAGTAGGCAATGAGCTGCGGAATGTCGGCCGCGCGGTCGCGCAGCGGCGGCATGTGGAGGTTCACCACGTTGATGCGATAAAACAAATCGGCGCGGAAGCTGCCGTTGGCGATCTCTTCCTCCAGTTTCCGGTTGGTGGCGCAAACCACTCGGACTTCCACCTTCTTATCTTCCTGCGCGCCGATGCGGCAGAATTGTCCGTCCTGCAGAAGCTGCAGCAGCTTGGACTGCAGCGCCATGTCGAGTTCTGAGATTTCGTCGAGAAACAGCGTGCCGCGGTGGGCCATCTCGACCCTGCCAGGTTTCGTACCATAGGCGCCAGTGAAGGCGCCCTTCTCGTAGCCGAACAATTCGCTTTCGAGCAGTGTGCCGGGAATCGCGGGACAATTCACTTTTACCCACGGACCGCTCTTCCACGGCGACGAGGCGTGGATCATCCGGGCGATAATATCTTTGCCCGTACCGCTTTCCCCGTGAATCAACACAGGAACATTGGCCCCGGCGATCTTGCCCAGCCTTTCGCGGAGCGCCCGCATCCCGTTGCTTGCTCCAAAAACGATGGAATCGGGGGGCATCTCGCCGAGGGGCTGGATCAACGCACTGACTGGATTGGTTGAAGTACTCATAGGTGTTCCTGGCTTCGGGGGCACAAGCTTATAGTCTGGTGTGCATCCGGAGAGCCAAACGCAGGGGGCGCCTACACGTGTGGCTACAAGGTAGCTTATCTGGTTGATCAAAAGCAACTTACTAAAGAGAGTCGGGCATTATCCGGGGTAATAGCCCTGGCGGGAACGCAACAGAACCAGCCCAAAGAGCGAGGGAAAAGATTTTCACACCGAAGAAGCTAGTTTCCCTCGCGTCTGCCGTCCTGGAGCGTGGGAATTGGTTAGCGGGCGAGAAAACTTCACCGCGACCAGGTTGTATCCCTCCCCATGCTGCATGCGCAACACCCTGGCGCGCAGGTTCCGGGCAACGCTGGGTAACGCGGCTAAGGCAGCCAATGGAGCGCTGGGGATCTCGAGCAAAACCTGCGCTGCTGAAGGAATGGACCGGCGAACCGCAACCAACATACCCCCGGCAGAGACGTTCAGAGCCGTGGCAAATTCCAGAAACTCCTTATCGGTTTCAGCCTGACTTCTGACAAAAACTGGGATGGCCAAAGGCAAGCGCGGCCATCGCCGACGCTCTCCCGCTGGAGTTTTTACCTTCACGCGCACCCCTTCCTGATCCTTTAAATGAAGATTTCAAGCATCTTAGGGGCCAAAGCCGGGCTTTAGGGCTAAAACCTCTGAGTAACGGGGGTGAAACTCGGAACGAGCGGGTGAAGCGGGGGCGGGGTCAGCCGTAAAGCCGTTAAAGTGCTGGCCTTTTCAACATTGTGCGCTTCCGTATAGAACGCATTGGCATCTTAGCTGGGCCGTAGCGGTCAGACCGCAGAGTGCAAGGTTTTGCCACACTTGGGTAATCAGGTTGCATTTTTCGTTGACAAGCAAAACCGGGCTGGCATACGATTTTGAAATAGCATTCCTCCTCGCCAGTCGAATGCATTCCCCCCTTCGTTTGTGACCGCTGCGCCCCATATGGCCACTGTGCAAAAGAATTTGTGTGTTTCCGAGCCCGACGCCGGAAAAACAGCCGTACCGGTGCCTCCTGGCCCAAGTGAAGGAATCCCCAGCCAGGCTGACTTGCCGCAGGCGTACTCTGAATTGCAGGAGCGATTTCAACGCACCACCAACGCCCTGGGGTCTGCCGCGCATGACCTGAAAACGCCGCTGGCAATTCTCAACGGCTACGTTGAATTGCTGCAGAGCGAAAAGCTGGGACCGCTCAATGATCGCCAGCGGGAAGTGCTCGGCGATATGCAGTCGAGCGGCAAACGGTTGCAACAGTTCATACAGGATTTCCTCACCTACAGCGCGCTCGAAACTGGCGGCTTGAAGATGTACTTCGAACCGGGCAATCTCAACGATTGCCTGTCCGATGTTTGCCGCCTGTGGTCGACTCGCTTTCAGGCAAAAGGATTGGCGCTTTACTTTCTTGCAAATGACAAGCTGCCGGTATTTCCTTTCGATTCCCCAAAGCTGCAACGCGTAATCTCGAATCTGCTGGAGAATTCTTTTAAGTTTATTCCGCAAGGCGGCACGGTGTGGTTGCATGCGGAGCCCTACATGTGGGAGCGGCGCAGCACGGCACAGTCGGTATCGGCGGGTGAGAGGCGAAGGCTCGATACCGCACAGCCAAATTCTGTGAAGGTCAGCGTCTCTGACACTGGTCCTGGAATTCCTGCCGAGTTTCATCAGGAAGTTTTCGACGATTTCTTTCGTATGCCCGGTAATGAAAATCAGGAAGGTATGGGACTGGGGCTGGCCATCGTGCGCCGCCTGGTGCAAGGGATGGGCGGAAAGGTTTGGGTCGAAAGCGATCCCGGCGCAGGTTGTAAATTCTCTTTTCTCGTTCCGTTTAAACCGGTTCAGCATCCAACTGGCAAAGGAAAGAATCGATGACTGAGGCCGCAAAAATTCTGCTGGTCGATGACGAACCGGCGATGCTCCGTTATATTCGGACTCTGCTCGAAGTCGACGACTACAAAGTGGAAACCGCTTCCACCGGGGAGGAGGCTCTGCAGCGCGTGGATAAAGGCATGGAGCCTGACCTGGTGCTGCTGGATGTCTTGATGCCCGGAATCGACGGGCTCGAGACCCTGGAGCAGCTTCGCCACAAGCGGCCAGGCGTAAAAGTGGTAATGCTTTCCTGCGTCAACGATACGAAAAAAGTCGTGCAGGCCATGCGCCTGGGCGCACACGACTACCTCACCAAACCTTTTCAGAAGGCGGAACTTGACGCCGTGATCGACCAGTGCCTGGGACAGGGTAAAGCCGTAATCGGGGGCGAAGCCGAGGACGTAGGCGACGACATTTTCTTCATCGCGGCCAGTCCGGCCATGCGGAAGATTCGTTCGCAAGCCGCACTGGTGGCGCATGTGGATATTCCCGTCCTGTTGCTGGGAGAGAGCGGCACCGGAAAAGAAGTGCTGGCGCGCCTGATCCACAAGCTTTCGCCGCGAGCCCACCGCACTTTCTTGAAAGTCAATTGCGCCGCTGTCCCCGCCGATCTGCTGGAGAGTGAACTCTTCGGCTATGAGCCCGGTGCCTTCACTGGGGCCACGCACGCCAAGCCCGGCAAGTTCGAACTCTGCAACCGCGGCACCATCCTGCTCGACGAAATCGGCGAAATGCCGCCTGCTCTTCAGGCCAAGCTGCTTCACGTTCTGCAGGACAATAGTTTCTCAAGGCTCGGAAGCCGCAGTGTAATCAAAGTGGATGTGCGCATCCTGGCTGCCACGAACATCGATATCCCGCAGGCTTTGGCGACCAAGCGCCTGCGCGAAGATCTTTACTACCGCCTGAACGCGTTCACGTTGCAACTTCCGCCGCTGCGTGACCGCAAGGAAGAAATTCCAGTTCTCTTGAAGCACTTCATGACGCGCATGGCAGAACATTATGCGCGCCCCCAGCTCCCGCTTTCGCCGCAGATGCTCGAAGCCTGCCAGGCTCATCCCTGGCCGGGCAATCTGCGCGAGCTCAACAATTTCTTGAAGCGTTATTTGATTCTGGGGGATGAAAATCTGGCCGTCGCCGAACTGCAGCCGCGCACCGATGGCAACGGCGGCGCAGCCCTCGGACCCTCTGGTTCCAAGAGCACAGAAGCGGGCGGAGGATTGAAATCGCTGGCTCGCACCGCCAAGGACGAGGCCGAGGGCGAAGCTATCCGGCAAGCGCTCGAGCAGACTAACTGGAATCGCAAACAGGCGGCCGCTCTTCTGCAAATCAGCTATAAAGCCCTGCTCTATAAAATCCGGCAATACGGCATCGCCGAGGCCAAGAGCCACCACAAGCTCTCCGCCGGAGCGTAGCAGCCAGAAGCTGTTCCATAAAGCGCTTGGGAAGGGCACGACTTCGTCGTGCCGTCCGAGCTAATCGGTGTGAAAGCTTCCTACGGAGTCACCGTAAGTTGGAACGGCTGCGATTGGCTAAATGAGCCTGAAGTCGCCGTCACCGTCATCGAATAAGTTCCAGAGGGCGTCCCGCTCACCGGCGGCAGCGTCTTACCGCCGCTGCACGAGGGCAGCCACAGTACCAGCGCAAACAGCATCGGGAGTACAAGCAGACCCAGCCAGCGCCTCCGGCGTTTGCTACCGAGCCCAAACACAGCCATCCCCGGAATCATCAGCCACAGTGCGTACATCGGCCCTCGCCAGCCTCTGGACCTGGCAGTGGTGGGTGGCTGCGGAGATGTCGTGAGGTTCAGAATGCTGGAAGCACCGCCAGTGCCTCCGCCAAACGAAACGGTGCTCGATGTGAAACTGCAAGCCGCTCCCGTGGGAGGGCCGCTGCATGTCAGCGAGACATTCGCTCCGAATGCGCCCTGAGGATTCAACTGCACCGTGTACTGCGCGGTCTGACCCGCCGCAACAGTCCGTGTCGATGGGCTGATTCCCATGGAAAATCCGCCCGCGGTAAATGTTGCGCTGGCCGTGAGGCTGGTATTCGTATTGTTGATCTTGATGACCGATGCAGTAGCCTCATATGCGCCTGTCCGGCTGGCAGTCACTACGAAATCGACCGTAGACGTGGAACCGGCCTGTAGGGTTGGGATGGTGCAAACCACGCCATTGCTGACTACGCCGCTGCAGCTTCCCGCACTCGCAGTGGCGCTGTTGAACACCACATCGGTTGAGGAAACTGCCCCGTTCACGTAAACCCCGGTCGCGAGATCCGGCCCTTCGTTCGTCACGGTAAAAGATATCGTGATCTGGTTGCCCGCGCTCACGGCCCCGGTCGGCGACACGGTTGGCGCTATGCAGATAATGCATACATCCGGAGCCGGAACCAGCTCGGCGACAAACGCGTCGCTCGGGCCGTTCAGCGTGGTTACATTTCCGAGAGGATTTTGGGTTTGGAGGTTCGTCGAAGTGGTGTCGCCGGCAAAATACGAATTCAGTGTCACCGGATCAACGGCAATGCTGGTACCGCGATCCGAACCATTCCCCCCGAAATATGTGGAATAACTGCCGATTCCAGTCTGGCCCGTCACTGTTGTCGTATCGATGTGGGCAAAAAATGCGTTTTGAGGCCCGTTAAGCGTACTCTGGATCGCTCCCGCTGTAACCGGGAAACCCGTCGCAGGGCTTACTACGCCTATCGTCCCAGAACTGGTGGTGCCGGTCACAAAAGCATCGCTTGCCGTATCGACAGCGACCGCGGCTCCGCTATCGTTCCCAGTTCCTCCGAGATACGAAAAATATGTGAGCGCTACGTTCACCTGACTTCCTGTTGTACTCAGTGTGGGATTGCTCAAGCGCGCCAGATAGGCATCGGTCGCACCCGAACTAATCGTCGGGCAAGGCGGCAGGGCGGGCGGAGGAGTATCCAGGCAGTACTGAAAGGGCGTGATGCCGGTGGGGATGACGAAATCGCTCGAATTTGTGCCTCCCGTCAGGTAGATGTTTGCCGCACCTATCGGATCAATCGCAATTCCGGTGCCCGAATCCGTACCACTTCCGCCAATGTAAGTCGAGAAAATCAGCTGTGCGGTACCCGTCTGCGCATTCTGGGGATTCAGTTTGGCAACGAAAGCATCGGTTGGATAGGGACTCGTAGCCGGCGCCGAACAAGGGTTCGGGTTCAGCAGAACAGTCGGCGGAGGCGTATCCAGACACGGCTGGTATGCGTTGAGGATGGGGAAATCTGTTCCCTGATTGCTATTACCGAACTGGCCCAGACCGCTGTTGTAGAAATTCGTCGTGCCGCTGAAATAGGCGTTGCCTGTGGAATCGACGGTGATTCCTCCGCCCGTGGCCACCGTACCGCCTGTCACCGGGCCGCCGCCGAAGTATGTGGAATAGGCGATGCTTGCTGTCCCCGGCGCGTTGGTATTCACTTCTGTAACGAAAAACTGGATTGGAGCTTTAGACACGGTCTGATACGGAATCGGCAGGTTGCTCGCCGGAAACACATCGGTTTGCGTGGGCGCGTCGGTGGAAGTGGTGGTGCCCGTGACGAATACATCTCGGTTGGTGTCGATCGCCATACCGGTCGGTTCGTCGTCGCCATTACCCGAGAGATAGGAAGAATAGATAAAGCCGGATCCAAGTGGGTTGAGTTCGCTGACAAACGCCGAATTGCAGGTGGGCGAGCTGCCGCACTGCGTCTTCGTGGAAGGCGCAGTCTGATAAGGAACGCCACCGTGCGGAAAATCGGGCGAATTCGTTTTGCCCACGATGTAGGCATTGCCCCCGCCATCCACGCCGAGACCAACGCTGGCATCGGTTCCGCTACCACCGATAAAAGTCAGGTAGAGCACTGCCGCCGGTTGCGATGGAGTGATCTTGGCGACGAAGATATGGCTTGGGCTGGTGCCCGAGATCGCAAGCGTCGACGGAATTAAAGTCGGAACTGTAGTGGTGGGAAATGTATTTGTCGGCGAACCCTGCGTGGTGCCGACAAGATAGATATTGCCGTCGCCATTCACCGCGACCGAGGGTGAGGTTTCCGAACCGCTGCCGCCGAAGTACGTAGAAAACTGAAGCACGGGATCGATCACCAGCTCGCGGCTGTGGTCATACGGACCAACCTCGAAACCAACTCGGTTGTCGGCGCGCAGAATGAAGCGTCCTGCTACGGGATCGCGGTGACCACCGTCTTTCTGATAAATCTGAGGCGCCTGCAAGCGCAAGCCACCATCTTGCGCACCGGTAAGAATCAGGTCACCGCCGCTCAATTCCAGCTTCGCTGCACTGTCAAACTGAAGTTCGGCTTGTGATGGGTCGGCTCCGGGCGAAACCTGGAAGTCGTATTCTAGATGCCCTTGCTTCCCGTAAAAAATGAGATCGATTCCGGGATAAACGTTCTCGTAGTGAACGCCGGCAAATTGGGGGATATCCCGATGCCACTTGCGCGGGTCGTTGCCGATGAAGTAGTTGCTCTTGCCCGGCAGCAGACCAACTCCGGCGGTAGCGGCGGCCGGGTTGGCACCGACCAATTTCATGTGCACGAAGTTTTCATTTCGTCCCGACGCCGAACCTCCGGCGGTTTGCATCTCTAGCGTTGCGCCGGTTGCATCCAGCATCAGCCGGTACGCCGCGCCTTGCACCAGAAACTTCACGTTAGGCTCGGCCTGCCCCTGGTTCGGCTCGAAGATGAGGGGCAGCTGTCCGAGGATGGCTCGCGCGTCCGGCTTGGTATGCGACCCTTGCACAAGAGCCTGGTGCACAAGAGACTGGGAGGCGGCGGGTATCGGCGAGGTGGCAACCCGAGCGGTGGCTTTCCCGGCGCGGGGGCGGGAGCCCGATCCAAGCAGCATGAAACCCGCCAACAGCAGCACTAACATCGCCCCGAGGGCAGGCATCCACGCGAGTCTTTTTCCCGAAGGTCGTCCCATCTCACGGCCATTTCCCATTACGTATTTCCTCCGATTCACACCGGTTATTTGGAAAGAATAGAAACGACGCGCGAGTTCGTACCCCGGCGCCGGCGAACCGCCCGCTGCTGATGTCTCACTAGGAACTGGCGGAAAACAAACAACTACTTAAACATCTGTCGGATGCCAAGTCAAGCCAGCCTCGGGCCCTCATAGTGGTGCAAGTCGCTTTTTACCCGACCGCGTCATCTCCAGCGCAGCCGCTTCCCCCACGGCTCATCCTAAGCGCAGCCGTTTTTCAGGCGAAGAGCCTGCCGTGAGCAAAGCTGACGGAATCTCCCGCCTGGTCAGCCTCCCGCAGTTGTCAGATGCGCCGGTCATCAAAGAAAGATGCCGGAGTTAGTTCCAGAGTCTTTTTTACTCTTGCAAAGCTCTGATAATCCGATACATTGGATTGTAGTCAGCGGCCTGCCGGGGGCGGTGGGACGTTGTCTCTCCCAGCCTGAAGTGATCCGTACAGCCCTGCATTGGTCTTCGTTGTGAAGAATGCTTTCAGAACTGACAGGACACATGCAATCGGACTCTCAGGAACGGCGGACGATGCGGCGCTTCGATATGCGCCTGCCGGCCCTTGTTCGTCTCGATTCAGAGAATGAGTTCCGCACCGAAACCCAGAACGTGAGCGCGCGCGGAGTTTTCTTTTATCTGGACCGGCCGCTTCCCGCGGGCACTCCCTGTGAAGTCACACTTACCTTTCCACCTCACATCACGCTCACCGACGCAGTTCGAGTCCGCTTCACCGCGCGCGTAATCCGCGTCGAGTCACCGCTTCCCTCTCACCGTATCGGAACCGCCGCCATGATCGAAGACTACGAATTCCTCCGCTCCGGCGCCAGCACCGATTTCCTCAGCGCGCTGCAGCGCGAGATGAACGAGCCAAACTAGAACACGTAGCGACGGACGCCTTCGTCCGCCCGGCGAAAATCATAGCTATTCAGGACAAACAAAAACCCGGACGAATGCGTCCAGGGCTACGTGATTTTCGATTACTTCCTCGCCAAATCCCTCAGCCGTGCCCGCAGTCCGCGATATCGCCGCACCAGACTGCCAATATAAAGCCCATGAATCACCCACGTAGCGATATAAGCGGCATAAAGAAACTTAAGCGAATTCATCTCGGCTCCCTGTCAAAGGGAATCTTCAAACCCGCCGCCCCACGCCCTGCGGGCTCCAGCAGCGACTCAAGCGCCTCCGCTTCGTCCACTTCGCGGCGAAACATCTCCAGCCCGTAGCGCGCCCAGCAGATCAAAAATGCGAAGCACGAAAACGCCAGCCAGTTAATCAGCAGCACATGCATCATTCGAGGATCAATCGACCCTCCTCCACCAATCACCGGCTGCGGATGCTGCGTCCGGAAAAACCATATCGAAAAATAAACCAGCGGCACATCAAGTGCTCCAAAAATCGCCAGCACCGCCGCCAGCTTCGGCGTCTGCGTACTGTCAGAAAATCGACGCAGCACGAGGTAGCTCACATAAATCAACCACAGAACTAACGTGAGCGTGAGCCGCAGATCCCACGTCCACCAGATCCCCCACACCGGACGCGCCCAGATCGGCCCTGTCACCAGCACAACTGTACAAAACACTACTCCCACTTCAGCCGACACCAGTGCCACCGCATCCGCCCGCGGATTTTTCCGCACCAGATACGCCACCGACGCAACCAGGTTCACGAAGAACAACACAAACGCCGTCCACGCCGACGGCACGTGATAATAAAAGATCCGCTGCACGTCCCCCATGGTTCGCTCCATGGGAGCGACCCACATCGCCTCGTAAAAGGCATAGCCCAATAGGATCAACGTGAGAACTGCGAGGATGGGAAAAACCCGTTTCATTCTGCCTGCAGAACTGTTTCGAACAAAGCCAGACAAGCAGTAGTAAACACCACATCGTAGGTGAGAAGCAACACGATCCAGAACCGTGCCGAGCCGTCGCCCGAGAGAATAAGTCGCGTCGCCTCCACCATTGATTGCACGGCGGGAATTGAAATCGGAAACAGCAGCAACGGCAACATGATCTCGCGGCTGCGCGTGCGCAGCGACATCGCCGCAAAAAACGTTCCATTCACCACCAGCGCCCATGTGCCCAGCGCCGCCAGGGGAATCAACTGCCACGCCGGGCCAACGGCCCGCAAGTTATAAAAAATCGCAAACAGCGGCGCCATCAGCCCTTCCAGCACGCTCACTAGAAAAAAATTTCCCAGCGCTTTTGCCACAAATAGCGCTGTCGCCGGCGCCGGAGAAACTCGGTAAGCATCCAGTACCTGATTCCGCAACTCCCGCGCCCACGTCTGATTCAGCGCTACCACAGCCGCAAATAGGAACGCGACCCAGATCAACCCTCCCGCAATCTCCCGTGATTCCTCCGCCGTCGGATCGAAAGAAAAACTGAAGATCACCACTACCAGCAGTGAAAAAAACAGCATGGAATTGATCGCATCTTTCGACCGCCACTCCAGCCGTATGTCTTTCGCCAGCGTCGCCAATGTGACTGAGCTCAGCGAACTCATCGTGTCCCCGCTCCTGAATGCTCCCCGCCAGGCTCCCGCGTCCGCTCGACGATCTGTCCACTTTGCATCCAAACAAATTCATCCGCCACACCCTCCAACAACGCCGCCTGGTGCGTCACCACAAGAATAGTTTTCCCCGCATCCCGCATTCCCTTAAGCAAACCCACCATCTCCCGCGCCGAATGCACATCCACATTGGAGAATGGTTCATCTAATAGCAAAATCTTCGGATCATGCAAGATCGCCCGCGCTAGTGACATCCTCTGCCGCATCCCCTGCGAATACTGCCCCACCGCTCGCGCCATTTCTGGATCGAGCCCTACCGCCCGAATTACTTCCTCACAACGCTCATCTCCCGCAATGTCGTAAAGCCGCGCAAAGTATCGGAGATTTTCAATCCCGCTCATCTCGTCATAAAGCAGCGACGGATGCGCCATATATCCGATTTTCCGGCACGCCTCCTGCGGCGTCTTGCCCTGAATCGAAATCGTTCCCCGCGTCGGATGCGCCAGTCCTGCCAATGCCCGC
>Ga0307474_10002368_pt1 | contig 13557 bp, 11 predicted proteins | sample atmos_gasesECM1C_2_FD_203312 | JGI IMG/M metagenome (GOLD analysis project Ga0307474, IMG submission 203312) | Hardwood forest soil microbial communities from Morgan-Monroe State Forest, Indiana, United States - atmos_gasesECM1C_05 | ecosystem: Environmental > Terrestrial > Soil > Temperate... | reverse complement strand
AGGTAGAGAGTTTTCCCCTTGGGCTGCGGAATTGTGAGAGCGGCTGCCACAAAACCGTCGGGCACGGTTACCGAGTTGCTGAAGTCGGGCTCGCTGCTGACTGCGTCGATGAGAAAGAGCTTGTCTCCGTTGAGCGTGCACTGTTTCTCCGCGGCTCGTTCGCAGCGAATGCCATCGAGAACAGGCACTCGGACCAAGGTAATCAAAGGCTGCCAATCCCCATCAATTCCACCTTCGGCAATCGGACGAAACTTCAGGGGGCCAAATGCCGAGGGTCCCAGCAACTTCATCGGATTGAGCATGGCAAATACGGTCTTTGAATCTTGGGCCGTCAAATTGCCATCTTTCTCGCTTAGCAACACGCTAAAGGACTCGTCCGCAGTGGCAACCTCGATCTTTTCCGTGGGAGGAAAATTCTCCGGAACCTGCGTCTTCAGAAAAAAATTCAGGCGCCCGTCCTGAGGGAGTTCGTCTTGATTTTGCAATCGAACCGTTGATGGCAAACTCGACGCATCCAACTGCACGTTCTTACTCAGTATGTTGACGCGCGGGCGCGGGCCTTCGACGGCGGTATTGAGGTCCAAAGCCCGACCGTCTTTCAAAGCCACGTGAATAAGGATTGACTCGCCGGCTTGCAGGCGGTTGCTCACGGAAGGTTCGTGGCTCACCACTTTCAGTTCGTCCTGCTGATTGGCTCGAGATAAACCGTCCGGGACGAAATGCAGGCCGTCGACTTCGAGAGAGGTGACTTGATCAAGTCTGGTACCTTTAAGCACTCCGTCGGAATCACCGGCATGGATATTGAAGGCGTCCAGGCGGCCGGCCTCGGAATAAGTGTGCAGCGGGATTTCATCCGGCTGGCGAGTGCCCAACTTGTGGACCACTACGGTAAGCGTTCCCGCCGTGGCTTTTTCGAGGGGCACCTTTACTTCCAATTCTTCGGGCTTGGCGATCTCCCATTTGGCGTCGGTGATCTTGCCTTTCTCATCCCGCAAGCTGACGGCGCTCACACAGCACGCATCGGGGGACTGAAGATGCAAGATGTCCACGCGTCCGACGATAAGAGCGCTTGCGTCTTTGGAAGCGACAATCCATTGTTCCGGAGTGGACGCGCGCAGCCGGAAACGAGGACCGTCGAAGGAACGGAAACCCCACACGCCGCGCAAGATACCGCTAACTTCTCCCTCCAAGTCGACAGACTGCATTGCCTTGGTATCGATCACAACACCGCCGCGCGAGGGATCGGGTACGGCGGGAAGATCGATCCCCGACTTGGACTTTGTTTCCACGTGCAGAACGAATTCGTGGGCCAACTCGGTGGCGAAGACCAACGGAGCCCCGTCAACTGGCAGAACGAGTGAAGGCTTATCCACGCAGAAAACTTGCGCGGCATCAACCGCGCGCAGAGGAGGCGTGGCCGCCGCCACGACGAGCGGAAGGGCGATCACGATGACGGATTTTGGATTCCGGAAAGACGGTGGATAGTTCAAACGAAGGTTAAGGTTATCTTTCTTGGGAAGCGAGAGGGCTGGGATGTATTGATACTGCGCGCTGTGGGCCGTACCGAGAATTCGAACCACGTCCACGACTGCGCCGACGTACGCGCTGTAGTATCCACCGCCGGCCGTGGGAGTGGCACTGACCTGCACCAGCAGATCGCTCGATGGTCCAGAACTAAGAGTCGCAACCATCGTCTGACTGTGAGAGTCATCCAGAACGAGCTGATCAGTGTTCTGCGTAAGGCAGGGGACCTGTTGCGCACTGGGCTTGTCAAAGCACTGCTGGTCAAGCCGTATATTAAGGCTGCGCGCCAGCAGGGTGGTGCGCGCCTTCATCTGCTCAGGATCGGAGGAAGCCTCCCGCACGGAATCCAGATATTTTTCCAGGCGTTGACGGTCGAGGCTGGCCTGTTCAAGATCTTGCGCGGCCCGCACGAAGGCTCCCGGCTTTCCACGAACTGCACTGCGTACCGTGCTGAACGCGCCTCCGGTTTCTGGCGCCAGGAAGACGACCGCCTCCTCGGCTCCTTCTGGAACGGTGACGAATACACCTTCATCATGAACTTGCTTCGTCCAAGCTTCGACGCGCGTAAACCATGAGTCCGGAGGAGGATTCGTCGATCCCCGCAGAAAAGAAATGACCATCAAGTAGCGGACCGATTGAGTGTCAGGCAGATCCGGATGGACCCAGAGCCGGTCCCCAGCCTGTAAGTTTGGGACCTCCGAGATGGGCAGCGTATGCCCCTCGCGCTGTACCCGGACCTCAACCTTTGGCCCAGTCAGGTCGAAAGCCGCGGTATCGGCCCGCAGAATCGCTGAGGCAGCGACCACGAAACATATAACCAAAATGAATACGAGAATCCGAGAGCGCTGGCCCAACTCAATCAATAAAGAATTTTTCATTTCAAAACCAGTTCATTTCACTACAGGCAGTCGAGAGTCGCGATCCGGTCGGCGCGAAAAAGACCAGATGCGCGACTTGGCGGTGGAAGCAATCATCTGGAAGAGAATCTTTATGGTACTGCGGTTGGACTCACAAGAGCAATCAATCCGCAGCACGATGGTGCAATGGTGAACCCGCACTTCGCGCCGCTGGGTTGATAGCATTTCCAAAAACAAAACGGCGGACATTCGCATGCGATGCGAACGCCGCCGCAGATCTTCCTCAATACAATCCCAACAGTAAACTTACGCTCGCGCGCCGACAGCCGTCGGCTCGGGCGCCGGGACACTCTTGTCCTCGCCGTTGGCCTTCTGTTGCGTAGGCTGGCCGCCCTTGCGGATGTCGATGCCGCCCTTGAAGAACGCACCGTCTTCGATCGAGATGCGTGCCGCGACCACGTCACCGGTGAGGGATCCATCACTGCGGATATCAACGCGGTCGCTGGCCGTCAAATTGCCGCGCACTTTGCCCAGCACGACAATTTCACGGGCGTTGATGTTGGCTGCAACAACACCGTTGCGTCCAATGGTAACGCGGTTTCCCGCCAGGCTGATCGAGCCTTCGACCCGCCCATCAATGTAGAGCGACTCCGATCCAGTTACCTCGCCCTTGATCACCAGCGATTTGCCGATAGTCGCCTGGTCTGCAGTAGTAGTCGTCGTGGCTGTCGCCGGACGTGGCGCAGACGGCGGTTCATTCGCCATCATGGCGGGCGCGCTCGGTGTATTCATGGTTGGACGCTCCGGCTCGGCCGGGCGACCGGGGGTCTGAGGCTGATTCGTCGGCTTCCACATGGGTTACATAGTTCCTTTCCTGGTTGGGATTAGGGATCACTGGCCGCACTTGCGTGACCAAATGGAATTGTACTCCGCCGTCTCATATTGAGCACTGTGGAAAAGCTTTATTTTCAACGGGGTTTCCTCCGGTGGTAACCGGTTTTCAGGTGGCCGATGAATGGAGAGCAAGGCCCGCAAATCTCCCTTTCGGCGCTTAAACCGTGTAACTATTCCCGGAACGCGACCTTGAATTAACGGTTCCACAGGCCGCCGGAGTATGCTCTTGGCTCAAGATTTGTGAGAGCAGGAATCCACCCTCAGGGAGCAAGCCTATGTTGGAACCAGCCGTGATCAATTCTCCCGCTTTTGCCGTCGCTCGTCCTCAGCCAGACGAGTATGCGCCTTACTATAGCCGCTACGTTTCTCTCGTAGAGGGAGAGGACATTCTCAGCACGCTTGATCGGCAACGCCGCCAGACCATGATGTTGCTTTCCGGACGCGATGAGGAAGACGGTAACTTCCGCTACGCGCCGGAGAAATGGAGCGCCAAGGAAGTCTTGGGGCACGTGTGCGACACCGAGCGTATTTTCGCCTACCGCGCTCTCCGCATCTCGCGCTCCGATGCCACACCGATGGAGGGCTTCGAGCAGGATGACTACGTTCGCAATGGCCCGTTCGCGCATCGTGCGCTGAGCGATTTGGTGGAAGACCTTATCGCTGTACGCCGGGCCACACTCTCCCTGCTGCGCAATCTCGACGAAGCGGCCTGGACTCGGCGCGGTACTGCAAACAAGAATGATGTCAGCGTCCGTGGACTCGCTTATATCATCGCAGGGCATGAACTGCATCATCGCAGGATTTTGGAAGAGAAGTATTTTGCAGGAAGGTAGTTTTGCAGGGTCGCCCCGGAGTGAGGAATTTGACTGTCGTCCAGAGCAAGAAATTGCCTGTCATCCCGATAAATTGGATTGTCATCCCGAGCAGAGCGAGGAATCTTGGTTTCCGCCAGTAGCATCCGAGAAGTCCGTTTAGAACCCGCTTCCCATGTCCTCACGCGCACTAACCGGATTGCTCCACGGCAACGGCTCTCACGCCAATCCCGTTTTCCTCGTCAAAGACCCCTGGCGCTGCCGACACCGCCGAAATGAGCGTACGAGTTTTGAAGTGGGTTATGCTGAGAGCTGACGCTTTATAGCTGATAGCGCTGCCCATGCTTTCCGACGCCACCATCCTCAAACATATTGCTCGCCAGCCAAAGCGCTCTGCAGGATTCAAGCAGCTAGTCCGCGAACTAGGCTTGCACGGGGATGCGCGCCCTGAACTCGACTCACATCTTCAGAAACTGGTTGCCGCCGGGGAACTGGTTCAGCTGAATTCCGATCGCTATGCCCTGCCGCAAGCCGCGCCCGACAAGAATCTTGTTGCGGGACGCCTGACCATGCACCGCGACGGTTTCGGCTTCGTTATTCCCGACGCGAGTTCGCTGAGTCCGGCGATGAAATCGCGCCTGGCCGGGGATATCTTCATCGCCCCTCACGCCATTGGCAATGCGATGCACGGAGATCGGGTGCTGGTCGACATCGTCGCCACCCGTCCCGATGGCCGCGCCGAGGGCCGTATCGTGCGTTCTGTGGTGCGAAGCCAGCCTACCGTGGTTGGAATTTTTCACTACGGCAGCCGCCACAATTACGTTAAGCCGATTGACAGCAAGATTACGCACGAGATCGTCATACCGGCGGGCATGGAGATCCCTGCCGTAAAAGCAGCCGGCGAGCCGCCAGCAGGAAAAAGGAGGAAGTCCGTCGATCGCGTGCTCGGAGACGAAGCTGCCCGGCAATCCGAATGGGATGACCTCGAAGGCGTGGTCGTGGATGTGGAGATTACCGATTGGCCTACCCCCACACAGAATCCTCGCGGGCGCGTCTTCGAAATCCTCGGCCGGCAGGATGACTTCGGCATTGACGTCGAAATTACCATCCGCAAATTTCACCTGCCGCACCATTTTCCCCCGGCCGCACTGGAAGAGGCGCAGAATGTTTCCGCCGTGATCCCGGCGCAGGAACTTCGCCATCGCCGCGACTTCCGTGCTGTTCCCATCGTCACCATCGACGGCGAAACCGCCCGCGATTTCGACGACGCCGTGACGGTTCGAAGACTCCCGAATGGCAATTTCGAGTTGCAGGTCCATATCGCCGACGTGGCCCAATACGTTACCCCCGATTCCGCACTCGATCAGGAAGCACATCTGCGGGGGACCAGCGTCTACTTTCCAGACCGCGCCGTGCCCATGCTGCCCCTCGAACTCTCTACAGACATCTGCAGCCTGCGTCCACACCTCGACCGACTGGTGCTTTCCTGCGTGATGCAGATTGATCCTCGAGGCGAGATCGCGGGTTACGAGTTGTGCGAAGGCGTTATCCGCTCCGCCGAGCGCATGACCTACACCGCCGTCAACGATGTGATCGAAGGCGATGCGGCCGCGCGCGAACGCTACGCCGCACTCGCCCCTACATTCGAACTCATGCGGGACTTGGCGGTGATTCTCAACCACAAACGGCAACGCCGCGGGTCGATCGACTTTGATTTACCCGAGCCGGTCATCGAGTTTGACGAACTAGGATTGATGAAGAGCATCACGCGCTCGGAGCGCAACATCGCGCATCGCCTGATCGAGGAGTTTATGCTCTCAGCCAACGAGTGCGTGGCGCAATATCTGGAATCCAAACGCATCGCGTCCCTGTATCGAATTCATGAAAAGCCGGACGCCAAGCGCGTCTACGATTTCGAAGTGATTGCCGCGACCTTCGGATATTCTCTCGGGGTGGGCGCCCTTCCCATTCATAGAGTGCAACTGAAGACTGATCGCCGCGCCGCGCGCGGCACGGGCAAGCAGGCGCACACCATCGAAGTTCCGAAAGATGTTCACATCACGCCCCGCATGTATCAGAAGCTCGCCGCCAAGATCGCAGGCAAACCCGAGGAGCGAATCCTGAGCTACTTGATGTTGCGCTCGCTGAAGCAGGCTCGTTACTCGGAAGAGAACGTTGGCCACTTCGCACTGGCGGCCTCAAGCTACACGCATTTCACCTCGCCGATCCGCCGTTATCCCGACCTGATCGTGCATAGGATTTTGAAACAAGTGCTGAAAAGTTCGGCGGAAAAGAGGGACGGCGAAGTTCCGGTTGGAGTTTCACTTGCGCTCGACCCTAACGCTGGCGTCCGGCCCGGACGAGCGGAACGCCCGAATATGGATGGCCACGACGCCCCTTCGCCGTGGTCCAAACGCCGCGACCATGCCGCGCATCGCGAGGCACACGAGCCCTTGGGAGGCCCGATTCCACTCGACCAACTGCACGACATCGCCGAAGAGTCAAGCCACTCCGAGCGTCGGGCCGACGAGGCCGAGCGCGAACTCATGGAATGGAAAAAGGTCAAGTTCATGCAAGACCGTGTAGGAGAAGACTTCGACGGCCTGATCACCAGCGTCACCAAGTTTGGCTTCTTCGTCGAGCTAACGGACTTGTTCGTCGAAGGCCTGGTCCCGCTCAACACACTCACCGATGACTACTACACGTACCACGAGAATACGCGCCAGATTATCGGTCAGCACACCCGCAAGACTTACAGTTTGGGACAAAGAATTCGCGTGCTCGTGGACCGCATCGATCCGGTGGAAAAGAAAATCCAGTTTGCGGTGCTCGAGCAACGACCTGCCTCGAAGCGCAAAAGAAAGTAGACTCTCTCTCGTCTGGAATAAATATTGGTCCGATGCTACGAGCCACTTTAATTTCGGCTTTTGTAGTCGCTGCGATGGTGAGTCAGGCACAAGTGTCGTCCTCGTGCAATTCCGTCTCTTTCAAGGTGACACTCCACGCCAGTGAGGATTTCGAGAAGGAGTTGGGCGGCGGTCTCCTGTTTCGTGTAAAAAGCGAAAAGCAGCCGGGCTGGTTTGTTGACATCGTGCCGGCAGAAGCCACCTCACGAGACTACATTTATCCCGTAAACCTACCGCTTCGGTTTAATCCGAATCAGACCCTTGGACCGGGCTACGGAGAGAGTGCCAGGTCCTCGCTGGCTTATCCACATGAAATGCAGTTTCTCCTTTATAAGCCCGATTATGACCGCGTCTCCTCCCTGATCGGCAATGTCCTTTGGTCCTATCGGAGTTCCGATCCAGATAAGGCTCTATCTGATTACGCGGGTGCAGCCAGGAAAGCGAAGAAGGGCATGTTGAAGGTTACCGTTTCCTCTTATAAAACCAACAACGCAACCGGCGCGCTCGCCCGCATAAAGCTGCGGGTGCAAATCACGACTCCATTGGAGTTTCAATATGCGCCCGGATTGACCCCGATGCCAGCATCCTGCCCTGCGGATACAGATTTGTCGGTTCGATGACCTTCGATCGGAAACTAAATCGTGCGGCTGCGCGAACCGCGCCTAGGTGGTAAAATCCTCTAGTTAACCCCATCCGCTGTGGATGCGATGCAGCGGGTTCCTTCCGAGTCGGGACGTGGCTCAGCCTGGTAGAGCACTCGCTTGGGGTGCGAGGGGTCGGCAGTTCAAATCTGCCCGTCCCGACCATTTGTTCAGATCCCGGTTTCAGCGTGAATCGCACGCAGCAAAATCCTGTGTCGCTTAGGCATGCACTACTGACTGCCCCGAACCAAGAAAAGCACTTCTGACCGGAGGCGTTGCTCCGTGACAATCGAGGAAAGTTCTACTCGCGTCATGCTCTCGACCGCGTCATGCTCCTCGATGGTTCGGTTTAGACCGCACGGGAGAGTAGTTCAACTCGGGGGAATAATTATGTCCGGACAAGTGGTTTTGTATTTCGAGGATCAAGCGGATGCGCTACGATTCGCTCTAGCCGCAGGGTCGGTGATGGCAGGGGACGGAACCTCGGTCACCGACGATCTTCTCCATGGGACTGCGCGCGTTAGCCGTATCCGCCTGGATGCGGCGAACGCAGGCAAGCTCAAGAAGCGCACACCGGAACGCGCAGCTTAAGAACTTGAGTCGCAATGAATGCCAATCTTGCGGTGAAGTTTCTCCGGAAGCTGCTCCGCCAATTATCCCGTGCGGCGCGCCGAGAGCAGATTCAGGATCTCGCGAAGGCCCTGACGAATGTGTTGGATTCCGGCGGGAGACTGCGCCGGAAAGGGAATCGCGGCTTGCCCTTTATCTGTTTTGGTTTCCGAACGTAGTTGCTGTCGAGCGCCCACGATCGTAAAACCTTGTTCATAGAGCAACTGCTTAATTCGCAGGACGCTTTCCACGTCGCGTCTGCGATACATTCGCTGCCCAGTACTGCTCTTTACCGGCTTGAGTTGCGGAAATTCGCTCTCCCAGAAGCGCAGCACATAGGCGGGCAGACGACACAGGGTAGCGACCTCGCCGATCCGGAAATAAAGCTTATCAGGGATGAATACTTCATCCGACTTATCCTTGCCCGCGCTTTTCTTTCTCGGACTCATGCTGGCACCGGCGATTCCAGGCTCCTGTCGCCCCAACATTGTGCCACAGGGGGACCAGATCGATATGAAGAATTTCGGGTGCCGCCTTCGATTCGGCACTCCCGGTTGGCCAAGCGCTAAACGGAAACGCCTCTCAAGAGGTGCTTCTCCTGAGAGGCAGGTTAGATCTTGGCCCTTGCGAGTTATCGTCTCGCAGACGGTTAATGTTTCTTCTTTTTTGCTTTCTTCTTGGTTGCCATGAAGGTTCCTCCGTGAACGATTTTCCCTTGCACTTCGGGGACCCGATTGCAAAAAGCCACCCAATTTGTAGTACAGGTGACGTCCTTAACACAAGATATTGCGGCAGTATGAACGCAGTGTCAACACAATTTTGCATTTTGGGGCAACAATTTTCTCAGTAAGGAGCGTCTTCGCCTCTTTCTCGTGGGTCTTGAAGGAACGGATTTCACCCAAAATACTTCTGCTTATCGCTTCGGTAGATGACTGGCGCTGGTCCTGCGACTGGTGCCGGATTCCTGCTTCCGGTAAACTGCGCCTCATGCGGAGCGATCCTATTGAGTTGGAGATCTTCAAGAACCTTTACCACTCGATCGCCGAGGAAATGGGCGCAGCCCTGAGGCGCACCGCGTTTTCCCCCAACATTAAAGAGCGGCGGGATTATTCTTGCGCACTTTTCGACAGCGCCGGGGAGGTCATCGCCATGGGTGACCACATGCCCGTCCACTTGGGCTCGATGCCCATGTCGGTACGGGCCGCGGTTGACTCTTGCGAGATGTTAGCCGGCGATGTGGTTATGCTGAACGATCCGTTCCGCGGAGGCACGCACCTTCCCGACATCACACTAGTCGCGCCCGTGTATGTCAAAGATCGCGGGCACACCATGCCGGATTTCTACGTGGCCGCGCGCGCGCATCACGCCGATGTAGGGGGAGCATACGCTGGCTCGATGGGACTGTGCCGCGAGATCTATCAGGAGGGATTTCGCATTCCTCCCGTGAAAATAATGCGGGCCGGAGCAATGCAATCCGATGTGCTCGCTCTCTTGCTCACTAACGTGCGCACGCCGGAAGAGCGCGAAGGCGATTTGCGTGCCCAGATTGCAGCTTGTCACACCGGCGCCGAACGCCTGCGCGAGATATGTGCGCGCTACGGTGTCGATCGCGCGAAGCGCTCTGCGAAAGATCTGCTGGAGTATTCGGAGGAACTGATGCGCGCATTTCTGCTGCGCGTTCCGCCGGGGCAGTATCGGGCTGAAGATTTCCTGGATAACGACGGCATCACCGCGCAGTCGGTGAAGATCGCGGTGACGCTGACCTTTGCGAACCAGCAATGGTCGCGCTCCGCCGGCCGGGGCGACATCGTCAGCGTCGATTTCACCGGAAGTGATCCGCAAGTCGAAGGCAGCGTGAATGCCGTCGAGGCAATAACCTACTCTGCCTGCTTCTATGTCTTTCGTTGTCTGTTGGTGGACGATGTCCCGGCCACCGCCGGACTGATGCGGCCCATCCGGGTAATCGCTCCCCAGGGGACAATTGTGAACGCCCGCCCACCCGCCGCGGTTGCCGGCGGTAACGTCGAGACTTCGCAGCGCATCGTGGACGTCCTGCTGCGAGCGCTGTCTAAAGCTATTCCAGATAGAATTCCCGCTGCTGCGTCCGGTACCATGAATAATCTGACTATCGGCGGAGTTGACCCTCGTACCGGCAGACCGTTTGCGTATTACGAGACCATCGCTGGCGGGATGGGTGCGCGACCCACCAAGTCCGGAGTCTCGGGCGTTCATACTCACATGACAAATTCTTTGAACACTCCGGCTGAAGCGTTAGCGTATGCGTATCCGTTGCGCGTGCTGCAATACTCTCTCCGGCCAGATAGCGGTGGTGCAGGAAAGCATCGTGGTGGGGATGGAATCGTCCGCGAGATTGAAGTTCTGACCGAGTGTGAAGTGACGTTGCTCTCCGAGCGCCGCGTTTTCGCGCCCTGGGGATTGAGTGGCGGCTGTGACGGCTCACCGGGCAAGACCAGCGTTATCCGCAATGACGGATCGGTCGAAACTATGCCAGGGAAGTTCAGCACGCGCCTTCGCACCGGCGACCGAATCAGAATTGAATCGCCCGGCGGCGGCGGCTGGGGCCTGGATGATAAAAAGCAACTGGAATGAGGCTGCTTCTATGCACATCATCAAATCGGTGGGAGTTCTTTCCGTGGCGAAGATTCTGGGATTGGTTTACGGATGTATGGGACTGCTCTTCGCTCCTTTTTTTCTACTCTTCGGCCTCATTGGATCGGTGGCAGGCCAAGGCAAGTCTCCTTTCGCCGGGATCTTCGGCGTCGTTTTAGCAATTCTCATGCCCGTTCTATATGGGGCCATGGGGTTCGTTTCGGGGGCGATCGGTGCGTTGCTCTACAACTTGTTCGCACGATCGGTGGGTGGGTTTGAGCTGGAGATCGAAGTGCGGCCGCAGACGCTGACGGCGCCCTATCCGATCGTCCCGCTGACGAGTCCGGCCCCCAATTCGTAGCGCAAGAGAGTAGGAAGGCACATGACAGAACCCGCAATGACTGATCTCGCAACCCACTACCTCGACGAAGCCCGCCGCCAGTTACGCGGAAACAAGCGCCTGGCCGAGGCCGCGATCGCGCAACTCAAAGACGAAGAGTTATTCTTCACGCTCGACCCGGAATCGAATTCCATCGCCATCCTGGTTAAGCACCTGGCCGGCAACATGCGCTCGCGCTTTACAGATTTCCTTACCACAGATGGCGAGAAGCCTGATCGTTTTCGCGATCAGGAATTTGAGTTGAATGCCGCAACCACGCGAGCCGATGTGATGCGCTGGTGGGAAGAGGGTTGGGAGCAAGTGTTCACGACGCTCAATGCACTCAAGCCCGAAGATGTGATACGCACCGTGACCATCCGCGGCGAACCACACACGGTGCTGCAAGCCCTTAACCGGCAGATCGCTCACTATGCCTCGCACAGCGGCCAGATTATTTTGTTAGCCAAGCATCTCCGCTCGAAGGAATGGAAGACGCTGAGCATCCCTCGGGGCAAATCGGAGGACTACAAGAGGGCTGCTCCGAAGGCTTACAAACCGGCAAGTTAGAAACGAAGGTTCCGGCGCACTGCCTCAGGTTCGACTTCTACAAAGCCGGTCCGAAGTAGCGGTGGTGTCCGCTAATCTTCCAGCCAAAAAGCACGTCTTCCATCTTTGGCCCCTCACCGATGTTGTGCAGCATCAGGAGCCGCCCGCTCCATCGGGACTTTCTGATCAAGGACAATCCCGATGTGCGGCACTCCTCCGCCGAGGCCCCACGTCACCAGGTCTCCGGGCGAGTAGTCTTCCGCGCGGTTGCTGCTAAGCAGCGTCTCTCCTTTGCGACCGAAGAAAACCATGAGGTTCGGCACGCGCCGGTGATCGATGTTCGAATCTGGGTGGCGAGCAGCCAGCGACTCTTGTTTGGATACAGCGATAAGTTCTGCAGCATATCTTCGTGGGCTTCTTTTTGCAGATCGACGCCCACCGCTCGGTAGGACCGGATGATCTCGTCCGCGCAGACGCCTGTGTCGGCGGGGACGTCTCCACCCGGGTATGGAATTCGGACGTAGGCGGAAACGTAGCGGACAGAGTGATGCGTGCCCTCGACGGCAGCAACCACCAACCGACGCAGAAATTCCTGACTGGATTCCGGCGCGCGGGTCGTCTGCGGAACAGCGGTGGGAGGAAACAGCGCACAGACGACAATTGGCGCCAAACCACCATCGGACTCTCCGGCAAGGCTGCATTGACCGATTGTAGCTGCCTCGAGGCGAAGGAGAATGTGGAGAATGTCGCTGAGAATGCATCCAATCCCCGCGCGGTGTAGAATCAAACGTTTTGTGTCTGAGTCTGACTTCATAAGGTAGCTGTCATGCCATCCACGATGCTGGCCGTGGTTAAGCCGGAGGCCGCTCCCGGCGCGGAAATTCGCGAGGTAAATATTCCGGTCTTCGGACGGAATGATGTGCTCGTCAAAGTTACGATGGCCTCCATCTGCGGCACCGACCTCCATATTTATAACTGGGATCATTGGGCGCAAAATCGCATCCATCCTCCGCTGATTCCCGGGCACGAGTTCTGCGGCGAGGTAGCCGCTTTCGGCAATGAAGTGACCAGCGTAAAAGAAGGCGATTTCGTTTCCGCCGAGATGCACGTGGCATGCGGCAAGTGCCTGCAATGCCGCACCGGAGAAGCTCACATCTGCCAGAACGTGAAAATAATCGGCGTCGACGCGAACGGAGCCTTCGCCGAGTATGTGGTCATTCCGGAATCGAATATCTGGAAGCTTGATCCCGCCATTCCGCCGGAGTACGCCTCAATTCTTGATCCGCTGGGCAATGCCGTACACACCGTGCTGGCCGGTGAGACTGCCGCGAAAACCGTAGCCATCACGGGCTGCGGGCCGATCGGACTTTTTGCCATTGCCGTATCCCGGGCTGTGGGCGCCGCCAGCGTCTTCGCTATCGAGGTGAACGAGCATCGCCGCAAGATCGCGCGCGCGATGAAGGCCGACTACGTGCTCGATCCTTCGAAAGAAAATGTGAAAGCAGCAGTGATGGAGAAGACCGGCGGTCTCGGCGTGGACGTCGTGCTCGAGATGGCGGGCCACCCGGATTCGATTCGCACAGCCTTCGATATCGTGCGGCGCGGCGGAAGAATTTCACTCCTCGGCTTGACCTCAAAACCCATTTCGCTAAACTTTTCTGAAGACATTATTTTCAAAGGCATCACGGTGCAAGGCATCAACGGACGCCGCATGTACCAGACCTGGTACCAGATGACGGCGCTGCTCAAAGCCGGCAAACTCGACCTGCATCCCGTGAT
>Ga0307474_10002367_pt1 | contig 13561 bp, 11 predicted proteins | sample atmos_gasesECM1C_2_FD_203312 | JGI IMG/M metagenome (GOLD analysis project Ga0307474, IMG submission 203312) | Hardwood forest soil microbial communities from Morgan-Monroe State Forest, Indiana, United States - atmos_gasesECM1C_05 | ecosystem: Environmental > Terrestrial > Soil > Temperate... | reverse complement strand
CAGGCGACGATGCTGAATCGCGTCGTCGTGCAATGGGACAAGGAAGACTGCGCCGATCTGGGGATTGTGAAAATCGATTTGCTTGGGCTCGGGATGATGGCGGTGCTCGAAGAGTCGTTGCAAATCATCAGCACGCACTACGGAGCCGAGATCGATCTTGGCCGTCTGCCGCAGGACGACGAAAAGGTTTACAAAACTTTGCGAAAGGCCGACACCGTCGGCATGTTCCAGATTGAAAGCCGCGCGCAGATGGCGTGTTTGCCGCGCCTCAAGCCGGTCAAGTTTTATGACATCGTCGTGCAGGTGGCGATCATTCGGCCGGGGCCGATCGTGGGAAAAATGGTGCATCCTTATTTAGCGCGGCGGCAGGGAAAAGAAAAGCCAGAATGTTTGCATCCTTCGCTTGAACCGGTGCTGGAGCGCACGCTCGGCGTGCCGCTGTTTCAGGAGCAACTCTTGCGTATGGCGATGATCGCTTCCGGTTTTACCGGCGGCGAAGCCGAGGAATTGCGCCGCGCGTTCGGCTTCAAGCGCTCGGAAAAATTGATGCGCGATGTCGAAGTGAAGCTTCGGCGCGGAATGGAGCGCAACGGCATCACCGGCGCGACACAAGACACGATCGTGCAGTCGATCACATCGTTCGCGTTATACGGATTTCCCGAATCGCACGCCGCGAGTTTCGCGCTGATCGCGTATGCCAGCGCGTTCTTGAAATGCCACTATCTCGCCGCATTTACCGCGGCCATGCTCAACAATCAGCCGATGGGATTTTACAGTCCGGCCACGCTGGTAAAAGACGCGCAGCGGCACGGACTGCGCGTGCGGCCCATCGATGTGACGAAATCCGGTTGGATCTGCACGATCGAAAAAGCCGGTGACGAGCATGTCATGCGCATTGGCCTGCGCTACGTGAAAGGTTTGCGCGAGGAGATTGGCCGTGAGATCGTGCGCCAGCGCGAGATCGAAATGTTTCGTTCGATCGATGATTTGAAGCTGCGCGTGCCGAAGTTGCAGAAAGGCGATTTAGCGGCACTCGCAGAAATCGGCGCGCTCAATTTTGTCGGCGGAAAACAGGATTTTCACCGACGAGACGCTCTTTGGCAAATTGAACGCGTCGCGCGGCGTCCGGGCCCGCTGCTCGAATCTGTCGAATCCGGCGATGCGCTGGCACAGCGATCTCCATTACAGCCGATGACCTCGGAGGATCGTCTCGTCGCTGATTTTCACAATACCGGTATGACCGTCGGTCCGCACCCGCTGCGTTACCACCGAGAAGATTTACGCCGGCAGGGCGTGGTCACCGCGATCGAGTTGCATCGTTTGCGCGATGGAACGCCGGTGCGTGTTGCCGGCTCCGTGATTGCGCGGCAGCGGCCTGGAACCGCAAAAGGCTTTGTGTTTCTCAGTCTCGAAGATGAAACGGGAATTGCCAACGCCATTTTGACACCGCAAATCTTTCGCCGGCATCACGTCGTGGTCGTTCACCAGCAGTTTTTATTGCTGGAAGGCGTGCTGCAAAATCAAGAGAACGTCATTTCGGTCAAAGTGCAGCGCCTTGATCCACTGTTCCTCACAAAGGCCGAAACTGTTTCGCACGATTTTCACTGAAGGGCCGCGAGGCCGCTAACTCTTCCACGCCAAGTCCGTCACGCCGGCGTGGTGCGCCAGACCTTCGATCACGGTTGGAGTGTCTGCCGCCAGCGCTGCATGTTTTGGCTTCCATCGCAGCTCGCAGCCGATTTTTCTCGTGCGTTGCGGATCGTGGTAGTCGACCGCCCAGGAGGAAATCTTCATGCCGGCTTGTTTCAAAGATGCGCGGACCTCGTTCTCGCTAAGAACATCCGTCGAAAGCGTAAGGTGGAGCGATGCCGGATGCCACGCGGGAAAGTAATCCTCGATCCACTTCAAAAAGGTCAGCGTGAGAAATGCGATGGCAAAAGCGCTGAGTCCGAGTTTGATCTGACCGCCGCCGAAACATAGGCCCATCACCGTAACGAACCACATCGTCGCGGCGGTAGTCACGCCGTGAACAAGATTGCCGCGTTTCAGAATCGCGCCCGCGCCAATAAATCCCACGCCGGACAAAATGCCGAGTGGCAAGCGCATCAAATCGAGCACGACGAACGAGTCGGAAGCCTTGCCGACCGAGTTCATCAACAAGTTCGCCTGCACCATCGCCACGCAGGCGGCCATCGACATCAGAATCGTTGTGCGCAGACCGGCAGATCGCCCGTGCTCACCGCGGTCGAAGCCGATGATGGCGGCACATACGAACGCAAGAACGAGACGCAATGCAATGTCTTGCCATAGAACAGTGACAGGCACGGTGTGCTCTTGATGAAGCTGCAACTTAGATGCGGACGTGGTTCGCGCGGACGCGGCTGCCAGAAGGGGCGAGTAGTTCGAGGTTCAGTGAGCGATGGAAATAGTTCGCAGCAGCGAACTCGCACCGTTCCAGAAAATCTGGACGCCGATGCAAACCAGTAAAAATGACGACAGCCGCATGATGACACTCATTCCTGTCGTGCCAATCAGCGTTGCGAGGCGGTCGGAAAAGCCGTAGCAGATATAAACACTGAGAGCGAGTAGAGCCGAGGCCACGAGGAGAACGATCACTTCCAGATAGAACGGAAGACTGTGGCGAGCGGCGTTTGCGCCCAACGTGATTGCGATGGAAATCGATCCAGGGCCGACCGTCAACGGAAGGGTGAAAGGGTAAAAGGCACTGCGAAAAATATCGCGCGGGTTAACGTCGTGGTGCACCTGATTGTCCGGGTTGTCGTCGTCGTCACTCTGCTGGAGCATGTGCCACCCGGTGGCGATCACAATCATCCCGCCGCCGACTTGCACAACCGGCAGCGAAATTCCAAAGAACGCCAGAATATGGGTGCCGATCAAACCCGAAACAACCAGCAAGATAAAACTATTGAGCGCGATGCGCTGCGAGAGCAGACGACGTGACTCGGGCGAATACTCCCGCGTCAATGCGAGAAAAATGGGGCTACCACCCAGCGGATTGACGATCGGAAACAGCGCGCTGAGAAAGAGGATTGTGGTCTCGACCGCTTCGAGCAGCAACGCCGCCTCCGGGTGGAGGAGTATAACTGAATTTTGCGGAATGACGACTGAGCCGTTGAGCGAAATATCGAGTAAGTTTGTCGGTCAGAAGCGCTCGGCGAGAAGAATCTTTGCCGTCGTAATGGCCTGGCCCACGTGGCGCTGCGTGTGATCGGCCACATGAACCAGCAGCCCGCCAAGCGTGGTCGGCAGCGCTTTCCTGCCGACCGATCGCGGTAGCTCCGGGTCGAACTTCGCCAGAGTGCGGACGCGCTGAACGCCCCGCTCTAAAGCCGCTGATAGTTCGTCGAACACGGATTGAGACGACGCGGCTGGCTGCGATTCCTGCCGCAGGGCTTCGAGCTGGTCGGCGGAGAGCGAATTTCCTTCGGCATAGGTGAGCAGGCGATCGATGCTGCGCGCAATGTGCCGGAGCTGGAACGCGATCGAGGGGAGGCCGTGAGGCATGGAGTTGAGTTCGGTCTCGCCAAGAGACCAGCACCATTTCTTCAGGTCTTCCCCAGCTAATTCGAGAGCGTGGAGTACCGCGCGCGGTACGGCACGCACTTCGGTGAGGGTGCCGCGCAGCCACGGCTCCGGCGTTGATAGCGAGGTGTTCACGTTCAATGACTCCCGCTACCAATTCTAAGGTACGCCTTGCCCTCGGCAATAGGTGCGACCGCCTTGCCGAACTTAGCGGCGTGAGCTAGAGTCTCGGTTCCACGAAAAGGTCGGCCATGCCAAAAAAAGCGAAGTCGGCGAAACGGACACTGAAGAACAAGAACGGGGAGAGTCTCCGTATTCTGATTTCGCGCGCCCGATTGCAGAAACGCATCACCGAGATCGCCCGCGAAATTCGCAAGGATTTTCCGGGTGAACCGCTCCATCTGGTTGGCGTGCTCAAGGGCGCCGTCTTTTTTCTGACCGACCTCGGAAAACAGATTCCCGGCGAGGTCTCGTTCGACTTCATTGCGGTTTCGAGCTATGGCGCCGAGACACACACCTCGGGACAGGTGCGTCTGACCCGCGACCTCGACTCGAGCATCGAGGGCAAGACCGTGATTGTGGTGGAAGACATTCTCGATACCGGCATGACGCTTCAATATCTGCTGCGGGTGTTCGAGCAACGCAAGCCCAAGCGGATTCGCATCGCGGTGCTGCTCGATAAACCAGAGCGCCGCATTGCTCCGGTGCACGCGGACTATGTCGGATTTACAATTCCGAATGAATTTGTCGTTGGGTACGGCCTTGATTACGCCGAGCGATACCGAAACATGCCCGATGTCGGCGTGCTTTCCCTGGGAACCAGCGCAAAATCGAGTTAATGCGTGCCGGCGGGCGCAAAACTCGCTAAAAACCCAGGGAAATCGCCTTTTGCGAATGTTTTCAACTTAGCCCAATCGACCGTCTTCCGGCTCCACCTCGCCTGCTATAATAAGTGCCTCGATGGATTCCCGCGAATCACAAACCGGTACGCTGGCTGAAAACGCCGCTGCGGAGACCTCCGCCGAGGTCCTGGCGACACTTGCCGAAATCGGCGAAGAGGTGAACGCGTCGCTCGATCTCGACGAAGTTCTGGCGCGCTCGGCGGCACTCATCAAGCGACACATCGACTACGAAATTTTCGGCGTTTTGATGTTCGAGGGCGACGGCTCGTACCTGAAGCATCGCTTTTCGATCGGCTACCCGCCCGACCTCGCGGCGAATCTCCGCGTGCCCCGCGGTCAGGGCATTAGCGGGACAGCGGCGGCGACCGGGCATCCGGTGCGTGTTGGCGACACGTTGCATGACCCGCGATATATCCATGCGGTTGACGATGTGCGTTCGGAGTTGGCGGTGCCGCTCATGCTGCGCGGTAAGTGCATCGGCGTGCTCGACATTCAGAGCCGGCATCCCGAATACTTCACGCGCGAGCAGCAGAACATTCTCACGCTGCTGGCGAGCCGTCTCGCAGTTGCCATCGAGAACGCGCGTTTGTTTGAGCGCGTGCGTGCGCAGGCGGACACCCTGCTACTTCTGAATGAGGTTGGTCGCGAAACGAGTTCGATTCTCGACGTGGAGGAATTGCTGCGGCGAGCCGCGGAGCAGACCAAGCGCGTCATTGATTATCAAATTTTGAGCATCATGCTCTACGACGAAGCGCAGAAAGTGTTTCGTCATCGCGTCGATGTGAAGCATGGGCACCGCGCACAGGGAAAGCTGCGCGCGGCGGCGAGCGAAGGGATTGTCGGCGCCGCGGCCACGCTGAAAGAGCCGGTGCTGGTGCCGGACGTCACCGCCGATCCGCGCTACATCATGGCGAATCCCGAGACGCGCTCGGAGCTCGCGATTCCGATGATGCACAAGGGGCGCGTCATCGGTGTGCTCGATCTCGAGAGCCCCCAGCTGAATTATTTCACTGACGACCATGTGCAGACATTGTCGATCCTCGCCGCGAATTTCGCGGTGTCGCTGGAGAACGCGCGTCTTTACGAGCAAGTGGCACGCGACGAAGCGCGCCTCGACCGCGATCTTCAGGCAGCAAAACGCATTCAAGGCGCCTTGCTGCGGTCCGTGCCGGGCGAAGACTACGGCTTGGATCTGGCTGCCCGCTATATTTCGGCGCGCGAACTTGGTGGCGACCTCTACGAATTCTTGCGCTACGGGCCGCAGCAGTTAGGTGTTGCGCTTGGCGACGTGAGTGGAAAGGGTACCGCGGCGGCGCTGTATGGCGCGGTAGCCATCGGAATCATGCGCAGCCTCGCGCCCCAGAAATTGCAGCCGCCCGAAATGTTGCGACAGATGAATCAGATCATCGGCGAGCGGCGCATCGAGGGTCGCTTCATGACCGCTTGCTTTGCGACATGGCAAAAGGGCCGCAGCAAATTGCGCGTAGCGAATGCAGGACAGTCACAGCCGCTACTTTATAAAGATGGTCGGTGCGGCAAGGTCGAGCTGACCGGCTTCCCACTCGGCATTTTTGAAGACGTCACCTACGACGAGTGGGGTGTTACTCTCGATCCCGGCGATATTCTCGTGTTCCATTCCGACGGCATCGCGGAGACCGCGAACAGCGAAGGACAATTTTTTGGCATGGAACGCCTGCGCAAGATCATTGAAGAACATCACGAACTGAACGCAGCCGATCTTACCGACCGTGTGTTCCGCGAGGTCGATTGGTTCTCGCAGAGCGCGCCACTTTCCGACGATCGCACGCTCGTCGTGCTCAAAGTACGATGAGCGGCCACAGCGACATGCCGGCAAAGAGGTTGGCGTTCGTCGATCCGGCTGCCTTTACGCCGCACTTTTCCTGGAAAAAACAAAATAAGGTCGAAGCCGCGCGTCACTGGAACCAGGCCGTTGTCTGCGAAAGCGTGCGACTGGTCGATGTTGCGGACAAAGTCGGAACGCCGACGTACGCATATAGCCGCGCGGCGATCGACGATGCCCAGGCCGAACTGCACCGCGGTTTGGGTTCGCTTCCGCACACGCTTTGTTTCGCGGTGAAGTCCAACGGCAATCTGGCAATTTTGAAACACATCGCGAAGGCCGGGAATGGGTTCGACATCGTTTCCGGCGGTGAACTGGAAATGCTGCAAACCATCGGCGTTCGCGGCGATCGCATCGTGTTTTCCGGCGTTGGCAAGACACGCGAAGAGATTCGGGCTGCCCTGCAGTATCGAACGACAGCAAATCGCAAGAGCGGGCGCGATCGCGACACTCGCGGAATTGTGCTCTTCAACATTGAGTCGGAAGCGGAACTCGAGGTTTTGCTCGAAGAGTCGTCACGCACTGTTACGCGCGGCGGCGCACTCCCCGGAGTTTCGATTCGCGTAAATCCTGACGTGCAGGCCGGCGGCCATCCTCACATTTCAACGGGTCGCTACGAGCACAAATTCGGGCTGAACTGGGAAGAGGCTCGGCGTCTATATCTGGCGCATGCCGATTCGCACTGGATCTGCTGGCAGGGAATCAGCGTGCACATCGGATCGCAGATTGTGTCGCTCGATCCGTTTCGCCAAGCATTACAGCGGCTCGCTTCTTATTTTTGCGACTTGCGCAGTCACGGGATCTTGCTGAAGTTCCTCGATTTTGGCGGCGGGCTCGGCGTGCGGTACACGAAAGAAAAGCCGCCAGCACGTGAACTGTACGCGCGAATGGTCGCGCAGATTCTCGGGCCGCTGCATACGCATCTTTTGCTCGAACCGGGCCGCACCATCATCGGACCAGCAGGGGTATTGCTAACACGGGTGCTTTATGTGAAGGAAAGCCGCGGGAAAACTTTCGTTGTCGTGGATGCCGGTATGAACGATCTCCTGCGGCCGGTTTTATACGGCGCCACACATCCGATCACTCGCGTGACGCGAGGCGGCGATCGCGCCGGGCGTCAGCGCGTCGATGTTGTGGGTCCGGTCTGCGAGACCGGAGATTGCTTCTTGCGCGCTTGGCCGCTTGGCCCCGTTGCCCCGGGGGATGTGCTGGCGATTTGGGTTGCTGGAGCCTATGCGATGAGCCAGTCGTCGAACTACAACGGACGATGTCGCGCGGCGGAAGTCTTAGTTGATGGCGGGCGCTACCGGGTTATTCGCAAACGAGAATCTTTCGACGATTTGGTGCACGGCCAGGTTTTCTAGCGGTGAGCAGCGAGTATTTCTCTCTCTAAAATTCCGCAAAGGCTGTTCGGTTCAGCTTTCTCCCCACTTCAACTTGCTGTGCAGGATTTCAAAATAAGACTTCTTCACCGGCTGAATCAACTTCAATCTCTCTTTTGAGCGCGTCATCCGGACGCGGTCAGAGTGGTTCATCGGGATACCGGTTTGTCCATCGAGCGTGAGAAAAACGGACTCCGTACCTACGGAAAGGTGCACGTCAATGACGGAAGAATCGCGAATCACGACGGGGCGATCGCTGAGCGTATGCGGGCAGATCGGCGTGACAATCCACGACTCGACCGACGGGTGCACGATCGGCCCGCCCGCCGACAATGAGTACGCGGTCGATCCTGTCGGTGTCGCGACGATAAGACCATCGACGCGATAGCGCGCCACGAATTCGTTATCGATAATGAGTTCGAGATCGATCATGCGCGCCAGCGTGCCTTTGTTGATGACAGCTTCGTTGGCGACAGTCTGGCGCTCGATCAAACGACCATCGCGAATTAACTCGACGTCGAGCATCGCGCGCTCGCTCAGGGGCAGCCGGCACGCGAGCGTATCTTCGAGCGCGGAATACATCTCGTCGGCCTTGAAGCTGGTCAAGAAACCGAGGCTGCCCATGTTGATTGGGAGGATGGGAATGCCGAGTGGCGCCGCAACTTTCGCGGCCGCGAGCAGCGTGCCGTCACCGCCGAGAACCAGAAGCAATTCCGATTTCTCGGCGACTTCTTCGCGAGAAAGCCCCTTCGAGGGATCGGCCAAAACGCCGGCAGATTCGGTGTCGTAATAAATTTCGAGTTGGCGCGCCTTGAGCCAGTCCAACAGCGGCGGTACGACGGCGGCAAGATTCGACCGTCGAGGACGCGAAATGATGCCAATTTTTTTAAAGGGCCCAGTCGTCTGCATGGATGTTTGAGATTCTAACCTAGGCTCCGATTTTGCGCGCGCGGAGAAAGTATTCCTGGTTGCCTTCGGCGCCGGCCAGGCGGCTTGGGCTCACGCCGAGGATTTCGAGCTCCGCTACGGTCGCGGCGATACGTACCTTCTCGACGGCTTTTGCGTGCAACCCTTGGTCGGTAACTACTCCGCCGGCGGGAATATCCAGTTTCGGCAGTTCAAACTGAGGTTTAACGAGTACGAGCAGATCGGCGTTCGGTTTCAGCGCGGCCGCTGCGGGTGCCAGAACCTTTGTCGCTGAAATGAACGAAACATCGATGACCGCCAGATCGACGGGTTCCGCGATTTCTTCGGCGCGGAGTTCTCGCGCGTTGCGCTCCATCTTGATGACACGCGGGTCTTGCCGCAGCTTCCACGCAAGCTGGCTGATGTTTACGTCGACGGCATAAACGCGCGTGGCTCCGCGCTGCAACAGGCAATCGGTGAATCCGCCCGTAGATGCCCCGACATCAAGGCAGACTCGCTTCGCTGGGTCGATCGAGAAATCCTCGAGCGCGCCTTCCAATTTTTGTCCGCCGCGGCTAGCGAATTTGGAACTGCGACTTGAAACCGAAATCCTTGCGGATTCCGTAACCGCCGTGCCCGGCTTGTCGACGCGCGCGTGGTCCACGGAAATTTCGCCGGCGAGGATGAGCGCCTGCGCTTTGGGAAGGGAATCCGCCAATCCGCGATCCAGCAAAAGTTGATCGAGACGTACTTTTCGCGGCTTCTGCGGCACGCCTTTACAGTAGTGGTGACGGCAACGGGTGTCAAAGCACGCCGGAGCGCCCGTTAGGTGCGGCGAAGCACGAGGAATTCCGCGATGGAGCGAAGTCGATCGCTCTTTTCGCCAAACGCAGTGAGTTCATTGATCGCGCGAGTCGCGAGATCGTTGGCGATCTCGTGAGAGCGCTCGAGACCGTACACGGCAGGATACGTCGCCTTTTGCTGCGCGACGTCCTTTCCCGCAGTCTTGCCCAGCGCAGTGGAAGATTCCTCGACGTCGAGGATGTCGTCGGTCACCTGAAACGCCCAGCCGATGTTTTCGCCAAACCTCCGCAAGCGTGCGACTTCCGCTTTCGGCGCACCGACACAAAGCGCCCCCGCCGTGACCGAAGCGCGAATCAGCGCCGCCGTCTTTGACCGGTGAATGTACTCCAGCATTTTCTTGGCGACAGGCTTGCCTTCGGCTTCGAGATCGGCAACCTGCCCCCCGACCATGCCGTTGATCGTTCCTGCGGCCGTCGCGATTTCCGTCAACATCGCAACGCGACGCTCCGCATCCACCGGGGCAGCACCGACGACTTCAAACGCGAGCGTGAGCAACGCGTCACCGGCGAGGATCGCCGTCGCTTCGCCAAATTTCTTGTGACTCGTCGGCTTGCCGCGTCGCAAATCGTCGTTATCCAGCGCGGGAAGGTCGTCGTGGATCAGCGAATACGTGTGGATGAATTCGATCGCGCACGCCGGATGCAGCGCAGGCGTGACGTCCGATTCAAAAATGCGCGCTGTCTCGAGCAGCAAGATTGGCCGAATACGCTTGCCCCCAGCCAGCACGCTGTAGCGCATGGCCTGATGGATCGAAGCGGGTTGCGTGGCCTCGGACGGGAGCAGTTTCTCGAGGTGCGCATCGACTGCGACGCGATCTTCTTCAAAAAAGTCGGGCAGCTTGGAGGGGGTTGCCGGCACGGGGGTGGTTGCTGCTGGGCTCTTCGTGGCGCTCACTGTTCAGACTCGCGCTCGGGATCGAACGGCTGAGCAGCAAGCTTGCCGTCGGCTTTCTTGAGAAGAATTTCGACCTTGCCTTCGGCCTCTTCGAGTTGCTTCTGGCATTCGCGAGAAAGTTCGACGCCCTCCTCGAAAAGCTTCATCGCATCATCAAGAGAAAGTTGCGGCGATTCCAGGCGGCGCACAACTTCTTCGAGTCGTCCGAGCGATTTCTCGAAATCGGGCTTTTTCGCCGGCTCGGTTTTTTTGATTGGTGTTGTGTTCAAAGTTGCCTCAGTCTTATTGCATCGAGCAAAGAAAGAAATTCAGCGCCGCGCATCACTCGCGATCAAATCCAATCCCAAATCGCGAACCCGTTTGATGTTCAACGCGCCGTTGATGTTACGAGATTAAGGGAGTTTGCGGATATTTGTAAACGTCGCGCGGCCCGATTTTGCGCGGTGTGCTACTTCTGACAGTGGGCACAGAAATAGGTCGACCGATTGCCTGTGGTCGTTCGTCGGATCGGATGCCCATCTCGCCGGCACGGCTCGCCCTCGCGTTGGTATACGCGCAGAAGGTCTTCGATTCCCTGAAACCACCAGCCCGCGTCGCTGAAATTCGGCGGCGGATTTAGGCAACACTGCAATGCGCGTCGAAGGACCGAACTGATCGCCCTGTATACGGCGCGGATTTCCTCCGGTTTCAACGAATTTGCCAGGCGGAACGGGCTGATCTTCGCATACCAGAGCGCCTCGCAGGAATAAATGTTGCCGACGCCGGCGACCCTCGATTGGTCCAACAGAAATTCCTTCAGCGGGCGGCGCGATTTCCCAACCAGCTCGGCAAACGTCTTCGCAGTGAATTCGGCCGACATCGCGTCGACGCCAAGTTCGTTGTAAGGGGGACAGCACGCAAGCGACTCCCACGCATGAACACGTCCGAGATGCCGTCCATCCGCGAAGGCCATGACTCCTTTGTCGAGCTCCAGAGCAAGATCGACGTGGATGCCTCCATCGGTCTTCTTGTTCGCGCGGGCTTCCACTTCCTTCGCATTCGCAAAGCGAATGAGCTGCCCATCGAAGCGAAAATGCATTTCAATCGCAGCCTGATTGTCGAGCACGAGAAAAAGATATTTGCCCTTGCGCTGGACCGACTTGATACGTCGCCCGGTGAGAAGTCTTGAGACATGCGCCGCACTCTGCGGAAGAACCGCGATCGGATGAAATACCTCGACGCTGCGGATTCTACGCTTCGTCACCAGCGGACGCAGCGAGATGGCAACGGCCTCGACTTCGGGAAGTTCGGGCATCAAATTACTCGGTAAAGGGAAGTAGCGCGCAGGCCGCGTTCGATAGAGCCATTCTCACTGCGCCGCCTTCAACGTGAGAACGTGCTTCCGGTCCTTTAGTTCCGCAGCATCGCTGAACGGCGCATAGATCGGCCGACCTTCATACCAATAGTCAAACTGATCCGAATAGTGGCTGCTGCCCGGTTGTCCCGATTGACCTGCGGGGATCAACAAAATCGATTGATCCCAATCCGCCGTGTTCGCCACGAAGCGCATCGCGGGCCCGTGATGTGGCGTTGCCGCCCGCACGCTGTAGTTCGTGCCCGATTGCGGCTTCCCCGAGATGCTCAGCAATTTCTTCAACATCCCGTCGCGGCCGATAGGATGCAGCATGTCCAGCGCATTGAAATTTTTCCACTGCCAGTCTTCGATACGCGCGCTCTTAGAATCTTCGGCGAGTTTCGCCACAGCCCGGTCAGCGGCTGCGATCAATAGCGCATCGTAGCTTTTGTATGCGGCTGGAAGCCATTTCGACGACCGATCCGTCAGCGTCTTCTGCAGAAAAGTGGTCGAGCGCCATCGATAAAGATTCGTATCCGCGCCGAGATAAGGCTCCAGCAACAAATTCAGCGCCGTCCGACGATATTGCACCAGAAACGAGACCTCTGGAGAATCTGCATCCGCGATCCCATTCCAATCCTTCAGCCCTTCGATCAATTTTTTCGCGCGCTCATCCTGAGGTGTAACCGTTTTCGCCGCCGCAATGAGCTGATCGGCGAGAAAAACATGGGGATAGCTGTAGGTGTCGGTCTCCACCTTCAGCATATCCGTTGGCCGTAAGTCGTGCTTGTCGAGCAGCAAATCATAGATGCGCGCCGTGCGATACGGCTCCTCCCACCGGTCGGTGAGATACGGTTTGTACGCCGGACCAACGACGCGCGCATTCGCTGTAGCGATCAGACCGCTATCGGGATTGAGCGCCTGCGGAAGTTGATCGAACGGAATGTACCCAGTCCATTCATAATCATCCGTATCGCCCGGCACCGGGACTTCGCCGTGTCCTTTCTTGCGAAGCGGCACGCGCGCCGACATGACATAACCAATGTTGCCCAGCGTATCCGCATAAACCGCGTTTTGCCCTGGTCCCCAAACGCGCTTGATCAAACTTCGGAATTCATCCCAGTCTTGCGCTTTTCCAAGCCAGTTGTAGACATTAGAAAGACCGCCGGGTTCCGTCGCCGTCCAGCGCAGCGCATACGATTTGCCATTTTCGCGACGCACAATCGGCCCATGCCGGGTGATCACAATCGGCAAATGCTCGTCGGGCCGACCTTTCACCTTAATCACTTCGTCGATCGTTTGCGCCTTCACCCATTTCTTGTTCACCGAATATTCGTCGGCGTGCGCGGGATTGAACGTCTCGATATAAAGGTCCTGCACGTCGGCGCCGTTGTTCGTGAAGCCCCAGGCGATGTGATCGTTGTGACCGATGACCACCAGCGGTGCGCCAGGGAGCGTAAATCCTTCGACGTTCCAGCCGGGCGCGGTGAGATGAATTTCGTACCAGATCGGCGGAATCGAAAGCTCCAGATGCGTGTCGTTGGCGAGCAACGGCTTGCCGGTCGCGGTGTGATCGCCCGACACGACCCAGTTGTTGCTGCCAAGGCTGTGTCGAATCTCCGACTGCGAATCGCGGATGTAGCCGACAACCGAATTCGCCAGCGCGGTCGTTAAATCCGGTGAAGATTCCGCCTGGGTCGTATCTCGCGGCGCAACAGTATTCGCCTTGAGCACGCCGTCCGGTTCCATGTCATCGTCGTCATCATCATCGTCGTCGCTGTCTGGATCGAGGTGTGAGCGCTGCGAGCCGTCATTACTGATGTTGGGATCGCCAACGACATAATGATCCATCGCCGCGTCGGCAGAAAAAAGCTCA
>Ga0307474_10002366_pt1 | contig 13563 bp, 10 predicted proteins | sample atmos_gasesECM1C_2_FD_203312 | JGI IMG/M metagenome (GOLD analysis project Ga0307474, IMG submission 203312) | Hardwood forest soil microbial communities from Morgan-Monroe State Forest, Indiana, United States - atmos_gasesECM1C_05 | ecosystem: Environmental > Terrestrial > Soil > Temperate... | reverse complement strand
GCGCGTTGCCGGCTACTATCGCTCAGGATCAGATTTCCGCATGGATGGCGAGGCGGTCGGGTGGTAAGCGCAGTAGAATATCGTGTAGCGCGAGTAATCTGATGCAAGTGGTGCCGCCAAAACTAAGCGCTTCGTCTTAGCCACGCTCACCGCCACTATCCGGCGCTAGCAATAACGGCATGATCTTCTTGGGTTCAGTCTCGTACGCTCGCCAGTGAACGCGCCGCCATTCAAGGCGGTAGCAATCTGCGTTTGCCGTCAGCGGACAGTATGATCCCCGGTTCATCCAGATTGGTCCGATCCCACAGCTCGCACGTCACTTCGCGATGGCGCTGGTCCAGCGCCTCGCAGTAATTGGTGTACAGGCAGAGCCGCACCTTGCCGCCACGGCCCTCGCGAACCTTCAAAAACCAATCCGGATCCGCCAGCGCCTGGCGGGCGAATCCGATGATGTCCGCCGTGCCGTTGCGCAGCGCTTCTTCCGCCTGACCAAAGTGATGTATACCGCCGGACAGCACGATGGGCGTGTCGAATCCCGCCTGGCGGATTTTCGCGCGGATGCGAGCACACGCATCGACATTGCGCCCAAAAGGTCCTTTCGCGTCCGAATAATACGAGGGCATGCACTCGTAGCCGCTGCGCCCCGTGTACGGATACGCGGCTTCGCCGATCTTTGGCTGCGAGGCGTCCTCGAATTTTCCGCCGCGCGACAAGGAAATAAAATCCATTCCGGCGCCCGCGAGGCGCTCCGCAAAGTACTCGGTGTCCTCGACCGTGCTGCCGGACTCGATGCAGTCTTCCGCCAGCATCCGGCAGCCGACGGGAAATGCCGAGCCGACTTCAGCTCGTACCGCCGCCAGCACTTTCAGCGGCAGCCGAATTCGCTGCTCTCGCGCGCCGCCGTAACCATCGCTGCGGGTATTGCGCGCGGAGAGAAAGGACGCCATGGTGTAGGCGTGCGCGTAGTGCAGTTCGACTCCGTCGAAGCCGGCATTACGCGCGCGCTGCGCCGCAGCGGCGAACACCGCCGGAAGCGTGGCGGGCAAATCCCGGACCGCGGCCACGTCGGTATCGGTGACGCGCTCGCGAAATCCCTGCCGCAACGACTCCAGCTCGCGCGCGGTCAAGGCGATTTCCAATTCAGACTCACTCAGTGCGGCCAATCGCGCTCGAACGCTGACCTCGTCGCTGTCGGGCATGCTCAAGAATTCCCGGTGGCGCGGCGTCACCTTCAAGAAGCGCTCGAAGTATTTCTGCGCAGGAGGGCGGCGCCGAATACTCAAAAAATCGATGATTTGTATGAAAAGCTTGGTCTCGCCGTTACTGGCGCGGCGCACGCATTCCGTCAGACGCTCAAGTCCGGGCAGGAAACGATCATCGCTGATGCGCAGCAAGGGTCCGCTCGCGACATCGCGCACACCCGTGGCCTCCACGACCAATGCCGCAGGGCGGCCGCGTGCAAAGCGTTCATACCAAGCGAGAACCGACGGCGTGACATCGCCCTCTTCGGACGCGCGCCACGGCACCATGGCGGGAACCCAGGTGCGCGATGCCAATCGGACTGAACCCACCCTGATCGGCTGGAACAATTGCGACCGTTCCGCCTGAGAGGCCGTGGGCCAGGGCGCGTCGAGCGGCGCGTACTTGATGCGCTCAGGCGGACGCCATGTGGCCATGAGCTTCGTCGTCGGGGATCACGGCCGTTGCCTCTATTTCCACCAGTGCGCGCTGTTCGACCAATCCTCGGACTTCCACGACTGACATGGCCGGAAAGTGCTTGCCCAAGATTTCCCGGTAGGCGGCGCCGATGTCGCGCGCCTCGCGAACATAGGCGTCGCGGCTCAGGACGTACCAAGTCAGCCGGACCAGGTGCCGCGGTTCGGCATGAGCCTCCTTGAGCACGCTCACGATATTGCGCAACGCTTGCGCCGTTTGCCCGGTCAAATCATCGCTGTTGAACCGTCCGTTCGAATCCCAGCCAATCTGGCCGGAAATGAAAATCATCTTTCCGCGTGCGGCCATGCCGTTGGCATAGCCCTTTGGACGCGCCCACTCCGCGGGTTGCAAGGTCTCGATGCTCATCGCTAGTTGCCTTTGAAAGTCGGGCGTTGTTTTGTCGAAAATGCCTCGTAGGCGCGGCGAAAGTCTTCGGTCTGCATGCAGATTGCCTGCGCTTGGGCTTCGGCCTCGAGCGCCTGCTCCAGCCCCATGTTCCACTCCTGATTGAGCATGGTTTTGGTCATGCCATGCGCAAAGGTCGGACCATCGGCAAGTTCTCGAGCAAGCTGCGCGGCCGCCGCGCGCAATTCCTCGGCGGGCAGCAAACGGCTGTAAAAGCCGCAGGCGAGCGCTTCGTCGGCCCCCATGCTGCGGCCGGACAGGAGCAATTCCGCGGCGCGTCCATGGCCGATGAGGCGCGGCAAGATTGCGCAGGCGCCCATGTCGCAGCCCGCAAGCCCCACGCGCGTGAACAGAAATGCGGTTTTCGAACGGGGCGTGCTCAGGCGGATGTCGGAGGACATGGCCAGGATGGCGCCGGCACCCGCACACACGCCATCGACCGCGGCAATGATCGGTTGGGGACAGGCGCGCATCGCTCTCACCAGATCGCCGGTCATTCGCGTGAAATTGAGCAGCTCCGGCATGCTCATTTGCGTCAACGGCCCGATGATCTCCTGCACATCCCCGCCGGAGCAGAAATTGGCGTCCGCGCCGCTGATGACAAGCACTTTCACGTCGGGCGCGTAGGGGAGCCTGCGCATGAGATCGCGCAATTCCGCATAGCTCTCGAAGGTGAGGGGATTTTTCTTTTCCGGGCGATTCAGGGTGATCCAGCCGATCCGGTCTTCAACGCTCCATAAGAAATGCCGGGCGCGATACTCGGTCAAGGTGTCTTTCATGATGTTTTCCGGGTCAGTTGCACACGCAAATGCGACAAGGATTCATTCAATGCGCGCTGCTCGCGTTTGGAAATACCCGAGAACAGATTCACGATCCACGACTCGTGCTCGATCGCCATCTGCGCGAAGAGCCGCCGGCCTTCCTTGGTGAGCTTGACCAGGTATACACGCCGATCGGCAGGGTCTTCCGTCCGGACGATCAAGCCCGCGCGCTCCAGTTGATCGACGATGCCGGTGACATTGCCGCCGGTCACGAGCATGCGCCTCGACAACTCGCCCATCTGCAGGCCTTCAGGCGCGCGCTCGAGCTGCGCCATCAGATCGAAGCGCGGCAGCGTGGTTTTGAATTGCGCGGACAGCGCCTTGCGCACATGGTTCTCGATGAGGTGCGAGCAGGTCAGCAAGCGCAGCCACAAACGCAGCGATTCATGGGTGTCGTCGGTCAAGCGCGCGTCCGATTCCAGGGCGGCGCTCACATCAATTCTCCGCCGGCGACCACGATGCTTTGCCCGGTGACGGACTCGCTTCCAGGAAGGCAAAGCCACGTCACGGCATTGGCGACTTCGTCAGGTTGCACGAGCCGCCCCTGGGGATTCGATTTGGTCATGGCCTGCAGCGCCTCTTCGGGCTTGCGGCCGGTGACGGCGGAGATTTTTGCGGCCGCCTCTCTGACCAAGTCGGTATCGGTATATCCGGGGCAGACCGCATTGACGGTGATGTTGCGCGTCGCAACCTCTCTGGCAACGGCGCGCGTCAATCCGATGACGCCGTGCTTCGCCGCACAGTAGGCGGCGACATAGGGATAGCCGGTGAGTCCCGCGGTGCTGGCGATATTCACGATCCGTCCGAAGCCGCCTTGGAACATGTCGGGCAGCGCCGCTTGCATGCCGAAGTAAGTGCCCGACAGATTGATCGCGAGCAACCGCTCCCACAGGGCATCGTCGCGCTTGGTGATCGGCGCGCTGATCGCCTGGCCCGCGTTGTTGACCAGAATCTCGATGGGGCCGAATTGGGCTCGCGCGGCGGCGAACGCCGCGTCCACGGATTCCCGCCTTGCGACATCGGCGGTCGCGCAAAAAGTTTGTGCGCCGGAGGATCTCAATTCGGCCGCCAGCCCTTCGAGCGTGGCGGCGGTGCGCCCGAGCATGCTCACCTTGGCGCCCTGAGCGATCAGCGCTCGCACGATACTTGCGCCGATGCCGCGGCCTCCGCCGGTTACCAGCGCATGGCGTCCTTGCAGCGGTCTGTTGCCGTTCATACCGAGCCTGCCGCCGTCGCGGCGCGTGCCGCGGCGCGCTCGAGCTGACTTTTGGCGGAGAGATACGGCTCGGGCCACCACTGTTCCGTGTAGCCTTGCGCGGCCGCTTCCGTGAGCGTCCAGGAAGGAGAGCCAAGGTGCGGGCGGGCAATCGCGCATAAATCTGCGCGGCCCGCGGCGATGATGGAATTGACGTGATCGGCCTCGAAGATATTTCCGACGGCAATCGTCGGGACGCCGGCCAGGTTGCGCACCATGTCGGCCAGCGGCGTCTGCCACATGCGGCCATAGACTGGACGCTGCGTTGCGACCGTTTGACCGCTCGAAATGTGCAGAATATCGGCGCCCGATGCCGCCAGGGCACGCGCGATGGCGATCACGTCTGCCTCGCTCAAGCCGCCTTCCGCCCAATCGCAAGCCGATATGCGCACGCTGACAGGCCTTGTCGCCGGCCACACTGCGCGTACCGCACGCAACACCTGCAGCGGGAACCTCAATCGATTCTCCACCGATCCGCCGTATTCGTCCCGTCTGACATTGGTCAGGGGCGAGAGGAAACTGGCCAGCAAATAGCCATGCGCCATGTGCAATTCGAGCATGTCGAACCCCGCCGCGGCGCCGAGCGTCGCCGCCCGCACAAAATCGTTTTTCACGGATTCCATTTGCGCCGGCGTCATTTCGCGCGGGACCTGACTGATGCCGGGCAAGTACGGCAGCGGCGAGGGCGCAAAGAGGGGCCAGTTGCCGCTGCTCAACGGGTGATCCGCTTCCTGCCAACCCAACTGCGTCGAACCTTTGCGGCCCGCGTGGCCGAGTTGCAGGCAGATGCGCGCCTGCGATTCCACATGCACGAATTCCACGATGCGCCGCCATGCCGCGGCTTGGGTGTCGTTCCACAGGCCGGTGCAGCCCGGTGAGATGCGCGCGTCGGCGGAGGTACAGGTCATCTCGGTGAACAACAACCCCGCACCACCGGTGGCGCGCGCGCCGTAGTGAACCAAATGCCAATCGGTGGGCACGCCGTCCACGGCCCGATATTGCGCCATGGGCGAGACCGCCACACGGTTCACCAGCTGCATATCGCGCAGCCGAAACGGCAGGAACATCGGCGGGCGCGGCACAGCGATGCCGCCGCACTTCGACGCCAGATTGGTCTCGATCTTGTCGATGAAGCGAGCGTCGCGCAGCTTCAAGTTGGCGTGGCCGATGCGCTGACTTCCGGACAGCAAGCTGTAGGCGAACTGCAGCGGCTCCATGTTTTCGTATCGAACCACGTTTTCGAACCATTCCATTCGATTGCGAGCCGCATTTTGCAGCTTTTGCGCCTCGACGCTGCGCTCGGTCTGGTAGGACTCCAATCCCGACGGCACATCCTTCGCGTGGCCGACGTGACGCACCAGCGCGATGGCATCCTCCATGGCCAGCTTGGTGCCCGAGCCGATCGAGAAGTGCGCGGTATGCGCGGCATCGCCGATGAGCACACGATTGCCATCGTGCCAATGCCGACATTCCACTCGATTGAAATGGAGCCAGGGTGAGCCGCGCAGGTGCCGCGCGTTGGACAGCAGCGGTGCGCTGCGAAGATAGGCGGCAAACAGTTTTTCGCAAAATGCGATTGACTGATCGGCATCGGCCTTATCCAGGCCGTGCGCCGCCCAGGTCTCCTCGCGTGTCTCCACAATGACGGTGGAAAGGTCCTTGCTGAATTGATAGGCGTGAATTTGAAACCAACCGAACTCGGTTTTTTCGAACGCAAAGGTAAACGCAGAGAATTTCTGGGTCGTACCCAGCCAAATGAAGCGGCACTTGCGCACCTCGATGGTCGGGTCGAACTTCTCGGCGTGCCGGGCCCTGGCCTTGCTATTGGCGCCCTCGGCAATCACCACAAGATCGGCGCCGTCGAACTCTTCGGTGTCGTCGAGCTCGCGCTGGAATGTTTGCTTCACGCCGAGCGAGGCGGCGCGCTTCTGGAGAATGCTGAGAAGCATGCGGCGCGAGACGCCGGCGAAACCATGTCCCTGGGAGCGTATGGTCTGCCCCTTGAAATGCACGTCGATGTCGTCCCAATGGTAGAACTCCTCGACGATGCGCGCGTGCGAGGGCGCGTCCGCTTCCAGGAAGTTGCCCATGGTCTTGTCCGAAAACACGACGCCCCAGCCGAAGGTCTCGTCCGGGCGATTGCGCTCGAAAATCTCGACGGACGCGCCGGGCAGCGCCTTCTTGAACAGGATTGCGGAATACAGCCCCGCGGGTCCGCCGCCCATGCAGACAATTCGCTTCATACCTCATTATATCATGTTTCGATAGTTTATATATAAAGGATAATTGCGAGAACTCGGGTCCGATCGACGTCACCTGCCGCCGGCCAAACAGCGTGCGAACAGTTCTACGGCGATTTTCAGTTGACTCACGGAGAGTCCCGCGTAGCCGATGAGCAGTCCGGGGCGGGCGGGGCGGTTGCGGTAGTAAGGATGAATCGGATGCAAGCCGAGGCCCAGTGATTTGGCGCGCTCAATGAAGGCGTCGAGCTCATCGAATTTCAGGTGGCGGAACCAGACGACCAAATGCATGCCCGCTTGATGCGGACCTATCTCGATATGCGAAGCGAGACGCTGCAATGCGTCGACGACGGTGCGGCGGCGATGGATGAGTTCCTTGACGGACTTGCGCAAATGTTTCTCGTACTGCCGGCTCTGGATAAAGGTCGCTAGCGCCGCCTGCTCCACCGAGGGCGAGCCTAGGTCATCGAGCAGCTTCGCCTTGTAGAGGGCATCGCGCAGCGCCGCGGGACAGACGATGTAGCCCAGGCGCAATGCCGGAAACAGCGTTTTGGAGAAACTGCCCACGTAGAGCACGCGGTCGGCGAGATCGAGCGATCGCAGTGCGGGCAACGGCCTGCCGCCCGCGTGAAATTCGGTGTCGTAGTCATCCTCGAATATCCAGCTTTCGGTTCGTGCGGCCCACTTCAACAGTTCCAGACGCCGGTTCAGCGTCATCACCACACCGGACGGGAATTGATGCGAGGGCGTGACGAACACCAGCCGCGTACGGCGCTGCGGTAGTTCCCGGACGACCAGCCCCTCATCATCCGTGCGGGCACTGACCACCTGCGCGCCGTAGGCGAGCAAGCTGTGTACGGCGAGCTGATAGTGCGGATCCTCGACGATCACTCGTTCGCCCGGATCCAGCAGTACGCGCTCCACCAATGTGAGGGCTTGCTGAGTGCCGGCGACGATGAGGATGTCGGTCGCGTTGCACAACACACCGCGCCTGCGTGCCAGATAGTCAGCGATCGCACGGCGCAGCGGCAGATAACCGCCAGCCGCGGGATAGGTCGGTCCAGCGCGAAGTGCGGCGGCCGCCAACTTGCGCCGCCACGAATGGAAAAGTCCCGAATCAATGAGCGGCTCGCCGTATAGCAAGTCATATTTCGGCCGCCCGCTGACATGCGCGCCGGCCAACGTGACGGGCGGCAACGATCGCATCCGCGTCGCATAGCGCGACAGCGGGACGAGGCGGGTCCGCGCCGTCGGCCGCGTTGCGGGACTGACTTTCGCAACCCGCGTGCCCGATCCTGCCCGCGCGATGGCCAACTGTTCCGCGCACAGCAGTTCATAGGCTTGCAGCACCGTTTTTCGCGCAACGCCGAGCGCCGTTGCCAGGGCGCGGGTGGAGGGCAACCTGCTGCCCGCGACCATGCGCCCCGCCAGTATCTCCAACTTAATGGCCCTGGCGATCTGATCGTACAGGGTGCCTTTCTTGTCTAAGGTGAGATACATATGCCAGCCTGGCTTGGATCAGTTGACTCGCCGGTGACGTATTCGCGGCTACGCAGCCTGCGCTGGGTGGCTGCGCAGCGACGCGATGGCGCGCTCGAGCTGCGCGCCGCTATCGTCGGCGAGGGCTGCCTCGCGCAAGGCCCGCAGCCGTGCGCCGCCTTCGGCTTCGCCAATCAGGTTCGGGGCAAGGGACGATAGTTGACTGAATGAAGACCAGCCGCGCTCATGTGTGTCGCCGTAGCCCTTTACGAGCGTCTGGCACTCCGCGAGTTCCACGGCGAGATCTTGGTTGCGCGGAGCAATCTCCGCAATCTGTCGCAACCACGCCTCGATGCGCTGGTTCTCGATCTGGTAACGCAGGCTGCCGCGTCTGAAGCGCCGCAGCGCGGAGATGGCGCGCAGCAATGCAAAGCCGCTGATGCTCGTGGTCGAAATGCGGCGCCCGGCCGTGAATCGCCCGAGGATGCGTCTTGCGCGCGCGGATGCCAGCAGACGCCGCCCCAACCCGGCGGGAAGCGTGCCGCAGATTTCCTCCACCCGCGGCTTCACGAATTCGCGCACTTCGACGAGGTCGGCGGCTTGCGCCTTCACCTCGCGCCGAATCCGTTCCGCGCGGCCGCGCCGCGTTTTGACCTGTGCCACGCGCATCACGTCCTCAAAACTCATCCACAACGCCAAGGAGCGCGCCGTGGCGGCGGTCAATTGGGCATCGTTCGATGGCGACGCGTCGAGCGCCGCGACGCCCTCGATCCGATCCAAAAATAAACTCGCATAGGCGTCGTCCTGGTAGTCGGACAGCCGCGCCGCCGCCATGCCGAGCAACTCGTGCAGCGCGGCGGGGAAGCGGCTTTCGATTCGCGCTCGGAGCGCCGCGGGAACCGCAGAGAGCGTGTAATCGGACGAGTCAAGAGCGCCGCGATGATCGGGCCACGCCGCCGCGGTCAGCGGCTTCGCGGCCGCGGCGATCACTGCCAGGCGGCCGGCCTCGAACGCGGCCAGACTGGCATCAACGCCCACGCCGGATTCCTTGATGGCGTGATGATATTCCTCGATCCCCCAGGGCAGCACGCCGGCACCCGCAATGCTGCCGAGTATCACGGCACTGATGCGGCCGCCCGCGGCGTCCGCTACCTTGACCATGTCAAAGCCGATCAGCTTCGCCGCCGCCGCCGTGGCGATCTCGAACAACTCTCGCGAGCTCGCTCGCCCCTCGCCGAGCGCGATCTTTTCGCCGATGGTGTAATCCCGATGCGTGGAGGCGATCAGCGTGGTGCGATCTTGGGTGACCAGGCCGCGATTGATTGCGCGGCCGGCCTCCATCCACTCCGATGCCACCACGATGTCCACGTCGCCGGGATTCGGCATCAACGCCATGATGGGTTCGCGGCCCCCGGGTGCGTCGCCTCGCGGAAAGAATTCCAAATAGTAAATCGTCGCACCGGTGCGCTGCGCGACGCCGGGCACGGAGGTTGCCTGCACGAAGTAGCCCGCGTGGCGGGCCGCCATGACGAGCCAGTCCGTCACGACCCCGCCGCCCTGGCCGCCCAGAGCTGCAATGGTCAAGGTGATGGGCCGTGAGCGCTTCAAGCCAGTATGCGAATGACGGCGGATCGCAGCCGTGCCTTGAACCGATCCCACGCGGTCGGGTTCACGATGACATCGGCCCGGTAGAACGACGGGCAGAGCACCGCGGCGTGCGCCACCTCGCCGCAAACCCCGCAGCCCACGCAACTGTTGTCGACATATGCAACGGGATCTCGCCGCAACGGATCGGGATTCGTTTTCACGGTGAGCGAGGGGCAGCCGGATAACCTAATACAAGAATGATCGCCGGTGCACACATCGGAATCGATGCCAAAGCGCTCGCGGACGACGCGCTCGCCATCACCGATCAACTTCTTGATGGCCGGTGCAACGCGCCGTTGGCGATTCAATTGGCACTCGCCTTCGGCAATCACGATCTTAGGTCCGGTGAACTTGGTGAGCAACGCTTCGCGCAGCACGCCCATCGTCTGCTTCATGTCGTAGGTGCGAATGGTGCGCACCCATTCAACGCCCACGCCGCGCACCGCCGTCTCTATGCGGTTTCTCGCCAGCCGGCCCTTGATCTCCGCCGACGATGAAGGGATGTATTGCCCGCCGGTGGCCGCCGAGTAACCGTTATCCACGATGATGGTCACGCCGTCGTGCCGATTGAAGACGGCATTGCCGATGCCGCTGGTCAAGCCGTTGTGCCAGAAACCACCATCGCCCATCATCGAGAGCGCGCGCCGCGGGTTCTGCACGTTGAATGACGCGCCGCCGGCGGCGCCCAAGCCGTAGCCCATGATGGTGCCGCCAAGGTCGAATGGCGGCAGGGTGGAAAAAGAGTGACAGCCGATATCGGCGCTGACTTGCATCGGGCCCATTTCCCGCGCCAGCAGTTTCATCGACGCAAACAGCGGCCGCTCGGGGCATCCGGTGCACAATCCCGATGGACGCATCGGCACGTTGCGCGCCAGCATGGCGGCCGGAAGCAGGGGAATGTCCGCGGCCGGCAACTGGCCGAATTCCGCTAAAAATTTCCGCAGTCCCGCGATGACCACGGCGCCGGTATATTCGCCCGCCATGGGCAGCGGGCCTTTCCCGACGATGCGCGTCTGCACGTCCGCTTGACGAAGAAACAGGCTGGCCGCCTGCTCGATGAACTCGGGCTGGCCTTCCTCGATGATCAGAATCGCCTTCTTGCCTTGCGCAAATCGGGTGAATTCGTCCGGCACCAGCGGATAGGTCACGTTCAAGACGTACAGCGGAATCTTGGATTCCCCGAACACGTCGGCCAGCCCCAAGCGCTCGAGCGCGCGCAGCACGGTGTTGTACAAGCCGCCTTGCAGCACGATGCCGACGTCGCAAGCGGCGTTTTCACCCAAAAGTTCGTTGAGCTCGCGTTCTTTCACGAACTTGACCGCGGCCGGCCAGCGATGCTCGATCTTTGCCCGCTCCTGCGCATAAGTCGATGGCGGCAGAATGATCCGCTCGAAGGTGCGCACTGGATTATTCATCGCTTGCTGCAGCGTGAAGGGCGGCCTGCGATTGTCCTTGGCGCGAAACTGGCCGACCACATGACACGCGCGGATCCGCAGCATCAGCATGACGGGCGTGCTGCTCGCTTCGGAGAGCTCGAAACCCTGTTCCACCGCCTGCACGATCGAGGGCAAATTCGGCCGCGGATCGAGCAACCACATCTGGGATTTCATGGCGAAGGCATGCGTGCGCTCCTGCATGATGCTCGCGCCTTCGCCATAGTCCTCGCCGAGCACGATGAGCGCGCCGCCGATCACCCCGGCAGAGGCGAGATTGGAGAGCGCATCCGAGGCCACATTGGTGCCGACAGTGGACTTCCACGTCACGGCGCCGCGGATCGGATAGTTGACCGACGCGGCCAGCATGGCGGCTGCCGTGGCTTCGCTCGCCGAGGATTCGAAGCGGACGCCGAGCTCGCCCAAGATCACGCTCGCGTCCGACAGCACGTCCATGAGATGCGAAATCGGCGCACCCTGATAGCCGCCCACATATCCGACGCCGGATTGCAGCAGCGCCTTGGTCACCGCGAGAATCCCTTCGCCTTCGAATTCGGCGCCCGCGCTCAGGCGCAGCGACTGCACTTCTTTGGCGAATGAACGTTCAGCCATGCGATAAGCTCTTAAAAAAACCAGTATACATGCGCGCGCAAACGGCTCGATTTATGGCTGCGCGGCCTCGCGGCCGTACGGCCGCACGGCCGTACGGTTGCACGGCGTTACGGCCGCGCCGAGCTACGGCCGCTCCAAGTTACGGCTGCAATCGTGTCGACGCCCAGGGGAGGCCGGCATTTCCGCCAGACGGCTGCAGCGGCCGCGTGAAACGCGCGCGGTCATGAATGCGGTATTCCCCTTCAACCCACAGTTCAATGGCATCGACATAGAGGCGGTATCCACCCCAGTTCGGCGGCCGCGGCACGGAAACCGTGATGCTCTCGGGTTCTGGGGACCCAGGCCCACCGTACGGTATGCCAAAGCGGCGCGCCTCTTGGGCCACTGCCGCGGCTAACGCCTTCCGGGATTCCACGGGTTGGCTTTGCTGGCTGGCCCACGCGCCCAACTGCTTCTGCCAAACCCGCGTGCGGAAATAGGCATCGTTTTCGGCATCGGAGAGCACGGCCACCTCACCCTCGGCGCGAACCTGCCGGTGCAAATGATCCCAATGAAATACGACTGCGGCCCGCGGGTTGGCGGCGAGTTCGCTCCCCTTGCGTGACCGGTAGTTGGTATAGAAGAGTATGAATCCCTGCTGCGCCGCGATCTCTTTACAGAGCACCACCCGGGCGGAGGGGTAGCCGCGGCTGTCCACGGTCGCCAAGACCATGGAATTCGGATTGGGCTGCGCGGCATCGCGCTGCGCCTGGCTTAGCCACTGGGCGGCCAATTCGAGCGGATTGGCCGGCAGCGGATCAGGTAGGGTTTCCGTCCAAAATGTCTTTTTGCTGCTGCTCATTAGAGAATGGTAGCCGTGCCGATAAACCTTTAGGGGCTTTCTTTCATTATGAATCTGGACGAACTACGAACGGCACTGACTGACCTGGACGGTCAGTTACTCGAGCTGGTGGCCCGGCGCCAGGCGTTGAGCGAGCAAGTGGCAGCGGTCAAGCGGGCCACCGGGCGTGCGACGCGGGACTTCGGCCGCGAGCGGGAGGTCATATTGCGGGGCCGCAATACCGCCGAGCGCCTGAAAATCTCGCCCGATCTGGCCGAATCCTTGTTGAGGCAGCTCATTCAGTCTTCCCTCGCGACGCAGGAGCAGGCCCGCGTGGCAGCTCAGGCCCATGGCAGCGGCAAACGCGCCCTGGTGATCGGCGGTCACGGCAAGATGGGCGGATGGTTCGCTGAATTTCTAGCCTCCCAAGGCTTTCGTGTCGCCATTGCTGACCCGAAGGGCAGCTCGCCGGGCTTCGACAGGGTGGCCGATTGGCAGACCGATCCGTTGGATTTTGATCTCATCGTGTTGGCGACCCCCCTGTCCGCCACCGCGGAGTTGCTGCAGGTGTTGGCCCGGCGGCGGCCGCGCGGACTGGTATTCGACTTGGGCTCGCTGAAAACGCCGCTGCGGGCGGGGCTCGACGCGCTGGTCAAAGCCGGCTGCCGCGTCACCTCGGTGCATCCCATGTTCGGACCGGATACCGAACTGCTGTCAGGGCGGCACGTGATTTTCATCGACCTTGGGAACAAGGAAGCTCTGGCGCAGGCCCAGGAATTGTTCGCGCCCACGATGGCTGAGCGGGTCGTCATGGATCTGGACGAGCACGATCGCTTGATCGCCTACGTTCTGGGGCTATCCCACGCCCTCAATATCGCGTTCTTTACTGCGCTGGCCGACAGCGGCGAGGCGGCGCCGCGGTTGGCAAGATTGTCGAGCACGACCTTCGATTCACAACTGGAAGTGGCGAGCCGGGTCGCCGCCGAGAGCCCGGATCTCTACTTCGAGATCCAAAGCTCGAATGAGTACGGCAACCAGTCGCTGCAGGCGCTGCAAAAGGCGGTTGAACGGTTGGTTGCGACGGTGAAAGCCAAGAATGCGCAGGAGTTCACGGCAATCATGAACCGCGGCAGAG
>Ga0307474_10002364_pt1 | contig 13570 bp, 10 predicted proteins | sample atmos_gasesECM1C_2_FD_203312 | JGI IMG/M metagenome (GOLD analysis project Ga0307474, IMG submission 203312) | Hardwood forest soil microbial communities from Morgan-Monroe State Forest, Indiana, United States - atmos_gasesECM1C_05 | ecosystem: Environmental > Terrestrial > Soil > Temperate... | reverse complement strand
CCCGCGCAATCCGCCCATGGGTCTCGAGCCTGGCCGCGACCCGCTCGATGGTAGCTGCGGGAATGGTCAGCACGCGCCGCGGGCCGAGCACGGCCATACCAAAGGCCTGACCCGAGGCATCGAGCGCCAACCCGCCCTCGTGGCTACGACGCAGCCGGACGTCGAGCTCGATCCTGGCGTCGATGTCGCCACCGCGCAGGCTCCGCCAGCGCTCGCCCACCAGCGAGACCGTGCCAAGCGAGGCGGTGGGAACGCCACGTTCGGCAGCGACGACCACCGCAAGCGAGCCGAGCGAAGGCCCGATCGGGGACAGTGCAATCGGCGCCGTGTTCTTGGCTTCGAAGCGCAGAAGGGCGATGTCGGTGGTGTGGTCGCGTCCTACAATGATCGCGGCGTGCTCTGTACCATCGGCGAGCCTGATTGCGACCTCGCCCTCGTCGGCCAGGGCTTCGTCAGCCGTGACCACAAGGCCCGGCTTCCAGACAAAACCGGATGCCCGCGACCGGTGCGAATGCACGGATACGATGGCGGGCGACGTCTGCGCGACAACGTCCGCAAGCGACGATGAGAGTGCAGCAAGAGGGCTGGCGGTGGAATTGGTCATTGGAAGCTCCCGTTGGTTTTTTCCAGTCTGGGAGCTGTGGGCCGTCGAGGGAACTAGCCTGGTGGGCAGGAATGACGATTCCCGGCCTTCGGCGGGAGCTGGCGGATCAGCACGATCTGGCTGGTGGCCGGCTGTCTCCGTCGAGCTGACTCCGTCGAGCTGAGTGCGAGGCCCGGAGTGCCTAGGAGCCCGGGCCTCGCAACTTTCCCCAGCCCGACGTGAGTCAGTGCGTGTTTCATAGAAGCAATCGGCAACAAGGCCTAGACCGGTAGATTACGGACCACTTGTCAAATCTCGGTTTGGCTGCCGAGTTCGATGACGCGGTTTGGCGGAATGCGAAAGAAATCGGTCGCGGCCAGCGCATTGCGATGCATGATCTCGAAAATCCGGCAGCGGAAGCGGCCAAGCGCGGATTGCCTGGCCGGCACGATCTTGACCCGTCCGACGAAGAACGACGTATCCATCAGGTTGAACGTCAGCCCATCGCTGCCGCAGCGATGCAGCAGGCGCGGCACATTCGGCTGTTGCATGAAGCCGTATTCGGCGATGATGGTATGGAAGTTGTCGCCGAGATTGGTGACCTTGAGCCGCCGCTCCGGCGGCACGCGGGGGATATTGGCGGTGACGACGTGCAGCAGCACGATTCGCTGGTGCAGCACCTTGTTGTGCTTCAGATTGTGCAGCAGCGGCACCGGCACCATGTCGAGCCGGCTGGTCATATAGACGGCGGTGCCGGGGATGCGCTCCTTCTTGCGCATCTGGGCAATGAAGGTCGCAAGCGGCAGCGTGTCGCGCTCCAGCCGCTGGCCGAGTGCAACACGGCCGCTGTGCCAAGTCGACATCAGGAAGAAGAGTACGGATCCGACCAGGAGCGGCACCCAGCCGCCCTCGACCACCTTCATCATGTTCGCGGTGACGAAGGACAGATCGACCATGACGAAGACGCCGGCGACCAGCACGCTGAGCCAGAGGCTCCAGCCCCACACCTCGCGCATGGCGAGGAACATCAGCATCGAGGTCAACAGCATCGTCAGCGCGACGGCAATGCCGAAGGCGGAAGCGAGATTGTCGGAGGTGCGGAAGCCGAGGGTCAGCGCCAGCGTAAGCAGCATGAGCGCCCAGTTGACGAAGCCGACATAGATCTGGCCATAGCCCTGGGCGGAGGTCTGGGTGATGTGCAGGCGCGGGCAAAGGCCGAGTTGAATCGCCTGCCGCGTCATCGAGAAGGTGCCGGATATGATCGATTGACTCGCGATGATGGTGGCGATTGTGGCGAGTGCGACCAGGGGAACTTGCAGGCCAAGCGGACACAGCGTGAAGAACGGGTTTGATCCTTTCGCAACCTCACCCCCGACCAGGACGGCGGTCTGGCCGGCATAGTTCAAGACCAGGGTCGGCAACACGAGCCCGTACCAGCTCAGCCGGATGGGCTTTGCGCCGAAATGGCCCATGTCCGCGTAAAGGGCTTCGGCGCCGGTAGCGCACAGGAAGACGCCGCCAAGCACGAGGAAACCGGTGAAACCGTGGCCAAACAGGTAGGAGAGGCCAACGCGCGGATCGAGTGCGGCGAGCACGCCCGGATGATCCGCGATGCCCGCAATTCCCAGCATCCCGATGGTGACAAACCAGATCGCCATGACGGGGCCGAACAGCGCGCCAATGCGCGCCGTGCCTAGCGGTTGGAGCGCGAACAGGGCGAGCAGCACCACGACCGAGAGCGGAAAAACATAGGGAGCAAACGAGGGCAGGGGATCCTTGATGCCTTCAAGGGCGCTCAACACCGAGATCGCAGGTGTAATCGCGCCGTCGCCATAGAGCATCGCAGCGCCGATGATTCCGAGCGAGATCACAAGAGCGCGCTCGCCATGCTTGATGCCGAGCAGCGACATCAGGGCAAGGATGCCGCCCTCGCCGTCGTTGTCGGCGCGCATGACGATGGCGACATATTTGATCGAGGTGGTGATGATCAGCGTCCAGACCACCAGCGACAGGATGCCCAGCGCAACGACGGGCGTCGCTTGGCCTCCCGCCCAGTCGATCGCCGTCTTGAAGGTGTAGAGGGGGCTGGTGCCGATATCGCCATAGACGACGCCGAGTGCCCCGATCGCCATGGTGCCGAGCGTCCCATGTCGCGGACCGGTCTCTGCCGGCGTCGTTTCCGCAGGCGATATCTGTTCGAGGGCGTTCATGCTTCACTCCGCTGGGCAGCGGAGCCGAGAATGCCGTCTCGGGGTCGAAAAGCAAGGGAACGCGCCAGCGGCGGGTCGACCGGGCTAGAGCATCTTCGGTTCTGATTGAATCAGAACCGAAGCTCTAGATTCTTTTTTTACGCGTTTTCTTCATGCGAACCGGTGTCCACTTCGCTCGAAAACGCTCCAGGGACTAGCGGCCGGCTTCGATGATCAATCCGATCGCAAGCAGCAAGGATACGCAAAACAGGGGCGAATAGGGGCTGTTACCGCCGGCCGGCCAGTCGCGGATTTGCTCGAGGAAACGGCGCGCACGATGCCGGAAACTCTCCGGCTCGGAATCGACAGCAATTGAAGTCATTGGGGACACCCGAAATTCGTTGCTGGCGCAAATTTGCGCTTCGCCACATTCAAATTCCAGATGAGCGCCAGCTCCGCGATATAGGAGCCGCGTAAGTGCAGCGCCTCGGCCCGGACAAAGCTACGGTTCAACCTACGGTGACAAAGGGCTTTCTGCGCTTAAGGAAGAAATCCGTGAGCGGCGAACGAGAGCTGGGTTGCTCGTGAATTGAGGCGCGGGACCGACGCCCCGCGCGCTCATTGTCGATCCGCCTGATTGGTTGGCTGGGTCGGTTTGCGCTGCGCCCCAGTCGATTTGGCGGGGGCTTTAGTGGCCGCCGCCTGGCGGTCGCGCGCGGCGATCAGTTCTTTCTTCAGCTTCAACTGTTCGTCGGCTTTCATCATTTCGCGGCTCGGCGGCAGATCTTCTACCGGCAGGTAACCGCTTGTCTTCGGAGGCGCCGGAGCCTCAGCCCGCGCGTCCATCAGTGATGAGCCGGCAATAGAAGTCGCACAGCCGCCGAGCGAGACGGTCAACACCAGCACCGCGGTCGCCGGTACCCGCCGTTTGACATACGCAATACTCATGTATTGCTCGTTCAACCAGCATTGCGGGCCAATTATGACCTTCAGCCGAGGAACCGGCGTATGCGTCTCAGCCGGCGGCGAGCGGAGCGATTGGCACCGCTATTGCTCATGTTCGGTTGCTGGGGATTTCAGAGCCCCAGTTTGAGACAGGGCGCCGTCGGGACAGGATATTTCGAGCCCGGCGGCTTATTTTTTCGGGATCTCACTGGTCCAAAACAAGTCGCCGCCGATGCGGTCGGCGTTCCATTTCGGATCAGTCCGTGGCCGGTCACGTTCGGCGGCCCGCTCGAGGGTGCTTGGATCCAAGCCAGCCCGCAAGCGAATGGGGCTTGAGTCGGCTTCGCGAAGCCTGTTGCGCCGCAAAAACACCGTGGGCGTAATTGACAATACCCGTCCTGCACTTAACTCTCGCGCCGTTTGGTCAATGCCGGTCGGAGAGCATGCCATCCGCGACGCCAGCCAGTTCCAGCAGTCGCCCGGTTTTCGCCCTCGGCGAAACCCACGGCGTGCTGCAACGTTCCGGCGCGAGGGTCGGCGCGTCCAGCGAGGGACTCGGCTGGACTTCGGCCTACGCCTCGAACCAGCGCGAACGGCCGTTCGAAGGCCGTTTTCATGCGCTGTCCGACTGCCTGATGGTCCTGCACCGCGGCGGCCCGGTCGATGTGGCGTTCAATCTCGGCGGCAGGTCGGTGTCGCGTCACATTCCCAAGGATGGCATCTTCTTCCTGCCCGCCGGCCATGTATGCGACGTGCACCTGCAGGGGCCGCTCGACTCCACACATATTTATCTGCGTGCACATCTGTTCGAAAGCGAGAACGCGCCCGCGACGCGGATCGAAGGACTGGCGCCGCTGTTCGGCGAGCGTGACGCCGTGATTGCGCATCTCGCGGGTGCCGTCGGCGAGATCGTCGCCGAAGCCGCGTCTTCCCTCGCGGTCGATCCGCTCGCGCAAGCGCTCGCCAGCCGATTCATCGACATCAACTTCCGCAGATCCGTCGTGGAGCCGGCGCGCCGCAGCTATCAGCTCTCGGAGCAACAGCTGCGCCGCGTGCGCGCCTTCATCGAGGCCCACCTCGAGACCGACATCCGGCTCGAGGCCATGGCGGCGGCCTGCGGCATCAGCCCCGACTATTTCCTGCGCATGTTCAAGACCACCGTCGGCGTCTCGCCCTATCAATTTGTCATCAATCAGCGCGTCGAGCGCGCCAAGCAGCTCCTCTCCGACGACGGCGTGAGTCTCGCCGAGATCGCGCTACGTTGCGGCTTCTCCCACCAGGAACACCTGACGCGGATGTTCCGTCGCTTCACCGGCGTCACGCCGGGCCGCTATCGGCGCGGCAGTTAGAGCGTTCTCGAGCGAAGTGGACACCGGTTCGCGTGAAGAACACGCGTCAAAACAGGAATCTGGAGCTTCGGTTCTGATTCGATCAGAACCGAAGACGCTCTAACCTATGTGCGATCCTGAGATTGCGCTGCCGCAGGCCATCCGGTCCGACGACGGATGGTTGCCGAAAAGTTTTTTCGATTTCGTGCAGGCCGGTGCGGATTTCATGCAGGCCGCGGACCAATAGAACCCACTAGCCTCTCCCGAAGCGAATACGGGGACCGCATCGCACGGTCCCAGGCCAGGGAGAGAAACGCATGGTCGTTGCGGGCCACCCACGCCAATCAGCGCCGCCTCGGACGCACCGCCCTCGAGGCACTGATCGCCCGCGCCTTTCGTGGCGACGCACCGATCCAATGAGATCCAACCTTCACCGGGAGACCTCGAAATGCCGCAGTTCAACGATCACGACCTGACCGTGCAGGTTCTCGAAAGCTTCGCCAACACGCCCAATACGAGGCTGAAGACCCTGATCACCGAGCTCGTCCGATCGCTGCACGACTATGTGCGCAAGACCGACCTGACGTTCGAAGAGTGGAATGCCGCCATCGATTTTCTGACCCGCACCGGGCACACCTGCACGCCCACCCGCCAGGAATTCATCCTGCTGTCCGACGTGCTCGGCGTCTCCATGCTGGTCGACGCGGTGAATCATCACGAGCGCGAGGGCGCGACCGAAACCACCGTGCTTGGGCCGTTCTATGTTGGGGAGCACAAGCCGATGCCGCGCGGCGCCGACATCTCGGTGGGCGTAACCGGCAAGCCGATGTTCGTGAGTGCACGGGTGACGGCGCTCGACGGCACTCCGCTCGCCGACGTGCCGGTCGACGTCTGGCATGCCGATGACGAAGGCTTCTACGATTCGCAGAAGCCGAGCTACGAAACCGACGGCTCTTCCCTGCGTGGACGCTTCATCACCGACGCGGACGGCCGCTTCTCGTTCCGCACTATCTTGCCGCGCAGCTATCCAATCCCGACAGATGGACCGGTCGGCCAGTTGATCAAGGCAGCCAACCGCCATCCGATGCGGCCGGCTCATGTGCATTTTCTCGTTAATGCGCCCGGGTACGAGCCGCTGATCACCCACGTGTTCATTGAAGGCGACCAATACCTGACGTCCGACGTGGTGTTCGGGGTGAAGGACGAGCTCGTGTCGAAAGTGGTGCGCCACGACGAGCCCGTGATGCCCGACGGCAAGCCCGCGTCCGGGCCCTGGTACGCGATGACTTACGAATTTCACGTGCGGCCCGGCAAAGGTCACGTGCCGCAGCCACTGATGGCTGCCGAATAAGCCAAACACTCAAACCGGAGGAGACCCATGGTTGCGATGATCGAGACCGATGTGCTGGTGGTGGGAAGCGGCCCCGCGGGGGCGACCTCGGCGGCCCTGCTCGGGATGTATGGCGTACGTCACATCCTGATCACCAAGTATGGCTGGCTCGCCGACACGCCTCGCGCCCACATCTCCAACCAGCGAGCCATGGAGGTGCTGCGCGACCTCGGCCTCGAGGAAGCGGCGGTCGCGCAGGCGGCGCCGCAGGAGTTAATGGCCAATAACGTGTTCTGCGAGAGCATCGCGGGCGAAGAGTTCGGACGGCTCTATTCCTGGGGCAATCATCCGGCGCGCAAGGCCGATTACGATCTGGCAAGTCCGACCCGGATCTGCGACCTGCCGCAGAACCTGCTGGAGCCGATCCTGATCGAGGCTGCCGGCCGCCGCGGCACCACGCTGCGTTTCAACACCGAGTTCATGGATCTCGTCCAGGACGACGACGGCGTCACCGCGACCGTGAAGGACCGCATCTCCGGCGAAACCTACCAGATCCGCGCCAAGTATCTGATCGGCGCCGATGGAGGGCGCAGCCGCGTCGCCGAGGTGATCGGCCTGCCGATGCTGGGGCAGATGGGCCGCGCGGGCAGCATGAACATCATCGTCAATGCCGACCTCAGCAAATACGTCGCCCATCGGCCGAGCGTGCTTTACTGGGTGCTGCAGCCCGGCGCGCAGATTGGCGGCATCGGCGCTGGCCTCGTGCGCATGGTGCGGCCCTGGAACGAGTGGCTGATCATCTGGGGCTACGACATCGAGCAGGGCGAGCGCAAGCTCACCGAGGATGAGGCCGTCGCCATCGTGCGCAATCTCGTCGGCGACGACAAGCTCGAGGTCAAGGTGCGCTCGACCTCGACCTGGACCGTCAACGAAATGTACGCCGGGTACTATTCCGCGGGCCGTGTTTTCTGCATGGGCGACGCGGTGCATCGCCATCCTCCGACCAATGGGCTCGGCTCCAACACCTCGATCCAGGACGCCTACAATCTGTGCTGGAAGCTGAAATACGTGCTCGAGGGCAAAGCCGCACCGTCGCTGCTCGACAGCTATTCCGCGGAACGGCAGCCGGTCGGCAAGCAGATCGTCACACGCGCCAACAAGAGCATCACCGATTTCCCGCCGATCTTCGACGCGGTCGGCCTTACCTCTTCGGCGGATCCCGCGGAGGCGCGCAGGAATATCGAAGCCCGCAAGGCCGCGACCGCGGAAGGCAAGGCACGGCGGCGCAAGCTCTATGAGACGATTGCCAACAAGAGCTATGAATTCAACTGCCACGGCGTGGAGTTGAACCAGCGCTACGCCTCCACTGCCATCGTTCCCGACGGCACCGCCGAGCCGGAATACCGTCGCGACCGCGAGCTCTATTATCAGGCCACCACCTGGCCTGGCGCGCACCTGCCCCACGTCTGGGTGGAGCATCTGAGGCAGCGCAAGTCCACGCTCGATCTGGCCGGACAGGGCCGCTTCACGCTCCTGACCGGCATCGGCGGCGGCGATTGGAAACAGGCCGCCGCCGCGGTCGAGGCCGCCTACGGCGTTCGCGTCGCCGTTGTGACGATCGGCCCTGCCGGCTGCGATGCGCTCGACATCTATGCGGACTGGTACTTCCAGAGCGAAGTCGAGGAAGACGGCTGCGTGCTGGTGCGGCCCGACAATTTCGTCGCCTGGCGCGCCAGGACAGCTGCCGACGACGCATCCGCCACGCTGGTCGAGGTGTTCGGCCGCCTGCTTGGCCGCGCCGACAACGTCGCGCGCAAATCGCTAACCGCGGTCGCTGCCGAATAGGCGACGCCTGCAGCAACCATAAGAGGGATGTAGCGGAGCGATTGGCATCGCTATTGCTCATATTCGGTTGCTGGGGATTTCAGGGCCCCAGGTTGAGACAGGGCGCCGTCGGGACAGAATATTTCGAGCCCGGCGGCGTATTTTTTCGGGATCGCATTGATCCAAAATGATCGACGATGGGATCGGTGTTTCATTCCGGTTCAGTCCGCGGCCGGTCACGTTCGGTGGCTGCTCGAGCTGATCCAGGACATACCGGGTGTCTGGGCCCGTTGCGGCTGAGATCGGGACGCGCCGGTTAGCTGGCGATTTATGAACTCACGGATATGCGGTGGCATTATCCATCCAGCGTCGCGTCTCCTCGTCGGTCCAGCCGGGAACTGCGAAGCTCTGCCGCGGATCGGCGACGGCTTGGCCGGGAGGGCGGGGAGCGACAATGACACGTTGGCCGGGAGCGACAATGACGCGGCGCGCGCGCGAGTGATGCACGCTCGCTGCATTGGCAGAAGCACCCAGGGCAATCACCACGGCCAAGGCCATAGCGGACTGCATTGTCTTTGCTCCAAAGAGGCTCTCACTGATGTGTGCAAAGGCAGCCACGATCCCAAGACGTATCGGCCTCACGACGAGTCACTTTGGCGGCACTGTTCAACATCCCGCCCTTAGCCGCCCGCCGCTATCCTGATGCCCGCCGATGGACTTGCATCGGCGCCAGCGTCATCCAAGCGGAACGCCAGCCACTGCCGTCGTGATCGGCGAGAGCAGAACCCTTCGTGGCCGCTCCCCGCTACGGAAGCGCGATTTCGCGCCGGCTTGCGCGCAGACGCGTAACCAAGGAGTAAATCATTGATTTTGCTAATATTATGACAGAGGCCGTGTCGGCAAAGCTGCGCGGCCGAAAACCTATCCCGCCCGCCATGCTGGTGCTGCACTCAGCGGGGCGCCTCCAATCGAAACAGGTCCGAAAGGCTTAGGCAGTCGAGATGTTCTTTTGCGCGACGCTTCAGTCGTCTTCGCACGAGCATGTGGCGCCGTGATGGAAGAGGTTGTCAGCGGCGTCACTGTATTCTGCAGAGCGTCCACTCGCGCCACTAGCGAGGCGAGTTGATTGGATATTCCTTTGAGGCCGGTCTGCTGAACGGCGAAGCTCTGTCTGAGCGCCTCCAAAGTAGCTGCGCTTTGCTGGAGAGCGGCTTCATTTTCCTGTAGCGCAGCTGCATTTTGTTGTTGGGCAGATTGAATATCCTTCAGCGCGGCGCTGACGACAGGATCCGGTATTGGAGCAGAAGCCGCCGCACGCGGAAATAGCTCAGCGAGGCTATCGAAATCCGGCAAAGCGTTACTGAGATTCGGCCAAGCATACGCTGCCGCCACCACACCAACGAGGACTAAAGCTGATAAGGATACAAGTATTGCAGACATTCGACCCAACCGCTGGTGTGGCTGCTTGTCGAGTTGCGTCTCTTTACCCAGTGCTTCAGCTTGCGATTCGTTATCCGCCGTATCAGTCACCGCGTTCTCGCCTTCAACGAAACAATGAAGAGCCTTCCCGTGGATGGTCTCGTGACGATTGCCCACGTAAACCGTCTTAGATCATGGGCTTGTATGGTTAATGATTGGTTGCCGCCTCGGCCGCTTGGTGTGGTCGTCAGCTTTTGCGGAGGACGATTGTGAATCGGGGATTCGGCCCAGCAGCAAGCGCCGCCGGAACACGGTCTTTCGAGTCCGACGGCACAGTTTGGGCCCGAAGCCCCGCGTTCACTTTGAGCGGCGGTTCTCGGCCGAAGTCAGTTTCCCACATTCGCAGCGAAATATGCGAAGCGTTCGACCGTCCTTCGGGCTGGTGATGCTGAGCATAAGCTCAGCTTTCCTATCGCATCGGACGCATCGAGTTGCGTCCGCTGCAAACGCGGTACTTTGAAGAGTCATGGGATAGGCAGCTATCCGATGCGCAGATTTTCTGCCGAAACCTTCCCGGAACGCCCCGTCAGCAGTTCGTAGCTGACCTTGGCTCCCTCAGCGAGCCCGGTATATCCGGCCTTCTCGACGGCCGAGATATGGACAAAGACGTCCGGTCCGCCCGTGTCTGGTTTGATAAAGCCATACCCCTTGGTCGCGTTGAACCACTTCACCGTCCCCATAGCCACTTCGAAATCTCCCTCAAACAAAATGCACGATTGAACGAACGTGATTCGTCCGTCGATCTGGCGGCAAGCCCATGGCGAAAAGCCGGCTCTGAATGGTCGCAGCGACGGCTATCCGCCACAACTGTTAATGCTTTATTGCCGTCTCGGCGTTCCAGCGTGTATCGCCAGCCGCCACCCGCGAACGGTCTTTGGCTCAAGCCGCGTTCCTAAAGGGGGAGCCCGGGGACCAAAGCGCCGGGAATTTTCTCGCGTCGTCGCTGATATCTCTTGGGGCCGAACTCTTGGGGCCAAGCTCTTGGGCCAAGCTTTGGGGCCAAGCCAATTGCTGCTTTGCGGGACAGGGGTCGGGCAATCGGGCCCCGGGAAGGAAAGCCCGGCCGGCATCACGATGCGCGCCGTGGTCACGACTTAATTCCTATTCCACTAAGGTCAGTTGAGGTTCAGACTCAGTTTCGATTCGAGCAGGGCAGATCGACCATGAGCGGCTCAAGATACTCCCCGGTTACAATCCGCGAGGTTTGGCAGAGGGAAGGTCAGCAACGCTGGGATGGCCAAACGCACGGCCGAGGCGCCTGTCTGTTGATCGTCGAGATGCTACGGGACGCGCTGACACCCGGCAAACCAAGTGTGCCGAGCCGGAGCTTCGAGTTCTGGCGGGACCAGAACAAGATCCGCGGACGTTTCATCGGCGATATTGTTGGCAATGGCGTAGTCGTCGGCAAACTCGACAAAAACGGGCTCCCGTTGCCCAAATAGAAATCCCGCACGACGTTTTGGGGGCCTCGGCGAGCGACAAGCGCGTCGAGCGTAGGCGCTGCAGATTACCGCCGATCGGCTTTTCGCCGTGGCTTTTGGGGCGAGAGCGCGAGAAGGCGTGCAATGGTAGCGCTGGGCGGAGCAGGGGCATCCACCGGTTGCCCCAACCTCGTGGAATCTCGACGATGCCGACAACCGAGGGGGCTTGGTAGCTCTGTCCTTGGCACCGACCTCTTGGAGAAAGGACGTCAACGGGTAGGAGCCCCCAGCGATGAGGTGGGATGGATAGCAACTGCGTTGCACGGTCGCTATCTTGATTGAGTGCTGCGGGAAATGGAGGCGGACAAGATGATCACCGAAATCGCACAGATCGAGATTAAGCCAGGCACCGAAAGAGACTATGAGGCGGCTATTGCCAAGGCGGCGGCCTTACCCCCGGTCGCCGGCTTTCACGGCTTTGAGTTGCATCGTTCTATTGAAAGGCCGCAACGCTACCGGTTCATAGCAAAGTGGGACAGCGTGGAAGCCCATGAAGCTTTTCGGGCCTCAGAGCGCTTCGCGGAATGGCGCGCGCTGGTTGGGTCGTTTTACGCTGCACCGCCCGAGGTCGAACACACTGAGACAGTAGTTTCGACGTTCTAATCCAACACCGAGCGTAAGGAATTCACTCCGCCAAGGTTTCGCAAACGGGGTGCGCTGGGACGAGATCGTGACGCGTCTGAGCAGGCCGGCGTTGGTGGAGTTGTTGTCACTACCGTAACCATAGACAGAGTATCATTGTGGGCGAGCACATCACCGCGCAAGGTCGCTCCTGAGACCTATTCATAGCGGACTGCAAGCTGAGTTATTCGCATTTTGACCCCAGGCGGACCTTGGCTACTGGGTCATTCTTTTCGGGAATGTTGGGCACCGCGGTCGGCGACTTCTGCCCGCATAGCATGGGCCTCGACGACGCTGGAGCGTCAGTCCTGCTCTCGCCCATCGTCGCGGTGTTGTTCCCGGGCGGGACGCGGTCGGCGGATTCTTTTGCTGCCGTTTTATCGGCTGACCGTGGTTTTGATCAGAGCCGCAGGAACGACGGTCGGGCATTTCATCTCCGGAGGCAACATGCTCGGCCTGCCCGTGAGCACTACCGTCGCGGGGGCTCTCCTCATTGCCGTCCTGGTCATCTAAAGAAAGCAGTCGAGATCGGAGAGAGGTCGCTATCGCCTCCTGATGAGGTCTGCCTTGCGCCATACCGCGCCACGCGGCCGTGGGGCCGCGCATGGCGCTGTACCGCGCGGTCGAGTCACGGCCGGTGGTGGCGGCGGGCGTGATGAAGCGGGAATGCGGCGGGCGCAAAAGCATATGAATCGTAGCGATCGCCGCAGTAAGAGAGGCCGCCGCCGGCCGACGCACACGCGCCCTTCAACGCGGGCCAGTCGGGAGACAACCTGGCCGCAGGAGTTGGCTCCCCTCCATTCAGAACGTCCAGATTGGGATAAAGAGACGAGAACGCACCCGGCTCCTGGATGGCGGCCCTTATGGTCCCGTTCGGATTGAAGTCGTTCTTCGGATTATACCCGGAGTCGTGCAGATTTTTGATATACAGGGCGCGGTCTTGCGCCAATGCCGGCGTCGCTGCGATCGCGGACAGCAGCACGGCGGCCGCTGCAAGAGTCTTGAATGAAACCATTGTGGTTTCTCCTATATCGCTCGGGTGCAAATCCGCGTGGGGACACAACACAAAGTGATCACGCTTCGCGAGGCGAGCGTGCTGTTCGAACAGCGAGCTTTCGGCTTGCCGCATCCGATGCGGATGCCTTCACTGTCGATGTAGGGAGAGATCGCGCCCGTTCCATTAAATTCCGATCGAGGAAACTCAACTCGGCTTGAAGCGCGCGTTACAGACCAATCGCCTGCGGTGACGCTTGCTCCGGTGGATGAGTCTCGTGTTGGCCCCAAGCGGGGCATAAGCAGAGACGCGAACGGTCTGAAAATGACGCGATTGACCCAAGGCTGGCGTCCGTTGATCTACGTCAACAAGAACGGACGGGCGCTGACTTCAGTATGGGCAACGGACTTGTCTAAGACCGGACCTTGGCTCGGGTGTCTCCTGACCCGCCGCTTATCACCCAAACCGGCTATTCTACAAGCGCTACTAGACAGGCTGTCTCGGCTGGGGGATCATCCAGCGCGAGGCGAACCCGGACGCATCATGGACGTCAAAAGTTGGTTGCGGAGACTCGGCCTCGAGCAATATGAGGCGGCGTTCCGCGAGAATGAGATCGACGACACGGTCCTGCCGAGGCTTACGGCGGAGGACCTGATGGATCTCGGTGTCCGCTCGGTCGGAAATCGTCGGAAGCTGCTCGACGCCATCGCCGCCTTGCGCGCTGAAGCGAGCGCACCAACGTCGCTATCGAACGCTCCTCCTGCAAGCAAAGAAGTGGCCCAGGACACCGTCGAGC
>Ga0307474_10002363_pt1 | contig 13571 bp, 12 predicted proteins | sample atmos_gasesECM1C_2_FD_203312 | JGI IMG/M metagenome (GOLD analysis project Ga0307474, IMG submission 203312) | Hardwood forest soil microbial communities from Morgan-Monroe State Forest, Indiana, United States - atmos_gasesECM1C_05 | ecosystem: Environmental > Terrestrial > Soil > Temperate... | reverse complement strand
CGCAGAATAACTTCCGGCGCGAAACCGAATTTGCGTTCGATCGCACCCTGAATTTTCTTCGCTAAGGCAGGAGAATTCTTTTCTCTGGTCCGGAAAATCACGTTCCCGCTCTGAACGTAAGTGCGAGCGTCTTCCAATTTCAGAGATTTGTACAATGCTCGCAGTTCGTCCATTTTGATTCTGTTATGCGACCCCAAGTTCACGCCGCGCAGCATGGAAATCAGTACGGGCATATCACGGCAGTATAGCTCCGCCTCGACAAGCGGCTCGAAAGGACCTAACGGGTAAAAGGGAACCAAGAGAATCACTTTGAGCGGAGTTCTAATCTACGGAGAATCGAGGGAAAGCACCAGCGCCGCTCGTCCGCAGTGCTAGTTCGCTCGCTCGACCGATCTTTATCAGGCCGCTCCGCTTGCGCAGGGCTGAACGTCGGCCCTCCGAACGTTGCGGTATTAAACCCACGGGAGAAGGTGCTATGTCGGGACAAGTCGTGTTGTACTTCGAGGATCAGGCGGACGCTTTGCGATTCGCCTTAGCTGCCGGTTCAGTCATGGCGGGAGAGGGCGGCAAATTTCCGAGCGAACTGGTCGAGGAAACCTCGCGGGCCAGCCGCATCCGGCTGGACGCGGTCAATGGCGCGAATGTGAAGAAACCCAATAACGGGCGCGTAGCGTAGGGCGCTTTACGCAGTCCCGGCGTTCGTGAAGGCTTCCAATGCTTCCGATAACGTGGGAAACATCAGAAAAATCTGTTCGACTTTTGTGATCTCGAATACCTTCCGCACGCGCGAGTTCACACCGGTGAGAGCAACCCGCCGTCCTGACTTGGCGCATGACGTATAGGCACTGACCAGCGATCCCAGCCCGGACGAATCCAGATACGGAACTCCAGAGAAATCCAAAATCATCGTGGGCGCGCCTTCGCGGCGCACTGCGTTCAGGAACGGAGGCACGTTCTCCATGGTGAGCGGGCCGCGAAAGCTCAGCACACCCCGATCCAAACGCTCGATCTCGAACGACTCCGCCATGGAGCACAGATTCTAGGCTAGATGGCAAGCCGCCTTCAACCGGATATATATGTTCGAAGCTTCAGTGCTGGCACTTCCGAGTTTTTGTAATCTTTTTGTGTTTTCTTTGATCTGGAGCTATCGCTTGCACCGGTCAGGACTACGATTAATCTAACGGCGATGTGGGGAGAACATGGATGATCAAACGAAGTGGAAATTCATTCCGTTGGTGAAGAACTCCGACCCTGTAGTCGTCAACAACATCCCAAGGGCGCCAAGGCCCGCATTCTACTGAGTTCCGTCTTCGGGCCGTATGCCCAGGACGATGAATTCGGCAGCCGCTCCATCAATCCGATGGAGCTATATCACAATCAGGTCACACGGGCGCAGGGCAGTTTTTCGCTGCGCATGTTTCACCGCTCCTGGGGCATCATGCTGATCCAGGCAAACATTTCTGCCCCATGCACCGTGCTTGACTTTCCCACCCGCGACGATTTCGCGCGTGAACTTACAGCTCACCGCTACGACATTGTCGGTATCTCTTCGATCATCGTGAACGTGAGTAAGGTGCGTGAGATGTGCCGCATGACCCGCCGACTTTCGCCGCACTCGGAGATCGTGGTAGGCGGACATGTGGCTGCAATCCCAGGGATTGAAACCATGATCGATGCCGACCACATCGTACGCGGTGAGGGAGTCTCGTGGATGCGCCGGTATCTGGGAGAAGATGAGAGCAAGCCGATCCGGCATCCCGCCATCGTCTCGGGCATGCAAACGCGCATCATGGGGATCCGCCTGCCCGAGCGTGAGGGCGCGACAGCAGCGACGATTATTCCTTCAGTCGGCTGCCCGATGGGCTGCAATTTCTGCACTACGTCGGTGTTTTTCGGAGGCAAAGGCAAATTCGTTAACTTCTTTGAGACGGGGGACGAATTGTTTGACGTGATGCAGCAAATGGAAAGCGAACTGAAGGTGCAGTCCTTCTTCGTGATGGATGAAAATTTCCTGCTGCATCGAGAGCGAGCCATGCGACTGCTGGAGCGCATGAAACAGGCAGGCAAGAGTTGGACGATGTCGGTATTTGCATCTGCCAATGCGATTCGTAAGTATTCCATGCAGGAACTGGTCGAGCTGGGAGTGTCGTGGCTATGGATGGGATTGGAATCTCCGCACGCGGGTTACACGAAGCTTCAGGGCGCGGACACGAGGGAACTCACGCGCGAATTGCGGGAGCACGGAATTCGCGTGCAGGGGTCGACCATCATCGGCCTGGAGCACCACACTCCCGAGAACATCATCGCCGAAATCGAGCATGCAGTATCGCACGACACCGACTTCCACCAGTTCATGCTCTACACGCCGGTGCCCGGAACTCCGCTTTACCAGCAGATGGCGCAAGAGGGGCGGATGTTAGGCGATGTCGATTACGCTGACGTTCACGGACAATTCAAATTCAATTTCAAGCACGCCGCCATTTCGCGAGAGGACTCGAAACGCTTTCTCGATTGGGCTTTCTGGCGCGACTTCGAACTCAACGGCCCGAGTCTCTACCGAATCGCGCGAACCCTGCTGTGCGGATGGCAGCGCTACAAGGATTGGCCCGACGCCCGCGTTCGCGAACGCTTTGCCCGTGAGATGGGTCGTCTGAGCGGAGTCTACGGTTCGGCGTTGTGGGCCATGGAGCATGAGTTCAAAAAGGTGAACCGGCGAGTCAGCGAGCAGATCCGGGCGTTGCGGAAAGAATTCAAGACTGAGTCCAGCATGGCATCGCGGATGTTACCGGCCGCCCTTGGCCCCGTTTTGCTGTGGACCACGCGCAGGGAATCTCGTCGGTTGGCGCGGGGAAAGACGTATGAACCACCCACCATCTTAGAGCGCAGTAACTGGGTGGAGGCGTAGCTGTGTAATTATCCGGTCCGACGCGAAGACAACATAGTGAGGATTTCGCGCAGACCTTGCCGGATGTGCTGGATCTCTGACGGCGCATGAGAGGGAAACGGAATGGCGCTCTGCGTCTTGTCCGACTTGATTTCCGCGCGCAACTGCTGACGGGCACCCGAAATCGTGAAGCCCTGTTCGTACAGCAATTGCTTAATGCGCAGCACGCCTTCCACATCGCGCTTGCGGTACATGCGCTGTCCGGTGCTGCTCTTGACGGGCTTCAGTTGCGGAAATTCAGACTCCCAGAAACGCAGGACGTAGGCCGGCAGCCGGCACAGATTCGCCACTTCTCCAATCCGGAAGTAAAGCTTGTCCGGGATGAGAATTTCGTTTGCGTCCTGCTTGCCCGAGCTCTTTTTCCTGTTCCTGGCTGCCATGAAAGGTCCCCGGTTGGCTTATTGTGACACAGCCGTGACGAATTGCATGCAGATTTTACCGCGCACTCAGCATTCAGGGCTCGGCATTCAAGGCCTCTATGGCTGAATGCTTGGCACCGAGTGCTGATACTCCAAACGGAAAAGCCTCTTAAGAGGTGCTTCTCTTAAGAGGCCAGTGAACTTCTTGGCGTATGCGAGAGTCGTCTCGCTAGCGGTTAGTGTTTCTTCTTTTTTGCTTTCTTCTTCGTTGCCATGAAGGTTCCTCCGTGAACGATTTTCCCTTTTGCAAAAGTTGGGTTGAAATCTTGGGCCCGGTTCTTGAAACGGCAACCCTACTCGTAGTACGGGCATGCCATCTACCACAAGATATTGAGGCAGCATAAACAAGGTGTCAATAGAATTCTTCAAAGATGATTTGCCCTTCGAGCGACGATGAAGAAGTGGCGCCGGAAGATTCTTGCCATCGATCCCCAGTCTTAAGCGGCCCATAGCTGCTTCCGGTACACTCCCCATGATGCGCCGCGATCCCATAGAACTGGAAATTTTTAAGAACCTCTATCACTCCATTGCCGAGGAGATGGGAGCGGCACTACGCCGCACCGCATTCTCGCCGAACATCAAAGAGCGTCGCGATTATTCTTGTGCGGTATTCGACAGCAGGGGCGAAGTAATCGCGATGGGCGATCACATGCCGGTCCATCTCGGCTCGATGCCCATGTCCGTACGCGCAGCAATCGACGCTACTCCGATGGAGCCTGGGGATCTGGTCATGTTGAACGATCCCTTTCGCGGCGGCACGCACCTGCCGGACATCACGCTGGTCGCACCCGTTTACGTCGAGGAAAGGCGGCGACGGAAGGACGGCCGAAAGCCTCCTGGGCGACACGCGAATCCGGATTTCTACGTCGCGTCCCGCGCCCATCACGCCGACGTCGGCGGAGCGTATCCCGGGTCTATGGGCCTGTGCCGCGAGATCTACCAGGAGGGCGTACGGATTCCGCCAGTCAAACTGATGTCGGCGGGCAGCATGCCGCGGGATGTATTGGCGATGCTGCTGAATAACGTGCGCACTCCTGAAGAACGGGAGGGCGATCTGGGCGCGCAAATTGCGGCTTGTCACACCGGCGCCGATCGGCTGCGCGAAGTTTGCGCGCGTTACGGAGTCGACCGCGCCAAGCGGGCTGCCGCAGAGCTGTTGGACTATGCCGAAGAGTTGATGAGGGCTTTCTTGAACGACGTCCCGGCGGGGGACTATCAGGCGGAAGATCTCATGGATAGTGATGGCGTAAGCGAGCGACCAGTGAAGATTGCTGTGACGATCAGAGTGAATCAGCAGGATCGGAAACGCCGACGGGCGCGGCCCGCAGTCACAGTTGACTTCAGCGGGAGTGATCCGCAGGTGGAGAGCAGCATCAACGCGGTTGCGGCAATTGCCTATTCCGCATGCTTCTACGTGTTTCGTTGCCTCCTGGTAGAGGATGTTCCCGCCGCGGCCGGTCTGATGCGGCCTATCGAGGTGATTGCGCCGGAAGGGACGATCGTCAACGCGCGCCCTCCGGCGGCCGTCGCCGGAGGCAATGTCGAGACTTCGCAGCGGATCGTCGATGTCTTGCTGCGAGCGCTGGCCCAGGCGATTCCTGATCGCATTCCCGCGGCTGCTTCGGGAACGATGAACAATCTGACCATTGGCGGCATCGATCCGCGCAACGGTCAGCCCTTTGCCTACTACGAGACGGTTGCCGGAGGCATGGGCGCCCGGCCCGGCAGGCCAGGGGTTTCGGGCGTACACACGCACATGACCAACTCGCTGAACACGCCCGCCGAGGCGCTGGAGTATGCGTACCCGCTGCGAGTGCGCAGGTATTCGCTGCGGCCGGAAAGCGGCGGCGCGGGCAAGTTTCGCGGTGGAGACGGGATCGTTCGCGAAATCGAAGTGCTCAGCGATTGCGAGGTCACCTTACTGGCCGATCGGCGTTCGCGCGGCCCTTGGGGATTGCATGGCGGCTCAAACGGTGCGCCCGGCAAAGCATCCATCGCGCGTGGTGACGGATCAGTACAGTCAATGCCGGGAAAATTCAACACGCGCCTGCGTAAGGGCGATCGGGTGACGATTGAAACTCCGGGTGGAGGCGGATGGGGTTAGCGGTATTTCAGCCAGCTGCCAGTCAAACCCGAAGTGAGACCGGCGATTCGTACTGATGCAGCCTCCCCCGTTTCTGCGGATAGAATGGAAGGTTGCGCCGAAGGCTTCCGCGTTTCTGGATGCGCTACGGGACCGCGTGGCGATCGCGCCCTCCGTGTCAGTCCCGGAGGACTTCACCAATCTGCAGGCCCTGCCCCGCCAACATCAGGAGACGCGCTTGCGCGAATTGGACCGGCGTGGGCAGACCATCGCAGGCAGCACATCGCAGCCGTGTACATGGCAGGAAGGTTGGATGCTCCCGACCTCAAATTTTGTAGCAAGCTTGCGCGGAGGATCGCAATCATGACCGAGATTGCAGCTCATTACATCGAAGAAGCGCGCCGCCAAATGCGCGGTCACAAACGCATGGGCGAAAACGCCATGGCGCAATTAAAAGATGAGGAGTTCTTCGTCCTGCTGGATCCGGAGGCCAACTCGGTTGCAATCCTCGTTAAGCACCTTGCCGGCAACATGCGGTCGCGCTTCACCGACTTCCTGACCAGCGATGGCGAGAAACCGGACCGCTTCCGGGACCGCGAATTTGAAGTTACTCCCCCAACCACGCGGGCCGACGTAATGAAGTGGTGGGAAGACGGCTGGGCGTGCGTGATGGGAGCGATCGACGGACTGAAGCCAGAGGACGTGATGCGCACCGTCACCATCCGCGGCGAACCGCATACCGTGTTGCAGGCGATCAATCGGCAGATTGCGCACTACGCCCAGCATATCGGCCAACTCGTATTTTTAGCCAAGCATTTGCGTTCGAGCGAGTGGAGGACCCTGAGCATTCCGCGGGGAAAGTCGGAGGAGTTCAAGAAGGTCGCGCCGAAATCGCACAAGCCGGCGAGTTAGCCCTGCGCCGAAAAGCTGGCCACGCCGATGGAGCAGGATGCGGTGTTGACGGGCCCGTCCGTCGTCGGTGCTAGAATCATACGTTTTGTGTTCAGGTCATTTGGCATCCAATTGATAGGTGGCAGTCATGGCATCGACAATGCTGGCGGTGGTCAAACCGGAGGCCGCGCCGGGAGCAGACGTTCGTGAAGTAAAGATTCCCGCCTTCGGGCGCACGGATGTGCTGGTCAAGGTGAAGGTCGCCTCCATCTGCGGCACCGATCTGCATATTTATAACTGGGACCGCTGGGCGCAGAACCGCATCCATCCGCCTCTGATTCCTGGACATGAGTTCTGCGGCGAGGTAGCTGCCTTCGGCGACGAGGTCACCAGCGTTAAGGAAGGCGACTTCGTTTCCGCCGAAATGCACGTCGCCTGCGGGAAATGCTTGCAGTGCCGCACCGGCGAAGCTCACATCTGCCAGAATGTGAAAATCATCGGCGTCGACGCCAACGGAGCCTTCGCCGAATACGTCGTGATCCCGGAATCAAACATCTGGAAGCTCGATCCTGCCATTCCGCTGGACTACGCGTCGATTCTCGATCCCCTGGGGAATGCGGTTCACACAGTACTGGCCGGCGAGATCGCGGCGAAAACTGTTGCCATAACGGGATGCGGGCCCATCGGGCTGTTTTCGATCGCCGTAGCTAAAGCTGTGGGGGCGACCTCGGTCTTTGCCATTGAGGTGAACGAGCACCGCGCGCGCATTGCGCGCGAGATGAAAGCGGATTTCGTGCTCAACCCCGCCAAGGAAGATGTCGAAGCGATTGTGAAGGATAAAACGGGTGGATTGGGCGTCGACGTGGTGCTGGAGATGGCAGGCCATCCGGATTCGATTCGAACCGCTTTCGACATTGTGCGGCGCGGCGGAAGAATCTCGCTGTTGGGACTGACATCGAAGCCGATCTCGCTGAATTTTTCCGAAGACATCATTTTCAAAGGGATCACGATCCAGGGCATCAACGGCCGCCGCATGTACCAGACGTGGTATCAGATGACGGCGCTGCTGAAAGCGGGCAAGCTCGACTTGCATCCCGCGATCACAGATCGAATTTCGATGAAGGATTTTGGCAAAGCCATGGAGCGGCTGAAGACCGGCGAAGCCAGCAAGATTCTGGTTTACCCGAACGGCGTGCGATAGTGCGGCGTGGACCCACTTTCGCATCGCGAACGTCCAAATACGAGCGACTTTTTAGCAGCTTGTCATTCTGAGCGAAGCGAAGAACCTGCGCAATTTGCAAGCGCGAGAACTGCAGAGATCCTTCGCGCAAAAACCCGCGCTCAGGATGACAATGAGTGAGAGAAGGCTCATGTCTACCCAAACTGCAACCCGCACCAACCCGCTCTCGTATCTCACCGATCAACTCGACGAACTCAAAGCCAAAGGCACTTATTTCAAGCTGCGCGTGCTCGAAGACGAGCAGGCGCCGGTCTGCACATTCGACGGGAAAAAAGTGATCAACCTGGCGTCGAACAATTATCTCGGGCTCACCACGCATCCCAAGCTGCGCGAAGCGGCGCTTGAGGCAACGCGCAAGTTCGGTGTCGGTTCGGGGGCGGTGCGCACGATTGCGGGCACGATGAAGATCCACATGGAGTTAGAGGAAAAAATCGCCCGCTTCAAGAATGTCGAGGCGTGCGTAGTCTTCCAGTCGGGCTTCGCGGCCAATGCCGGAACCGTGTCTGCGGTCCTTGGCAAAGACGACTTCATCATCTCCGACGCGCTCAATCACGCCTCCATCATCGACGGTGCTCGTCTCTCGAAAGCGAAAATCCTCGTCTTCCGCCACAAAGACATCGCTCATGCGGAAGAGCAACTGGCCAGCGTCAAAAACGACCCCGGCAAAAAGCTGCTCATCACCGACGGCGTCTTCTCGATGGATGGTGATATTGGCCCGCTGCCCGCTCTCTGCGATCTGGCCGAGAAATACGGCGCCATAATGATGGTCGACGATGCGCACGCCTCCGGCGTTCTCGGCCGCAACGGACGCGGCACCATCGATCATTTCAAAATGCACGGACGCGTCGATATCCAGGTTGGGACGTTGTCGAAGGCCATCGGAGCGCTCGGCGGATACGTCTGCGGCACTCATGACCTGATCGACTTCCTGTATCATCGCGCCCGGCCGTTCTTGTTTTCGACCTCGCATCCGCCGTCGGTCGCCGCGACCTGCATCGCCGCCTTCGATGTTCTGGAAAATGAACCCGAGCGCATGGAAAAACTCTGGGAGAACACGCGTTTCTGGAAAAAGGAACTGGGCCTGCTCGGCTTCGACATCGGAGGGAAGGCGACGCCCGCCAGCGAAACCCCGATCACCCCGATCATCATTGGCGACGGCAAGCTGACCATGGATTTCTCCCGCGAACTCTTCAAAGAAGGGGTGCTTGGCACGGGCATCGCATTTCCGACCGTGCCCGAGGGCAAGGCGCGTATCCGCACGATCATGACGGCAACGCACACGCAGGAAGAGTTGGAGAAGGCGGTTGCCGTGCTGAAAACTGTCGGGAAGAGAATGGGAATTCTGAAAAACTGACGAAATGACCGGCCACCGCGCTTGCCGGCTTACTCCGGCATCGCTTCAATCGCGGTTACCGTTGCATAACGCGTTACAGGAACGAACTCCAGCAGAAGTTTGCCTTGAGCGTTTGGCTCCAGCCCTTTGATCTTGCGCACCAGCGGCCGATTTTCCCCAGCTTCCTGAAAAATATTCAGGTTGGGCAGAACCGTTTTCCCGTTAAAGACGCGATTTTCGGACGCGTTGCCGCCCGGTTCGGGCGAGAGACTTTGCTGGGCGCCGTCTATTACATGAAGAAGAATTACGGCTCAGCCGCCAAGTACTTTAAGAAAGCGGTGGCGCTCGAAGAGACGAATGCCACGTACCACGTGAATCTGGGAGCCGCATGGTTCAGTGGCAAGAAGATGGAGCAGGCTGTCGCCGAATATGCGCGGGCTATGGAGCTGGATCCCGACGTTTTCCAGCACGGAACCAAGGTCGGCGTCGCTGCCCAGATTGCCAGCCCTGAGGAGCGCGCCCAGTACTCCTACCTGCTGGCCAAGATCTACGCCCAAAAGGGCGACACCGAGCGTTGCCTGCAATGCCTGAGGAAGGCGAAAGAAGACGGTTATCACCACATGGCGAATGTCTACAAAGACGAGGCCTTCACCAAAATTCGCGACAACACGCAATTGCATGAGATCGTGCCGCCGCCTGCACCAAAATAAACTGAGCAGTCATTTGGGCGTGCCCCACCCTTCTCGCCCCTGGAGAGGGTGGGGATTTTTACTTTTTGAGGCGGCCGATTGCAGGCCGGACCGTATTCACGAAGTTCGCGATCGCCGTGACTTCAATGCGAGTCGAAAACCGGCCTGGCCATCTCTTCGGCGGATGCCGACTCAGGGTGCTCGGCTTTCCAGCGCATGGCGGCGGTGATACGGGTGCGGCCGCTGGGATGGTCGTAAAAAACGAACTCCTCGATCGGGCCCGGATCGAGTTTTCGATACTCTCCCAACATCAAATCCACGTTCGCTTCCCCGTCCGGTTGCCGCGCTGCATTCAGTCCGTACATGTCAGCTTCATATTCCATCGTGCGGGTGATCGTATTGGTCACTGGAGTCATCAGAAAGAAGTAAATCGAGAGGACAATCGCCGCAAGTGGCAGCACGGCGGCATCGCTGATTTCCCGGATTCCCCACGGCTCTCCCCAGCGCGCAAGTGCAGCCTTAATTCCCCAGTTCAGAAACGCAAAACCGATGACGACGACCACGCCGAACATAACCAGCCCCTTGTAGGCGTGATTGAGCACATAGTGGCCCATCTCGTGCCCCATGGTCGTTTCAATCTCGGGTAGCGTGCAGCGGTTTAGCAGGTTATCGTTCAACGAGATTCGCAGCGTGCTGGCGAACCCGCTCACATTCGCGCTGACGCGATTCGACTGCCGCGAGGCGTCGAACTCGTAAACATCCGTGGCAGGAATTCCGTTGGCCCGCGCCATGCTGAGGATGGGATCCCTGACCTTCGGATCTTCCAACTTCTTATACGTATTGAAAAGCGGGAAAATGTAGACCGGGGCAATCAGAGTAACGAAAGCGAGAAATACGACTGAAACCACTGCTCCCCATACCCACCAGTTTTCGCCTAAACGGCGCACCAGCGCGAATAGTGGCACAACGAGGATCAATCCCAGGATCAGGGTGACTGCCAAATTGATCAGTTGCTCGTTGAACCATGGGCCGAAGGTCTGATTCAAGAGCCCATATTTGTGCTCGCGGAAATATCCTTCGTAAATGGTGAGCGGGAATGTGAGTATGGAGACAACCAGAATGAACTGAACCCAGTACAGCGCCGTTTGGAGCGGTCGCAAGCGAGTCATGCGCTCGGCCAGGTTGCGCATCCGCGCCGACCAGCGGAAATGCAGCAGAATCCACATCACGACAACGGTCGCGAGAAAATCCCACAGCTGCAGCCAGTAGCCGCCTTCGAAATACGCGTCAGACCGCGCGCGCTGGGTGGGCGGCATCTTTGCCAAGTAGGCATTGACCGCGGCCGAAACATCGAAAGCGGGCCCAGCCGGGGCTGAAGGTGCGCTGGGCCCGACTGTCCGGTTCTCCTGGTTGGCCGACTGTCCAGTGGCGCAGAAGGCAAACATGCCGAGTGCCAGCAGACTTGCGATCGCGAACCGCCCAGGTCGAAACATTCAATCCTCCTCGTGGACCGCGAACGCTATCCTTTCGTGGCATTCAATCCGTGCGGTAAACAATGTTGCCACCCACGATGGTCGCCACGACTTTGCCTGTCAGTTGCCAGCCGTCGAACGGACTATTCCGTGAGAGCGAGCGCGACTTTGCGGCTTCGAACGTCCATCGCTTCTTGGGATCGAAAACCGTGACGTCGGCGAAGTTGCCCCGCGCGAGGGAGCCCCGCGCTGGAAGATCGAAAACCCGAGATGGACCAGCGGTGAAAAGCTCGACAATGCGCGTCAGAGGAATCTTGTGATCGCGATGGAGTTGCGTGATGGCAAGTCCCAGAGCCGTTTCGAGTCCGGTAATCCCAAACGCCGCGCGCTCGAACTCGACTTGCTTTTCGTGCAAGGCGTGCGGTGCGTGGTCGGTGGCGATGGCGTCGACGGTGCCGTCCGCGAGCGCAACCAGAATCGCTTCGCGATCTGCCGCCGACCGCAGCGGTGGATTCATCTTGAAATTTGTGTCATATTCTCCGACGTTCTCGTCAATCAAAGTGAAGTGGTGCGGTGTAACTTCGCAAGTGACGCGGGCTTTGGCCCGCTTGCCGCGACGCACGGCTTTGAGCGCATCGGATGTGGAAAGATGCGCGACATGTAACCGCGATTCGTGAACCTGTTGCGCCAGGGTTACATCGCGATCGACAATGCCCGCCTCGGCAGCAGCCGGCATGGCACGCAGTCCCAGACGGAAGCTGGTCGCTCCCGCATGCATCGAGCAGTTCTCGGTCAGGCGAGTATCTTCGGCATGCTGTACGACGGGGAGATTCAGTTCAGCGCCAAGGCGCAACGCCATGCGCATCACGTCATCTTCGAGGATGGGCTTGCCATCGTCGGTGACCGCGACGGCCCCGGCCCGCTGTAGAGAGCCGAAGTCGGTGAGAGTTCCGCCACGGCTACCGCGGGTTGCGGCCGCGATTGGAAAAACGTTGACCACCGCTCCGCGCTCGGGATTCCGCAGCCAAGTTACCCAATCCGCGGTATCGACCACGGGCGCGGTATTGGGCATCGTGCAAACTGATGTAAATCCACCTGCAGCCGCGGCGGCGGTCCCGCTCGCGATCGTCTCTTTGTAGCTCTGCCCGGGTTCGCGCAGATGGACGTGCAAATCGATGAAACCGGGGCTCACAATGAGCCCGCGCGCATCGAACTTTTCGTCCGCGCTGCCGCGAATCTTGCCCGTCGGGGCAATCTCGGCGACCCGGCCATCGCGCAGCAGTACATCCATGGGCGCGTTGATCTTCGCCGCTGGATCGACCAGGTGGCCTCCCTTGATCAGCAGGCTCGCGGCTTCTCGCTTTGGCGACTTAGCAGTCAGCATTCAGCACTCAGCAGTCGGCAACCTCAAATCGCAGGAGCGGCTCAACTCGCTTTTCCCAGTGCCCTCGCCAGAATCGCCATGCGCGTCGGCACTCCGTTGTGCACCTCATCCACAATTACCGATTGCGGACCGTCAGCGACCTCCGCGGTCAATTCGAGGCCGCGAATGATCGGGCCGGGATGCATCACGATGGCATCCCGCTTGGCCAATTTCAGGCGCGCGCCGGTCATCTGGTAACGGGCAATGTAATCCTGCAAGCGAATTTTCTGGCCTTCCAGGCGCTCTTTCTGCACGCGCAGGAGCATCACTACATCTGTGCCGCGCAGCGCATCTTCGATATGACGGGTCACGCGCAATCCTGGCGCCAGCGTTGCGGCAACGTCGGGCACGAACTCCGGCGGGCCGCAAAGGATGATCTTTACGCCGAACCGCGTCAGCAGATGGCAGGCGCTGCGGGCCACGCGGCTATGAAAGATGTCTCCAATAATGGTGGCCTGCAGTCCTTTGAGGGATTTCTTGTGCTTCAAGATTGTGAGCGCATCGAGCAGGGCCTGCGAGGGATGCTCATGCATCCCATCGCCCGCGTTGATCACAGGAATATCCAGATGCCGCGCCATCAGATGTGGCGCTCCGGCCGAAGCGTGCCGCATCACGATGCAGTCCGCACCGACTGCGCGCAGGGTGTAGCCGGTATCAATTACCGATTCGCCTTTTTCGATGCTCGACCCCGACGATTGCACCAGGGTTGTCATCGCGCCCAGCGATTTTGCCGCCAATTCGAAAGAGGTTCGGGTGCGGGTAGAGGCTTCATAAAACAAAAGCACGACACGCTTGCCGCGCAGCAGCGGCCGGGCCTTCAGCGGATTCATGCGGCGGGCCAACTGCAGCAGGCCCAGGATTTCCTTCGTGTCGAGATGTTCAATCCCGAGCAACGAACCGCGGGCGGGGGAATTCATCGTGTCAGGTGCAAACGAGGCATCATACGCGGGCGCCGGAGCGGCTGCAAGGGTTGTCCCTCCAGTCAATGCTGCAGCCAGGGGACGATCTCACGAAGGCCCGTGTTTCTCGCGCCGTCCAAATATTGCTGCGGCCAGCGCGCCGCCAAGGCCTCCCAGA
>Ga0307474_10002361_pt1 | contig 13574 bp, 10 predicted proteins | sample atmos_gasesECM1C_2_FD_203312 | JGI IMG/M metagenome (GOLD analysis project Ga0307474, IMG submission 203312) | Hardwood forest soil microbial communities from Morgan-Monroe State Forest, Indiana, United States - atmos_gasesECM1C_05 | ecosystem: Environmental > Terrestrial > Soil > Temperate... | reverse complement strand
TCCCGCTCCTGCCAGTTCCTGAAGCGCCTCGATATCCAGCACCACGATCGCACCATGCTCGAGACGAACCCAGTGGCGCGCGGCCCAGGCGCGCAGCTGCTTGTTGATGCTTTCCCGGGTCATGCCGACCATTTCGCTGATCTCTTGCTGGGTGATCACGATCGTGAGGCCACCTTCGGCCGGCCTGTGCCTTTCGGTCAGGCGAATCAGCGCACTGGCAAGACGGCCGGGCAAATCCTGAAGAATAACCTGCTCGACCTGATCGCTTGTCCATCGCAGCCGCGCGCAGAGCAATTCAATGAATTTCATCGCGAGTGCCGGCTGGCTTCGTACAAAGGGAAGAAATTCGCGCCGATCGATGACGAAAATCTCGCAATTGGTGTTTGCGGTGGCGTCGGCAGTCCGCGCCTGGCCGTCGAGCAAGGCGACCTCGCCGAAAATCTCGCCGGGACCGATCAGATTCAGGATCGCGGTGCGGCCGTCAGGCGAGGAGATGCTGATCTTTACGGTGCCGCTGATCACAGCGACCAGGCTGTTGCCGGCGTCGCCCTTGGAAAAAATCGTCGACCCGCGCTTCAGCGTGGCATGTTTGGCGTAACGGCAAAGCTGGTCGAACGCCTCGGGACCGAGATCGCAGAAATATGGATGCTTGCGCAGCACCGCCAACTTGTTGCTCGAAAACTTCGGGGCTTCCCCGGTTTTGTCCTGCGACACGCCAATCAAGCCTCCAGAAGCGGAGCCGATATGAAACAGCCGGCTCCGAAGATGAGCATGATCATCTCATGACCACAATCATGGTATCATTATATTCAGACAGAAGACGAAGAAGAACCGGATAGGTGGGCTCTTGCCCTGGCCCCAAGGTTAACGAAAAATCAAAGCAGGACAAGAGTTTGGGCGGAGCCTGTTCATGCAGCTGCAGAAGCGATGCGCTGGACGCAAGCCTTCACGACAGGCATGCACAAGCAATAGTTGTATTTGCATAGAAAATCAATCCTTGTTCGGCATTGACGGCCGCCCGACTGAGCGCGGCACCAGGATCAAAAGCCGCGCTTTCAGGCGCCCTAATGTGACATCAGGACCCAGCAGGGTGGCCGGCCAATAATGGTTTTGGTGGCACCGCCCCAGACCACCTCATTCAGCCGCGAATGGCGATATGCGCCCATGACGAGAAGGTCGATTGAGTTTTTCTTCACATAGGCCTCGAACACCTTTCCCACCGAACTGCCGTCGATCCTGATCGTTTCAAACGTCGCATTGATTCCGTGCTCCGCAAGGTGACGCAGCAGGGCGTTTCCGGATTCCAGCTGGCTTTGCGTCCGCTCGTCGGTCGCGGTGACCACGCGTACATCGGCGGCGTCCTCGAGAAACGGCAATGCATCGGCAACGGCACGTGCGGCTGGCGCGGTATGGTCCCAGGCCACCATGACCCGATCGAACGCAACGGACAGTTCGCTGGCGTTTTCCTCGGGGCACATCAAGATAGCCCGACCCGAATCAAAGATCATCCGTTCGACGATGTGTTCCGATCGGCTGTCATGCGATTTGACGGGAACCAGCGACAAATCCGTCAGCCGTGCAGCCTCGGCGAATTTCAGCGGGATATCCGCCGCCGTGTCGACCCGCCTGATCCGCTGTTCGCTGCGAACGGGAAGGCCCCGCGCGGCCGCATCGAACGCCTTCAACAGGCCGCGCGCATCCGACACGCTGCGCAAGGCGGCATTCTCTTCCGCATTCTCCAAATCGGGAGAGATCATGACCTTGGGCCGGAGAGGAATTTCCTCCTCCACGGCCAGTGCCGTGACCCGGGCTCCGAGGTCGCCGGCGACTACCACGCATTTATTGATCGTGGCAACTGCGGCCGGGCTGGGTTCGCCGACCAGAGGCAAGAGAATATCCTTGATGGCCATGGGCTCACTCCTTTTAAGTAGAACCTAGATTCTTGCGGTGGAGTGTCGTTGATCTCGCTCAAAGCTCGCCGGTACGATAGCGCCCCTGATCGAAGTCAAAAGTTTGCATCTCGCCCGATATAGATTTGATCAGGATAGCTTTTCGGCTGACGGCAGCCACCATATCTGGAGAAGCGTGGATGCGTGCGATGGCGTTACCGGCTCCTGGCGCGGCGCTGCAAATGCAGGAGCGTGCTGCCTCGCTCCCCCGTGCAGGAGAAATACGCGTCAAAGTAAGCGCTTGCGGCGTATGCCGGACCGACCTTCATGTCGTCGATGGCGAATTGCCCGGCATAAAATATCCGATTGTCCCGGGCCACGAAATTGTCGGCCGGGTCGACATGCTCGGCACCGGCGTCACCGCCCACCGGATCGGCGAGCGCGTGGGAATCCCCTGGCTCGGTTATACCTGCGGCATCTGCCGCTTCTGCAGGGACGGCATGGAAAATCTCTGCGACCGTCCACTCTTCACCGGATATACACGGGACGGCGGTTTCGCATCGCACACGGTTGCCGACTCCCGCTACGCCTTCCCGCTCGGCGAAGACGGTGATGATGTTGCCACCACGCCGCTGCTTTGCGCCGGCCTGATCGGCTGGCGTTCGCTCGTGATGGCGCAGGATGCGAAGCGGCTCGGCATCTATGGATTCGGCGCGGCCGGGCACATCGTAGCCCAGGTTGCGCTCTGGCAAGGCCGCTCGGTCTACGCCTTCACCCGAAAAGGCGATGCCGCTGCGCAGGATTTTGCGCGGAGGCTGGGAGCAAGCTGGGCCGGCGCATCCGGCGAACTGCCAGACGTTCCGCTCGATGCAGCCATCATCTATGCCCCCGCGGGCGAACTGATCCCGGCGGCGCTACAGGCGGTGCGCAAGGGCGGCAGGGTGGTCTGCGCAGGCATTCACATGAGCGATATACCGAGCTTTCCGTATCACCTGCTCTGGCAAGAGCGGCAGCTCGTATCGGTTGCCAACCTGACGCGGCAGGACGGGCTGGACTTCCTGAAGATTGCGCCAAGAGCCGGGATCAGGACGCAGACAACGGCGTTTCCACTGGCGGAGGCCAATGCCGTTCTGAACAAGCTGCGAACAGGACAGATCCTCGGCGCGGCGGTCCTCAAACCTTAACGCCGCCGAAGTACGGCAGCTAAGTTGCAAGATGTTGCAAAAGCATGTCAGCGAGCTTCAGGTGGTGGATGCGACTGGCAGGCTGGTCGGCACCATCTCTGAAGGGGATTTTATTCGTTGCAGCGAAATAGCACCCAGCGCAAGGGCGGCCGTTTCCTTAAATTCATCCTGGGGCCAAGCAGGGAGGCTTCCGATGTTAACTGCCTTCTCGAAGCGAACGGTCTCATGGTTCGAGATGCGCCTGCAAATCAGTGCGGCACTACGGCGGTTGCTTCGATTTCGACTCTGGCCGCCTTCTCAACCAGGCGGACGACCTGGACCAGCGCCATGGCTGGATAATGCGAACCGAAGATTTCGCGATAGACCTGGCCCAGCATCTTCAGATTGGTGAGATATTCTTCCATGTCGACGACATACCACGTCAGCCGCACGAGATGTTCAGGCCGTGCGCCGCCTTCGGCGAGAATGGCCGAAATATTGCTCAGCGTCTGACGCACCTGTGCGACAAAATCCTTCTGAAGAAGGCCTTGCTGATCCCAGCCGATCACGCCGCCAGTGACGACGAGGCGGCCTTCGGCGGTCATCCCATTGGCATAGCCCTTTGGTGCCGGCCACCCGCTCGGCTGGAGGATCTGCGGGCCGCTGGGCGCATTCCGGTCTCTCGTCACCGGAGCGACGGCAGCATGTTGGCCTTTCGGTAGGTTCACTGACGCCTCCTTCACACTTCACTCGGCGGCCAACCCTGCCGACGATGAACCGGACTTCGCCATCTGCCGCAAGGCAAATCGCTGCAGTTTTCCGGTCTGCGTCTTTGGCAGCTCGGTGACGTATTCGATTGTGCGCGGATATTTGTACGGCGCGATCTCGCGTTTAACATGGTCTTGCAGCTCGCTCGTCAGCGCGTCATCGGCCTTGATGCCTGGCATCAAGACGACATAGGCCTTGACGATCATGCCGCGCGCCTCGTCCGGCGCACCGACGACTCCACATTCGGCAACGGATCGATGCTTCAGCAGCGCCACCTCAACCTCGGGACCGGCGATGTTGTAGCCAGAAGAGATGATCATGTCGTCCGACCGCGCCACGAAGCAGAAGCGGCCGCTCTCATCGCGAACGAACGAATCTCCGGTCAGGTTCCAGCCGTCGCGCACATAATTCGATTGCCTATTGTCTGCGAGGTAGCGGCAGCCGGTCGGTCCGCGGACCGCTAGCTTGCCAACGGTGCCCGGCGGCAATTCGCGCATCTGCTCGTCAACGATCCTGGCCTCGTAGCCTGTAACCGGGCGTCCTGTCGTCCCGGCGCCGGCATCTCCTGGACGGTTGGTAATGAAGATATGCAGCAGCTCGGTGCTGCCGATGCCGTCCAGGATTGTCTTGCCCGTCCTGGCGGTCCAGCTTTCAAACACCGGCGCCGGCAATGTTTCGCCTGCCGATACGGCAAGACGCAGCGAGGAGAGGTCTGCGCCCCGGTCCATCGCAAGCATCATTGCGCGATATGCGGTTGGAGAAGTAAAGCAGATCGTGGCCTTGTAGGTCTCGATGATCTTGACCATCTCGCTCGGCGCCGCATTTTCCAGCAGCGTCGCGGTCGCTCCGAACCGCAGCGGAAAGATCGCAAGGCCGCCAAGCCCGAACGTGAAGGCAAGCGGTGGTGAGCCGACAAAGACATCGTCGCTCGTTACCTGAAGCACTTCCCTCGCATAGCCATCCGCGATGATCAGGAGATCGCGGTGGAAATGCATGGTTGCCTTGGGCTCGCCGGTCGTGCCGGAGGTAAATCCAAGCAGCGCGACATCATCCCGGCCGGTCTTGACCGCGTCGAACCGTACCGGCTTGTTCAGCGCCACGCGGTCGAGTTCCGCATCGTGATTTGAGGTGCCGTCAAAATTGACGACCTGTTTGAGAAACCGGCTGGTCTTTGCGCAGGCGACCAGTTCGTCGGCGATGCGGCTGTCGGTCAGCGCCAGTGCAATTTCGGCCTTGTCGACGATCTTGCTCAGTTCGCCGGCGCGCAATAACGGCATCGTATTGACGACGACCGCACCCGCTTTCGTGGCAGCGAGCCAGGCGGCAACCAGCGCCGGATTGTTGCCCGAACGGATCAGAACGCGGTTGCCGGGCTTTACGCCGTAATTCTCGACCAGCGCATGTGCAAGGCGGTTCGACCAGTCGGCCAGTTCCTTGTAGGTGCGTTGGCGGCCGTTGCCGATCAAAGCTATGCGGTCGCCAAGCCCTTGCTCGACGATCCGATCGGTAAGCTCCACCGCGGCGTTGAGATATTCGGGATAGTGAAACTCAGCCCGGTCGAGAAGCAGCGCCGGCCATTGCTCGTGCGGCGGCAGGTTCCGCCGTGTGAAATCGTCGACATGCGCCGAGGGGCCAAGCGATCGAGCTTGCGACGAGTCATGACCTGGAATTTCACCTGACATTTCCATCGTCCTCCAGTTTGCGATGAAAGGCGAGCCGATGAAAGGGGAAGCCAATGAAGCAGGGTCTTGGCGAGCTCTCCGGAAAAAACATTTTATACTTAAAATAATTTGGCGCAATAGGGCTAATCGGCTGTTCCCGAACCCTTTTGGAAGGTCCTAGCGGGTTGCCAGTTCCTTCAGGCGCAACACCATCGCTGAATTCGGCTCCGCAAGCGGAGCGATCGCCGTGAAGTGGTTGGCTCCCCCAACCGTGCCGAACCGGGTCGGAAGACCCGCCTTCCCCCAGAAATCGACAATGGTCCGGCTTTGCCGGAAATATTCCGCGCTTTCGGCCTCTCCCACCACCGCGTCGAGACTCCCCTGCGCGGGCGGTGGCCAGAACAAGGGACTTGCGCTGCGGGCGGCTTCTTCATCCAGGCCCAACGCCTTGTTGATGGATGTAGGGACGAGCGGCGTGAGGTCGAACAGGCCCGAAATTGCGTAGGCTGCCGTCACGAGGTCCGAAGGTAGCGATGCGTCGATCGCTTTCCAGTCAGTCGCCAGCATGCAGGCCGCCAGATGCCCGCCGGCGGAATGCCCGCTGATGACAAGGCGTCGTCCCATCCGCGCCAGTTCACGCGACGCCGTTCGCATTTGTTCGATGATCTGCTGGATTGTGACGTTCGGACAGAGATCATAACTCGGGATCGCGACGCTGATGCCGTGGGCGTTCAACCCGCGCGCCACGTGACTGGAGGACGAACCATCAAGCGCCTGCCAATAGCCTCCATGGATGAAAACGACGATCGGGGCAGGGTCGCGGCCTTCGAAGACGTCGATGACGTGGCGCGCCCCCGCGCCGTAAGCGATCCTGCGCGGCTGATGGCTTTCGCGAAAGGCTGCAGCATCCCTCACCCACCCCGCCAGCAGCGCCGGGCTTTCCGGAACGCGCGCCCGGTTGTTGTATTCAACCTCGTAGTCGATTTCGGCCACGCCGTCCTTCAAGCTGTTTTCTGGGCGGACTTTTGCGCCGACGCCTTGGTTTTCGCCAATAGTCGCATCAATTCGCGGACATCCTTGGGCGAAAGATCGGAAAATATGTCGGCGATCCACCTTTCGTGCTCGGCCGCCATCCTGCGGAATTCGGCACGGCCAACCTTGGTCAGCCTGATGACCTGGACGCGCCGATCGCTATCCGAGGTTCGCCGGTCGAGATGGCCGGATTCGACGAGGCGCTCTACCAGACCCGTGACGTTGCCGTTACTGACCATCATTCGCTTCGAGACGTCGGACAGCGTCATTCCTTCCGGAACCCTGTCGAGCTGTGCCATCAGGTCGAAGCGCGGCAGCGTGACGTCGAAGCGCTCGCGCAGGAGGCTGCGAACCTCGCCTTCGATAAGGGTTGTGCAGGTCAGGAGGCGGAGCCACAACCGGAGTTCGCTGCCGTGATCTTCCGGGAGTTCGACAGCTTTGGTCTCTGAATCGAGGATCATGTCCGAGTCGTGCATAAGAAGTCGCACCTGCAAATGAGCCCAACGATGGCCACAAGATGGCAAATACGCTCCCGTGGCGAACCCCTGTTGTTTTGACCTTCAGGCAACTAGGCGCGGCCCGCAAGCCAAAACGTAAAATGGGTCACAAAGTGGTATAACAAATTTCTTTAGGTTTCAAACAATTGGTGCGACCCTTGCATGCCGTCATGTCGCTCGCCGTGCTATTGGTAACTGCCATCGGCATACGCCCGCTTTGCTTGCCGCCGCCACCATCATCAGAATAAACTGCTGGTTGCGATGGGTTGGGGGTCCGGCGTTTGCGTCATTCGGCGGGCGCGGCCGAACAGGAGGGAAGTGATGAAAGAGCGGTTGAAGTTGGCGGGATTAGTGGCCCTTTTCGCGAGCCTCGCCGGTACGGCGGTCGCGCAGGAGAAAATCAAGATCGGCCTTGTCCTCACCTTGTCGGGTCCGGCGGCTGCCCTTGGCCAGCAGGTCCGCGACGGCTTCACGCTGGCGATCACGGACCTCGGCGGCAAGATGGCTGGCCGGGACGTCGAGATCGTGGCGGCCGATGACGAACTCAAGCCGGACGTCGCCGTCACCAGGGTCAAGGGGCTACTCGAACGCGACAAGGTCGATTTTGTCGTCGGCCCGATCTTCTCCAATATCCTTCAGGCGATCCACAAGCCGGTGACGGACAGCAAAACCTTCCTGATCAGCCCGAACGCGGGTCCCTCGAGCTATGCCGGCAAGAACTGCAGCCCGTTCTTCTACGTGACCTCCTACCAGAATGACCAGGTGCATGAGATCCTGGGCAAGGTCGCGCAGGATCGCGGCTACAAACGGGTCTACATCATGGTCCCGAACTACCAGGCCGGCAAGGACTCGGCGGCCGGGTTCAAGCTCGACTACAAGGGAGAGGTCGTCGAGGAAAGCTACGTGCCGCTGGGCACGCTGGATTTCCAGGTAGAGCTTTCCAAGATCGCTTCGCTCAAGCCCGACGCCGTGTTCACCTTCATGCCGGGCGGAATGGGCGTCAGTCTCGTGAAGCAATATCGGCAGGCCGGATTGGCCGATCAGATCCCGGTACTTTCGGCGTTCACGGTTGACGAGTCGACGTTGCCGGCGCAGCAGGATGCGGCGGTTGGCATGTTTGGAGGCGCAGATTGGGCGCCTGATCTTGACAATCCGCAGAGCAGGAAATTCGTCGCGGCCTATGAGGCCGCCTACGGCAACGTGCCCGGAACCTATGCCATGCAGGGCTACGATGCGGCGATGCTGATCGACAGTGCCATGAAAGCGGTCAACGGCGACCTCTCCAACAAGGAGGCGCTTGCGGCCGCCTTCAGGAAGGCCGACTTCGTCTCGCTGCGCGGCAACTTCAAGATCAACCTCAACGGCTATCCGATCCAGGACTTTTACCTGACCAAGGTTGCCAGGCGCGCGGATGGCAAATTTCAGACCGAGATCGTGCAGAAAGTCTTTGAGAATTACGGCGACCGCTATGCCAAGGATTGCACGCCGGCCAAGTAAATAACGCAAGGCGTTCAGGGTGAGGCGGATAACTCTACCGCGTGCTGAAAACGCCGTCAAATAACAGATGGAAGGAAACAGGCAATGAACAGCGAGATTACCGGCATCACCCGGGCCAACGAGGGCATCCAGGGAATCTCATGGAATATCCTGGGCCAGACTTATGTACCGAAAAACCGCACCGACCAATGCTTTTCGTGGCACGCAACGCTGCCGCCCGGCACCTTCGTGCCGCCGCACATCCATCCAGACCAGGACGAATATATCTACATGCTGGAAGGCAAGCTCGACTTCGTGCTCGCGAACTCCGAAGCGCAGGCAACACCGGGTGACCTGATCCGCCTCGGCATGGGCATTCCGCACGGCATCTTCAACAAGTCCGACCAGACCGCGAAGGTGCTGTTCTGGGTATCGCCGACGAAAAAGCTCTACGACTTGTTCTGGGGTCTTCACAACATGAAGGAGCAGAAGCCCGAGGACGTCGTGGCGATGGCCGCTGAATACAACATCCATTTCCTTCCACCACCGGGGGCGTGAGTCCGTACGGACGGAGAGCTCATGACGATGCGATGCACACTTGGATGAGAAGGCGCTCCTGCGCCATCTCCAGCCGTCAGCCTCGTACCGCCGCGAGCCCGGGGACAGCCGCAAAGCCAGCCTTATGCGCGTAGCCGCGCACGATCGCCTCGCGCTGGCTGTAGCTCAGAACCTTGTCGATGTCGGTGAAGCCGTCGGGCGCAAGTTGCTCGACCGCATCGATCACACCCTCCGGTCCACCGCGACGGTTGGAACGCACGATCTCTGCTGTCATCGGCAGGCGTTTTTGTTCGTAGGCCACGAGTGCCTGACGCGGATGTTCGCAACGAGCTAGCGTATCGGCAAGGCACCGCGCATCGAGAATGGCCTGGCTGGCGCCGTTCGAACCTACCGGATACATTGGATGGGCGGCATCGCCGAGCAGCGTCACGCGCCCACTCGACCAGTAGGGCAACGGATCGCGGTCGCAGGTCGGGTATTCAAAGAACTCGGGCGTCGCGGAAATCAGGCTCGCCACATCGACATGAGGGACTGAAAAGCGCGCGACGTGCGGCATCAGTTCCTCGCGCTTACCAGGCCGCGACCAGTCCTCCCGACGCGGCGGCGGCGCACTGCCGTCGCCAATCTTTACCAATACCGCCCAATTGGTAAGACGGTTTGCCGGACTCGAACCTTCCGCGATCGGATAGACTACGACCTTGGCGTTCAGGCCCCCCGCGACGATCATTGAACGGCCGGTGAGAAAGACCGGCCAGTCCCGCGCGCCGCGCCAGAGCATCAAGCCGTTCCAGCACGGCGGCCCTTCGTCCGGAAACAGCGTCTCACGCACGCGCGAATGAATGCCATCGGCGCCGATCAGGATATCGCCGCGCACAGTCTTGATATGGCTGCCGGTGCGATCGAAGAAATACGCGGTGACCCCGCCCTCATCCTGGGTGAAAGCCCCCAATCTGCAACCGGTGTGAATGGCTTGCTCGCCCACCCGCTCCTCGACGGCGCGGTGGATCACGCTTTGCAGGCGGCCGCGATGAATGGAAAACTGAGGAACGTCGTGACCGGCGTCGATGCCACGGGCATCGCGCCATACTTCCTGGCCATGGCGGTTGAGATAATAAAGAACGTCGGTACGGATCGCGATGTTGTCAAGTTGCTGCAACAGGCCCAGGGCTGCGAGCTCCCGGATGGCATGGGGCAGCGTATTGATGCCAACGCCGAGTTCGCGGATCGTCTCCGCCTGTTCGAAAAGTTCGCAACCGATGCCGCGTGCGCGCAGCATCAGCGCCGTGGTAAGGCCGCCAATGCCGCCACCGACGATAATTGCCTTCATCGCTGTACTCCACCCGACCAAACAACTTGCGACGGCGTTCCACAATCGCATGGCGCCTTACTCGGCCGCAAGCGGCTTTCCGGCCTCCGCCTTGAGCTCCGCCCGGGTCTTCGGCTTAGCCTTAATTTTCAGCTCCTCGAAATCCTGCCGGTCTCTCTCGCTGTTGCGGAAAATCTGCTCCTTGCCTGGCAGATATTGCGGCGGGCAGAACACCCCATCGGCGCGGTACCAGGCCGCAGCCTTTAGCGTGAAGGCGGGATCAATCAAATGAGGCCGCCCGAGCGCCACCAGGTCCGCCCGCCCGGCTGCAAGGATGGTATTGACCTGGTCTGCGGTTGTGATGTTACCCACGCACATGGTCGCCACGCGGGCCTCGTTGCGGACCTGGTCGGAAAACGGCGTCTGGAACATGCGGCCATAGACGGGCTGCGATTCGCGCACCGTTTGCCCGGTGGAGACATCGACCAAGTCTACGCCGGCTTCGGCAAAGGCGCGCGCGATTTCCACGGCGTCATCGCCGGTGATGCCGCCATCGGCCCAGTCGGTGGCGGAGATGCGCACCGACATCGGCTTGTGCGCAGGCCACACCGATCGTAGTGCCTCGAATATTTCGAGCGGATAGCGCAGACGGTTCGCCAGCGAACCGCCATAGGCATCCGTGCGTTCGTTGGTCAACGGCGAAATGAAGCTCGCCAGCAGATAACCGTGGGCGCAGTGCAGTTCCAGCATGTCAAAGCCGCACATCTCGCCCCGCTCGGCGGAAGCCACGAACTCCGCCTTGACCGCATCCATCGCGGCGCGATCCATCTCGCGCGGCACCTGGCTATCCGGAAAGTACGGAAGTGGGGAAGCGGAGATGACGTCCCACTCGCCCTCTTCCAGCGGACGATCCATCCCGTCCCACATCAGCCTGGTGGCCCCCTTACGCCCGGCGTGGCCCAGTTGCAGGCAAATCCTTGCCGCGGAATTGGCGTGGACGAAATCGACGATATGTTGCCAGGCGCCCTGCTGCTCGTCATTCCACAGACCTGCGCAGCCCGGCGTAATGCGCGCATCGCGCCCGACGCAGGTCATTTCGGTAAAGATCAGGCCGGCGCCTCCGAGTGCACGCGATCCGTAGTGCACAAAATGGAAATCGTTGGGAACGCCTTCCTTCGCGGAGTACATACACATCGGGGACACCACCGCGCGGTTGGCGAGTGTCATTTCGCGCAGCCGCAAGGGCTGGAACATCGGCGCGAGAGGTTTGTCGACGTCTACCTTGAAGCCCCTTGCGCGGACTTGCCGTGCGAACGCCTTATCAACCTCATGGACAAAATCAGGTGCTCGCAGCATCAGATTGTCATAGGTGATTGCCTTTGCCCGCGTCATGACGCCGAACGCAAACTGCACGGGATCGAAATCCCAGAAACGATCGACATGCTCGAACCACACCAGCGAGACGTCGGCTGCGTGTTGTGTCTTCTCGACCTCCTCGCGGCGTCCCTGCTCGTACCGCTGCAGGGCGACCGCAATGTTTGGCGCACGGTGCATGGCGTCTGCCAGCGCAATCGCGTCTTCCATCGCAAGCTTGGTGCCCGAACCGATCGAGAAATGTGCAGTCGCCTTGGCGTCGCCGATCAGAACCATGTTGTCTCTGACCCACCGCTTGCTGCGGATCATCGGAAAATTTCGCCACATCGAGCGGTTTGTCAGCACCGGATGACCCTCGAGGAACCAGCCGAAGATCTCTGCCATTCGAGCAGCCGATTGCTTCTCGTCAAGAGCACCAAGCCCGGCGCGTTTGAAGGTTTCCGGATCGGTCTCGAAGATCCAGGTGGAGCGACCGGCCTCATATTGATAGGCGTGGGCAATAAAGGGGCCAAACTCGGTCTCCTGGAAGATGAAGGTGAAGGCATCGAGCGGGCGCGTTGAACCCATCCAGGCGAACATGTTGGAGCGCAGATCCACCTCGGACTGAAAATGCTGGATATATTTCTCGCGGAAACGGCTGTTGATGCCGTCGGAAATCACTACCAGGTCGACGTCGGCAAAACGGGCTTCATCCTCGATCTCGGTCTCGAAGGTCAGGGTGACGCCAAGTTCGCGCGCCCGCTCCTGCAGTATCAGGAGCAGCTTGCGGCGCGAGCAGCCGCAAAAGCCGTTGCCGCCGACGCGGTGCGCGCTGCCGCGGAAATGCACTGCGATATCGTCCCAATAGGCGAATTCCTGGGTTATGCGGCGATAGCTCGGAAGATCGTATTTTTCGAAATTGTCCAGTGTCGCGTCCGAGAACACCACGCCGAAACCGAACGTATCGTCGGCGCGGTTGCGCTCATAGACCGTGATCTCGGCGTCGGGGCGCTGCTTCTGGAGCAGGATCGCCGAATAAAGACCGGCCGGCCCGCCACCGATGATCGCGATCTTCATGGGAACCTCATCTGCCAGGGTTCATCCAAACCTCAATTATTTTAAACATAAAGCAATTCGCCGGCAAGCCCGCCTTAAGGTCCCGGTTCGAGACGGCAGTTCGCGCCTCCTCACCACGAGGAATTCAATTACCCTGGAACACCGGCTTCGACTTGCTCGAAAACGCCTCGTACGCACGGGTGAAATCGGCCGTCGTCATGCACAGCGCCTGCGCGATGGCTTCGGCTTCGATCGCTTCCTCAACCGACATCGCCCACTCCATCGCCAGCATCCGCTTGGTCATGGTGTTTGCGAAAGCGGGCCCCGCTGCGATTTCCCTGGCCACGGCCTGCGCCTGCGGCAGAACCTCGGCTGGCGCAACGATGCGGCTGAAGAAGCCCCAGCGTTCGCCCTCCTCCGCGGTCATGAAGCGGCCAGTGTAAAGCAATTCCGAGGCGCGCGATTGGCCAATGATGCGGGGCAGGATCGCGCATGCACCCATGTCGCAACCGGCAAGACCGACCTTGTTGAACAGGAATGCGACCTTGGCACCGGTCGCAGCAAGCCGCATGTCGCAGGCCATGGCGACGATGGCACCGGCGCCTGCGCAGATGCCCTCGACTGAGGCTACGATCGGCTGCGGACAGGCCCGCATCGCCTTGACCAGATCTCCGGTCATCCGAGTGAAGGCGGTAAGCCCCTTGGTATCCATTTTTACCAGCGGGCCGATGATCTCGAAGACATCGCCGCCCGACGAAAAATTTCCTCCGGCACCCGTGATCACCACCGTCTTCACGTTGTCATCGAATGCGCAG
>Ga0307474_10002360_pt1 | contig 13574 bp, 12 predicted proteins | sample atmos_gasesECM1C_2_FD_203312 | JGI IMG/M metagenome (GOLD analysis project Ga0307474, IMG submission 203312) | Hardwood forest soil microbial communities from Morgan-Monroe State Forest, Indiana, United States - atmos_gasesECM1C_05 | ecosystem: Environmental > Terrestrial > Soil > Temperate... | reverse complement strand
TTTAGTTCGTAACGGCCTTCTCTCCTGAAGACGGACGCGCCCTTTCTGCGGTGTCCCCCAATGCCGCCGGGAGGGCGTAGCCGTTTTCAGGGCGGAAGTTGTGCGACTTGGATAGAATCAGGTCGTGGATGAAGTGAAACTCGCGCGCAGCCTTGAGCAGGAGGGATTCCGCGACACCTATGTTTGGCAGGATGCGCCGAACGCGTCTTATCCCGATCACACGCATGCCACTGAAACAGCGCACGTCATTCTAAGCGGGGAGATGACGCTGACGATGGACAGCGAGAGCCGAACGTATTGCCCAGGCGAACGCTGCGACGTGCCTGCGGGCGCGGTGCACTCCGCGCAGATGGGGCCGAATGGGTGCCGATATCTGGTGGGCGAGCGCTAACGCGACGGCGAGTGGCAGGGATGTGCCTCGTCCGTGCCAACAATGTTAGGATGGCGTCCGTCTATTTTGTCAGGAATGTGCCCGGTATGTAGCGCGGGGGTGGTGCCCCCTCCCCCCCTTTTTCGTAAGTGTTCATTCTAAAGATGGTTAAAGCCCTTTGTTTTGATACACTTTTGCAAGGGCAACAACATACTTGGCACACAAACCTACTGCGCGACGGGCTCCCATATCCATTTCCCGTCACTCGTGCGTATGGCCTCGAAGGGGAAAATTTCCCTCTTGCGCCACGGAAGCCAATCTGGCCTGTAACGCACGATGAAAGTAAAATGGCCGCCAGTGAAGTTGTTGATTGCCGTAAATCCAAAATTTCTGGGATAAGGCAAGCCCATTTTGTGCCCCGCCGAAAGTATGTCCGCAGTCGCATCCTTAGGTATGTTAGTGAACTCCCACGGACCACGGACCGAAAATCCAGTCTTGGGATTGCCGTTCTCCATATAAAGATTCGGAGCAGAGACGGTGACGTTGTGAATATCGAGAGACCCCTCGTTCGACAAGACGAATGTGGTCGCCAGGGGGCTATACCATGTTAGGGAATCAGAAGGGTCTACTGAAATCTTTGGTGCATAGCTCAAATAAAATCCAGTTATGGTTAGAAGTGAGGCGCTTATCCCTATCACCCATTCCACAGTTCGTATTAGCCGTTTGTGTGGTTTCGTTTGGGAGTCTTGCGCTCCTATATCTCCTATATGCTGCGGTGGTTTATTTTCACTAGAGGTGGGCTTTCTTGAAAAAACAGAGACCAAAAAAAACCAAAAAGAGTCCAGAGTTTGAGACAGGTGACGCTGCACAGCAGCGATTCGAGCAGACAATGAAAACTTTATTCCGTGCGCCAAAAATCGCTCCTAAGAAGAAAGGCAAGGATTAGGCCACCTTACGATGGCCGCGTCCCTGCCTAGGCTTGATGTACGGCATCTGTGCCTTTGCCTGTCAGTTCTTCGTAAGTTAGGCGGCGACCAGCGATATGAGACATGACACGATGAAAACGCTCACCATCATGTGGCAGGAGCCGATTGTTGTAGCGGAATACTTGCTCATCCAGATAGCGGAACATGTGGAACGGTTCAACCGCAATGTACGTACCCTTCAGTCCGCGCTTGAGAAGGCTCCAAAAGTTTTCCAGTCCGTTTGTGTGAATCTGCCCGTCTACGTAGCTCTCCGCGTGGTCAATCGTCTTGTGAACGAAATCCCCGTTCAATCCCTGATACGACAGGAGCGCATCGGAATAGATCGCGCTCTGCGCTTTGACGTGAGCGCGAATCTGCCCTTGCAGATGGAACTTGCGACGAAACGGAACGACAGCCGCTCTAATTTCGCCGCCGCGTTCCAGCATCCCCATGACGGCCAGCTTGTCTTTTACTCCGCGTTCTGTGATTACCCGCTTGCGCCTGCCCTTGTGCATGAATCGCGCCGCGCCACCAATGAAAGTTTCGTCAACTTCCACCTCTTGGCCGGGGCCACCGATTTGTACGGTGTCTTTGGCATGCATTGCAAGCCGAACGCGGTGCATCATGTGCCAAGCGGACTTTTGTGTGATGCCGAGAGCGCGTGCAATCTCATAGGAACTAATTCCGTTCTTACAGTTCGTCAGCATCCACACGGCAATCATCCACTTGTCCATGCCAAGCGGAGAATCCTCAAAAATCGTTCCCACTTTGATGGTGAATTGCTTCTTGCATCCCTTGCAGTACCAAATGCGACGAGTCGATATGAAAGAGTGCTCCGCAGATTCGCAGCGCGGGCAAGTTACTTTGCCTGTAGGCCAGCGCAGAGACACCGCATAGTCGAAAGTCTTTTGCGGGTCAGAGAAAAAACTAACCGCTTCCTGCAACGTCTTGGGAAGCTTGAGGTTGTTTGCCATGAGTAAAGTCTCGCATGAATACTCTTGTGTGTCAAGTATGTTGTTGCCTTTGCAAATGTTGATTCTAAAGGTTTTGCATGGGAGGCGACTTGGGAATCATAGGCCATGGCTATCTCGCAGAATGGCGTTCCGGGGGCGTAAACAAAAAAGCGCCAGCGAATGCCGGCGTTAACGGGGTGCGCAAAACTGCCTGTCGATAATCGACTCTAGGGCGCAGTATTACCCGAAACAGACTATACGCGATTAGTAATCGCTTGTCAAGCAAAAAAGGCGGGCGATTAAATTAAGTTTTGTGCGTGTCACCGAGCCGGACAGGAGCGTGTCCTTGCTTTGGTTCATTCCGTCAGGTCTTCGTGTTAGTGTAGCGCTCGACGCATTTTGCGAAGGGGCAAATATGGCGAAACCGAAGGTGCTGGCGACCAGGCCGCTGTTTCCCGCGGCGCAGAAGATCCTAGACGCGAGCTGCGACGTCGATTACTGGACGAAAGCGGACGGCATTTCCAAAGAAGAGTTGTTTCGGCGGATTGCTGACAAAGAAGGGCTAGTGTGTTTGCTGACGGAAAAGGTTAATGAGGAGCTGCTTGCGGCTGCTCCGAGGCTGCGTATCGCCGCTAACGTCGCGGTGGGCTACGACAACATCACGGTGGCCGACTGCACCAAACGCGGCGTCGCGGCAACCAACACACCCGGCGTGCTGGACGAAACAACCGCTGATTTTGCGTGGACACTGCTGATGGCCGTGGCTCGCCGCCTGGGCGAGGGCGAAGCGCTGGCGCGCTCCGGCAAATGGAAAGGTTGGGACCTGGATCAACTGGTGGGCGCCGATGTTTGGGGCAAGACACTGGGAGTGATTGGTTTTGGGCGCATTGGCCGGGCGGTGGCGCGCCGCGCTTCAGGCTTTCAGATGAAAGTGATTTATCACGACGCGGTGCGGGTACCGCTCGATGTGGAGAGGGGCTTCCACGCCGAATACCGGGATTTGAACGCGCTGCTCGCTGAGGCTGATTTCATTAGCGTGCATGTGCCGCTGCTGCCGGAGACGCGCGGACTGTTCAATGACAAGACATTCGCACAAATGAAGCGAACGTCGTTTTTGATTAATACTTCGCGGGGACCGGTGGTGGACGAAGCGGCCCTGGTGCAAGCGCTGGAGAGCAAGACGATTGCCGGTGCCGCGTTGGACGTTTACGAAAAGGAACCGCTCATTGCAGAAGGATTGAAGCGTCCCAACGTGGTGCTGGCGCCGCACATTGCTTCCGCCTCGCTGGAGACGCGGACGAAAATGGCATGCATGGCGGCGGAAAACGTTGTCGCGCTTTTCAAGGGTGGGAAGCCACCTAATATTCTGAACCCCGAGGTCCTGAAGGCACGGTAGAAGGAATGCGGGCGACCCTTCCATGGCGGACCTGAAACACCTCGCCCGCCTAATTTTTCAGGAAACATTGGCGGCTATCGATATTCCGGCTGTGATGCAGCGCAAGGCGTGCGTCGCAGGTGCGGTGCTGCACTGCGGCGAAATTACGCTTGATCTGCGGGCATTCTCAAAGATACGCGTAGTGGCCATCGGCAAAGCGGCGCACGCCATGTTGGAGGGTTTGCGCTCGACCCTGCCAGTGGGCGTGAAATTTGACGGAGTTGTTTCGGCTCCGACGCCCCCGGCCCGCGCCATGCCCGGCATAGAATATTTTGCCGGCGGGCATCCCATTCCGAACGCGGAAAGTTGCAATTCAGCCCGCGCCATTCTTTCTCTATTGGCAACGTGCGACGAATCGACGCTGGTATTCTTTCTGCTATCAGGAGGCGGCTCGGCGCTCACGGAATTGCCACTGGATTCACGGCTCACCTTAGAGGATGTACAGGAGTTCTATCGCGCACTGGTCACCTGCGGAGCTCCTATTGCGGCGATGAATGCGGTCCGCAAGCATTTTTCTGCCGTGAAAGGCGGCCGCCTGGCCGCGGCGGCTGGACGTGCAACAAAAATTACGCTCGCGGTCACAGATGTGCCTGCCGACCAAGAATCGGCGCTGGCTTCCGGGCCATCCTTGCCGGATCCGACTACGAAGGCGGACGTCGAGCGAATTCTGGCCGAGTTCAAGATGCTTCAAAAATTTCCTGCCTCGATTTGCCGCTGGGTGGAAGAAGGAAAAATGGGCGAGACGCCTAAGGATACCGATCCCGCGTTTGCTAACGCTCATTTTGAAATGCTTCTGGGGATGGACGATTTGTTTCATCGCGCGCACTTCGCGTCCGAAGCCAAAGGATTCGTTACCTGTTGCGATAATTCGACCGACGACTGGCCGGTGGAAAAAGCGGCGGAGAATCTCCTGGGTCAACTCGGCGCACTGCAAGCGGCCAACCCCAGCCGCCGGGTGGCGATAATCGCTGATGGCGAGGTCAGCTCGCCAGTAACCGGCAACGGAATTGGCGGAAGGAATTCCGCTTTTGTGCTGGCGTGCGTAGAAAATATTGTGGGTCGCCGCGTGGCGGTGCTCAGCGCCGGCACCGACGGGATCGATGGCAACAGTCCCGCGGCCGGGGCGGTGGCCGACGGTGAAACGCTGGCGCGCGCGGTGTCCGTGGGGTTGCATCCCGGAGAGGCTTTTGAGCGAAGTGACGCGTTTACATTTTTTGCGCGACTCGACGACGCAATTTTCACCGGGCCGACGGGAAATAACCTGCGGGATTTGCGTATCTTGCTTTCCAAACCCTAAGAGAGCAAGGTGGCCGCCTGAAATCGGCCGCTACACAAGAGAACAATGAGAGGCTAAATCCCGCTTGGCCGCGCCGATGCGAGATTTCGGGTCGCTTATTTTCTAGCAAGGTGAGTTTCGATCGATTTTAGCCGGGTGTTCATTTCCTGGATCAGGTGTTCCATTCTCTCCAGGCGCTGCACGACGGCTTGCTCGTTATCACCATCATTCTTCTCCTCCTCCACCTCGGTGGTGCCGGCTTTCTTGCTATTTTCCTCCTTCTGTAGCCGCGCGATTTCTTCCTTAACGGTGGGCGCCATTTCGATGCTGAGATCGTCTCTTTTCAGCAGCGATTGGAGCGCGGGGATCGCCGCGGGATCGCCGCGGCTGCCGAGCGCGCGGATGGCTGCATATCGAATGGGGTAGTGGGTTTCCGTCAAATAACTGACGATTTGAGCGGTGATTTCCTTATTGCCTTTTTCCAAGCGGCCAAGGCTGGCAATGGCGGCCTCACGCGTCTCGATCGCTTTGCCCGGCGAAGACCATTCGCGAAGGAGCGGCACGCCGCGGTCGTCACCAAGATAGCCCAGCGACCGCAGGGCGGCATTACGCAGGAAATCGTCGGGTGAGTCGCCTTTCACAGCATCGGTAAGCGCAGGAAAAGCATTGCCAGCCTTCAATTTGCCAAGAGATTGCAGCGCGTCGGCGCGAGAGCGATACGATGTGTCTTCGGAACTGATGGACAAAAGTTTCGCCACCACTTTTGGGTCGTCCTTGATATTGGCGAGCGCGCTGACGATATGATTGCGGACGTAAGGCTGCGTGTTGGCGTCCAGACCTGCCAGCAACTGCTTTCCGGCGGCCGGATTGCCGATGCGTCCGAGAGCGTCCGCGGCGATATCGCGAAGCCCCCATGCCTTGTCGGTATTCAGCGCGACGCCCAGAGCGGCTATTGCCGCATCGTCGTTTTTCAATTTCGCCAAGGCCTGCGCCGCTTCGCCGCGGTCCGCCAGTTCGGTAGCGTTCTTCAATTGATAGAGCCATTCCTTTTTCTCTTTGCGGAAGTCCAGCGACTTCAGAACCTGGCCACCCTTATCGAAGAGCACCATCAACGGAGCGTCCTCGGAAGGCACCAAAAACGTTTCCGTGTCCCTGGAAACTAGAATGGTGTGTGACTTCGGACCCGATGACGTGGTGATTTCGACGTTTACCGGAACGTGAAAAAGCCCGACGCGGCCCTCGACTTTCTGCGTCTGTTTCACGGTTAACGCAAGGTGGTGTTTGCTCTCGTCATAAGCGTAGGCGACATCAAACTTGGGCGCACCGGCACCGTAGATCCATTCGTCGAAAAATTGTTGAAGGTTGATGTGGTTTGCTTCATCGATGGCCTTGATGAGATCGGCAGTGACTACGTTCTTGCCTCGGTACGTTTCCAGGTAATGCCGCAAGCCACGATAAAATGCATCCGCGCCAATTTGTTGGCGGAGCATGTATAACACGAGCCCACCTTTGCCGTAGGCGTTATCGTCAAACTCGCTGGAGTCGTTAAAATCGTGGCGCACGATCGGCTTACCATAGAGATTGGGCAGTGACACCCATTCTTGAACGGCGAGCCATCGCTCATAGTCAGCCTGATCTTTGGGATAATACGACTCGCTCCACACCATTTCGAAGAGTGTGGCGAAGCCCTCATTGAGCCAAATATCTCCCCAGTCATTGCAGGTGACCAGGTCGCCGAACCATTGATGAGCGAGTTCGTGGGAGATGAGAGGATCTTCGTCGCCGGGAAACTCCGGAATCAGGTTCGGGCTGCGCAGGGAGCTGCTGGTGTTGGTGGTGGCGCTGGAATTTTCCATTCCGCCGGCAACGAAATCGTCGACCATAGTTTGCGAGTACTTTTCCCACGGATAGTCGACGCCGAGCCTCTTGCTAAACAATTCCATCATCGCTGGAGTGCGATCGTAGTTTGGCGAAATGCGATCGCCGCGCCCTTTGGGTGCGTAGTAGGTGACCGGTATGCCATGCCAGCTTTGCTTTACTTCGTCAAACTCGCCGGCGACAACGGTAATTAGGTACGTGGAGCTAGGCAACGACTCGCGCCAGGTCCAGGTCTTCATATTGTTGGCGGCTTTGCTTACATTGATGAGCTTGCCGTTGGCCACGGTGACCCATGAGGCCGGAACGGTCAGAATCGTTTCGGTGGTGAGGCGGTCGTTGGGATAGTCATAGGTTGGCAGGTAATAGCGGGTGTCTTCGGATTCGCCCTGGGACCAAATCTGCGATGGCCGATTGGGATAGTCCTTATTCGGAAGGATGAAATAGAGACCTTTGGCCGGCTTGCCTTCGTAGCGAATATCGACGTCAAATTTTTCGCCACTGTGCGCGGCTGCCGGCAACGAAACGATCAGCTTGGTGGCAGCGGTTTCAAACTTGGCTGGCGTTTTGTTCACCGTAACGCTCTGGATGGTTAGGCCAACCGAATCAAAATCGATTTGGGATGTGGCGTCGCGTAGGATCGAAAGCGTGTGAATCACATCACCGAGGACTTTCCTTTGTTCCACATCGAACCGCAGCGTTATCTTGGAGTGCTGGAGATCGTAGTCACGATTGCGCGCGTACGGTTCGTCTGCATAGGCGCACGGTATCGCGACGGCCGTAACTGCGACCGCGCAAAAGGTGAGGACTCCGCGGCGGACTCGCCGAGCGTTTCGAGATAATACAGACATCATTTCTCTTTCTCCATTGAACCCGGTAAAGAATTACGTTACATGCACAAATCGATGTCCGGCAGCCTTGAGCGCCGCAATCGCGGAGTCCAATTTCTTCTCGCTCACCAGCAAATAGTCTGTGTCGAAGGTGGAAATAGCGAATAGATTTACCTTTGTGGCTGCCAAGGCAGCGGCTAACGCAGCCAGCACGCCAATTTCCGACAAAGCAAAAGGCCCCTTGACCTTCAACGCGCGCCATCTCGTTTCGACCTTAACGCCGGTAGGGACTTGATTCGCAGGGCAGACCACCGAAAGCTCCTCGCTGGTGCGCGTAACCGAAGAAAAATCGGGTGCGGTTGCCCAAGGCGGTAAAGGTGCATCGGGGGCCAGCCGCACAATCGCAAAAGATCCGGGCAATACAAGCAACTCAAAACTGCGGGCGGATTCGGTCATGCCCTAGAGGAGACTCCGTACCAGGCCGCCGTCCACCGCGATGGAGGTCCCGTTTACGTAGCTGGCGCGCTCGGATGCCAAAAATGCTACCACTGAGGCAAACTCCTGCGGCGTTCCGATTCGGCCGGCGGGGATCTCATGAGCCCAGCCAGCGAAGACCTCATCTGGTTTGACGTTTGAACGAGCGGAAATAGTTTTGGCAAGATTATCCAGTCGTGCTGTACGGGTATAGCCCGGGCAAAGATTGTTTACGGTGATGCCGTGCGTGCCATATTCATTGGCCAGCGTGCGGGCTAGTCCTGTGACGGCGGCCCGCAAAGAATTGGAGAGCAGCAACCCGTCCACCGGTTGCTTGACCGCAGACGAGGTGATGGTGATGAATCTTCCCCAATTATTTCTTTTCATGCGGGGGAGTGTTTCACGCGCAAAGAAAACGGTGCTCATCAGCAGTTGATCGACGGCCGCACGCCAGTCGTCGGGCTGGGTGTCTGCGAAGGAATTCGAGGGTGGGCCGCCGGAGTTGGTGACACAAATGTCGAGACGCCCGAATTCCTTCTCCACATCGGCGACAAAGCCTGCAACGGCGTGTTCTTGCGTGACGTCGACTGCCCGCCACAATATTGCTTGCTGGGTGGAGGCCTGAATGTCATTGGCAGTCTGTTCGATGTTCTTGGCCTCGCGCGAACAAATGGCGACGTGCGCGCCTTCCCGGGCCAATTCCTCGGCCACGGCGCGGCCGAGCCCTTTGCTGGCCGCCGCCACGATCGCTACCCGCCCGCGCAGCCCTAAGTCCATTATTCCGATGTTCTCCAAAACTTCCATGGTCTCGCGAAACGACACACCCCGTCAAATCACGCACGTCGAGAATCGTGAATGGTCCGCGGCGCATCGAATGGCGTGCGCAATTCGGATAGAATGAATCTGATACGAGGAGCCGTACCATGACCGAAACCGCAACGTTTGGGGCCGGATGTTTTTGGGGGATCGAAGCGGCATTCCGCCGAATCCCTGGAGTTACTGACGCCGTGGTGGGTTACAGCGGCGGTCACACCGAAAATCCAACGTACAAGGACGTGTGCACGGATGAGACCGGACACGCCGAGGTGGTGCAAGTCACTTTCGACCCGTCGAAGCTCAGCTATGCGCAGTTGCTCGACGCTTTCTGGCAAATGCATGACCCCACGCAGGTGAACCGGCAGGGGCCCGATTTCGGGTCGCAATATCGCACCGCGATCTTCTTCCATTCGCCGGAGCAAAAAGCTGTCGCGGAGAAATCCAAGGCTGCGTTGCAAGCGAGCGGCAAATTCCGCAAACCCATCGCGACAGAAGTCACGGCGGCCGGTCCGTTCTACCGCGCCGAGGAATATCACCAGCGCTACCTTGAAAAGCGCGGCGCCGCGTCCTGCCACATCTGAACGTCAGTCGGCATTGCTTAACACAGGTTAAGGCGCAGTGCGTGGGGTGTCGGTTTCTGCTAAATTGTTAGAGCCTCACACTGCGGAGAGGTGTCCGAGCGGTTTAAGGAGCACGCTTGGAAAGCGTGTGTAGGAGAAATTCTACCGTGGGTTCAAATCCCACCCTCTCCGCCACAACTGATTTCAGCAATAAAGATGGGACGATTTGCGCGTCACTAGTTAATTTTGGCACAGTTTCCAGTCTCCCTCATTTCTGATGCTTCCGTAAAATCGAGCTCGCCAAGGGCAGGAGCATCCCAAGGGTGTGGCACAATTCCAGCCGGAGGAACCATGCCTGACCGTCTCGACGATTTCCAAACATTTCGTGCCGACCTTAACGAAGAGATCCTGGCCTGCGGCCATCTCGGCATCAAGCGCTTTTTCGCCCTGGATCATCAAGCCTACGAACCCGGCCCGCTCGGCACTAAGACTAAGGAGCTGCTGGGTCTAGTAGCCAGCGCGATGACTGCATCACCTACCATCTGGTGCGCTGCGGCGAAGAGGGTTGGACCCGCGACGAGGTCATTGATGCCCTCAACGTCGCCCTGGTCGTCGGTGGTTCCATCACGATCCCGCACGTCCGTCGTGCTTTCGCCCGCATGCGCGAGATCGACGGCCTTAAGGGTTCCTGATGCGCCCGCTGGCACTCACCCATGGGCAGGAATTGGTTTTGTCTTTTCCCTGCGTAAGTGTTAAAACATTGCTCGGTCCCAGAACGTAAGGTAATGAGCACGACCTCAACCCCAGTCGCTCCCCCGCAGGAAACTACCGCCGCCCGGCTCCGCAACCTCGGCCTCGGTGCTCTCTTTGCGCTCGTGCTGCTCGTTCCCAAGCTCCTGAATGTGCGCCGCGACCGCCGTAGCTGGTTGGCTTTCCGCATCCTGCTTGCCGTCGTGGGCGCTTCGTTGGTAATCCTGCCCCTCAGCCTGTGGAACAGTTGGACGGCTGGGATCGCCGGTTTGGCCTTGTTTCTCGCCGCCATCCTCCTTCCCGACGCGAAGCCGGACACCACCTTAGCGGATACGGCCGCACGCCTCGGCGCGTTGGTTATCGTCAACGGTGGCCTGTTTCACATAGAAAATGGCCAAGCGCAAGTGGAGATCACACCGCGCGAAGATGCGGAACCATCTTCTGTTCAGCTTTTCGTTTGCGCGGATCGCATCTGGGCCCTGGATTCCCGGCAGGAGCCCCTGCTGGTGATTCCAACCGCGCAGATTGTTTCCGCCATCGCGTCGGAATCCGGCGGCGACTGGATCTTGCGGGTCCGTTGGGCAGAGCATACGGCCGACTTCCGGTACCACGGAATCTTCGCCGAGCACCTGGCGCGCATAGCCGAATCCACGCTATGCAGCGTGATTCAACCATCGTTGCCAGTTATACCGCAAAAGAGAGCCGCGACCGCCTGAAGCCGCAATCCGTGCATACAAACATCTGTGGTTTTGCGTGGTTTGTGTCAAAATATAGGTATGGCCAGAGGCTGGGAAAGCAAGGACGTAGAAGCGCAGGTGCAATCCAAGGATAGTCCCAAGATGTCATCGGGGAAGGACCCGAAAAGCGAGCAGCAACTGCTTCGTGAGCAGGATATCCAGCAATTGCAGCTTTCGCGGACCCGTATCGCCAACGACCTCAGTACAGCCACTCATCCCAATCACCGCAAATCCCTGGAAGCCGCCCTGGCGCACCTCGACAAGAAAATAGCCGACCTCTCCTAGTCTTTTTCCTATTCTTTATTATTTTCCTACTCTTAGGCTATAGTCCGTCACGAAACATTCATGCGAAATCACGGCCCAATCCTGTTGGCCGGTGCGTTGGCGCTATTATTTATCGGCGGGGCGGTGTCGCTAGCGCAGAATCCAGAGGGGTTACCCAAATGGACCGCGTCATGGATTATTTGCCCGGACGCCCCGGTACGCGATGCGAGCGTCTTCCATTTCCGGAAGCGATTTGCGCTCGAGAATGTGCCGGCACGTTTTATGGTCCGCGTCAGCGGCGACAACCAGTTTCTTCTTTACGTTAATCAACAACGGGTGGGATCCGGTCCGGCGCGGGGTGACTTGGCGCACTGGAGATATGAGACCTACGATCTTGCGCCATTTTTGCGCGCTGGAGCAAATCTGGTGGCGGCGACGGTGTGGAACTTTGGCGCGCACTCGGCGATTGCGCAAATGAGCGATCGCACGGGCTTCCTGCTGCAGGGAGACGGCGCGGCTGAGCAGGTCGCCGATTCGAATAACACGTGGGACGCGGAACAAGAGAAGGGCATAACGTCCACTGAGCCCTCCGATCTGCCGAAGGACGCGTATTTTGCAGCGGAACCCTCCGAGAGAGTCGACGCGGTGGCCTTCGATTGGCTGTGGAACGCTGATTCGTCTGACGACCCCAATACACACTGGCGGAAGGCTGTTTCGATTGGAAGGGCCACGTCACGAGGCCAGAACTTTCCGTCAACAAAGTGGGAGCTTATTCCTGACGCTCTTCCGCAAATGGCAATGGAGCTCGCTCCGGTGGGAAGAGTAGTTCGCGCCTCGGGCATCGACGTTCCATCGCAGTTCCCGGACCGTCCATTTGTCGTTCCGGCGCACGCTCGCGCCAGCATTCTTATCGACACTTCCCATTTGACAGCGGCGTATCCGGAACTAACGGTAAGCGGCGGAGCTGGCAGCACGGTGCAAGTGACCTACGCTGAGGCACTTTACGATGAGGAGGGAAACAAAGGGAATCGCAACGAGATTGCGGGCAAGCACATTGCCGGGGTCCGCGACGAATTCCTGCCCGATGGTCCGACTCGGACATTCGTGCCCCTGACGTGGAAGACCTGGCGCTTCCTGCAGTTGGACATCACTACGGCCAGCGAAAAGCTACAGGTCGATCGGCTGCGTTCTTGGTTTACAGTGTTTCCTTTCGAGCAGCGCGGGCGATTCGATGCCGACGAGTCTTCCCTGGCCAGCATCTGGGAAATCGGTTGGCGCACGGCGCGCCTCGACGCGCATGACACGTACATGGACACGCCGTACTGGGAGCGCCTGCAATACGTCGGCGACACGCGAATCCAAGCGCTAATCTCTTACGCTGTGGCCGGAGACGACCGGTTAGCGCGGCAAGCGATACAAGCTATCAACGATTCGCGTATTCCGGAAGGCGTCACGCAAAGCCGTTATCCATCGTCTCTGCCACAGTACATACCGACGTTTTCGCTGTTGTGGGTCGGGATGGTGCACGACTTCTGGCTGTACCGCAATGATCCCGATTTCGTGCGGGCGCAATTGCCCGGGACGCGCGCGGTGCTCGATTGGTTCCTGCAGCATCAGCGGCCGGATGGGCTCTTGCAGCGCCTGCCGTGGTGGGTCTTTGTGGATTGGTCCAAAGACTTTCAAGCCGGCGAACCGCCGCAGGACGCGGATGGAGGATCGTCGGTCCTTACGCTGCAATTTATCGAGGCGCTACGTTATGCCGCGGAGCTTGAGGATGCCTACGGGCATCGCGCGCGAGCCGAGATGTACCGACAAGGTGTGGAGCGCGCAGCTGAGGCCATACAGAAACGGTGCTGGAATCCGAAATACGGTTTGCTGGCGGACACGCCGGCACGGACTCATTTCAGCCAGCATGCCAACATCCTCGGCGTATGGCTGGACGTCATTCCGCAAGTGCAGCAGAAAAGCGTGCTCGGCAAGCTCCTTGCAGGAAGCAGCGCGCGATTCCCGCGCGATTCGGCGCTGCCCGCTATGTCGCAGGCTACCTACTACTTTCAGTTCTATCTTGCGCGTGCGGTGCAGCATGCGGGCATGGGGCCGGAATATGTTTCGCTGTTGCAGCCGTGGCGAGACATGCTGGCGCTTGGGCTGACTACCTGGGCCGAGCAGCCGGAGCCTACGCGTTCCGATTCGCACGCCTGGAGCGCGCATCCCAATTACGATCTGCTGAACATTGTTGCCGGCATTCGTCCGGCGAGCCCTGGATTCC
>Ga0307474_10002359_pt1 | contig 13575 bp, 13 predicted proteins | sample atmos_gasesECM1C_2_FD_203312 | JGI IMG/M metagenome (GOLD analysis project Ga0307474, IMG submission 203312) | Hardwood forest soil microbial communities from Morgan-Monroe State Forest, Indiana, United States - atmos_gasesECM1C_05 | ecosystem: Environmental > Terrestrial > Soil > Temperate... | reverse complement strand
AAATTCGCGCGGTGCTAGCGCTGGAAAAAGTCCGTGATATTATGCGCGCCCACCTCGAAGACCTGTATGCCTTCTACGGCGATCAAACCGGTGTTCGAGTGGCACGTAAACACTTGAGTTGGTATTTCCGGCAGCATCCGGGACAAGAGGACTTGCGGAATCGTCTCGTGCAAATCGAGACGCCGGAGGAACAACTGTCCACGCTGCTGCAGCATTACGAAACGGGTGTGGAACGCGCTGCGTAGGCGTACATTTGGACAAGAAAAAAATCAGCGGGGATTTGAACTTAAGGCCATGGTCGCAAAAAAGAAATCGAAATCACGTCGAGAAATCGCGGCTGCATTCAACGGTCGCGATCTGAAGGTCAATGGCAAGGGCGTGCCCTTGCGTTCGCAGGCCGAGGAGGCTTTACAGTGTTATTTTGAGACGCTGAACGGCCATAAACCCGCGCACTTGTACGACCTCGTGATGCGCGAAGTGGAAGAGCCGCTGTTCAAGGTCGTCATGGGCCACGTGCAGGGGAATCAAAGCCGCGCCGCCACGATTCTTGGCATCAACCGCGGCACTTTGCGCAAGAAACTCAAAGAGTTCGGCATTAGTGAGTAAGTAGGCAGCCCCTGGTGCTCACGCCCGTACGCCGCGCGTTGCTCAGTGTTTCCGATAAGACCGGCATCGTCGAATTTGCGCGCGAGCTGAAAGGACGCGGTATCGAGTTGTTGTCGACCGGCGGCACAGCCAAGCTGTTGACGAGCCACGGCATCCCCGTCAAGGAAGTCGCAGAACACACCGGCTTCCCGGAAATCATGGGCGGTCGCGTCAAGACCTTGCATCCCAAAATTCACGGCGGCTTGTTGGGACGGCGCGGCCTCGATGAGGCGGTCATGCGCGAGCACAGTATCGAACCCATCGATCTGTTGGCGGTCAATCTCTACCCGTTCGCGGCAACCGTAAGCCGCGCGGATTGTACCTACGAGGACGCGGTCGACAACATCGACATCGGCGGCCCCGCAATGGTCCGCGCTGCGGCAAAAAATCATGCCTCGGTCACGGTGGTGGTAGATCCCAATGATTATCGGGAATTGCTCGACGAGCTGGCGGCCAATCAGGGAAGTACCAATCTGACCATGCGCCGCAAGCTGAGCGCGAAGGCGTTTGCGCATACTGCACAGTACGACGCCATGGTTTCCGCTTACTTCACCGGCGCCATTGGCGGCGCGGCCCCGACATTTCCCGGCGACTTGAATCTCTCGTTTCGCAAACATCTGGACTTGCGCTACGGCGAAAATCCGCACCAGCAAGCCGCCTTCTACACCGACCCACGCGCCATCGGCGCATGCGTCACCCAAGCGAAGCAAATTCAAGGTCGCGAACTGTCGTTCAACAACATTGCCGATGCCGATACGGCGCTGGAATGCGTGCGTCAATTCGACACCGCGGGTTGTGTCATCGTCAAGCATGCCAATCCCTGCGGAGCCGCACGCTGCAGCAGCATTGTGGATGCCTATGCACTTGCCTACCGGACTGATCCGACTTCCGCGTACGGCGGCATCATTGCGTTCAATCGCGAATTGGACGCGGCCACTGCGCACGCCATTATCGAGCGACAGTTCGTCGAGGTGATCTTGGCGCCGAGCGTTTCGGAGGAAGCCAGGGCGATATTGGCAGCCAAGGACAGTGTGCGTGTGCTCATCACCGGCGATTTGTCGCTGCCGGTGACGCAATTGCTGGAATATAAAAGCGTGGCGGGCGGCCTGTTGGTACAAACGCGCGACACCGGGGCCATCCGGGCTCAGGAACTGCGAACCGTCACCGAGCGCCCTCCCACGCTGGCAGAGCTGGATGATTTGATCTTTGCGTGGCGAGTGACGAAATATGTCAAATCAAATGCCATCGTCGCGGTAAAGGACAAGGCAACCTTAGGGATCGGCGCCGGACAGATGAGTCGGGTGATCAGCAGCAAGATCGCCGCCATGAAGGCCAAAGACGTCGGTCTGACGCTGGAAGGCGCTTCAGTCGCCTCCGATGCCTTCTTTCCGTTTCGCGACGGACTGGACGCGCTGGCCGAGTTCGGCATCAAAGCCGTCATTCAACCGGGCGGTTCACGACGCGACGCCGAGGTGATCGCGGCCGCGAACGAACACAACATCGCCATGGTATTCACCGGGATGCGCCATTTCCGCCACTAGAGACTCCGGTATGAAAGTGTTGATTGTCGGCGGCGGCGGTCGCGAGCACGCCCTCGCATGGAAATGCGCCTCATCGCCGCGGGTTCAGCATGTCCATGTCGCGCCCGGCAACGCCGGCACGGCACTCGAGCCGAAAGTCAGCAACGTCGCGATCGCGGCAGATGATATTGAGGCCCTGCTTCAATTTGCGATCACCGAGGATATCGACCTCACCATCGTCGGACCCGAGGCCCCGTTGGTCGCCGGCATTGTCGACCGCTTCATCGCGGCGAATCGGCGCTGCTTTGGTCCGTCGCGGAAGGCGGCGCGACTCGAAGGCTCGAAAGCCTTCACCAAGGACTTTCTCAACCGTCATCGCATTCCGACTGCAGGCTTCGCCACCTTTACGGCGGCAAACTTCGACGAACAGTTCGTGCGCAAGCAGCGGCTGCCGCTCGTCGTCAAGGCGGACGGATTGGCGGCAGGCAAAGGCGTCCTCATCTGCGACACACACGAATCAGCCGTTGCCGGCGCCCGCGCCATGCTCGGCGGCAGTTTTGGCACCGCCGGCAACACCATCGTGATCGAAGAGTTTCTGCAGGGCGAGGAAGTGAGCTTCATTGTCGTGGCCAGTGATCAACAAGTGATCGCGCTGGCGACATCCCAGGATCACAAGCGTCGCGACGACAACGATAAGGGACCGAACACCGGCGGCATGGGCGCCTATTCGCCCGCGCCGATAGTCACGCCGCAACTGCAGCAACGCATCATGCGTGAAGTGATCGAACCTACATTGAGGGGCCTGCGCAGCGACGGCAACCCTTACCTGGGCTTTCTGTATGCGGGGTTGATGATTGCGGCGGACGGCACGCCGAATGTCTTGGAATTCAACTGTCGATTCGGCGACCCGGAAGCGCAGCCGATCTTGATGCGCCTGCAAAGCGATCTGGTCGAGCTGTGCGAGGCGGCTCTTGCCGGCACCCTGCAGGGGCACGAGATTCGATGGGACGCACGCGCGGCGCTGGGGGTGGTCATGGCGGCGGGCGGTTACCCGGAGGCTTACCGCACGGGTGATCCCATCCGCGGACTCGAGACGGCTGCGGCGCTCCCGGGAAAAGTATTTCATGGCGGCACCCGCCGCGAAGGCTCGCAGATCGTCACTGCCGGCGGCCGCGTGCTCTGCGCCGTCGGCTTGGGAGAGAGTGTGAGAGATGCGCAGCTTCAGGCATACAATCTGGTGCATGCCATCCACTGGAATTTAGTGCAGTACCGGCTCGATATCGGCTATCGGGCCATCAAGCGCTAGGAGTTTCCCATGCCACACGTTCGTCCGAGCATCGCCGACAAGCGGCGTGCATTTCATCGCCTGCATCAAGACGGCTGCTTCGTCATTCCCAACCCGTGGGATGTGGGCAGCGCCCGCTATCTGCAAACCCTGGGTTTCAAGGCCTTGGCCACCACGAGCTCAGGATTCGCCTGGTCGCACGGTCATCGCGATGGCGGAATGTCGCGGGATCGAGTGTTGGATCATCTTACCGAGATGGTAGAGGCCACGGATTTGCCCATTAACGCGGATTTCGAGCACGGATATTCACCCGATGCGGTAGGGCTGGCCGAGAGCGTGCGCCTCGCAGTGGAAACCGGTGTTGCGGGACTTTCAATTGAAGACTCGACCGGGGACGCGTCTAAACCGCTGTTCGATTTCGACACCGCGATCGACCGCATGCGCGCCGCGCGCAAAGCCATCGACAAGGCCGGCAGCGACACGATGCTGATCGGGCGTGCTGAATGCTTTCTGGTGGGTCAACCGGACATCGAGCAGACCATTGCCAGGCTCAAAGGCTACGCGAATGCGGGCGCCGACTGTCTGTACGCACCCGGAATCAGCACGGTCGAGCATATCTCCGCGGTCGTCGCGGCGGTCGCACCAAAACCCGTCAACCTGTTGATTGGCTTCAACGCCGATCTGAACATGCCGCAAATCGCCGCACTGGGAGTGCGGCGCGTGAGCGTCGGCGGCGCACTGGCGCGTGCGGCCTGGGGCGGATTCATGCGCGCCGCGAAGCTTATCATCGAGCAGGGCAAGTTCGATGGATTCGCAGATGCCGCGTCCGGCAATGCACTGAACACGGTATTTGCGCAAACCAAGCCTTAAGAGGCCAGTGAGTGCTCCTCGACGAGGCGAATTGCCGGCGGCGCAAAGAAGACGGTAGTCGCCTCGGCGGACAAGGGATCGCTATAGAGATGCCCTTGACCCAGCTCGCAGCCGGTTCGCATGAGCTCTGCCTGCTGCTGCGTGGTGTCAATGCCTTCCGCAGCGATGGTCATGCCGAAGCCCTCACCCAAACCGATGAGCGCACTGATGATCGCCGCACTTTCGCGCGTCGAACTCATGGTTTCGACAAAGCTCTTGTCGATCTTGATCTTGTCGATTTTGATATTTCTCAAATGATATAGGCTCGAATAGCCCGTGCCGAAATTGTCGAGCGCGATTCGCACACCCGCCTCCCGCAGGCCGCCGAGCACGTGCTGCGCGCCTTCGAGATCCGCCACCAACGCACTCTCCGTAATTTCGATCTCCAGCCGCTGCGGTGCCACGCCGCTCTCCGCCAAAATCTTCACGACTTGCGCCTTGAAGTCCCGATTTTTGAGCTGGCTCGGGAACAGGTCAACGGCCAGAACGATGTGCTTCGGCCAGCATGCCGCCGCGGCGCACGCATCGCGCAACAGCTGCGCGGCGAGTTGATGAATCAAGCCGGTTTCTTCGGCAATGGGAATGAACCGTTCCGCCGGTATCACTCCATGGGCCTGGTGAATCCACAGGGGCGCCGCTTCGAATCCGACCACTTCGCCGCTCTTGAGGTTGAAGGAAGGCTGGAAGACCGTGCTGATGCAGCCGCTTTCCATGGCCTGCCGCAGATCGATCTCAATCTGGTGGCGTTCTCGGACTTGGCGGTCCATTTGGGGCTCGAAGAAGCGAAGCGCGGAACGGCGTTCCTCTTTGGCCCGATACAGCGCTACGTCTGCCTTGCGCAGCGCCTCTTCCGGCACGGTCGCATCGTTCGGAACGACCGCAATCCCGATCCCGGCACCCACTCTGTGCTGCAGTCTGCCGGTTGCGATCGGAAGCTCGAGCGCTTGAATCACGCGCAGCGCCACATTGGTGGCCGCTTCCGGCCCGACCAAGTGACGCGCAAGAATCGCAAATTCATCGCCGCCGAAACGAGCGAGCAGATCGCCGCCGCGCACCGCACTCTGCAGCCGCTGCGCCACGACGATCAACACCTCGTCGCCGATCGCATGACCGTGAACGTCGTTGATCTGCTTGAAGCCGTTCAAGTCCAGTAAAAATACGGCGTGCACGGCGCCGCCGCGCGGCGGCGCCGCAAGCGCGGCTTTCAGCGCATCGTCATATTGCCGCCGATTCGGCAAACCGGTGAGACCGTCTTGGAAGGCAATCTCGCGCGCGCGCGTTTCCGCGGCCACGCGCCGTTCTGTTTCGCGCTTCTGTTCAAGATAGCGGCGGATTGCAAACACCAGCAACGCCAGCATGAGTACGCCGCCCAGCAGCAGCAGCTCATCGACCTCGATGGTCTGCTCTTTTGCCGACGTTTGGCCCTCGTTCGCAAAAATGTCGACCCGCCAGGCATAAAACGTGGCCACCAGCATGATGAACAGAATCAGCGACAAATCCTTGATACTTCTTCGGTGCCGGCTCATGAAGTGGCGAATCCTCGAATTGTCCATGACTACCCGTAGGCCGTGCCCGGCCTTTGCTTCCGTGAGAGAATGACTATCATTCAGTGGCCGAGGTCGGCGCTTCGAGCGGCGTCTCAGTTCGATCACATCATGCGGTCGCGATGCTCAGTTTGCTGCATCGCAAAATCGCTTGCGGCGGCCTTTTTCGAGGGAGAAATGCGCCTAGCAATCTGCATCATGGCGGCGGCGATGGCATTGAGCGCCTGTGGTGGTGGGTCGGGAGGCGCAATCGGCGCCCCTGCCGTACCGTCAGCGCCGAATGGCCCCGTCATCACCAGCGAGGCCGATACCATTCTGCACATGGACCAGTTGCGGGCTGCGGGATTTCGCGGCGGCGGCGTGCGCGTGGGCGTCATCAGCACCGGTGTGGTCAATCTGGCTTCTTATCAAGCTGCGGGTGTGTTGCCCGCCGGGATCTACGTCAGCCAGCACACGGCAGGCACGCTCGATGAAGGCAGCTGGATGCTCGAACTCGTTCATCAACATGCGCCAGATGCCCTGCTCGGGTTCTGCGACGGGGTCGATCTCGATTTCAACGGCTGCATTGAGGATTTGGGAAACAACTTCCACGCGGACATCATCGTCGACGACATATTGTTCTCCGGCCAGTTCTATCCCGACGTCACCGCCGCGACCGTTGCCCAATTGGAAACAGCGAACGATCGAATGGTCTTCATCCATCTCTCTGGCAATGAACAGAATGGCGGCTACTGGCAAGGTCCTTTTGCGCCCGCGGCGGCCACTATCGCCGGTTCGCAGGTGATGCTGCTCGACTTTGGCATCGCGAGCGGCGGCGCCAGCGATGCGTTCAATGCGATCACGGTGCGCCCCACTGATCGGTTGAGACTCATCCTGAATTGGAACGATCCACCGCACGATCCTGCCAACCACGCGCTTACTGCCTATCTGCTCGACAGCAGTTCGCAGGTGCTGACCCAGGTCAGCGGTCAGTCGGATCCGACGGTGGTCCTTGACTACACCAACACGTCCGGGACGGCGCAAGCCGTACGCCTCGCCATTTCACTGGATACAGGTTCGTCTCAAGGTTTGATCGTGCAGGTCACGGAGGGGAGCGCGACTTGCAATATCGAATGCCTGCCGCTGGCGCACACCAGCTCGGGGCTCGCGGGCGGCACGATCGGTGATGTCGCGGACGCACTGGTCGTCGGCGCCACGTTCGCCGCATCGCCACGCATGCTCGAGGCGTGGTCGAACCACGGCCCGTACCGCATTGATTTCCAGGCCGCCGCGGACGCCGCTGCACCAGACGGGTTCGACTACACGCGCCTCACCGCGCCGCTGCAGATTGCAAAGCCCGACTTGGTCGCCCCGGACTGCGTCACGACTCCGTTCAGCGACGGCAAGAAGCTCACCAACAATCAATTCTGCGGGACCTCCGCCGCCGTTCCGTCGGTTGCGGGCGCAGCAGCGCTGCTCGAGAGTGCGGGATTCAATCGCGCCCAGGTGCTCAAGGCGCTGCGCAGCACCGCGGTGCCGTTGGGGGCGGCCGCCTGGGATCCTGGTTACGGCTTTGGACTTGCCGATGCCGCCGCGGCCCTGCATTCGGGCGGCAACTAGACCTCTACACTGTGAAATTGAGCGGCACGCATGGCTTAGCGGGATAGGCAGAGTCAAGGCACTGTTGCTTTTTCGTGCCTTGACTCTGTCTTACGCTCCCCGCCTGACCATCGTCTGCATCAGATGCTCCAGGGCCGCGGCCGGCTCGGCGCATTGGCCCGTGTGCACCGGCGAGGTTTGCACGATCGTGCTTCGCGGCGCGACCAGCCAATGAAAGCGCTCGCGTGCGGACAGCCTGCCGATGTCGCCGGCTGCTTCTCCACCGGCGCAAATCGCCGGAATCCTTTGCAGCACGCTTCTGACAAGGTCCAGATCCACGCGCGAGTCGATGGCGAGCAGCGCTTTCTCGTCCAACTCGATACTCGCCAGTAAAATGCGCTCGATATCGCAAGAGAGAATGATGCCGGCATTCACGAACTCGCCGCGCTCGACGCGCGGTACCACACGAACGACCGCATAGTCATACGTGCGCAGCGCGTGCACGGAGGGCCTCCTCGACGAAGATGTCAGATGCGGCCAGTCTCGCCGTGAAGTAGTTCAGATAGGCATCCCGTTGTTGGGATTTGCTCTCAAAGCCCGGATCATCCGCGAGCCAGGCTTCAGGAACAAGCTCGACGATTCGGGCGATTTTATCGATGGCAATGCGCGTCCTCATTTCCGCGTCGACTTGCGCGAGCCTGCTCGCGAGCTTCAACAGCGCGTGGTCCTTGACAAGCGAAAACGGCGTCAGCGCATGTTGGTCGCGTTGATTCCAGGCGTGGTGGAAATACAAGGCGGCGCCATGATCGATGAGCCACAGCCGCCGATGCCACATCAGCATATTGACGTTGCGGGCAGTTCGATCGACGTTACAAACAAATGCATCGAACCAAACGACGGCCGAAGCCAGTTCTGCATCGGGCTGAAACACCAAAGGATCGAAGGTCACCGAACCGGGCAGATAGTCCAAAGCAAGGTTCAAGCCGCCGCTCGCGCCGATGAGGCTTTGAATCTCCGCATCGGGTTCCGTGCGCGCCAGATCCGGCGGCAGCATCACGAAAACAATTTCAGGAATGGGCAGGCCTGCGAGCCGCCCGATCTCGCCTGCCAGCAGTTCCGCAATCAATGCTTTGGGGCCCTGGCCGGCGCCGCGAAACTTGAGCACGTACAAGCCGTCATCGTCGGCCTCTATGATGGCGGGTAATGATCCGCCCTCGCGCAATGGCGTGACGTAGCGGCTCGCGGTGACGGTTCTTATGCGGGGTAGTCGGTCCGTCACGGGCCTTTGAACGGGTCCGCCGAGCGCTGGACCGAATTGACATACTCTTTGGCGCTCAGCTCCGCATCCTTCAATTCTTTCAGCGTGTTGCAGCGGGTGCGCTGGAAATGCGAACCGAGTTGGGGTTCGTCACGACAAAATACCAGCGTCCCATTGCGACTGACCGGCTTGTATCCGCGACCCCGCATTTGCTTGATCTCCGCCTCGGTCGGGACCCCATTGCCCGCCTCACTTTTGCCGGCCGTCGGAACCGGCGCAGCGGGTGCGCCCGGCACCTGCTTCGCTTCACTGGTGCTCGTCGGCGCGCTCGCGGACGTTTGTGCGGCGGGTACCGGAGCGGCGGGTGATTCCGCCACGGGCGTTTGGGCGGGTGATTGCGGTTCGTCCGCCAGCGCCGCAGAACACGCGCTCGCCGACAGCACCAAGAGACAGGCTGCTATTTTCATATCCGACGCTCCCTAATGACGCCTTCGTGTATGCCATAGACCACACAACGCGTCAAACGGCGGGCGCGCGGAGCTGCACCCGCAAGGCTACTGCGAACCCGCCACCTCAATTTGCGCGTTCTGAGTGATCTTTGGATCGCTGCTCGAATGATGTGCGCGAAACAGGCGGCCCCGTTCCGCCAGCAGAACAAAGCCGAGACTGACGAATCCGCAGCACAAGGCCCCCGCGGCCAGCGGCACGGTGGTGCCGTTGAATTGCTCGCCGATGAGAATTCCGACCAGTGCGCCGCTGAAGGTCGAGATGAAGCCTTGCAGCGACGCGGCAATTCCCGCGATTGATCCCATCGGTTCCATCGCCATGGCGCCGAAATTGGACACCGACAGGCTGAAAGTCGCCATGGTCAACGATTGCAGCACCACAAAGGTCCAAATCCGCTCGAGTCCCAGCGCTGCGACAAGCACATGCAACCCCGTCACGGCAATAAACAAGAGCAACGCCGTATGCGATATCAGCCGCATGCCCAGGCGCTCCACGATGCGTGAATTCAAGTACGCGGCCATGCCCATGAAAATCGCGCACAACGCGAACATGCTGGGCATCAACTTGGGCCGGTGAAACACCTCGGAGAAAATCTGCGCCACCATGCCGACGTAAGCCATGATGGTCCCGAACATCACCATCATGGCAAGCGTGTAAAAGATCGACGCGCGGGTGCCGAGTACCAGCTTGGCCGCGTTCAGCACGTGCTGGCGCGTGAGCGTCATGCGGTACTCGGGATGCAGAGTCTCCGGCAGTCGCAAGTAGCCCCAGGCCGCGACCATTGCGGCAAAAAGCGCAAACACCACGAAAATATAGCGCCAAGGAGCTACAACCAAGATCAGCTGGCCCAGGCTCGGCGCGAGAATCGGCACCGTCAGGAATACCACGAAAGTCAGCGACATGACCCGCGCCATCTGCCGTCCGGAGTAAAGATCCCGCACAACCGAGCGTGTCACGGTGACGCAGGCAGCGGCCAGGCCATGCACGAAACGCCAGGCGAGCAGCGCCTCAAAGGTGCCGCTCAGACTGCACAGCAGCGCGGCGATGACATAGAGCGTCAAGCCGCCAAGCAAGATCGGCCGGCGGCCGAATCGGTCGGACAGCATGCCCCAAAACAACTGTCCCAGCCCCATCCCCGTCATGTAGGCGGTGACGATCCATTGACCGTGATTTGGATCGCCGACGTTCAGCGCGCTGACGATGGTCGGAAAAGCCGGCAGCATCGCGTCGATGGCGATGGCCTGTGTCGACATGGTCGCTGCCGCCAATATCACAAACTCAAGAAACCCAATCGAATGGGCGGCGCGCTTCTCAGCCATGAATATCGTTTAGCTCTTTGAAATGACGGGCGCGCCGGCAGGCGGTGGCGAGCCCGCCGAGGGCTTGCGTGCGATGCTGGTCGCCATGGTGACGATGGAGGCAAGATCGGTCAGATTCGCCGGCACCACCAGCGTTGTGCCCGCTTGCGCGAGCTTGCCGAACTGCTTCACGTACTCTTCGCCGATGCGTAGCTGCATAGCCTCGATGCCGCCGCGATCGGACAGCGCGATGCCCACTTGCCGCAGACCTTCCGCCGTCGCCGTGGCGACCGCGAGGATCGCCTGGGCCTGGCCCTCGGCCTCATTGATCTGCTGCTGCTTGTTGGCCTCGGATTGCTTGATCACGCGCTGCTTGTCGCCTTCCGCCGCGTTGATCTTCGCGTCCCGCTCTCCCTCGGAGGTCAGAATGACGGCGCGCTTTTCGCGCTCGGCGCGCATTTGCTTTTCCATCGCCGAGAGCACGTCCTTGGGCGGGGTGATGTTCTTGATTTCGTAGCGCAGCACCTTGACGCCCCAGGGGGACGAAGCCTTGTCCAATTCGCTGACGACGTTGGTGTTGATCTGCCCGCGAGCTTCGAAGGTCCGGTCCAACTCGATCTTGCCGATCTCGCTGCGCAGGGTGGTTTGCGCCAGCTGCGAAATTGCAAAGCCATAGTTGGTGATCCCGTAGGACGCCAGGTGTGGGTCCATCACCTGCATGTACAGCACAGCATCGACGCCCACCTGCACGTTATCGCGGGTGATGCAGATCTGTTCGGCGATGTCGATCGCGATTTCTTTGAGGCTGTGCTTGTAGGCGATGCGCTCCATGAACGGCATGAGAATGTGAAAGCCGGCCGACAGTGTGCGGCTGTACTTGCCCAGGTGCTCAATCACGAACGCGCTCTGCTGCGGCACCACTGTCGCGGTCTTGGCAATTACCACCACGATCAGTATGGCGATGATGATGGCGCCATAGCCCAAGGTCATATTCACGAATTTTCTCCATGCACAACGAGGGTCAAGCCATTGACCCGGTCAATTCGCGCGCGTCCGCCGGCAGCGATCGGTGAACTCCCGCCGTTGACCGCGTTCCAGGAACTGCCGCAGTACTCCAGCCGGCAGGTTTCGCCCGGCGGCAATGCCGCGGGGAGCACCACGGTTTCGCCGACCGGCCCCTGCTTCATGTCGGGTAGTTTGCGGCGCATGCGAGCGTAGATCCGCCGCCGAAATGCGACCATGGAGAATGCGGCCAACGCGGCGAACAGCAGCCACTGCATCCAAACGGCGGGCAACAATCCCGCCAGATCCAATAAACCCACGACCAGAGCCGATGCGCCGACGAACACCAGATAGAACTGGGCATCCACGAAACCCAACTCAGAGCCCAAAAGTACGGCGCCGACCGCAATCCACGCCCACCACTCCATGCCTTTACTCCTGGGACTAGTGCCGCACTAGCGCTTCATCGCGTCGAAGAAATCCGTGTTGGTCTTGGTGTCTTTCATCTTGTCGAGCAAGAACTCGATTGCCGCCAGCTCGTCCATCGGATGCAAGAGCTTGCGCAAAATCCACATCTTGGACAGCTCCGAGGGCTCGGTGATGAGTTCCTCTTTGCGCGTGCCCGAACGATTGATATTGATCGAAGGGAACACGCGCTTTTCCGAGATGCGGCGATCCAAATGGATTTCCGAATTACCGGTGCCTTTGAATTCCTCGAAAATGACGTCGTCCATCTTTGAACCCGTATCGACCAATGCGGTGGCGAGAATCGTCAGGCTGCCGCCCTCTTCGATATTGCGCGCCGCGCCAAAGAAGCGCTTCGGCCGTTGCAGGGCATTTGCATCGACGCCGCCCGTCAGCACCTTGCCGGAGCTCGGCACCACAGTGTTGTAGGCGCGAGCCAGGCGCGTGATGGAGTCGAGCAGAATGACCACGTCTTTCTTGTGTTCGACCAGACGCTTGGCTTTTTCGATCACCATCTCCGCCACTTGGACGTGCCGGCTGGCAGGTTCATCGAAGGTCGAGGAAACCACTTCGCCCTTCACCGTGCGCGCCATTTCCGTCACTTCCTCTGGCCGCTCGTCGATGAGCAGCACGATGAGGTACACCTCAGGATGATTGGCCGTGATGGCAGTTGCGATGTTTTGCAGCAGCATGGTCTTGCCGGCTTTTGGCGGTGAGACGATCAGTCCGCGTTGGCCCTTGCCGATGGGCGCGACCAAATCAATGGCGCGTGCCGTCAAATCCTCGGTCGAGCCGTTGCCGCGCTCCAATTTCAGCCGTTCGGTCGGATGCAGCGGCGTCAGGTTCTCGAACAGCACCTTGCCGCGCGAACTCTCCGGAGAATCGTAGTTGATCTCGCCGACCTTGAGGAGCGCGAAATAGCGCTCGCCGTCTTTCGGCGGCCGGATCAGGCCGGAGATGGAATCGCCGGTACGCAGATTGAAGCGGCGGATCTGGCTCGGGGATACGTAAATATCGTCCGGCCCGGCGAGGTAGCTGGAGTCGGAAGAGCGCAGGAACCCGAATCCATCCTGCAGAATCTCCAACACGCCGTCGCCGTAAATATCCTCGCCCTTGCGAGCATGCGCCTTGAGCACGCCGAAAATGATGTCCTGCTTGCGCGAGCGGCCCATGTTCTCGAGACCCATGGTCTCGGCCAGCTTGACCAGATCGCTGATCGGACGCTTTTTCAGCTCCGTCAGGTTCATTGAGCTGCGGCTGCGCGCAAGATCGGTCGGTGCAATGATCTCTAGGTCATCGCCGCCCTCCGGCAGGTCGCCGTAGTCCTCGTGCATCGGCCGACCCCCGTTGGAGTTGCCGTTGCGATTGTCGTTGCGTGGTCCGCGGTTGCGATTGGATCGGCCGCCGCCCCCTTGGCCGCCACCCTGCTGACCGCCGCCCTGGCCCCCGCCGCGCGATTGATTCCCTAGGTAGCCTCTCACAGGTTGCTGTCCAGAAATGCGGCCAGCTGTGATTTGGTCACGGCGCCGACTTTTTGGGCCTCGACGGTCCCGTTCTTGAACAG
>Ga0307474_10002357_pt1 | contig 13583 bp, 11 predicted proteins | sample atmos_gasesECM1C_2_FD_203312 | JGI IMG/M metagenome (GOLD analysis project Ga0307474, IMG submission 203312) | Hardwood forest soil microbial communities from Morgan-Monroe State Forest, Indiana, United States - atmos_gasesECM1C_05 | ecosystem: Environmental > Terrestrial > Soil > Temperate... | reverse complement strand
CAGCCAAAGCTGCAACGTTCGCTGCTGTTGCTTCGGCAGTTTCACGAAACGAATGCCCAGATTGCCACGTTTGTCCTGCCAGGCGATTTCAGCCTTTGCCTTGACACCCGTTCTTGCGCCGGGCAGTTCGAACGAGATTTGCAACGCCTTCGTGGATTCGACCGGATCCTGAGTACGAATCTGCATTCCACCCTGGCTGACATTGACCAAGTGCGCGTCCACGGCTTTCCGGCCCTTGCAGGTTAGGGATACCGGCACTTCCAGACCAGTGCGATGATAGCGCAGACGTCCATCGAGGATCAGGTTTCGGGCAGCAGAAAGTGTACGTACCGCCTGTTCCACCGAAATTGGTTTTTCAAAGGCAAACAGCGCGCCGGTCTCATCCAGACGACGTTGGCAGTGCGGGCTGCCCATGATGACCAGCGGAGTCGAACGTGTTTCAGTGTCCTGCAGTTCGCGCAGGAATTGGGAGCTGCCATTCAGATCGCAGTCCACGATGAGGGCATCGATTTTCGATTTGGAGAGGCGGGCGAGAGCGCGCTGCGGTTCGTTTTCGACGGCAACGTCCATCTGCAAGCCGCCCAGGATGCACTCGAGAACACTGATTTCTAACCAGTCGCGCGAAACCACCATCGAGGAAAGTGTCATGGCCTTACTCTAGCCATCTGCGTAACTGAGCCGTAGATAACCAACGTAATGCGGCCTTTCGTCTCTCGGCTTCCGGAAATTCCGCATCGCGCTTCAACGACTTCGAATTCTGTCCAACGTCGCCGCCTCGAACTGGACGTTCCGGACGCCGGAAACCGAGAGCCGGAAGCCCTATTGTTCCCGATACCACTCCACCGTTCGACGCAGGCCTTCTTCGAAATGCATTTTGGGTTTGTAGCTGAGAGCGGCTTCGGCTTTTGAAATATCGGCGAGCGAATGTTTTATATCGCCGCCGCGCTCTGGGCCGTATTTCGGTTCTCCTCTGTAGGAGGTGAGGGCCTGCAGCGCCTTGAACGTTTCATTCAGCGTGACTCGGCGGCCGGTGGCGACGTTGAAGACCTGTCCGGCTGCTTTGGCACTTGGGGCATTGCAGGCGAGCAGATTGGCCTCGACAGCGTTGTCGACGTAGGTGAAGTCACGGCTCTGTTCGCCGTCGCCGAAGATGGTGGGCTGCTGGCCGCGCAGCATTTGCGTGATGAACTTCGCGAGCACGCCCGCGTAGGGAGACGACGGATCCTGTCTCGGGCCGAAAATGTTGAAGTAACGTAAGGCCACGGTCTCAAGCCCATAACAGCGGTAAAACGAAATCATGTAGTGTTCGCTCGCCAGCTTAGCCACAGCGTACGGCGAAATCGGGTCGGGAGTCATGGCTTCGCGCTTGGGCAGTGTCGGCGTGTCGCCGTACGCCGAGGACGAGGAGGCATAAACCACACGCTTGACTTTTGCGTCGCGCGCCGCCACCAAGACGTTGACCGTTCCGTCGATGTTGGCGCGGTTGGTGCCTAACGGATCGAGCATAGATTTCGGCACGGAAGGAATTGCGGCCTGATGCAGGACAAAGTCGACTCCGGCACAGGCCTTTTGCATCGCGTCGAGATCGGCAATGTCGGCCTTGCGGAAGTCGATTTGATTCGATATTTCCGTTATGTTTTCCTTGTTGCCGGTGGAAAAGTTGTCAACGCCGCGCACTTGCTCGCCGCGCGCCAGCAGCGTCCGCGCCAAAGATGATCCGATGAAGCCGCCGATGCCTGTGATGAGATAGAGAGCCATGCCGCTTTATCATAACGAACGAAGACGTTTTCGTGGTAGAAGAGGCTGACCTCCACTGGTAATCAGAAAGAAGACGTAGCGCCGTCTCGGCTGCCCCGCAGGTGGGACGCCCGTGGGACAGCCGGCCAGAGGCCGGCGCTACGAAGACCGGCGCCGCCACGACTGCATACTCGGACGGAACTTCATCGCTTCTTGTGGGGATCCTGGCTGCTGCGGAGGATTCTGAGGAAGTCCTCGCGCATTAGTGTCTGACGGTTTTCGAAGAATTCAGTGAGTGCCTGGACTGCCGCGGAGGGATCGGCGATCAACGGCACTGCAGCCGCCGCCAAGCCCGATGCGAGTGATGAGGCAACTCGCGGGCCCATGACCACGGTTGGGCGTGAGATGCTGCTTAGCAGACCTTTCAATTGCGCCTGATTGTCCACCGACATGTCCACGAAGGCGATTCCCATGCCGACGTAGGGATAGTTCACGCGCACGTTGCCCTTGGTCTCGACCTGAAATCCGTTGGCTTCGAGTTTCATGCGCAGGATGGTTCCCACCGGATATGTGGCTTGCGCTTCCACGTAACAGCCATGCAGGCTCACGTCTTGAAAAGCGGCCCAAGTTCGTACGTCGCCGCTCTCGGCGCGCAGTTCGGCGCCGCCTTCGCATTTGAAGCGCGGACTGCGCCGCTTTTCTCCTCCCGGGAATCGTTCGCCAGAATCGGCAGCGGGAGCGGTCGAGTGCGGATGCTCTTCCGAAGATTGTTCGCGGGCCGGCGCCGCAGCAGCCGGTGCCGCGGGAACGACCGGTTGTTTCAAGGCCTTCAGACAGGCGACGCCTTCGTTGGTTTCCTCTGCCATGATGCTCCGACGCAACTTGCGCGTAATTGAAGATGCGTCCCGGCTCCTTTGCATCGAGCGAGCTGGACCGGGAACTCTGATCTTTCTATCGGAGAACTGGGCTTAAACATTAGGACTGGAAACAGGAATGTTCCGCTAAGAATTTTCTAATCGAGGGCAGGGTTCGAGATTGCTTGCGCCGCCGTCGCTTGATGTGCGGCTTGGCGGATCTGCTTCCAGAGTTCGTCGCGTCCTGCGCCGGTTTTGGCTGAATACGGGAGCAAAGGCGCGGTGGGATGTTCCTGGGTTAACATCCGCATGGCGTTGTGCCGTTGATTGTTGGAAAGCCGGTCGCTCTTGGTGGCCACGAGCAAGAATTCGCGGCCGGAGGCGCTGAGGAAGTCCAACAGTTGCCGGTCGCTTTGTTGCGGAGGAACGTTGGCATCCAGCAGAACGACGCACAAAGCGAGGGTGGAACGCTGGTTGAGATAGGGCTCAATAAATTTTGGCCATTCCTGGGAGATCTCGCGGGAAATCTTGGCGTAGCCGTAACCGGGAAGGTCGGCGAAAATCAGCTCGGGGCGCGGCTTTCCGGGCCAGCGGATTTCGAAGAAATTGATGCTGCGAGTGCGGCCGGGCGTGGAGCTGGTGCGCGCCAGCTTGGTGCCGACCAGGGAGTTGATGACGCTGGATTTGCCGACGTTGGAACGTCCGAGGAATGCGATTTCCGGCAGGCCCGGGACGGGAAATTGCGCGGCGTCGGTTGCGGCCAGCAGAAAGCGGGAGAGAACTCTCATGCTCAAGTTTGCAACGCGGAAGCGGAGGTTGGCAAGGGCTCTCGGCTGTCACCTATCCGCTCTTCAGCTCTCGGCAAAAGCTTTTGACCGCAGAGGACGCAGAGAAAAACCGCAGAGTGCGCTGAGAGGGCAAAACCAAGAGCCTTGCTCAGCGTTCTCGGCGGCTTTTCTCGGCGAACTCTGCGGTCAAAAGCTTTTTTTACGGGTTTGGAACTGACCTTAGACACCTCGGCTCCGGCATCCTCGGCGATGGTAATTGAGGAGGCGGAGTTAGCGGGCTGATTCGCGACGAAACTGCTTGCTCAGGGTTAGGGCCTGATGTTGGTAGGAGGAGCCGATGTTCGTGCCGTAGATTTTGTCGGGACGAGATAGCAGGTGCATATAGTTGAGACGGCCGACGAGCTGCCCGTGTTCGATCAGGAACGGGACTTCATGGGCGCGAACTTCGAGCACGGCGCGAGTTCCTTTGATCTCGCTGGAACCGTATCCAAAGCCGGGATCGAAGAAGCCGGCGTAGTGAATGCGAAATTCACCGTCGGCAGGGTCGAAGGGAACCATTTCCGCGGCGAAGTCGGGAGGAACCCGCACGCGTTCTCTGGAGGCCAAAATATAAAAATCGCCAGGTTCGAGAATCAGATTCTTGTTTGCGTTCTGGTGATGGACCTCCCAGAACTCTTCGGTCGAATAATGGTTAATCCGATCGAGTTCAACGACCGGGGCATAGCGTTTCGCCTTGTAGGCAATGATCTCGCCCGGCTCCGAGGCTTCGAGATTGACCGTCACGCGCAGTCCCCGCTGCAGTTGTGGCTTCGCCGGGCTGGTCTCGTCCATATAGACGAGCGGCTCTTCGTGATCTAATCCTTTGATCGTGCTGTCCCCGGAACGCGGATTGCCTTGCACATAGCGCAGTTGGCTGAGCCGCATCCCCGCTCGCACCGAGACGGTGAACGTACGCGAAACCACTTCCGCGTAGAGTTTGCCTTTGTATCCCGGAGGCACGCTGTCAAACTCGGTGCCATAGTCGGTAATCAGGCGCGTGAAAATGTCGAGGCGTCCGGTGGTGCTCTTAGGGTTGGCCTTGCCGGAAATGTTTTCCGGGAGGTTCAGCTCTTCGAGTAGAGGGATGATGTAGACGCAATCCTTTTCGAAGATAGGCGCAGCGGTCAGGTCGACTCGCGACATGCGCAGGTCTTTGATTTTCGATTCGACGGTGCTGTTCGGACCCGGCAGAAAACTGGCGCGCACCCGGTGCGCCATGTCCCCCAGCCGCAGATCGAGGCTCGCCGGCTGGATATGGTCGGGATCGATGGGACGCGAGGCGCTGATGTTTCCGCGGGCGATCAGGTTGCTGATTTCCTGCGAGGGGAGAATTCCTGTAGCGCGCGGATGAGCCGGTTCGGTGGGCGATTCCGGTTCGTTCTCAAAAAAAATCTGACTCTGGTTCGATGTGGACATCAGCCTCCACTCTTATTGGTGGGCTGTGGGACTGTCGCCAGTGTTGGAGGTCAGGGGCGCAATCGGCTGGACAGCTTCTTCATCCAACTTTGGCAGTGGAGCCTCGAGTGCAATCTGCAGGACCTGATCCATAGTGTCGACGAAATGCAGTTTCATGGCGGTGCGCAGATTTTCCGGAACTTCGGCGACGTCTTTTTCGTTGTCCTTGGGCAGAATCACTTCGAACAGTCCGGCGCGATGAGCCGCGAGCAGTTTCTCTTTGAGGCCGCCAATGGGCAGAACCTTGCCGCGAAGCGTGATCTCTCCGGTCATGGCGAGGTCGCGGCGCACGGGAATTTTGCTCAAGGCGCTGGAGATGGCGGTGGCGATGGTGATGCCTGCCGATGGACCGTCCTTGGGAATGGCGCCTTCAGGGACATGGACGTGAAGGTCGAGGTTGCGGTAGAAGTCGCGGCTCAGGCCGAGGCGCTGGGCGCGGGATCGAACGTAAGACATAGCCGCTTGGGCGGATTCCTGCATGACGTCGCCGAGTTTGCCGGTCAGCGTGAGTTTTCCTTTGCCGTCAACGACGCTCGCCTCGGTGCTCAGGATCGAGCCGCCGACTTCGGTCCAAGCCAGGCCGGTAACCAGGCCGACTTCGGACTTCTCGTGGGCCAGCGTGTCGCGGAACTTGATGACGCCGAGGAAATCGTTGACGTTCTCGCCCGTAATTGTGACGTTGTAGTTCTCGCCTTCCTTAACGACTTTGCGGGCGACTTTACGGCAGACATTGCCGATCTCGCGCTCGAGATTGCGCACGCCAGCTTCTCGCGTGTAGGAGCGGATGAGGCCGGTGATCGCTTCGTCGGTGAACTTGATGTTCTTTTCCGACAGGCCCGCGGCCAGCATCTGCTTCTTCACCAGGAACTGCTTGGCGATTTCGACCTTTTCCTGCTCGGTATAGCCGTGCAGGCGGAGCACTTCCATGCGGTCCTGCAGTGCGGGAGGAATGGTGTGCATCACGTTCGCGGTGGCGACGAAAAACACCTGCGAGAGGTCGTACTCGACGTCGAGGTAGTGATCGACGAACATGAAGTTCTGCTCGGGATCGAGCACTTCGAGCAGGGCCGCAGAGGGATCGCCGCGGAAGTCCATCGACATCTTGTCGACTTCGTCGAGCATGAAGACCGGGTTCTTGGTGCCGGCCTTCTTCATCATCTGAATGATCTGTCCTGGCAGGGCTCCGATGTAGGTGCGGCGGTGGCCGCGAATCTCGGCTTCGTCGCGCACGCCGCCCAGCGACATGCGGACGAACTTGCGGCCGGTAGCCTTAGCGATCGACATGCCCAGTGAGGTCTTGCCGACGCCCGGAGGCCCGACAAAGCAGAGGATCGAACCCTTCGGGTTTTTGACCAACTGGCGCACTGCGAGGAATTCAAGGATGCGCTCCTTGATTTTCTCCAAGCCATAGTGATCTTCGTTCAGAACCTTCTCGGCGCGGGAGATATTGCGAATTTCTTTGGAGCGCTTCTTCCACGGCACAGCCAGCAGCCAGTCGAGATAGTTGCGCGAAACCGTGGACTCGGCCGACATAGGCGGCATAGCTTCCAGCTTTTTCAGTTCCTGCAGGGCCTTGTCTTTGACTTCCTTGGGCATGCCCGCGGATTCGATCTTCTTCTTTAGTTCGTCGAACTCGCTTTTTTCGCCGCGGCCCAGTTCCTTCTGGATGGCTTTGATCTTCTCGTTGAGGTAATACTCTTTTTGCGCCTTCTCCATCTGGCGCTTTACGCGCGACTGGATGGTTCGGTCGACGTTGAGTTTCTCGATCTCGATGTCGAGCACGTCGGCGATGCGGGTGAGGCGTTCGGCCGGATCGAAAATCTCCAGCAGTTCCTGCTTCTCTTCGATGGAGAGTTGCAGGTTGGCGGAGATCACATCGGTCAGCTTGGCCGGATCTTCCATGCGAACGGCCGAAATCATGGTCTCGTAGTTGAGGGCTTGGCAGAGCTTCACGTACTGCTCAAACAGCGTGGTGACGCGCTGCATGCCGGCTTCGAGAGCCTGGCCAGCCTCAGTGGTGTAGCGGGCGACGCGGACGGTGGCTTGCATGTAGCCATCGGTGTCGAGGACCTGCAGAATCTTGCCGCGCTCTACGCCTTCGACCAGGACCTTGATGTTGCCGTCGGGGAGCTTCAGGCTCTGGACGATGTTGACGATCGTGCCTACCTGGTAAATCTCGTTGGCTTTGGGTTCATCGATGGAAGCGTCGTGCTGAGTCGCCAGGAAAATCTTCTTGTCGGCGGCCAGGGCCTCTTCCAGGGCACGAACACTCGATTCGCGGCCGACCACGAATGGGGTCATCATGAAGGGGAAAATCACCACGTCCCGGATGGGCATCATGGGCAACTTCTTGGATTCGAACTTTTCCTTGGATGTGGTCACTGAGTCTCCCTAGGATGACGGCCTACACAAGAATTTTACATCGTTTGGTCGTTCGCCGTTAGTATTTGGTTGCTGTATCCCCGGTGTGGCATGTCCGGTCTTGCACATTGGCGCACCACAAACAACAAATGGACGGCGAACCTAGCCTGCCTTTTCCATCACGGTGGTGAACGTGGCGGAGCGCTTTTCCACCATCTCCCGCGTGACTTCGAACTCTTTTAGTTTCTTTTGGCTGGGCAGGTTGAACATGAGATCGAGCATGAGTTCTTCGAGAATCATGCGCAAGCCGCGGGCGCCTACTTTTCGTGCCATGGCTTGGCGGGCGATGGCCCGTAGGGCCTCGTCGCTGAACTTGAGGCGAACATTCTCGAACTCAAACAATCGCTGATATTGCTTGACGATGGCATTTTTCGGGCGGGTCAGGATTTCGATCAGGGCGAACTCGTCGAGATCCTCCAGCATGCCGACAACCGGCAGCCGGCCCACGAATTCGGGAATCAGCCCGAACTTGATCAGGTCTTCCGGCTGGATTTCGGTTAACAATTCCTGGGTACGCTTTTTCGAGGTCGCAGCTTCTTCTTTTTCTGCCGCCTCGCCGCCGCGGAAGCCGAGGGATTTCTTGCCAATCCTGCGGGCAATGATCTTGTCGAGGCCCACGAAGGCTCCGCCGCAGATGAACAAAATGTTGGTAGTGTCCACCGGAGTGAACTCCTGGTGAGGATGCTTTCGCCCGCCCTGCGGCGGAACGTTGGCGATGGTGCCTTCCAGAATCTTCAACAGTGCCTGCTGTACGCCTTCACCGGAAACGTCGCGGGTGATCGATGGATTCTCGTCTTTGCGTCCGATCTTGTCGACTTCGTCGATGTAGATGATGCCGGTCTGCGTGCGGCTGACGTCGCCGTCAGCGGCCTGCAAGAGCTTGAGGATGATGTTCTCGACGTCTTCGCCGACGTAGCCGGCCTCGGTGAGCGTGGTGGCATCGACAATGGCGAATGGCACATCGAGCATGCGGGCCAGAGTCTGGGCCAGAAGCGTCTTTCCGGTTCCAGTCGGACCGATCAGCATGATGTTCGACTTGGTCAACTCGATGCCGTCACCGGTTTTCTGCCGGTTCATGAAGATACGCTTGTAGTGGTTGTAGACCGCGACTGCTAACTTCTTCTTGGTCTGCTCCTGCCCAATTACGTACTCATCGAGGAAAGTTTTCACTTCCTGAGGCTTGGGCAACTGGTTCGGAGTAGTGCTGGGAGGAGTCGCCGTGCGGTCGTCTTCCAGAATCGAGTTACAGACGGCCACGCACTCGTCGCAGATATATGCGCGCGGATAATCGCTGGGCGACGAGATCAGCTTGGCCACGGCGTCCTGCGACTTGTGGCAGAACGAACAACGGAGAATCTCGTCGGAGCCCGACTTGGTTTTCACTCGGCTCTACTCCTTCAAACAGGTCTCCGGGTGGCCAAACCCGGCGTCCAATGGCCCCTTGCGCCCGATCTGCGTCCCAATTCCGTCAGGCGCGAAGGCCGATCATACCGCTTTTGCGGTCTTATAGATGATATCGTCTATGATTCCGTATTCCTTAGCCTGCTGAGCATTCATGATGAAGTCGCGCTCCACGTCTTTTTCCACTTTGTCCAGTTTCTGCCCGCTATGCTTCGAGAGTAACTGGTTCGTAATCTCGCGCATACGCAGGATTTCCCGTGCGTGGATGTCGATGTCGGTGGCTTGTCCCGACAAACCGCCCATGGACGGTTGATGTATTAGAATCCTCGAATTCGGCAGTGCCAATCTCTTTTTGGCTTCGCCTGATGCCAATAGTAACGCCGCCATCGAGGCAGCCTGACCCACGCACAGGGTCATCACGTCGTTTTTCACGTACTGCATGGTGTCGTAGATCGCCATGCCGGCCGTGATCGAGCCGCCGGGAGAGTTGATGTAGAGCTGGATGTCTTTCTCCGGATCTTCCTGAGCCAGAAACAGCATCTGAGCGATCACCAGGTTGGCGATGTTGTCGTCAATGGGCGTGCCGATGAAGATAATGTTGTCGCGCAGCAGACGGGAATAGATGTCGTAAGCGCGCTCGCCCCGCCCGGTCTGCTCGATGACCATGGGAACGAGCATCATTTGCGGGTCATTTTTTTGCCAATCATTCGGTTTCACATTCACCTGCCACACTCCGCCCCGACGCAACGTTTCGCTTGCATGGGGAGGGTCGAAGAGGTCCGGTCGTTAATTACTAACTACGCGGACTGGTGATACAGAAAATCGAGGGTCTTTTCGTTGCGGATTCTGTTCCGGATTCTATCGAGGCCCCCATCCTGTGTCAAACGAGCGCGGATCGCTTCCGGAGTCTGTTTCGATTGTTTGGCGAGGGCTTCAATCTCGTGATTCAATTCGTCCTCCCCAGCCTCGATTTTTTCCAGATCCGCGACGCGTTCCAGTAACAACGACGACTTCACATCCTGCACAGCCTGGTCCCGCTGGCCCGCCCGCAGGCGAGGCAGGTCCATTTTTTTGAGGTCCTCCATCTTCATGCCCTGGGCGGCGAGAGCGCGCAGGCCGCGTTCCAGGCGCAGATCGATTTGCCGGTCTACCAGCGACTCCGGCACTTCGAAATCGTTGCGCTTGACCAGTTCGGCAACCAGCTTGTCTTTGGCTTCGCGCTCGGCATCGTGCTTGCGTTCCGCCTGCATGTTTTCGCGAATCTGCTCGCGCACCTGATCGAGGCTGGTGAAGTCGCCGAGTTCCTTGGCGAAATCGTCATTCAGCTCCGGCAGATTCTTCTGCTTGATGGCCTGAATCTTCACGGTGTAGACGAATGTCTTTCCGGCCAGGCGCTTGTCGGCGACGTCCTCGGGATAACTGACTTCGAACTCGCGCTCGTCGCCGGCGTTAGCGCCGCGCAAGTTCTGTGTGAACTCGGGCACAGTATTCTTGCCGCCGATTTCGATGAGGACTTCATCCATGTGTACTGGCTGGGTTTTGTCGTCACCGTTCTTAGGCTTGCCGTCCATGGAGGATTGAGCGAAGTCGCCGTCGGCCAACGGTCGTCCTTCGGCCGATGTGTAGGTGGCGTGCTGCTCGCGCACGCTGTTCATTGCCTCTTCTACCTCTTCGTCCTTCACGACAATCTCGGGGTGCTCTGAACGAAGCTCCCTGTAACCTTCGACGACAATTTCGGGGAGAACCTCGAAGCTGGCCTTGAAGCGCAGGGGCTCACCGTCATGAATATGCAGGTCCGTGACCTGCGGTTGCGACACAGGAATCATCCCCTGCCTTTCCGCCTCTTTGCGAAAATAACGCGGGACCAGGGCCTCGACCACATCACTCTTCAGATCTTCTTTGAATCGCTGGCGGATGATGGAGGCGGGGACGTGGCCGGAGCGGAAACCCGGCAGCCGCGCCACCTTCTGATATTTCTGAATGATTTTTTCCATCTCGCGAGTGACTTCATCGGCGGGGATTTCGACCGAGATCTCGCGTTTGACGCCGTCTTTATTCTTTGCGTCGATTGTTTGTGCAGGACTCACGTTTGCCCTTTCGGCTTGCCTTGCCACGTCCGACGGATCTGGCGTTTGCTGCTCGAGACCAGTGTCGTTCACACGCCGTTAATGTTGAGTGTAAAGACTAAGGGAGAGTAGCGTCAAACGGGTTGGGCCGTCGTGTGGCATTTGTCGTTCGCCGTTGGCCCAGAAGAGGAATTTGTTGTGATGTAATGGTCGGGTGAGCTGGCTTGCTATTCTCAACCGCGAAATCGTGGCTTGCACGCGCTGCCCGCGACTGGTTGCGTATCGGGAGGAGGTGGCGCGGATAAAACGGCGCGCCTATCTCAGCTGGGACTATTGGGGCAAGCCCGTGGTCGGATTCGGCGATCCGCGCGCTCGCGTGCTCATCATTGGCTTAGCCCCAGGAGCGCATGGTTCGAACCGCACCGGACGGCCGTTCACCGGCGACGCTTCCGGAAATTTCATGTACCCGGTTTTGTATGAAACTGGATTTGCCAGCCAACCTACGGCGATCGACCGTAACGACGGCATGAGATTGAAGGATCTCTATATCACGTCGGCAGTGCGCTGCGCTCCCCCAGACAATAAGCCCCTGCCTGCGGAATTGGAAGCCTGCTCGTGCTTTCTCGATCGTGAGTTGGCAGGACTAAGGGAAGTAAAGTTGGTCGTGGCGCTGGGGAAGATCGGCTTCGACGCGTATTTGAATTTCCTGAAGCGCCGGGCCGCGCTCGCCAGCAAGAAAGCCTATGTATTCAAACACGGCGCCAGTTACCGGATGCCAGATGGTAAGGTGTTACTTGCCTCCTACCATCCTTCAAACCAGAACACGCAGACCGGCAAGCTGACGCGCAAAATGTTTGTAGAAATCTTTCAAGAGGCGGGAAGACTTGCCGATAGAGAAAGTGAGGCGCCGCTAGTGCCGGATCGTTGACCCTTCCCCCGCTTGGGGGCATAGCCAAAAGCTCGGGCACGAACCGGGGCGGCGCCGTTGCAATTGAGTTCTCCCACACTACTTCAGTTTGGTTACTGTTACTTCGAGCTGAAACTGGCGTTTGGAATTAGGATCGTCCACACTGCCAACTACCATTGGCTTGCCAGGCAGCGCCAATGTGCTCGCGTTAATTCTGAATTGCCGTATGGTGGGGCGGGTCTCGTGGCCGGCCGCTTGATCGGGAATCGCAAAATTGCTGATCTCGGCCCGCACTTGCAAGGGCACGCCATCGGGGCGCTCTCCGATTCGGCACCAGATACTGGTGCCGACGTCCATGTACTGATACTGTCCTTGTCCTGCCTCGACGGGGACGCGAGTGCCAATTTTGATTTCGTTGGCGTCATCGGCGTTGAGGTTGAGCGAGTACTGGCGTGAGTTGATCTTCTTGCCGTCCTCCAGTTCGTTCACCGAGAAGTCGAGCCGGTAGGCGTGTACTGGTTTGTCAGCCATTGGAGTGGGCTTGGCTTCTGCCGTGGACTTTGCTGGCGCAGAATCCTGTGCGTGCGCCGCCATTCCACCGCAAATCATGAATCCCAAAATCGTGATGGTCCAAATCGCCGATGCTTTGCGCATGATTCGTTCTCCTTGTTTTCATCTTCCGAGTTCTTATCTTTCTGTCGTGCCATTATTCCGTTCTTCCGAATCCACAGCTGCGTCTCCAGTCGGGAAAGAGTTCATTTCTTCGAGTTGATCCTGGCGAAGCGCCTCGGTCCGGGCCCGGGCAAGCAGCACGGCTTGCTCGGCGTTCTGCGCAACATAGTTCTGCAGAAGTTTTTCCTGCTCGCTCAGGGGCTGAGGCGATGGAAACCGTTCCAGCTTGGGTGCGCGCGCGATCGCGACTTCAGGAGGCGAGGGTTGCATCGCCGGCTCTCGCGCGGTACCTGGTCGTGCGGGTCGAGTTCCGCTCCTGTGCGCGTTCGACACGATCTCCGTTCCTCGCCCCCTCGGAGCCTCTGTTGGAGTCGAAGGGTGATTGACCACGATCGGACGAGACGCCTTGTCCGATCTCAAGCTCAGCGCCAACACTACGACGATGACCACAGCGACCGCGGCGACCGCGCTCCAGCGCCACCACGCACGATCCGGAACTCGCACCTGCTCGCCGCGCAGGTTGGCCAGTACTCGCTCTTCCAAGCCCGCTCTCGGCTCAGCCGCCGTGTACTTTGCAAGCGCGGCATCCAGCACGCGATCGAACTCATCTTGCTCCCCGTTTGTCGGCTTCCAGTTCCTCATGGTTCTCACCTACTTCCTAGCGATCGTCCCGCGAGTTTGTCGCGCAAAATCTGCCGTGCCCGGAAGATGCGCGAGCGCACGGCTTCTGCGTTAATTCCCAACGTGGCCGCGACCTCTTTGGGGGACATCTCCTTGATCGCCGATAAAATTAACGGCTCGCGGAGTTTTTCTGGAAGTACCGCGATCATCCGCTCGAGTGCAGCGCTCAGCTCGGCGCCGCGCAAAGTCTCATCTGCCGAGGCGTCGGAAGATGCCGCTTCCGGGATCGGCTTTTCTGGATCTTCCAGTGCGATTTCTCGCGTCCGGCCGCGACGCTGCCTCCGGTCGACAGCGACGCGCCAGGCGATTCGTGCCAGCCACGTCTTGGGATCTTCCACGGACGCGAGCTTCGAACTGTACCGCAGCACTCGCATAAACACTTCCTGGGTGGCGTCTTCGGCGTCGTGGTGGCCTCGCAACACGGCATAGGCAATGCGGTAGACCAGCCGCGAGTGCTCTCGGACTAACGCTTCAAGCATCTGGTCCTGACTGCGGTCGATGGTTGCCAGTCCGCTCAGGATTGCCTCTTCTGCCACCACTCGTTTGCCCTCACACATGAAGA
>Ga0307474_10002356_pt1 | contig 13583 bp, 11 predicted proteins | sample atmos_gasesECM1C_2_FD_203312 | JGI IMG/M metagenome (GOLD analysis project Ga0307474, IMG submission 203312) | Hardwood forest soil microbial communities from Morgan-Monroe State Forest, Indiana, United States - atmos_gasesECM1C_05 | ecosystem: Environmental > Terrestrial > Soil > Temperate... | reverse complement strand
TTCGACGTGCGATCGGGCGGAGTCGACACCGTGCTCGCCGCCGAAGCGAACGGCCGGGCGCGCTTGGTCGTCAACGTCGATAACTTGATGCCGTACACCACCAAAGTGGACGGCAACGACATCATCGTCACACTGGGTCAACAAGCGGGCGCCGACGTCGGCAAGACCGTCGCCGCGCGTGCCGCCGCAGCATCGTCAAATCCCGCCGAACGCGCGATTCGCACGATCGACTTCCGGCGTGGAGCGGATGGCACCGGCCGGGTGATCGTGCAGCTCACCGACCCGCGTACGCCGGTCAATGTCCGTCAGGAAGGTCAGCAGATCGTCGTGGACTTCGCGGGCACCGCGATGCCGAAGAATTTGATGCGCCGCTATGACGTCATGGATTTCGCAACGCCGGTGCAGACCGTCGATGCGATCCGCGTGGACGGCAGTTCGCGCCTGGTGATCAGCTCGCAGGGCGACTTCGAACAGCTTGCCTACCAGTCCGACAACCAATACACGGTCGAAATCAAGCCTTCCTCGAAGCGCACCGCGGGTGCCGAGGAGAAGAAGGAATACACCGGCGAGCGGTTGACCTTGAACTTCCAAGACATCGACGTGCGTTCGGTATTGCAGCTGCTGGCGGATACCAGCGGCCAGAACATCGTCGTCAGCGATTCGGTCTCGGGCAACCTGACCTTACGTCTGCAAAATGTGCCCTGGGATCAAGCGCTTGATATCGTGCTGCGCACCAAGGGCTTGGACAAGCGCCGCCAGGACAACGTGATCATCATCGGGCCGACGGAAGAATTGGCCACGCGTGAGAAAGCCGAGTTGGCGGCCCATAAAGAGGTGCAGGAGCTCTCTCCCACCCACACGGAATTCATGCAGGTCAACTACGCCAAGGTTGTCGACCTGGCGAAACTGATCAAGTCTGCGAACGCCAAGGACTCCATGCTGTCGCCGCGCGGCAGCCTGTCGATCGACGAGCGCACCAACACCCTGCTGGTGCAGGACACCTCGGATAAGCTGTCGGATATCCGCCGCTTGGTGCAGACCTTGGACGTGCCGGTCAAGCAGGTGCTGATCGAGGCGCGCATCGTGATCGTCAGCGACACCTTTGAAAAGGACTTGGGCGCACGCTTCGGCGTGAGCGGGGCGTCGTCACTGACCGGCGGACCTAACAGCCTCCTGGCCTTCTCTGGCAACAACCAGGCCTCGAATCAAATCCTCGCCGGCGGCGTTCCGACCCATGCCACCAGCGTGCTGCCTGCAACGACGCTCGACAATCGCTATCAGGTCAATACACCGGCGGCGAATACCAACGGCAGCATCGGCGTCTCCTTGCTGGCCGGCAGCTACCTGGTGGACCTGGAACTCTCGGCGGCGCAAAACGAGGGCAAGAGCGAAGTCATCTCCTCGCCGCGCATCATTACCGCGAACCAGAAGCAGGCCACCATCATGCAGGGTGTGGAAATTCCTTATCAGGAATCGGCTTCGAGCGGCGCCACGACGACGCAGTTCAAGGACGCCGTGCTGAAGCTCAAGGTGACGCCGCTGATCACGCCCGACAATCGCGTGATCCTGGATCTCGACGTCTCGGACGACTCGGTCGGTCAGCAGGTCACCAGCGCCACCGGCGGCAGCGTGCCCTCGATCGACACCCGCCAAATCATCACCCAGGTGTTGGTCAACGATGGCCAGACCGTGGTGCTCGGCGGCATTCTCGATACCACCAAGTCGAGGTCGGCGAACAAAGTGCCGTTCTTCGGCGATATTCCCTTTCTCGGCGCGCTGTTCCGCAGCACCACGGATATCAACAACAAGACCGAACTGTTGATATTCATCACGCCGAAGATTTTGCGCGAGGGATCGAACCTGTACTAACTTCGGTTTCGGATCAGTTGACACTGTAGGGGCGCCTTTCGGCGCCCCTTATTTTTTCGGCAGGCAATCGGGCGAAAGGCGCCGTCCGCTATGATCAGCAAGAATCATGCTCAACAAGTGCAACATTTTTCTCATCGGACCCATGGGTTCAGGCAAGACGGCGGTCGGGCGGCATCTGGCGCGCCTGTTTCACTATACCTTTCATGACAGTGACGCCGATATCGAGGCAAAAACCGGCGTGGACATTCCATTCATTTTCGAGAAAGAAGGCGAAGCGGGATTTCGCAGCCGCGAAAGAGAGTCCATTGACCGGCTGACACGCCTGGAATCGATTGTATTGGCGACCGGCGGCGGCGCCGTGATCGATCCGGCCAACCGCGCCGCCCTTGCCGAACGCGGCGTGGTGGTCTACCTGGTAACCTCGGTCGACCAACAAATCGAGCGTACGCGGCATGCGCGGCATCGGCCCCTGCTTCACGATACCGACCCCGAGCAGAAGCTCAAGGAGTTGATGGGGCGCCGAGCCGCGTTCTATGCCGAGATCGCCGATCTCACGATCACGACCGACGGGCGGCGCGTGCAGCTCGTTGCTGAAGAAATCCACCAGGAATTGCGGCGCACGCAGAAACCGTAGTGTTCGTATAATCACACCCGTGCAAACGCTTCAAGTTGACCTAGGTCCCGCAAGCTACCCGATCACGATCGGTTCAGGATTGCTGACGGACCGCAATCTGTTGGATGCCCAAATCCCCGGCCGTGACCTGTTGATCGTGACCAATACCACGGTCGCCAAACTGTATCTGGCGAAGCTCGCCGGCAGCTTCTCCCAACGACACATCGCAGAATGCATCCTGCCGGACGGCGAGCAGCACAAAACGCTGCAAACGGCCGGCTGGGTGCTCGACGCGCTGGTCGCCAACAAAATGAACCGGGATGCCACGGTGCTGGCATTGGGCGGCGGTGTCGTCGGGGATATCGCGGGATTTGCCGCCTCCTGCTATCAGCGCGGCATCGGCTACGTGCAAATGCCGACCACACTGCTTGCGCAGGTTGACTCCTCGGTCGGCGGCAAGACCGGTGTGAATCACTCCGGCGGCAAGAACCTGATCGGTGCTTTCTATCAGCCGCAAGCCGTCATCGCCGACACCGATGCGCTCAACACCTTGCCCGACCGGGAATTGAAGTCAGGCCTTGCCGAAGTGATCAAGCACGGCGTCGTCTGGGATCCTATGTTGTTCGCGTGGCTGGAAAAGGAGATTCCGCAGCTGCTCGCCCGTGACACCGATGCCCTGACCTATGCCATCGGCCGGTCCTGCGAGATCAAGGCCACGGTTGTCGCGCGCGACGAACGCGAACACAATCTGCGCGCGATATTGAATTTCGGCCATACCTTCGGCCACGCCATCGAAGCCGCGACCTCCTATGAGAAATACTTGCACGGCGAAGCGGTGGCCCTGGGGATGATCATCGCGGCGGATCTATCCTGCCGGCTGGGGATGATCGACGCGGCGATCAAGGAGCGTCTGCGCGACATTCTGGCGCGGGCCGGATTGCCGATCGAGGCGCCGCGCATCGGCGCGGCGAGAGCCTATGAATTGATGCAGATGGACAAGAAGGTCCTGGGCGGGACGATTCGCCTGGTTCTGCTCGAGAAGCTCGGCCGTGCAATCGTTTCCGACCAATACTCCAAGGCCGCGCTCGAGGCCACGCTCGCCGAGCATTTCAATTGAGCGCATTCGTCCAATGAGCGCGTTCGTCCAATGAGGGGGTGCGCCAAATGACCGGTCTTGCGCCTTTTGCCGCGCATGCGGAGCATTCACGGGGCCGCCGCCATCCGGAGCCCAAGCCCGAATACCGCTCGGAGTATCAGCGCGACCGCGATCGCATCGTTCATTCCACCGCATTTCGCCGGCTGGTGTACAAGACCCAGGTCTTCGTCAACCACGAGGGCGACCTGTACAGAACCCGGCTGACGCATTCTCTCGAGGTTGCGCAAATTGCCCGAACGGCTGCACGCGCATTGAAGCTCAACGAGGAATTATCCGAGGCCATTTGTCTCGCCCATGATCTTGGCCACACACCCTTTGGACATGCCGGGCAGGATGCCTTGAACGAATGCATGAGCGACTTCGGCGGGTTCGAACACAACCTGCAATCGTTGCGCGTGGTCGATGAGCTCGAGGAGCATTATGCCGAATTCGACGGCTTGAACCTGACCTTCGAATGCCGCGAAGGCATCCTCAAGCATTGCTCTTACAACAACGCGGTCCTGCTCGGTGATGTCGGGGAACGATTCATCAATCGCCAGCAACCGGGTCTCGAAGCGCAACTCGCGAATTTTGCCGACGAGATCGCGTACAACAATCATGATGTGGAGGATGGCATTCGCGCCGGCCTCATCAGCGTCGAGCAGTTGTTGACCGTGGCGCTGTTTCGCGGCTATCACGACGAAGTGCAGGCGAAATATCCGGAGCTGGCCGGTCGGCGGTTTATTTATGAAATCTTACGGCGAGTGATCAATCACCTGGTAACCGACCTGATCGATTCATCCGCAGCGCGCCTGAGTGCCTCGGGAGTACGTTCGATCGCCGAGGTCAGAGCGCATCCCAAGGCGTTGATCGGCTTCAGCGATACCACGCGCGAATTGAACGCGGCGCTGAAGACATTCCTTCGCGAGCAGCTTTACAAGCACTACAAGGTGCGGCGCATGACCGCCAAGGCACGCCGAGTGGTGCGCGATCTTTTCGACGCATTTTTCAACGACCCCGGACTGATGCCCGACGAGCACGAGGCGCGCACGCGGTTGGAATTGGTGAAGGGTCCCGCCGGGCGCGCGCGCGCCGTGGCCGATTACATCGCCGGCATGACCGATCGCTACGCGATTCTGGAGCACAGCCGCCTGTTCGAGCCCAGCGAGCGAACATGAGCGCCCCGGCCCAACTGCCTCCTTTGTCAAAGGGCATCCATGAGTGACACGCTGAAGAACGATTTGTTGCTGCGCGCGCTGCTGCGCGAGGCCACGCCGCGGCGGCCGATCTGGCTGATGCGCCAGGCCGGCAGGTATCTGCCCGAATACCGGGCGACGCGCACGCGCGCGGGCGGCTTTCTGGAAATGTGCACGAATCCCGAGATCGCCTGTGAAATAACCCTGCAGCCCGTCAATCGCTATCCGCTCGATGCCGCGATTTTGTTTTCCGACATCCTCACGATTCCCCATGCCATGAACCTGGGATTGGAATTTGAAGCCGGTGAAGGCCCCAAGTTCGAGCGCCCGGTGCGTACTCCGGCCGATATCGACAAGCTCGGCGTGCCGGATCCAGGACGAGAATTGCGGTATGTAACGGATGCCGTCGCACGCGTGCGCCTTGAACTGGCCGGGCGCGTGCCCTTGATCGGCTTTGCCGGCAGTCCCTGGACCGTGGCGACGTACATGGTGGAAGGCGGCAGCAGCAAAACCTTCGGCTTGATCAAGCGCATGATGTACGAGTCGCCGCGCGAACTGCACCGGCTGCTGGAGCTGCTCGCGAAGGCCACGATTCTATACATGAATGCGCAAATCGCAGCGGGTGCCCAGGCCGTCATGCTGTTCGATACCTGGGGCGGTGTCCTGACGCCGGCGCAGTATGAAGAATTCTCCCTGCGGTACATGGCGCAGGTGATCGACGCTCTGACGCGCAAATCGGACGGCCGCAGAGTTCCCAATATTGTATTTACCAAGGGCGGCGGCGCCTGGCTTGCCAAGATCGCTGCCATCGGCTGCGACGCAGTGGGCGTCGACTGGACCACGGACTTGAGCGAGGCGCGAAACGCGGTAGGGGGACGGGTGGCATTGCAAGGCAACCTCGATCCCTCCGCGTTGTTCGCGCCGCCTGAGACCTTGCGCGCGGAAGCCTTACGCGTGCTGGACAGTTACGGCACGGGCCCCGGACACGTGTTCAATTTGGGGCATGGCATCACCCCCGAAGTCGATCCTGAACGGGTCGCACTGCTCGTCGAGACCGTGCAGAGCCACCCGCTCACGTAGCAGTGCTTCTACCATCACGGTGCGGCGGGTGCTGCTCGAAGCTCATCGCGCAGCGCGCGGCGCAGAATTTTACCCACGTTTGTCTTCGGTAGCTCAGTGCGAAAATACACGTGCTTGGGGACTTTGTAGCCAGTGAGTTCTTTGCGGCAAAAGGCAATCAGGGCTTCGGCCGTGAGATTGGGATCTTTTTTCACGACGAACAAGGCTACAACCTCGCCGGAATTCTCATCCGCCTGTGCCACAGCGGCGACTTCCAGCACGCCGGGATGTGCCGCCACGACGCTTTCGACTTCGTTGGGATAAACGTTGAATCCGGACACCAGAATCATGTCCTTTTTTCGGTCTTCGATATAGACGAAGCCCTTTTCGTCCATGCGGCCGATGTCGCCCGTGCGCAGCCAGTCGCCGAACATCACCTTCTCGGTTTCGTCGGGACGGTTCCAATAGCCGCGCATCACCTGCGGCCCGAAAACACAGATTTCACCGACGCCGTCGACGGGCAATTCCGCGCCCGCGTCATCGCGAATCGAAACATCGGTTGATGATACCGGCAGGCCGACAGATCCATTGAACGGCAAACCGATGGGGTTGGCAGTCACCATCGGCGAGGTCTCGGTGAGTCCCCAGCCTTGGGCTATCGAATTGCCCGTCACTTCCTTCCAACGCGCCGCCACGACCGCCTGCAGTGCCATCCCGCCGGCAAACGTCGCACGCAGGCCGCTGAAGTCCACGGAGTCAAATCCGGGTGTATGCAACAGCGCATTGAACAATGTATTGACGCCGCTGATGAAGTTGAATTTGTATTTCTTGAGCTCCGCCACAAACGCCGGAAAATCGCGTGGATTCGTGATCAGTACATTGCGCGCTCCCAAGGGCAGGAAGGCCAGGCAATTACTGGTGAGCGCAAAGATGTGATACAGCGGTAGCGCGGTAATCACAATGCGGCCGCCGCCCGCCTGCAGCGCCGGTCTGATCCAGGCCAGCGATTGCAGCAAGTTCGCGACCATGTTGCGGTGGGTGAGGACCGCAGCCTTGGCGACACCGGTCGTGCCGCCGGTGTATTGCAGAAACGCAATGTCCTCGGAACCCAAAGTGACTGGTTCCATTTTGAGGCCAAGCCCGCTTCCCAGGACCGTTTTGAAGGACACGGAACCGGGGATTCGCCAGGCCGGCACTTGCTTGCGCACGTGGCGTAGCACGAAGTTCACGATCCAGCCTTTCGGTGCACCCAACATGTCGCCCACGCCCGTGACGAGCACGTTTTTCAAATCCGTACGTGCCAGCACCTGCTGCAGCACGTGCGCAAAATTCTCGACGATGACGATGGCCTTCGCACCGGAGTCCTTCAATTGATGCTCGAGCTCGCGCGGTGTGTACAAGGGATTGGTATTGACCACCACCATGCCGGCGCGCAGCGCGCCAAACAGTGCAACGGGGTATTGCAAAATATTGGGCATCATCAGGGCGACGCGATCGCCGCGAACCAGCCCCGACTTGTGCTGCAACCATGCCGCGAAGGCACGGCTGAGTTCATCGAGCTGCGCGTAGGTCAGGGTTGCACCCATGTTGGAGAACGCGGGCAGGGTGCGATAGCTCGAAAAGGCCTCTTCAATCGCTTCCTTGAGCGACGGATATGCGTCAGGGTCGATGTCCGCGGGTACGCCCGGCGGGTATTGATTGAGCCAATTTCGATCCAAGCTGGCAAGCCTCTTCAATTTGTAACGCGTGTATAGCATCCGCTTCGAATGCCAGCAACGTTAGCGCACGCTGCGGGTAACATAGCGTGCATGAACTCTCAGGATTCCGAAGAACAGGAGATTATTAGATCCTGGCATTCCAATGCCGAGCCTTGGGCCCGCGCGATTCGCGCAGAGAGCATCGCCAGCCGGAAATTGGTCACCGATCGGGCGATCATTGACGCCGTTTCAAGTGTCTCGTGCGCCCGTGTTTTCGACATTGGTTGCGGCGAAGGTTGGTTGGCACGCGCGCTAAGTGCGCTTGGCAAGAGCGTGACGGGCGTCGACGTCGTGCCGGAACTCGTCGCGCAAGCCACTGCATCACTCGATGCGACGTCTGCGGACGCAGTGTTGCGCGGTACACCGTCGGGCAGCGTGGCGTTTCACGTGCAAGACTATGGGTCGATTGCGAATCGGCAGTGGGGCTGCGGTCCTTTTGATGCGGCCGTGTGTAATTTCTCCCTGCTGGGCCGGGAGTCGGTGGACTCGCTGATCGCGGCGCTGCCTTGGTATCTCGATGATCCCGGGTATTTGATTGTTCAAACGCTGCATCCTGTTGCCGCTTGCGGCGAGCGGCCGTATCAGGACGGCTGGCGCGAAGGGAGCTGGCTGGGTTTCAGCAAAGATTTCAACAATCCTGCGCCCTGGTATTTTCGGACGATCGAGACCTGGACAGCGCTACTGCAGCGCTGCGGCTTCGACATTCTCGAATGCCGTGAACCCAAGGCGCCAGGCGCGGTCACACCCGCATCCATCGTTTGGATAGGCAAGGCGCGGCACTCGGCGCAGACTTGAGACAAATGGAGCTCGAATGATGAGTAAGTTGCGCCTCGTTGTCGGTGTCGGCCTATACGTGGTGCTTTCGGGCTGCGTCATCGGCAGTGGTCCTTGCCTCTGGCTGCAGGTGAGGCACGACTTCACGGGGCACATCCACTTTCGCGAATTTCCGCGCAGCGACGGCGTCGATACGGTGCCGATACTGATATTGGACAAGACCCAGTACATGTACGCGCCGCCGCAGAGCTTTCAGTGCCTGGCGGCGAACGATCTGCAACTCGTCGGCATCACGGAACTTCCGGACAGAATCGACGAGGGCTCGCGTGTCATCGTCGATGGCAAGGTATTGGAGGGCGTGGCGTACGACCAGCACACCCGCTTCGTCATTCAAGTCGTCAGCGTCTTGCCGTACCGTCCCAAGCATTGAGGGGCGATCGCATTCTCTAAAAATCGGATTACAATCCGGGATTCGGGACCCGAACCAAACAAGGGAGTGAACTCATGAAAAATATAACCATGGCCGGCCTCATCGCCGCGCCCCTATTAGTGTTCGCATTGGCAGTGCCCAGCCTCGCTGCTGACACCACCACCACCTGCAAGGACGGAACGACCAGCACCTCCACGGGCAAGGGAACGTGCAGCGGCCATGGCGGCGTGCAAAAAGCTGCTCCGGCTGCGGCAGCCGCACCTGCGGCGGCGCCTAAGACACCCGCTACGCCCAAAACACCGGCGACTCCGGCAGCCGGCGCGACGACGACTTGCGCGGATGGCACGACGTCCACATCCACCGGTAAGGGCACATGTAGCGGCCATGGCGGCGTACAGAAAGCCGCGAAATCCAAGCCGGCAACGGCGGCAGCGACCGCTGCACCGGCTGCTGCACCGGCCGCTGCTGCGACGCCGGCCGCCCCCGCCCCCGCCGCTGCGCCTGCACCGGCTGCGTCGACCACGGCCGCCAAGTCATCTACGGCAACCAAGTCGGCGCCGACGGCCACTGCCGGCAATACCGATCCGACCGGAGCCACTGCTAAGTGCAAGGACGGTACCTATTCGAAGTCCGCGCACCGTAGTGGAACCTGTTCCAGCCACGGCGGCGTGGCGGAGTGGCTGACGGCTGCGCAGTAGTTCGCTGCGGCGGCTTGGCCGCCGCCTTGATTCATTTATGGAGCAGCGGCTTTAAGGTGGGCCAAACGTTGTCGAGCAGGATGGGCTGCCCCTGCGCATTTGGATGAATGTCGTCGGCCTGCAGAAGCGCGGGAGAGAGGGCTATATCGGTCAGCAGGAAAGGCACCAAGGAGATTTTCTTCTCTGTCGCCAAATCGCTGAAAACCATGGCGAATTGTTTGGTGTATTCAGGTCCGTAGTTGGGGGGCATTCGCATTCCCAGCAGCAACACCTTCGCGCCGGCCGCGGAGCTCGAGGTGGTCATCTGCGTCAAGTTCGTGCGCATCTGCGCAATGGGCAGCCCGCGCAGGCCGTCATTGCCGCCCAGCTCGAGGATCACGATGCTCGGGTGATGAAGTTCGAGCGCGCGGGGTAAGCGCGCGAGTCCTCCCGCAGTCGTTTCGCCACTGACGCTGGCGTTGACGACTTGGTAACCGTAACCTTGTGCCTTGAGCCTCGTCCTGAGCAATTCCACCCAGCCTTGTTCTAGCGGGAGCCCGTAGCCGGCGCTGATGCTATCGCCGAATACGAGAATCACCGGTGCTTCGGCCTGAGCCGAAGCGGATGCAACGATTAAGACGAATAGGGCCAAAAACCGTTTCACGAGCGCTCCTGATGCAAGACCAAATCGTACTCGAAGCCAAGAATGTCTCTAAGACAGTGGCCAGCCCCGACGGGGCGCTGACCATTCTCGCCGATGTCAGCGTAACTGTGCGAGCCGGCGAGACCTTGGCGATCGTCGGCGCTTCGGGTGCCGGCAAGTCCACACTATTAGCGCTCCTCGCGGGTCTCGATACGCCGAGCACCGGCCGCGTGCTGATCGCGGGCACTGACCTGACGGAACTCGACGAAGATGGGCGCGCGGCCATTCGCGGCAAGCATGTAGGGTTTGTATTCCAGTCATTTCATCTTATCCCCTCGCTCACGGCGATCGAGAATGTCATGTTGCCGCTGGAACTCGGCGGTCGGCGCGACGCGCGCCAGGCGGCGGCGGCCGCGCTTGCGCAGGTGGGGCTGACCCCGCGGATTGCACACTATCCGAAGCAGCTCTCCGGCGGCGAGCAGCAGCGCGTCGCCATCGCGCGTGCTTTCGTGACCCATCCCGCGGTCCTGTTCGCGGACGAACCCACGGGTAATTTGGACACCGCCACTGGGCAACGCATCACCGATCTCTTGTTCGATTTGAATCGCAGCTCGCAGAGCACGCTGGTGCTGGTCACGCATGACCGTGGCCTCGCCAAGCGCTGCGGGCGGGTATTGGAACTCGATGCCGGCCACACAGTGAACGGCACTGCGGCGGGCGGGCAAGGGGCAGGTGGCCAGGCGGCGAGCGGCGGCGCGGTGAATTGATGCAAGCGCTGCGCTTTGCGTTACGCAATCTTTGGCGCGACTTGAAGTCCGGCGAGCTTTCGGTTTTGCTGCTCGCCTTGCTGGTGGCGGTGCTGTCGCTGACCGCGGTGGGTTTCTTCACCAGCCGCATTTCGCAAGGCGTGCGTTTGCAAGCCGCTGAGGTGCTGGCGGCGGATTTGCGGCTCGAAGCGCCGGCGCCGATCCCGCAGCGCTACTTCGATGCGGCCGCTGCGCGCGGGCTGCGCAGCGCGAAAGTCCTGTCCTTCCCCACGGCGATTTTCAGCGGAGACCTGAGCCAACTCGCGGCACTCAACGCCGTGACCGCCGAATATCCCTTGCGCGGGCATTTGCGTATTGCGGATGCGCCATTCGGCGCGCCGCGAAGCACCGACAAAATTCCCGGCCGCGGCGAAGTATGGATCGACGCACGCATCATTGCGCAGCTGAAACTGGAACTGGGCGCCATGCTGCGCATCGGCGAAGCATCCTTCCGCGTGACCGAAGTTCTCGACTATCGGCCGGATCAAGGCACCGGGTTCGTCAATCTGGCGCCCGCGGCTTTGCTCAACTATGAGGATATCGCGTCGACGCAGCTCATCCAACCGGGCAGCCGCGCAACCTATGGGGCGCTGTTCGCGGGCACACCGGCGGCGGTGGCGAGCTTCCGTGAGTACTTGGACCAGACCAAGGCGCCGGGTGAGCGGCTGAGAGACGTCGAAGAATCTAGCCGGCAACTCAATTCCGCCATCGACCGCGCCAGTCGATTTCTCAATCTCGCCAGTCTGGCTTCGGTGTTGTTGGCGGCGGTGGCGGTCGTCATGGGTGCGCGACGCTATGCGGCGCGTCACATCGACGCCGTCGCCTTGATGAAGTGCATGGGAGCGGCGCAGGGCTTTGTGCTGGCAATCTCCATCATCGAATTGACGCTGCTGGCATTATTTGCGGTCGCCATCGGCACGGCGCTCGGGTATCTCGCGCAGTCAGGATTGGTCTTGCTGCTGAAGAGTCTCATCCCCAACGAACTCCCCGCGGCTTCATTGGCGCCGCTGCCCATTGCTCTTGTGACCGTGTTGGCCATGCTCATTGGCTTTGCGCTGCCGCCGCTGCTGCAATTGAAAAATACGCCGCCGGCGCGGGTGCTGCGCAAGACCGTGACCGCGCCGCCGCTGCGTTATGGCGTGAGCTATCTGCTGGCGCTCGCGGCACTGTTTGCAATTCTGTGGAGCATGGTGCGGGACACGGAGCTGGTGTTGAGCGTGCTGGCCGGCGTACTGGCGGTCGGTGTGGTGCTGACCCTGGCGGGTTTCGGTTTGGTGAGGCTGACCAGCCGGCTGCGCGGCGGCGTCGGCGTAGCGTGGCGCTACGGTCTCGCGAATGTGTCGCGCCGCGGTACCGGCAGCGTGGTACAGATCGTCGCCTTCGGTTTGGGATTGATGGTGCTGTTGTTGCTGGCCGTGGTGCGCGGCGATTTGTTGGCTGATTGGCGCCGCAGCCTGCCGACTGATGTACCCAACAATTTTCTGGTCAACATCCGCCCCGAGCAACGCCAGTCCCTGCAGGAGTTTCTGACCTCTCACGGTTTCGGAGCGCCGCAGATGTACCCCATGGTGCGAGCGCGCATCACCGCCATCAACGGCGCGCCGCCTCAAGCGCTCAAGTTGCGCGGCGATTCGGGGCGCGGATTTGCGGAGCGGGAGCAAAACCTCACCTGGTCGGCCAACATGATGGAGGACAATCAGCTGGTGGCGGGCCGATGGTGGACCGCGGCCGATGCCGGCAAACACCTGGTGTCGATATCGTCGGAGTATGCGGAGGGTCTGCACTTGGAGGTGGGCGATAAGCTCAGCTTCGATGTGGCCGGAGAACCCCTGACGGTACAAGTCGCCAGCATCCGGAAAATACGTTGGGACAGTTTCCGGCCGAATTTCTTCCTGGTGTTTCCGCCCGGCCTGCTCGATGGCGCAGCGGGAACTTACATGACCAGTCTCTACCTCACGCCCACGCAGCGACCGGCGCTGGCCGATCTGGTGCGCCAATTCCCAACGATTTCGGTTTTCGATGTGGATGCGATTCTCAAGCAAATCCGCGACATCATGGATCGCGCCTCGCTGGCCGTGCAATACGTCTTTCTATTCACGCTCGCGGCGGGAATCGTCGTGCTGTTGGCGGCGGTGCAATCGACTCGAGACGAGCGTCGCTATGAAAGCGCGATGCTGCGGACCTTGGGCGCGAGCCGCGGCACGGTGCTGCAGGGCGTCGCCGCCGAATTTTCCGCCCTAGGTTTTCTGTCCGGCACTTTGGCGGCCTTTGGCGCCACCGGAATCGGGTGGATATTGGCGGAGCGGCTATTCTCGCTGCAGTTCACGCTCGATCCCATGGTGTGGGTCGCCGGCCTGGTGTGCGGCACCGTGCTGGTCGGCCTGAGCGGAACGCTTGCGACGCGCAGCGTGATCAACACTCCGCCCATCGTCACGCTGCGAGACGAGTGATTTTCGCCTCGGCACTGTGAGATTGAGCGGCTCGCATGGCCTAACGGTATAGGCAGCGTCGAGGCCCGTAAGACCAGGCCCTCGACGCTGCCTATGCCGTTAGGCCGTTGCATGCGGGACGCTCAATCTCATAAGTGCTGGAGGACGAGTGCCGAAACGCTACTGTCGAGTGGG
>Ga0307474_10002355_pt1 | contig 13583 bp, 17 predicted proteins | sample atmos_gasesECM1C_2_FD_203312 | JGI IMG/M metagenome (GOLD analysis project Ga0307474, IMG submission 203312) | Hardwood forest soil microbial communities from Morgan-Monroe State Forest, Indiana, United States - atmos_gasesECM1C_05 | ecosystem: Environmental > Terrestrial > Soil > Temperate... | reverse complement strand
ATTTTGTGAAAGTGCAACTCGCCGCGCACGAATATCCGCGCTTCGTGCAGTTCACCGACACTCTGCCGATGACCGCGACCGGCAAGGTGCTGCGGCGCGAGTTGCGGGCGAGGGGGTAAGGAGCTGGCCTTAGAAGGGCCACGCAAGAACGCGCCGCGAACGGGCGCTATTGTGCCGACGACAGGTGCACGATTTGCCGCCCGCCGTTCATTGCCCTGAGATTGTTGACGTAGTTCTCGGGACGCTGCCAGCGGTTGGGGGTCTTCAATCCCATGAATTCGGCGATGCTGCCGATGAACCCGGTGCAGTTCATGGTTTCGGCGTTCCAGACCGGTGTACTCGCCCGCAGCTTCTTGATGTAGGCGAACACCTTCTTGGCGTCGGCCTCGTTCAAATAGACGCGGTAGTGGGCGGTCAGGTACTCCGGATCGAGATCGCCATAGCTTGCCCCGGTGTCAGACGGCACAGGCATCACATGGCCGAGGATATATTCCAGGGTGTCTCCCGCTGGCGTGAGGCCGGCGACTTCAACCGCTCGCTCGCTCGTCTTGCCATACCAGACGAAAGCGTGCCCCCAACTCGCCGCCGTCCTGGCCCTGAAATCGACGAAGTAGGGACCCTTTGCCGCCTCAGCGATGCGCTTGTGGTCCTCCGTCCGGGGAATGGAGCTTTCCGAACCGGTCCGCGCGTCGGTTTCCTGAGCGTAGGCCCACTCGGTGTTGCACGGGAGCAAAAAGGGGAGCGTCAGGCCGGCCAGCAGGCATGGCGCTAGTCTCGTCGGTCTGTTTGCCACGTTCGCCCTTCGACTGTCGCGATGCTAGAGCATGATCCGGACCCGGAGGGCCGCGTTAGCGCAAAGTGGAAACCGGTTTTCCCTTGGCTAACAAACGCGGAACGCGTTTGCGCGGAGATCATGCTCAAATAAAGAGATGAGATCATGATGCGATTTTCATGATCTAGAGGCCAGCTTCAGCGAGACCTTACGTTCAGTACTTCGATACGACCGGTCCTGGAGCCTTGCCGATCGGGCCTTTTCCGATGGGGCCCTTGCCGATTGGCATCTTGCCGATGGGAGCGGGCTGATAGACGGGCTGCGGGCGTGGGAGGTCGGCGGCGCCGGCGACGGTCACCATGGCGAGCGTTGCACCCGCTACAATCAGAAAGTTCTTCACGGTACTTCTCCTTCAGACGAAAAAAACGGCGAGTTGCCGGGCGTGCTCCCCCAGAGGGGGGCGTGCAGCGTGAACCTTGGAATGAGTCCAGAGTGCGGCAGAAAGGTCACGCCTGAGGAATAGGTCCGTAGCGCGGCAAATATGACACATAGGGAAGACTCGAAACCTGTTGCAGCCCGCGCCAATCCATTCCGAAGACGACACCAAGATGTCGTCGATCGGCTTGAAGGGACGGAACCGGTTGCGATCACGTTTTGCAGGCCAACCGATTCGCGCCGATGGCACGCCACGCAACAGCCGGGCGCGAGCCGCTCCGGGCATTCACAAATGCGAGAGGCCGCCGTCCAAACACCGCTTCCCAGTTGGGTGGCGCTCACCGCTTCATTGATTTGCATCAAGGAGAGGATCGGGAATTGGCTAAAGTACCGTTCCAGGCCTTTCTGCAGCTATGAAACTCCTGTGCGAAATGGTGGCTGAAAGCTCTGCTGCGATCGCAGCGGTGCTTTGGTTTGTGTCTGCCAGCTTCAGGTTGAAAAAGCGCAAGAACGTCAGGCGCGGGCTCGAAAGCGGAATCGATGACCCCAAGGCCATGCTGGTTTTGATCTATCAGCAAAGCCGATGGAGCGCATGGGCTGCCATCGCCGCCGGAGTGGCGGCGCTGTTCGCCATGGAGGACGGACTATTTCCCGCCAGCTAAGCGTGAGGTCGGCCGAACGCCCAGGATGACCTCTCTCGTTAAGCCGCTGCCCTGTTCTTGATGGCTCCGATGAGGGCAGTAAGTATGGCACCTCCAGCGCCGCCGGCAACAACGTGGGAGATGATCCCCGAAGCCGACAGGTCTCCGGACTGCGCGGCTGCAACCACCGATGGCATCAGCAACGTTACGATCTGGCCCAAGACTCCGCCGCCCACGAGCCCGCTGACGAGGTTTCCGATCGTTCCGAGATCGAAATTGGGTGATGCCTTGCCCGCGCCCACACCGCCGAGCGCACCGGCAACGAGGTTAATCAGAATCTGTTCCATCATTGACCTCCCTTACTGAATTGGTGAACGATTGATGCATCGGTCACTCTCGGCGCCGGGTGAAATTCCCTGCCCGTTGCCGCGATTGTTCGTGCAAACTTTCAAAATACGCGACAACCGCCTTCCTGCTTCAGGCGCGCTGGCGGCCTGCAAAAAGACCGTAAACGAAAAGCACGATGACTGCGCCGACAACGGCTCCCAACAAACCCGCGCCCTCTCCGGCCCGGTACCAGCCGATCGATTGGCCGAGATAGGTGGCGACGAAGGCGCCGACAATTCCGAGAATAGTCGTGAGAATGAATCCCGAGGGCTCATTGTTTCCAGGCATTGCGAATTTCGCGATCACGCCGGCGATGAACCCGATGATGATTGTCCATAGAATGCTCATGCAAAACGCTCCTCCGGGGCAAAGTGCAAATGAATGTAGCTGCAGGCGTGGACTAGTGCGGCAAATTTGAAGTTCCTATCGGTATCGCGGCAAGTTCGTGAATAGAAACTTCAAATTCCAAGCCGCACTAGGATTAATAAGTTGCTAGAGCTCCTTTGATTCCGAAGTTCGCATCAGAGGTCGCCGCGATAGCTTGCGAACTTCGGAATCGGAGCTCTAGTGCGGCAAATTTGAAGTTCCTATCGGTATCGCGGCAAGTTCGTGAATAGAAACTTCAAATTCCAAGCCGCTACTCAAATCAACAAGTTGCTAGAGCTCCTTTGATTCCGAAGTTCGCATCAGAGGTCGCCGCGATGGCTTGCGAACTTCGGAATCGGAGTTCTAGAAGCACGACATGCGCGATCCTCGGGCGTCGGACGCATACACCTCACTGTAAAATTGAACGGATCGGTAGCAGCTTGATCTATGTCAATGATTTGACAGCTTGCACCGAAAGCTATCGGCGCGCCTTGATCGGGGTGAGTCTTGGTGGACGCGTTTAGCCCTCATTACCGCCCAAGCGGACTCTCGCGGCCGCGTTTGAAATAACGGCTTTCGGCCAAACGCTGCCATTTCGCCGTAGCGATTAAGGTGCAATATAGGCGCCGAGCCAGAGTGTGTGCCTTCGATTTCCGAAGTTCGCAAAACGAGGTCTCCGCAACATGATGCGAACTTCGGAATCGGGACACTGGTGACTCCGGCTTCGCGGATCGGAGGCGTCATGTTCAATCCCACGCAAATTGTGATCAAGGCGTTTGTCGAGGAGCTTCGAGATATGTACCGCCAGACCTATGGGGTCCTCGAACCTGCCTTTCCGGACATCATCAGCTTCGTCGGGCGCCTGGCGCTCGAGAACATCGCCGACAGCGATGCGGCCTATCACGACATGAACCACACCATCATGGTGACCCTGGTCGGCCAGGAGATTTTGCGCGGCAAACACACGCGCGAGGGCGGCGTCACCCCGCGCGACTGGCTGCACTTCACGATTTCGCTCCTCTGTCACGACATCGGCTATGTGCGCGGGGTATGCCGGGGCGATCGCGAGGGACACTATGTCTGTAACGAAAAGGGCGATCTCGTGCCGATACCGCCGGGGGCTACCGACGCGTCGCTGACCCCCTATCATGTCACGCGATCGAAGCTCTTTGTCCGCGAGCGCTTCGGCAAGGCGAGCCTGATCCACATCGATACGCGGGAAATCGAGGCAAATATCGAGCACACACGTTTTCCGGTACCCGAGGACGAGCAGCATATCTCGACCGCCGATTATCCCGGCCTGCTTCGCGCGGCCGACCTGATCGGCCAGTTGGCAGACATCGATTATCTGCGCAAGACCTCGGCATTGTTCGCCGAATTTTCCGAGACCGGCGCCAGCAAGAAGCTCGGCTATCATTCGCCCGATGATTTGCGCGCGGCCTATCCGGCCTTCTTCTGGAACGCCGTCCGCCCCTATATCGGCGATGCGCTGCGTTATCTGCGGGTCACACAGGAGGGCAAGCAGTGGATCGCCAGCCTCTATGCGCACGTGTTCTCCGAAGAACATCGCGGAGCATTCGGCGCGCATTGAGGCAGGCTTGCTACTCGATCACCTCGTCGGCGCGGGCGATCACCGTTGCCGGCAGTTCGAGCCCAATGGCCTTGGCGGTCTTCAGGTTGACGACGATTTCATATTTGTTGGGCGCCTGAACAGGCAGATCGGCCGGCTTTTCGCCCTTCAGGATACGATCCACGTAGCCGGCGGCGCGTCGAGTGGATGCGACCGTGTCGGACCCGTAAGAGATCAGGCCGCCATGATAGACGAATGTCCGGTTGCCATAAACCGCAGGGAGCCGATAGCGGGCTGCAAGGGCGATAATCAGATCGCGGTGTCCGTTCACTGTCGCGCCAAAGGTTCCGATAAGGCCGCCGTTCGGAGAGCGTGCAAGTTTTTCTATTCCATTCTCGATTTCACCGGCATTGCGGGTGCCGATCGGAATGACGTCGGCACCGACAGAAGCGGCCACGGACTGAACGACGGCAAACTGCCCGATCCCGGAGGTAGTCGTCGGGTCCCGAAAGACCCCGACGCGGACCGTCGACGGGGACACCTGCTTGAGCAGTTCGAGCCACTTGCCGCTCACGCTGTAATCGAATTGCATGAAACCGGTGACATTGCCGCCGGGATGGGAGAGGCTCTCGACAAGGCCGCTGCCGACGGGATCGACGGCGGTGGTGAACACAATTGGTATGTTGTTGGTCGCCTGCAGCACGGGTGGGGTAGTGGTGCCGCCGCCTGTGACGACGACGTCCGGGTTCTCCGCAAGCATTTCAGCAACGCCTTTGCGGAGATCGGCGGCGTTCGGCTTGATGCGGTAGACCGATAGCTTCAGGTTTTGACCATCGGTCCAGCCAAGGCTGCGCAACGCGTCTGTGAAAGTTGCAACGCGTTTCTCATACTCCGGATCATCTTCGATAGCCTCGCCGATAAGAAAGGCGACCCTGCGAAATTGAGTGAGCTTCTGCGCGCGCGCCGTCCATGGGAACGCCGCCGCCGCACCGAGCACTGCAATGAGTTCTCGCCGTCTCATGATTGCCGCCCCTGCCGGCACCATCTTAGACACGCCTACCTTGCACCGGGAAGAGCGAAAGGTCGCACCAGGGGGAGAGCTTGACCCATCGCTTTCACATGGCTTCGCACGGCCCGCGTAAAAGCGCAGCTGGAGCCATATCCGGGCGTGTCAGCCGGCCAGCCGCCGCTCGCGCCAGCCAAAAGCGAGCCGCATGGTTGCTGCAAAATTGCCTTAAGCCAGTCATCGTTTCGGTCGGAGCGCCGGCAACCATCCGTTCCACATGTAGTGGTTGCGTGGAGTGGCGCCGTGCCGAATGATCTTCAAACCAAACTTGAGAAGTACGAGCGCAAGGCTGCGCATTACGAGAAGGCGGCTCAGCAGGCGGCGGAAGGGCCACAGCGCGCGTTTTATCAGGGGCTGGCCCTTTACTGCGACGAGCTTGCGACAAAATTCCGGGAAGTCATCGCGAAGCGGTCCGACGCGTCGCTGGCAGCCGAATGATATCGCCTTGCCCCTTATTGCCTTGCCTCTATCGGGCTACCCAATAAGGCGGCCCCATATTGACATCGATCGAGCCCGGGTATTCACCGTCGCCATAAGGCCCTCCCCAACCCGAGTGATAGGTCGGACGAGCGATACCTAGGTCGAAATGGTCAAAGTCCTGGGCAGGCATTCTATAAACTGCCGGGCCTTGGAGCTGGCGATGCATGCCGTGGATTGCGTGCCCGCCACTGGCCGCCATGGCCGGTCCTGCGAGTGCAATGGAAAGCGCGACTGCCCCTGCTAATCCGAGGTTCGTCATTATCGTTCTCCTTTCGGCGCCCGTGGCACCGTCTGCCGGTGGTGGCGGTCCGCTCACAGCCATGCGCAGGTGCGGAACAACTTTGCAACCATCGGCTTTGCGAGCGCCGGATCGCTCCCGCCACCAGCAGGACCAACGCTTAAAAAGCGAAAACAGGGCTTGGCGGTTCTTCTAAAATTTCATTTATGCGCGCGGGGTGACGACACGACATGCGGGTCGCCGGCATAGCAGTCCACGTTGATCCCTCCCCCGCGAGCGTAGCGAGTGGTGGGGAGGGTGGCTCACCGTGAGCGCAGCGAACGATGAGTCGGGTTGGGGGAGCAGAAAAGAGCCCCCACCCTGGCCTCAGCTTCGCTTTCGGCCTTCCCTCCCCACGCGTTCGGCGGGGGAGGGACAAGACTTGCAGTTGGCTTGCCTTTCAACCGGCGGGTGCCGCTTCGAGCGGCGACTGTGAATGCCTTCACACACTCCTTCGTCGTTTCCTGTAAACTCGGACACGCTACAATGCAGCACTCCTGCAACAATGGCGGGCTCCTGTGTGGGCACGCCACCCGCGTCGAACAGGCGTGGTCTTTAGTGGCACATTCGTTTCATTCCACTTTGTTTCAACGGGAGAACGAGCATGCAAGCACAAACAATCGGTCTGATTTTGCTCCTCGCGGGCACAAGCAGTGCGCTTGCCGAGGACATGAAGATGCCGGTCAACGCTTCGCAATTGAAATGGGGTCCGGCGCCGGACGCGCTGCCGAAGGGAGCACAGATCGCGGTACTTTCGGGCGACCCGACGAAGGACGGTCCCTATGTCGTTCGTCTTCGACTGCCCAATGGATACAAGGTTCCGGCGCATAATCACCCGACCACCGAGCTGGTCACGGTCCTGAACGGGAAGTTCAACCTCGGGATGGGCGACAAGCTCGACCAGAAGAAGGGGATGCTTCTAACCAACGGCGGCTTTGCCGAGGCGCCGGCAAAAATGAACCATTATGCCTGGACCAGTAGCCCGACACTGCTGCAAATCCACGGCCAAGGTCCGTTCGCCATCAACTATGTGAACCCGGCAGACGATCCGCGGAGCAAACCTCAGGCTTCGCAGTAGGTCGCAATTGAAAGTAATGGTCCCGATCGGTTGGTCGAAGCCGCTCCCGTTGGCGAATTTCGCATCGCAGGCGCGCTGGAGCCGGACCCGAAGGGCCGCGTCAGCGCAAAGTGGAAACCGGTTTTCCGAAAAAGATCATGCTCAAACAAAGAGATGCGATCATGATGCGATTCCACTTAATCGCATCATGATCTAGCCCACCCGAGGTCGCAAAAATCTTGACGCAGATCAACGCGTGCGCGTTGCAGACTTGCGTCAATGCCGGAAATATTCGCGGAGGGGCCGATGACGACTATTTCCGGCAAGGTCGATCCGGTCGTGCGCCGCATTGGCGCCGGCGACATCGCCGAAGCGCTGGTGCAGGGCTTGCGCGATTTTCAGGCCGCGCCGCTTTATGGGCTGGCAATCGGCGGGTTTTACGCCGCAGGCGGCATCGTGATCCTGCTCTGCCTGACCGCATTCGGGATGATCTATCTCGCCTATCCGCTCGCCGCCGGCTTTGCGTTGATCGGCCCGTTTGTCGCCATCGGACTCTACGAGGTCAGCCGGCGGCTGGAAGCCAAGCAGCCGCTTTCGGTCCCCGCCATCTGGTCGACAGTGACCTCGCGCAGCGAGATCGGCTGGATGGCGTTCGTCACCTTGTTCATCTTCGTGATCTGGATGTACCAGGTGCGTCTCTTGATCGCGCTTTTGATCGGACTCAACGCCTCGTTCTCCAGCCTGCGCGAATTCCTCACCATCGTGCTCACCACCAATGAGGGGCTGGTGTTCCTCGCTGCCGGCAATATCGTCGGCGCCGCACTGTCGCTGATCCTGTTTTCGCTGACCGTGGTGTCGTTCCCGCTGCTGCTCGACCGCGATGTCGATTTCGTCACCGCGATGGTCACGAGCGTGCGTTCGGTGGTGACGAGCCCGCTGCCGATGATTGGGTGGGCCGCCGTGATCGTGATGCTTCTGATCGTCTCGTCGCTGCCTTACTTCCTCGGCCTTGTGGTCACGCTGCCGGTGCTCGGTCACGCGACCTGGCACCTTTATCGCCGCATCGTCGCGCCGGTAACCTCGGCGTGACGTTGTTTTGCGGTGACCGGTGCCCGCTCACGGCGTCTTGATTCCCATTTTCCGCAACGCCGCCAGCATCTGTTGCGGCGGCGCCATTTTGACGGTGAGCGGCTGCCCGGTCTCCAGCAGGCTCTTCAGGCTCGACAGGATGGCGGGCCAGCCCTGGCGGCCACCGGAGAGGATATCGTCATCGAGGATGCGGTCGTGCGATTCGGTCATGGTGAGACGGACCGCCTCGCCGGCCTGTTCGATTTCGTAAGTGACCAGCGTCGGGCCCAGCTTTTCGATCAATTCCGGCCAGTTGACGTTGAACGTCACCGTGAGCTTGCGCGGCGCGGCGCACTCGACCACTTCGCCGCTGATATGCAACGCGCCGTCCGGGGTGCGCACGATATAGGCGCCGCCGACCCGCAGATCGACCTCGACCGAATTGCCGAAAAAATATTTTCGGCTGAATTCGCTGCTCGTCAGCGCCTCCCACACCTTTTCCGGCGTGGAAGCGATGTAGATGGTGTAGACCGTCATCGGCTTGAAATCGTCGATATTCATCGCGGTGCTCAATTTTCGAATTTGAGGGCAGCGTAGGGGATTTCGAGCGGCTGCCCGGTCTCAAGCAGGCTCTTCAGGCTCGACAGGATGGCGGGCCATCCCTTGGAGATTCCCGAATAGAACTTGCTGTCTTCGGCAAAACCTTCATGCGTCAGCGTCAGCTTGACAAGCTTGCCATAGGGTTCGAGCACGAAGGTCGCCAGTGCCGGGAATTCGTTTTTGTATTTGTCCGACAGGTTCACGAAGGTATAGGCAAGCCGTCGTGGCGGGTCGACTTCGACGACTTTGCCGGCGTCGGACACGGTGCCGTCGCTGCGCACCATTTCGAACGACGATCCCACCTTCCAGTCCGATCTCAGACGCGCACCGAACCAATAGCGTTCGGTGAAATCGCCGTCGGTCAGCGCATGCCAGAGTTTCTCCGGCGTGGTCTCGATATAGGTGACGTAGACGAATTCCGGCTTGAGCATCGGCTTGCTCCCTATGCGGCGTCGGACTTGATCTCGGCAGGTAGCGGGTGACCAGTCTCCAGAAAGCTCTTGAGACTCGCAAGCACCATCGGCCAGCCCTCCGAAATTCCGCGCAACGTCTTGCCGCGTTCGTCGAGATTATCGTGGGTTACGGTCAATTTGACGACCTTGCCGCGCGGCTCGATGTCGAAGGTCACCCGCGAGGTGCGCTCCTCCTTCAATTCTTCCGCGCAGGCCTCCCAGGTGTAGGCGAGCTTTTTCGGCGGATCCGATATCAGCACCTTGCCCTCGGGAGACGGCCTGCTCGGGTGAGTGAAGCGGTAGGGCGATCCGACCTTCCAGTCGGAGGCGATGCGGTGGCCGAACCAGTAGCGTTCGGTGAAGTCGCCATCGGTCAGCGCATGCCAGAGTTTTTCCGGCGTGGTCTCGATATAGGTGACGTAGACGAATTCCGGCTTACTCATCGCGCTTCTCCAGTTGTCGTTTCAATTCGCTGAGCGCGGTGAGCTTGCCGCGCTCGAATTTTTTGATCCAACGCTCGCCGATCTGGTGGATCGGAACCGGGTTGAGGTAGTGCAGCTTCTCGCGGCCGTGCCTGAACGTCGTCACCAGGTTGGCGGCCTCGAGAATCGCAAGGTGCTTGGTGACGGCCTGCCGCGTCATGGCGAGGCCCTCGCAGAGTTCGTTCAGCGTCTGTCCGTTTCGGGCGTGAAGCCTGTCGAGCAAAGATCGTCTCGATCCATCGGCCAGCGCCTTGAACACGTCGTCCATGGGTAGTGCCGCCGATTTCAAGTCCCTGCAGTGCAGCCGGCAATTCGAACCAGGGACTTCAAATCGAAAGCGGCACTAGAAATTTCTAGTTTCTAGTGCCCGTTCCTTCCCGAAGTTCGCTTAAGTGGGTGCCGAGGCGGATCGCGAACTTCGGGAAGCGGGCACTAGGATAATAGGCAACCAAATGGTTGCCTGTCAAGAGGGTGTTTTGGCGCCCGCAAATGGCTGTGGTAGGGGAGGGTGCAGCCAGCGAAGATTGGTTTCGAAATCCTGGGTGGAAAAATGAAGCGTTACGTGAAGTCGGCCATACTTCTCTCGGCACTTTTCGTGCCCTCTGGCGTCGCCTCCGCGCAGAGTCAAAAAATCGGGGCTCCGCCCGAAGCCTCCAATATGCAACTGGTCGGATACAGCGACCTGCAGGCGCGCAGCGCCTATCAGCCGACCATTCATCACCAGGGCGACCGCTTCATCGCCTATATCGGTCATCACGGCGGCACCGAGGAAATTCCAAACCCGGTCAACCCGATCACCGGCAAGGCCGAGCCGAGCGGCACCTCGATCGTCGACGTCACCGATCCGGAGAATCCGAAATATCTGCGTCATTTGCCCGGACAGGAAGGCAAGTATGAAGGCGGCGGCGCGCAGATGGTGCGGGTCTGCGACGGCAAGCAATTGCCGAAGGGCGATCCCAACGCCGTCTACATGCTGCGCACATTCGGCGGCGAGGCACACGAGATCTGGAACGTCGCCGATCCCGCCAATCCGGTGCTGATCACGCGGATCGGCGGCTTGAAGGACACGCACAAGAACTGGTGGGAATGCGACACCGGCATTGCCTATCTGGTCTCGGGCCTGCCCGACTGGCGCACCCGCCGCATGACGCAAATCTACGACCTCAGCGATCCCGCCCATCCCGTGAAGATCAGGGATTTCGGTCTTCCCGGTCAGGAGCCGGGTGCTACGGGCCCGGTGCCGACCGAAGTGCACGGGCCGATCTCGGCGGGTCCGCAAGGCAACCGCGTCTATTTCGGCTATGGCACCGACAAGGGCGGCTTTTTGCAGATCGTCGATCGCGAAAAACTGCTTAATGGGGCGAAGGAGCCGACGCCGGATAATCTGCGCTATCCGGAGATCTCGCGCCTTGCGATGTCGGCCTTCAACGGCGCCCACACCACTTTTCCGATGCTGAAGATGCCGATTGCCGAATTCGCCCATGACAAGGAGCCGAACCGCGACATCGTCATGATCGTGGATGAGGAGATCGTGAACGAATGTGCCGAGCCGCGGCAGATGGTCTGGTTCGCCGACGTCACCGTGGAAAGCCGGCCGATGATGATCTCGAGCTATACGGCGAAGGAATCGAGCGGCTCGTTCTGCGAGCGGGGAGGGCGGTTCGGCGCGCACTCCTCCAACGAAAGCATGGCGCCGGTCTTCTACAAGAAGATGGCGTTCATTTCCTATTTCAATGCCGGCGTGCGCGCGATCGACGTCCGCGATCCCTATCACCCGGTCGAAGTCGGCTACTTCATCCCGGCGATTACGGCGGCAACCGACAAGCGCTGTGTCAAGATCGACGGCAAGGACCGCTGCAAGGTCGCGATCCAGACCAACAATGTCGAGACCGACGAGCGCGGCTATATCTACATCGTCGACCGCGCCAATACCGGCCTTCACATTCTGGAATTGACCGGCGAGGCGCGAAAGATCGCGGGGCTGCCGTGAGGGGGTGCTCACGCGAACCTCTCAATTTTGCGTCATTCCGGGGCGCCCGAAGGGCGAGCCCGGAAATCCATCACGCCGCGGAATATTGGAGAAATGGATTCCGGGCCTGCGCCTAACGGCGCATCCCAGAATGACGGTACAAATTCGCGGTTGGCGGGCAACAGCCCTGCCACCCGCGCTTCGGTTAGCGAGGTCCATCGATGTCCATAGAACTCTATCTCCCTTTCGTCGCCGCCTGCATTGCGCTGGCGCTTCTGCCCGGACCGATCGTCACGCTGGTCATCGCCAATGGCCTGCGCCATGGCACGTGCGCCGCGCTGACCAATATCGCAGGCGTCCAGGCGGCGCTGACAATCGTGATCGGGGTCGTCGCGATCGGTCTCACCTCGCTGATGGCGACCATGGGCTACTGGTTCGACTGGGTGCGCTTTGCCGGCGCCGCCTATCTGGTGTGGCTCGGCATCAAGCTGATCCGCGAGCCGGTCAAGGGCATCGAGGCCGAAGCGCCTCCGCCACCGCGCGGCGGGTTTTTCCTGCAAGGCTTTCTGGTGGCGCTCAGTAACCCCAAACTGTTGGTTTTTTTCGGCGCCTTCATTCCGCAATTCGTGGACATGGAACGCGATCACCTCCCGCAAGTCGCCATCCTCGGCATCACCTTCATGATCATTGCAGGTGCGACAGATGCGGCTTATGGATTGCTCGCCGGACAGGCGCGTTCGTTCTTTTCGGCGCGGCGAACACGGCTGGTGTCGCGCGTCTCCGGCAGCTTCATGATCGGCGGCGGCATCTGGCTCGCGCTGACGCGCGCAAGATAATCGAGCTCAAAGATCGGACGTCACTGACGCGGCATATCCAGGTCGGCTCCCTCTCCCCTTGCGGGAGAGGGTTGGGGTGTGGGGTTTCCGTCTATCGATAAGCTTGACCCCTCACCCGGATCGCATCTGGCGATGCGACATAGCCGAAGCTTTGCTTCGGCGTCTTTTATAGGAACGGCCGCCGTAGGCGGCCTATGCCTCTCCCGCAAGGGGAGAGGTGAGGCCGAGTGTGAGGTGCGCTCCGTCTCAAATCAGCCAGAGCCTAAACAAGTGCTGCCTGCGCGCGCAATTCGATTTCAATCTCGCCAAAAATGTTCGCCAGCCGCTCGGCCCATTCGCGCTGGCCGGCCTCCTCAGTGATCAGATCCTGACGAATCTCGATGCCTGAGTTCAAAAGCCCGCGCGCCTCGCCGTGAACCGGAATGGTGTAATCGGTCTCCTCGCTCACCGCATAAGGCTCATTGTCGCCGACCACGAGATCGGCTTGTGCACGAAAACACTTCAAGAGGAGCGACGGCAGGCCGCTGTCGCGCCGATAGAGTGTGCCGACATGCCAGGGCCGCGCGATGTTGGCATAAACCGGCGTAAAACTGTGCAGAGCGACCAGCACGGTCGGAAGATGATCGCGCTGCCGGCGATCGATCACATCGCGGATGTGGCGATGATAGGGATCGAACACCTCGCGCCGTCTGGCTTCGGCCGCTTCGTGGCTCAGCGCCTCGTTGCCGGGAATGACGGTGCTTTCGCTGATGCGCGGGATCGAACTTGGCGCCTGTGGCGGGCGGTTGCAGTCGATCACGAGCCGCGAGTAGCGCTGCGCGATCAGATGCGCGTCAAGGTGCTTGGAAAGCGCGTCGGCGACGCCGGCAATGCCGACGTCCCAGGCGATGTGGCGTCCAAGTTCGCTCTCGGCAAGCCCTAGATCGCCGAGCGCGCGCGGTATTTCGCGGCCGTAGTGATCCGAAATCAGAAGGAACGGCGAGCGGCCAGAGGCATTCTCCTCCAGCACGGGCGCAGGGTCATCCGCGCCCATAAGCAATGATGTGTCGCCGGATCGGTGCAAATCCATGTTTCGTTGCCCGTTTTGCCTCATCAGGCGGCATGCCGAATTAAAAATATTCAGGA
>Ga0307474_10002354_pt1 | contig 13590 bp, 7 predicted proteins | sample atmos_gasesECM1C_2_FD_203312 | JGI IMG/M metagenome (GOLD analysis project Ga0307474, IMG submission 203312) | Hardwood forest soil microbial communities from Morgan-Monroe State Forest, Indiana, United States - atmos_gasesECM1C_05 | ecosystem: Environmental > Terrestrial > Soil > Temperate... | reverse complement strand
AGCACCGTCAGCTATGCGGTGTATCTCGTGTACAGCGGAGAAGAAGTAAAGCGCCTCGGGGCACTGCGCCTCACGGGCCTCGCGACCAGCGTGGCGTGCATCATTTGCATCGCGCAGTTCCTCATCATACGGCCGTACAGCGCCATGGCGGTGGCGCCGCAAGTCCTATGGCTGTCCGCATTGAATGCCACCGCGTGCACCTTTGCGCCCGTCCTCATGGTGATGATGGCGATCGAACGCATCGGCGCCGCGGCGACGGCACAGACCGGTGCGATCGGCCCGCTGTCCACGATCCTGATGGCAGTCTGGCTGCTGGGAGAGCCGTTCACGATTTGGGCGGCGGCAGGTACCGTCCTCGTCCTTGCGGGGATTTGGCTGCTCGTCTGGCAGCCGGCTTCGACAACGGCACCGTAGCAAACGCGGCGCTCTGCATCGCCCTGTTAGGGCCGGCGAAAAACCGGCACACTGCAGCTGCCCTTTAGCCAAGACAAACCCCATTGAGAAACTCAAAGATGCGTGCACTGCTCATCGGACTGGCTCTCGCGACCGCGCTGCCGCCCACGATCGCCCTCGGCCAGCCTTCCGTGCCGACCGCCAAACCGGAAAATGTCGGCATGTCGAGCGAACGTCTCGCCCGGCTCAAAGAGGGCATGAGCAGCCTCGTGCAGCAGGGCCGGCTCGCCGGCGTCGTGACGCTGGTCGCGCGCCACGGCAAGGTGGTCGAGTTCGACGCCGCCGGCAAGCGCGACATTGCCGCCGATCTGCCGATGCAAAAGGACAGCATTTTCCGCATCTATTCAATGAGCAAGCCGATTACCGGCGTCGCCATGATGATGCTGTTCGAAGAAGGCAAGTGGCAGCTCAACGATCCGGTCGCCAAATATGTGCCCGAGTTTGCCGACCTCAAGGTGTACGGCACGGACGCGGGCGGCAATATGGTGTTGAACGCGCAGACTCATGCGATGACCATGCGCGAACTGATGTCGCATACCGGCGGATTCACGTACGGATACTTCAGCAACACGCCGGTCGACAAACTACAGCGCGATGCGGATTTGCTCAACATCGACAACACGCTGGACGAGTTCATCAAGCGCCTCGCAAAGTTGCCGCTGAATGCGCAGCCCGGCAGCGACTGGCATTACAGCATCTCCACGGATATTCAGGGCTACATCGTGCAAAAGCTCTCGGGCATGCCCTTCGAACAATTTCTGGAACAGCGTATTTTCAAGCCGCTCAACATGGCCGACACGGGTTTCTTCGTCCCGGCCGGGAAACTCAAGCGTTTGGCCGAGTTCTATGAGTATGGCGCGGACGGCCACCTGCAGGTGGTGCATGGCCGCATCAATCACAATTTTGCAGCGCGGCCTGCGCTCTCATCCGGCGGCGGCGGCTTGGTATCGACTGCGGCGGATTACCTGCGCTTCTGCCAGATGCTGCTGAACGGGGGCAAACTGGACGGCGTGCGCCTGCTCTCGCCGCGCACCGTGGATCTCATGCGCACCAACGTGCTGTCCCCGGCCATGACCGCCCCATCGCCCGGCGCGGGATTCGGCCTCGGCATCGCGGTGTACACCGACGCCGTTGCCGCCGGCGGCTACTACGGCAAAGGCACGTTCTTCTGGGGCGGCGCCGCGGGCACGTGGTTCTGGATCGATCCAACCGAGGATTTGATCGTCATCGGCATGATTCAGCAAATCGCGGGCACGGGCGCGGCCGCCGTTGCCGGCGTTCCCGATGTGCGCGGTTTATCCCACTCCTATGTCTATCAAGCGATCGTGGATTGAGTTTTCGCCCGCGCCGCCAGGTGCTCGCTCTGCTCGTTGAAGCGTTTGTACGCCGGACGCTGCGAGAGCAGGCCGACGTAGCTCTGGAATGCCGGCCGCGGCTCCAAACTCTTCGTCATCATGCCGAAGCCCAATTGTGATCCGATGTACACATCGACCGCACTGAAGCGGCTGCCGAGAATGTACGGACCCGGATCGAGCGCTTTCTCGACCGCACCCACCACGTCGTCGTAGTTTCCATACCCCAGCGCGCTCGGCCTGCCCGCCGGCGGCCGCGATAGCATCCGGTCGATCAGCGCGGAGTCGATGCAACCCTGCCCAAAGAACATCCACCGGAGGTAGGTCCCGCGCGCGGGATCGTCAAACGCCGGCGCAAGCTTGGCCGCGGGAAAGGCGTCCGCGAGATAGGTGATTATGGCTCCGCATTCGGTAACGACCGTGCCTCGGTGCATGATTGCCGGTAGTTTCCCCATGGGATTCACGGCGAGAAATGCCGGCTTTTTGTTGTCCCCCTTGTCGAAACTGATCAGCTCGATCCTATAGGGCGCGCCGGTTTCCTCCAGCATCCAGTGCACCATGCGTCCGCGCGACATCGGATTGTGATAAAAAATGACTTCCTCGCTCATGTGAACCCCCCTCGCGTGAATGATCGCCCCCGCACCCCATGCTATCTGCGGACCGGTATCTCGATATAGCTGTCGCTGTACCACCGTACCTGCAGGGGAACTTCTCCGTCGGCGATGGTCTCCTCGCTGACATCGTTCCCCGTTCCGTAATTGATCTCACGATCCGGCCGCTTGTTGATCCCCAAAATCAGAACCAGGCGGCTGCCCGGCTGCAGCCGCCGGCTCGTCATCCGCTCGCTCTTGAATGCCAGCTCCTGGCGCTCGCCCGCCTTCAACAGGTGGCGATGCGCGCGGTCTTTCGCATAGCTGGCGCGAAATTCATAGGTCGGATTGAACAGGTAGATATAGTCGCCGCTCGGCAGCAGTTCGTACAGCATGACATTCAGATCCATGTCCATCTTGTTCACGGTGAAATCCAGCCGAGCGGAGAACAGGCCGCTGAACTCCGTCGGCTTCGTCATCGGCTCGCTCACGAACATCATGGAGTTGTGCGTTGCCAGGTTCCTGCTGGTGAAATCAGCCGGCGCCATCCACGCATCGTCGCTGCGATCGGTAAGGCTGACGGTCTGCAGCATGGGCGCCGGATGTGCACTCTTGCGCTGCGTGAGCCGATGTGCGTCGCCCGAACCGCCGCCGTCCAGATAGAATCGCAGCGGCGTCTTGGCCATGCCATCGAGCGACGCGGCGTGCCGCCACTCGTTCGCTCCCATGACTTCGTAATTGACGCGATCCTTCAACGCGGCGGGCAAGACGGCCCCCTTGAAGACATGGTCGAACCACTGATAGCGCAGTTCGCGAATGTCCAAGAGAGCGGCCGAGTCGAGCTCGTAGCTCTGCAGCCTCGCCTGCGGGCCACGCTGCATCACGCTGTCATCGTACGGTCCGATGAACAGCGTGTGGTCGGCATGAGGATTGTATTTGTGGTGCTGGGTGAAATAGTACAAAGCGCCCGGCTCGCTGCCTGCGTAATAGCCGGTGATCGTGAGGACCGGAATATTGATGTGCGCGAATTGCTCGCGGTAAGGCACCATGTCCTGCCAGTACCGGTCGTAGCTCGGGTGATTCAGCCAGCGAAGGAAGATCGGATTGGGTTTGCCGTACAGGCGGCCCAAATCGCGGTAGCGCCATCCGCTTCGATACCACTTCTGATCGAGCGCGCGCCACACCGCGTCATCGTTGTAGGCATTCTCGTCGTCCGCCTTGGTGTTGGTGACGAAGGAGGACCACCGGAACGCGGGATTCTCGAAGATGCTGCCCCCCATGGGAACATCGATGCCGGGCGCATTGGAAGCCGACGTGGCAATGGCCTTGAGCGCGGACGGTGCGCGCTTGGCGGCGGCCCACGGGGTAAAGCCGCTGTAGCCGTTGCCGTACATCCCCACCCGGCCGTCGCTCCACGATTGCTTCGCTATCCAATTGATCACCGCATCGGCATCGGCGCCGTCATGCTGGTACGGCACCACGATCTCGGGATTCGTGTGTTTTCCGCGGGTGTAAGCCACCACCCCGGCATAGCCGTGGGCCGCGCACTCCATGGCGTAGCTCTTCGAATCGTAGATGGTGAACTCGAGCAGCGCGGGTACCGGTTTCGATGAATCCTTCGGGCGCACCACCATCGCGGCAATGCTCACCCCGCGGCCAATGTCGATGAGGACACCGTCCTCGGTCGTATAGCGCCGGCGGTCCTCCTCCGCCACGAGCGCGCCGACCATGGGACCGAAGCTTCGATATGCGTCGTAGGACAAGAACTTCCAGATCAGCTCAACCGCCTCCGCTTGCCCGATCGTGTCGTTGGTGCGCTGCTGATCGAGCGTCTTTTGGAAATCCTCGCGGAACGCGGCGGCGGGAAGTTCCAGCCAGCGCGTCACCGCGTACGCGTCGTGATCGTCCAGGCGGCCAACCACTTCGTGGAAAGCCCTGGTAAAGCCGTCGGCGAATGACACGCGATTCTCCGCCTCCAGGGCCTTTGCGTAGGCGTAAATATCGTAGATCAAGCCGCGCCCGACCGGCCGGTGCACGTTCGAGCGCCGCTGGCGGTCGCGCAGCGCCTGACGGGATACGTCGGCGGCCGTAAAGTTGTCCGCCGCCATTTGCAACGCCGACAAATTCGCGAGATAGCGGTCAGGATCGGGGTCTTGAAAGACGGGAACGAGACGCCCGGCCAGATCGCGCATTGCCGCGGCGGCCCCGGGATCATCGGCCGATGAGGGTGCGTGAAATTCGAGCAGCGGAGCGGCCGCCCAGGCGGGTGCCCCGGCGGCGAGAAAACACCACAACAGGCCCCTCGCCATCCAGTTAGCTCGGATCGATAGCGGCGTTCTTCTCATTCGCGTTTTCCGGGTTCTTTCGCGGGCGCGGCACCTGGCGCCGATCGGCGCGCCTTGATCAGATGCAGTACGCGGGTGAACAATGGATGCGCCCGGGCGGGGCCGCCGATGTGAATGACGCCGGTGCGCTGCAGCTCGTTGCTGAACACGTCGATGACCAGTTCGAGCACGTCGTCATCGAAGGAACCGAACGTGCCGTCCACGAGAACCCAGGGTGGGGACTGCAGCAGGATGCGGGCAATGGCGAGGCACAGTTGCTCGTCCTGACTCAATTCCCGATCCCAGCGGTGAGTGGTATCGAGGAGCGGCGTGAGGCGTTCAAGGCCCAGGCGGTACAGTGCGCGCTTGAAGGCGCTTTCGTCGAAACTTTCCGCCTTCAAGGGATAAGCGAGCACCTCGCGCAAGGTTCCCCGGGGCATGTAGGGTGTGCCGCGCGGCAAGTAAAATATCTGCTCGCCCTGCGGCCGCGTGATGCTGCCTGAGCCCCAGGGCCAGAGTCCCGCCAGTGCGCGAAACAGCTGCGTCTTGCCGGTGCCCGGTGCGCCGAGAATGAGGACGCGCTCTCCCCTGTTCACCACCACCTTCGATTCCTTGAGCATGTCGGCGTTCGCGGAGGAGACGATTTGCAGATCATCGATGGAAATCGCACCCGGCTCCCCCTCGCTGTAGGCGATGCGGCTCTCGAATCCGCTGGGTTCATGCGTGGTCGTGAGCGCCTGGCGGAAATTCGCGACTCGCAGCAGCGTCGCGCGCCAGTCGGCGATGGCGCTGAAATTGTCGATGAACCACCGCAGCGAGGATTGCGCCTGGCTGAATGCGCCGGCGGCCATCATCAGCCCGCCGAAGGATACCTTGCCGCTGAAATAGAGAGGCGCGGCGACGAGGATGGGAGCGACCAGAGTGACCCAGCCGAAACCGGCGGTGACCCAGGTGAGATTGGCGTGACCCCTGACGATGCGGCGCGTCGCGGCGAGCACATTGCCGAGATGCATCTCGATGCGCCGTCTCTCGTCGGCCTCGCCCTGCGCCAGACTGATATCGTCCACGTGCTCGTTGACTCGCACCAGCGAAAAGCGCAGGTCGGCCTCGCGCGCATAGCGCTGCGCATTGCGGCCGATCAGGCCGCGCCCGACCAAGTAGCTGAGGAGCGAGCCCGCGCTCGCATACAGGACCGCCGCCCACACCATGAAGCCCGGCACCGTGTAATCGCGCTCGCTGAAGCGAAAGATGAAATCGTTCGAAAGGCGCCAGAGCACGCCCGCAAAGGTCAGGAACAGCACCGAGGCCTGCAGCAGTCCGACCAAGAGGTCCGCCGAAAGCTCGCAGAGTTTGCGGGAGTCTTCGTGGATGCGCTGATCGGGGTTGACGCCCATGGGTCCCGCGTTGGCCAGCCAAAACGCGCGGCGCGGCGCCATCCAATCGTGAAGCAGGCCGAGGACGAGCCCCTCGCGCAGTTTGAGCTCCAAGGTTTCGACCAGCCAGCGCTGTGCCACATTGAGCGTGAGCAGGAACCCCGCGATGAGGACGAAGACGCCGAGCTCGAACAGAAAATCCCGCAGGTCGCGGCGCGACAGCGCGTCGTAGAAGGGCTTGTTCCAGAGGTTGAGCCGAATTTGTCCATACGCGGTGCCGGCGACGACCAGCATGATGGCCGCCAGCACCAAGTACAGCCGCCTGCCCACGCGCGAGCCGAAGATCGTGCGGCTCACGAGGCCGATCTGCCTTCCCAAGCTCAAGTGAGCGGCCTCGCCACCTTCGGGTGCAGTACCACCTTCGGGTGCAGTACCACCTTCGGGTGCAGTGCCACCTTCGGGTGCAGTGCCTGAGATTTCTGTCGAGCGTTCTGTCACCTTGGCTCAGCTCTGCCGCGCGTTAAGGATGCAGGATACCACTCACCGGCCGTGCGCAGCCCATGCAGGGACATTTCAAAATTCGGTGCAGATGACTTCGGCGGGCGTGCGCAACAGAGTGACGGAATCCTTGTCGAAACTCGAGCACACCTGGCCATCGACTACGACGCTGCGCAGTGCGGCGCGCAGCGGCGGACGCAGAATCATCCTGGCGGTGATTCCGCCGCCGATCTCGAATCGCAAAGTAGCGGTATCCGTCCTGCGCAGCGAATAGCTCAACGGGCCGTAGAGCGTCGGCATTGCGCTCACCTCGACGCCGGACGCCTCGATCCATTCGGGCGCCAAGCCGGCCGCCACGATCAGGGATCGATCGGCTTCGCGCTCGTAGGCAAAGAGGCTGCGCACGGCGAGCAGGTACTCGGCGGCGATCCAGGTGTGCGGCAGATCGCCCACGTGGGCCGGCGCCTGGTGGTCCCGCCACGCGATCTCCGGCCACTGGTTCCAAGGCCGCGGGCGTCGATCCGACAAAAAGAAGCGCAGCAGTTCCAGCGCCGCGTCGCGTCTTCCCAATCGCACGAACGCGCCGATGATGCGAATCTCGTAGGGCGTGTAGTTGGTCCATGGAACGGCGCCGCTGCGCTTGCCGCGCCAGTCGGCAAGATACTTGTCGAAGGTGCGCTCGACGGCGTCGCGATCGAGCGCGTCGGGCACATCGAGCAGGTAAATCGCATTGGCCGTCGCGGTGGGATCGAAATCCGCCCACTCGATGCTCCCCGGAATGAACGGCAGCTGGCGCTGCGCTCGGGTTGCCGCGATCGACGCGTAGAGCGAAGCCGCCAGGCGCGTGCTCAGCGCCGCCCAGCGTTGCGCCGCCGCTTCGCGTCCCATCTTGCCCGCCAGGTCGGCGGCGTCGCGCAATCCGCGCAGCGCCCAGAAGTCGTCCCAATAGGAATGCACCGGCTGCGCAAGGTAGCCCTCGTGGCTCACTGATATGGGCAGCAGTCCATCTTCCCCCAGCAGCCGTTCGATGCAGCCGGCCGCCTTGTCGATGTACGGCCACGCTTCGGCAAGGAAGGCGTCATCCGCGGTGAACCGATGGTAGTCGGCGATCAGTGCCAGCAATTCGCCGTGACTATCGTGCTCGACCAGCCAATCGGTTCCCTCGCCATCGACGCAGCAGGGCACAAACCCGTCGGCGCGCTGATGCGGCGCGTACCAGCGGATGAACTCGCGCACTTCCGCCGCGTGTCCCATGCGGAGCAGTGCCGCGCTCATCATGGCGCCGTCGCGAATCCACGAGCGTGTGTAGCGGCGCGGTCCCGGCTGCAAAGCGGGTCCGGAGCGCGTCACCAGAACGTGCGCGGTCGCGGTGAGCGCCGCGCGCACGGCATCGGTCATCCAGCCGTTGCCGGCCCACTGCGTCACGGCAAGTGTGGCGCCCCAATCGAATGCAGGTTCGGCCGCCAAGGGCGCCGCGGCGAGCGGCATGCAGTTCAATACGACTTCGGCACCCTGATGCCCCTCGGTCGACAGTTCGAAGCCGAGCGCTCCGGTGGCGAAACCGAAGGAATCGTGCGTCTGCGCATCGGCCGGCAGCGCGCCCGATGTCAGGTAATCCGCCATGAATCCGGCGTCGAAACGCAGCGCACCGAAGCCGAGGGTCCGCGTCGTCCCGCCGATCGCGGGCGCGACCAGCGTAGTCTCGTTGACGCGCACCGCCCCGTCCCGCCACTCGAGGTCCCGAATCGGGCTGACGCCGCCCAAGTTACGGAAACCCTGCCACGGCGGCGTGACTTGAAACGGCCGCAGCAGCAAAAACAAGCGGGCGGAACAGGGCCGGCCCGCGAGACTCTCGAACCGGTAATGCAGACGCGACACGCCGCCCGGCGTCGCCTCGGCTTGTACGCGCAAGCGCCACTCTTCGGTCCCCCAGATCACGGACGGCACCGGCATCCAATCGTCGAGCAGTTCCTGCCGCGAACTCAAATCCGCCCAGCTGTAGAGCCGGCCCTTGGTCCACAGCATGGGCTCGATCGAGAACGATCCCTGGTCCACCTCGACCATGCCATCCTCGTTCATGAGCCCGCAGTGAATGCCGTTGGCGGTGCCGAAGGGAGTCCATACGCTCTGTTCGTTGTGCAGCCAACGCGGATGCCAGCCCCTGGCTTCGCCGCCGGCGACGTTGTTCCAGAAGGCATGAATGGAACGCGAGAACTCGAAGGATTGCAGCTTCAATTCCGCCCCCGCCCACGGCTCATCGGCTTCCAGGCGCAGCAGCCTCGTCCTGACGCCGGGCAGGTACACGTAGCTGCGTCTGCCGCCGGCCGTCGCGGCGGTGTACAAGGTTTTCCAGCGCAGCCCGCTGTTCGAGCCCCGCACGCGAAAGCCGCTCGCCGGCGCGCCCTTGAGCCAGTCGATGATCAAACCGCCGATGGCGCGCGGCTCCACCGAGTCGATCGCGATCCAAGGATGCGCGTCATCGGGCCGGGAAGCGGTGACCTTGGGCGCCTGCGCGGGGGTGCGATCCTCGATCTCGACATCCGCAATCCACCAGGTGCCATTGCCGCCCGCACCTGCGACGATGGCGAACTCCAGCGTGCCGAGCGCCTGGATGCGCCCGCCGCTCGACGGACCCCAGGCAAATTCGATGTCCTGGCTGTCCACCCGCATTCTTCTCCAACGCGCCGGCGGCTTGAGGTCCTTGTGCACATGCCGCCAGACATTCTGGCCGGTGGCGTCCACCAGCTTCAGCTCGAGATTGTTCGGCGCGCCGCGGCCGCGCAGCCGAAACGTCACCGCGAAGTCCTCCGGCATCGGACGGCTGAGGGCGCGACGCGCCACTACGAAGCCCCCGCCCCCCTTGAAATCGAAATCCATCTGCAGCGCCGCGCTCTGCCCCGCGCCCGCCGTGGACAGCTTGAGTTCCGCGTTGCCGGACACGATGGCTTGCCATTCGGGTTCCATGGCGCAATCGTCGGCTCAGGCGCCCACGGTGTTGGGATCCCGCCAGCCTCGCTCGAAGGGCAAGCGCCAGGCATGAGGTGCGATGAGCTGGTGGATTGCGTTCGGACCCCATGATCCCGGGTCGTAGAAGCGCACCGGCGGCGGCGATTCCAGGAGGGTGGTCGACACTTCCCACAACCGCTCGATCCCCGCCGCGGTCGTGAACAGCGTGTGGTCGCCGCGCATGGCATCCAGGATCAAACGCTCGTAGGCTTCGAGCACATCGCCGATATGTCCGGTGTCGTGCATGGCGAACTGCATGCTCAGCTTGTCCAGCCGCATACCAGGACCCGGCCGCTTGCCGTAGAAACTCAGCGACATCCTGGCCGCGTCCGCCAAGTCGAACGTGAGGTGATCGGGCCCCTGGGAACTGACGCCGGAACCGGCCGGGAACATGCTCTTCGGGGGCTCCTTGAACGCGATCGAGATGATTCTTTGGCCCTGGGCCAACCGCTTGCCGGTGCGCAGATAGAACGGTACGCCGGCCCAGCGCCAGTTGTCGATGAAGCATCTCAAGGCGATGAAGGTTTCCGTATCCGAGTCGCTCGAAACCCCCTCCTCGGTGCGATACCCGGTGTACTGGCCGCGGATGACATCGGCGGGCTTGACCGGCAACATGCTGCGGAACACCTTGTTCTTTTCCTCGCTGATCGGGTTCGGCTCCAAGGAAGTCGGCGCCTCCATCGCCATGAACCCGAGGATCTGAAACAGGTGGGTTACCACCATGTCCCGGTAGGCGCCGGTCTGCTCGTAGAAAGCGGATCGCTTGCCGAGACTCAGCTTCTCGGGGACATCGATCTGCACGTGATCGATGAAGTTGCGGTTCCAGATGGGCTCGAACAGTCCATTGGCGAAGCGGAATGCAAGAATATTCTGCGCCGCCTCCTTGCCGAGGAAGTGGTCGATGCGGAAGATTTGGTCTTCATCGAAAACCTCGTGCAGCCTGGCATTCAATGCGACCGCGCTCTCGAGATCGGTGCCGAACGGCTTCTCCATGATGACGCGCGAGCGGTCAACCAAGCCCGCTTCTCCGAGCAGGCGCACCGCCGACAGCGCCGCATTCGGCGGCACGCTGAGATAGTGGAGCCGGCGGCTCTCGCCGTTGAAGGTTCGTTCGGCCTCGATTACGGCGGCCTTCAGCGCTTCGGCGCCGGCCGCCATCGGCACGTAGTGCAGGTTGTTCGCAAACGCATCCCAGTCGGCCTCGACCACCTTGCGGGTGGAGAATTCGGCAAGCGCCTCGCGCGCGAACTTGCGAAAGCCATCGGCATCGAGATCATCGAGGGATACGCCGATGATGCGGCATCCCGGAATGAATCCCGAGCTGGTGAGATGAAACATGCCGGGCAGCAATCTGCGGCGGGAAAGATCGCCGGTGGCGCCCACGAGAACCACGACTTGCGGAAACCGCGGACCCACACCTTGAGGTACCCTTGCCACGTTGACGTCCTTTGATCGAGTTCAGCTCAGCCGATTCACTCCCATCTCGCGCAAGGTGTCGGCGACGGCAGCGACTGCCTGCCGCAAGCTGCCTGCGCCGATCGCGCCGATGCAGCCGACCCTGAACGTATCGACGGCCGTGAGCTTACCAGGGTACAGGGTGAACCCGCGATCGCGCACCCGACGATAGAATTCAGCGAAGTCATACTTGGGATCGGGTGGGGAGTGGAACGTCACGATGATGGGCGCCTGCAGGGCGTCCGGCAGGAATGTCCTGAGGCCCATCGCCCGCATGCCGGACACCAGCGCCGCGCAATTCTCGGTGTAGCGCGCCAGCCGAGCCGCCAATCCGCCCTGTGCCTGATACTGATCGATCGCGGCACGCAACGCGGCGACCACGTGGGTCGGCGGCGTAAAGCGCCACTGCCCTGTCTTCTGCAAGTACTGCCACTGGTCGAGCAAGTCCATGGCAAGTGAACCGCTGTTGCCGGCGGAGCGCTCCAGCTCCGTCCGCCGCGCAATGACGAAGCCCATGCCCGGCACGCCCTCGAGGCACTTGCCGGACGCCGCGACGAGAGCGTCGAAGCGCAGGGTTCGCGCGTCAATGGGGATGGCCCCGTAGGAACTCATCGCATCCACGATCAAGCCGCGCCCGCGCTTGGCAACGATGCTTGCGATCTCGGCCAGCGGATTCAAGATTCCCGTGCCGGTTTCGCAGTGCACCTGCGCGACGTGCGTGATCGAGGGATCCGCGCCCAGCGCGGCGTCGATTCGCGCAGGATCCGCCGGCTCCTGCTCGCCGTGCGGCAGCACGATCGCCTCGCGGCCCAGATACTTAAGGATCCGCACGATGCGTTTGCAATAGCTGCCGTTGTCCGGCACCAGTACCTTGCCGCCCCTTGGCACGAGCGTGCCGAGCGCCGCTTCGACCGCGAACGTCCCGCTCCCCTGCAGCGGCACGCAGACGTGTTCGGCTTGCGCGTCGACGATGGCGACGAGGTCGCGGCATACCGATGCGGTCAACGCATTGAAGGCGCCGTCCCACGAGCCCCAGTCCGTGAGCATCGCGGACTTGGTCTCCGCCGAGGTGGTCAGTGGGCCGGGCGTCAGCAGTATCGGGTCGGTCATGGCGTTCCTACGGGTTTACCGGGCAGGCGCTTTGCCGGCGCTTTGCGCCTGCCGAACACAGGATCCTTGAGACGGCTGCGCTGCAACGCACCCGCGCGCTCGAGAACGGGATACGCGGCCGAACAAAGATGCGAATGAATCCGCTTCAGATCGCGCAAGATGTCCAGATCGAGCGAGTACGACTCGATCGTGTCCGGAGTGCCTTCGCGCAAGCGCGTGAGATAACGCTCGGCGAGCGCGAATTCTCGCTCACGCAGCAGCGCTTTTGCCGCTATGAGCTGCCGTGCAACCTCGATGTCGCCGGACATGAAAATGCCGACCGAGAGCCTCAGGCTGTCGACGACTTGCTGGTGAAACTCCACCAGATCGGCTTCCCCTTCCTTCGAGAAAGTGATGCCGCGCCGGATCTTCTTCGACGCCAGGTCCATCAGATTCTTGTCGATGATGTCGCCGACGTGCTCCAGATTGATCGAGAATGAGATGATCTCCATTGCCCGATAGCCGTCCCGGTCATCCAAGCTGTCGCGCGTCATGCGCGTGACGTACAGCTTGACGGCCTCATTGAGACTGTCGAGGGCGTCGTCCATGCGGCTGATCTCGGCGATCAGCTTGCGGTCGTTGGCGAGCAGCGCCGTCATGGCCTGGCGCAGCATCGATTCAACCACGTCGCCCATCCGCAGGACTTCGCGCGCCGCGCAGACCAGCGCTACGGCGGGAGCGCCGGTGGCGGAAGAGTCGAGGTACACGGGGGTACCGGGGTCGGCGCTCTTCGGCTGCTCGGGGAGCCAGCGCGTGAGCCGGGTGGCGATGAAATCCAGCGGACCAATGAACATGAGCGCGAGCAGCACGTTGAAGGCCGTGTGAAAATCGGCGGCGAGACGCGCGGGGTTCGGCTCGAAGCGCTGCAGCAGCTCCGAGATCGGAATCAAAAACGGCAGCACCAGCGCGCAACCGACCACGCGGGTCAGGAGATTGCCGATCGGCAGGCGCCGGCTCGCGAGATTCCCCGGTTGACTGGTCTCGATCAGCGGGTTGAGAGCGCTGCCGAGATTCGCTCCGAGCACCATGGCGAGCACGGCAGTCGGGGGAACGAGGTGGGCCGCGCCAAGCGACATCACGACGAGCACCACGGCCACGCTCGAGTGCGCGGCCCAAGTGATGGCCGCGGCGATGAGCAGGCAGAGCAGCGGCTGACCGGCGATCGCGCCGAGCAGTGCCCGTGAAGCTGCCGCGCTTTCGGTCGTGACCAATGCACCGAGAAAAATGTGCAGCGCCAGCAGCATCAGGCCGACCCCTATGACCACGCGGCCCAGATCGCGCGTCCGGGTTCTCGCGCCGCGTTTGAATGCGATCACCCCCGCCAATAACAGGACCGGCGTCACGACGGCAATATTGAACGAAAGAATCTGACCGACGAGCGTGGTGCCCA
>Ga0307474_10002353_pt1 | contig 13591 bp, 12 predicted proteins | sample atmos_gasesECM1C_2_FD_203312 | JGI IMG/M metagenome (GOLD analysis project Ga0307474, IMG submission 203312) | Hardwood forest soil microbial communities from Morgan-Monroe State Forest, Indiana, United States - atmos_gasesECM1C_05 | ecosystem: Environmental > Terrestrial > Soil > Temperate... | reverse complement strand
GCGTTAGCTACCATATAGCAACCACGATAACGCAAACCCCTGCGCAGCCCAAGCGGCCGGTGTCGGTCCGCAGTTTGAATTGATTTAGAATTTTCGGCACATGTCGGATGCTGCGCACTCGCGTCGCCAGACATGCGCTAACGATTGAACAGAAGGGCCGCGCGTTCTCATCCGAGAACGTCACCATCAAAAAGGGAGGAACGGTGACCTTCCTCAATGACGACAGCATCCCGCACAACATCATGTCGACCAGTCAGGGCAATGAATTCAATCTTGGGTCCCAGCCGCCCGGTGCATCAACGGATGTAACCTTCAAGGCAGCGGGCGAGGTGCAGGTGATTTGCGCGATCCATCCGCGGATGAAGATGACGGTGTCGGTTTCCGAATAGATTCCGTTGCTGCCGTCAGGAGGGCGGTTGATGTCGATCCGTTACAAGCTTTTCGGGATTTTTTGCATTGTCATCGGCCTCACCTGCGGGCTCGCTTTCTACGGCATCCGCGGCATCTCCTCTTCGGGCGATCTGGTCGTCCGGCTCTATGACGGGCCCTTGATGGGCATCAATTATGCACGTTCGGCGCAGGCCGGAATGAATGAGGCGCGCCTCCTCATGCACAGGAGCATCAACGAGGGTGCGACGAAGGAAAGGCTGGCAAAGCTCGAAAAACTGATCACGAGCATTTCGGGCGACCTGAAGGTCGTCCGCGAGCGCGTCGACAGCAAGGACGTGGCAACCGCACTCGACCGGGCGGAAAAGGCCTTCCGCGGCTGGTCGGAAGCCGAACTGAAGTTCCTCAAGCCGCCCGCCGGCGGTCTCACCGAGTTGCCGGCGGCTTTTGCCGTGGTTCAGAAAGCCGACGAAGCCGCGATCGCGCTCGACGATTTGGTGGAAGTGGTCGCTGCCTACGGCTTCGGCTTTCGCAGCGAAGCGGAAGCGGCGGTGGGGACTGCGCGCGGCACCATGATCAAGTTGACGATCGGCACGGCATTGACTGGTCTTTTGCTGGCACTCGCCTTTGCCTACTCCATGAGCCGGGCGATTTTTGCCGCGATGAAAATCGCCGAGCGCGTGGCAGATGGCAATTTTGCCGATCATATCGTCGTGCGCCGAAGCGACGAACTCGGCCGTCTTCTGAAATCTCTCGCCGTCATGCAGGGCAATCTGAAGGTTCGCGCCGAGGAGAGCGTCGCGTTGATTTCCGCCAAGGATCAGATGAATTCGGAACAGATCGGCCGGCGGCAACGCATCGAGGCCGAAGTGGCGGCATTCCGCTCGGCCATTCAGTCTGCCCTGGCCAACACCGACGCGATGACAGGCAAGCTAACCGAAACGGCGCGCACCCTGTCGTCGATCGCACACTCGGCGGGCCAGCAATCGAGCCAAATGGCGTCGGCCGCCGACGAGACCTCCAGCAACGTCCAGACGGTCGCAGCAGCGGCGAACCATCTCGGCGAATCCGTACAGACCATCACCGCGCAGCTTCACGACGCTACCGGCGTCGTGCAGCGCGCTTCCGTCATGGCCACGGAAGCCAACGAGACCATCGGCGCGCTCGCCAGCGCCGCTCAGCACATCGACGAAGTCGTGGGATTCATCCGCACCATCGCCGGTCAAACCAACCTCCTGGCGCTCAATGCCACCATCGAGGCGGCGCGCGCCGGCGAAGCCGGGCGCGGCTTTGCCGTGGTCGCATCGGAGGTCAAGGCGCTCGCGATCCAGACCGCCAAAGCGACCGAGGAAATCTCCTCGCAAATTGCCGAGGTGCAGCTCGCCACCAAGCGCGCCGTCGACAATGTCGGCGCCATTACCACTGTCATGTCCGATATCGACAGCTTCACCGCATCGATTGCACGCGCCATGAGCCAGCAGAATACCGCAGCACTCGAAATTTCGGAAAATATCCGCCACGCCGCCGCCGGAACGGCTAGCGTCGCGCAAAGCATCGCCGGGACCGCCGCGGCGAGCGATAACACCCACCGCTCGGCCGATCTCGTTCTTGCCACCGCACAGGAACTATCGAGCCAGGCCGCCGAATTGCGCTCCTCCGTCGATCATTTCCTGGCAAACGCCGCAGCCTGAGGCGGCTTGCGGGTAGCGCCCCACCGCCGAAAAAATATAATTTCTCTGGCGCGCTCGCCCTCCCCCGCATGACTCTGGCGCAATTCGTCAGTATACTGTCGATCCAGTATGCTGTTGATCTGGGAGGATGAACGTTGCGGATCGCCGTCGTTGGCGCGGGCCCCGGCGGCCTCTATTTCAGCTATCTCTGGAAAAAGCGCCACGGTGATGCGCAAGTCGATCTGTTCGAACAGAACGGCGCCGGCGCCACCTGGGGCTTCGGTGTGGTGTTCTCCGAGCAGGCGCTGGAATTCCTGGCCGCCGATGATCCCGACACGGTGGCAGCGATCGCGCCGAGGATGGAGAGCTGGAAGAACATCACGCTCAATTTGCGCGGCGAGAGCGTCGAGATCGACGGCGTGGGATTTTCCTCGATCGGCCGCCTCGATCTGCTCCGGATACTGCAGGCGCGCGCCGCTTCAGCGGGTGTCCTGCCGCGTTACGAAACCCAGGTCACTTCGCTCGACCAGCTGGCAGGCTATGATCTGATCGTTGCGGCCGACGGCCTGAATTCGCTGGTGCGCCGCTCCTTCGAAGGCGACTTCGGCACTTCGCTGTCTTATTCCGGCAACAAATTCGCCTGGTATGGCACCACCAGGCGATTTGAGACGCTGTCACAGACCTTTGTGAAAACGCACCTCGGCAGCTTCAATGCTCATCACTATCGATACTCGCGCGATATGAGCACTTTTTTAGTCGAATGCGATCTGCCGACCTGGCAGGCTTACGGTTTTGCCGACAAGACGATCGAAGAGTCCAAAGCGATTTGCGAGCAGGTTTTCGCCACCACGCTCGAGGGACACGCTCTCGTCTCCAACAAATCGGTGTGGCGCAATTTTCCATGGATCTGGAACGAGCGCTGGTCGTTCAAGAACATGGTGCTGATCGGCGATGCTCTGCATTCGGCCCATTTCTCGATCGGATCGGGCACGCGTCTGGCGATCGAGGACGCGATCGCGCTCACCAAGGCACTCGAAGCCGAACGCGATGTGGCCGCAGCCTTCGCCCGTTACCAGCGCGAACGCCAGCCGATCGTGAAGAAGCTCGTCACCGCGGCGCGCACCAGTGCCGAGTGGTACGCAAAATTTGGCGAGCATATGAAGCTCGACCTGATGGATTTCGCCTATAGTTACATTACCCGTTCGGGGCGCATCGACGATGCGCGCCTGCGCGCCATGTCGCCGGCCTTCATGGCCCGTTACGAGGCCTCGCGGCAACGCTAGTGCTCCGATTCCGAAGTTCGCAAATATTCGCGGCGACCTCTGATGCGAACTTCGGAATCAAAGGAGCACTAGCAAGTTAATGTTTCTAACGCGGTTTTTGAATTTGAAGTTCCTATGATGAGATTGCAGAACACTGATAGGAACTTCAAATTCACCGCGCTGGTGCCCACTTTCCGAAGTTCGTGCTCCATCGCAGCGCCCACTTTCACGAACTTCGGAAAGTCATGGGCACTAGCAAAACATTATTACTAGTACCGCTTATCGATCTGAAGTCCCTGAAACGAATTTGCCCCGAATACTGCAGGGACTTCAGATCGGCGGTACTAGTGCGGTGGATTTGACATTCGCTTCCCTATCAACGCGAGTCCTCACCATGATGTCGTCAAAGTCGATCGAGATCGCCGATCCCGTTCCAGCGCAAAGCGCGGGCGCTCGCGAGATCGGATTTGCCGTGCCGGCGACCTACAACGCCAGTCGCGTCCTCTTTGACAATCTCGACAAGGGTCGCGGCGACCGGCTGGCGTTGACGGGCCCATTGGGTAGGCGCAGCTATTTTGAACTTTGCGCCGAGGCCTCGCGCTGGGGTCATGGCTTCGCCTCGCTGGGCCTAAGTCGCGGCGACCGTATCCTCATGTTTCTCGACGACACGCCGGCCTATCCGGCGGCGTTTTTCGGCGCAGTGCGCGCTGGATTCGTGCCGCTCCTGATCAACACGCTGACGCCGCCCGAACTCCTGCAATTCTATCTCGCGGATTCCGGCGCCACCGTTGCCGTCACAGACGCTGAATTTTGCTCGCGCTTCGAGGCGGACGCATGCAGCGGCACGGCCTTGCGCACGCTGATCGTGGTCAATGGCGAGGCATCGAACCACGCGGTGCCGAATACGGTGATCGCTTCGCACTGGCTGCCGCGTTTTCCGGCTGAACTTCTGGAAGCACCCACCCATCGCAACGAGATGGCGTTCTGGATGTATTCCTCGGGTTCGACCGGCCGGCCGAAGGGCATCGTTCATCTGCAGCACGACATGGCCTATACCGATGTTGCCTTTGCGCAGAACGTCCTGAAGCTTGAGCCCGACGACATCTGCTTTTCAGTGCCGAAGATGTTCTTCGCCTATGGGTTCGGCAACTCCGTCACCTTTCCATTCTCGGCGGGCGCAGCAGCGTTGCTGCTGCCGGGCCAACCGAAGCCTCAAGCTATTTTCGATGCGATCGAGCGATTTCGGCCGAGCCTGTTCTTCGGCCTGCCGACGCTTTACACCTCGCTCGCCAAGGCCGATGAAGCGCGGGGGCGCGATTTTTCCTCGCTGCGCATGGCGTTGTCTGCGGCCGAAGTACTCTCCTCCGAGATCTTCAACGGCTGGAAGAAACTGACCGGCCTGGAGATCGTCGAAGGGCTCGGCTCAACGGAAGTGCTGCACATCTACCTCAGCAATCGCCCGGAGAAAAAGAAGCTCGGCGCCGCAGGCCTTCGCGTCCCCGGCTATGAAATCGCGCTGAAGGACGGCGACGGCCGCGAGGTAGCCGACAACGAGGAAGGCATATTGTGGGTGCGCGGCGATTCCAGTACGCCGCTCTATTGGAACCGGCCGGACAAGTCCGCCGAGACGATCCGCGAGGGTGGTTGGATCTACAGCGGCGATCGCTTTGTGCGCGACAGCGACGGTTTCTATTTCTTCCGCGGCCGCGCCGACGATCTCGTGAAAATATCCGGCCAATGGGTTTATCCGCTCGAGGTCGAGCTTTGCCTTGCCGAACACCCCGAGGTGCGCGAATGCGCGGTATTCGCCGCCGAACTGCCTGACCGGCGGATGACGCTGAAAGCCGTCGTCGTGATGAACGAGCGCGCTTTCGATGAGGGCGAGGCGACCAGGAGGTTGCAGGATTTCGTGAAGGTGAGGCTTCTGCCTTACAAATATCCGCGCGAGATCAAATTCATCGAAGAACTGCCGAAGACCGGCACCGGCAAGATCGATCGGCAGGCCGTGATGCGGATGTAGCAAACGCTCGTCATGGCCGGGCATAGCCGTCTGAAGGACGGCGTCGCTTGCGCTCGCCTGTGTCCCGGCCATCCACGCTTTTTTGACGCAATAGTTAAGACGTGGATGCCCGGCACAATGGGCCTGTGCTCGGACCGGCGAAGCCGGACCCGAGTGCCGGGCATGACTTTGGCTCATCCGCCCAACCCCGTTCCGCCGTAGAGCCAGGCGAGATCCCGGTACCAGTCCTCCGACGATTTTGCGCTCATGATGGCGTTGCGAAGGCGGGCGTGTTCGCCGGCGGGATGATAGATGTGCTCGCCGATCGCGCGCGAGAGCAGTTGCACGCGCGCGGTGCGGGGAAAACGCTGCTGGCAATATTTTTCCAGCGCGGTCGGGTGATCGCCGGGATGGCTGCCCATCATGTGCGACAGGCAGACCGCGTCCTCCATGGCCTGACAGGCGCCTTGCGCGAAGTATTGCAGCATCGGGTGCGCCGCATCCCCGAGCAAAGCGACGCGTCCGTCGACCCAGCGTTGCGTCGGATCGCGGTCGCACAACACCCACAGCTTCCAGTTCTTGCCGTGACGAATGATGCTCTGCGCGCGCTGGTGGATGTGCGAGAAACCCTTCAACACTTCGTCTTCCGATACCGGCTTGCCGGCGACCGGCTCTGGCGCGTCGTTGTGATAGGTGACGACCAGGTTGAACACCTTCCAGCCCGAGAGCGGATAATGCACGAGGTGGCATTTCGGGCCGGCCCATAGGGTCGCCGCATTCCAGCGCAGGTCTTCCGGCATCTGATCGGTCGGGATCACCGAGCGATAGGTGGTGTGGCCCGAGACCCGTGGCGGACCGTCGCCGGTGACTTGCTTGCGAACATTCGACCACAGCCCGTCGGCGCCGATCAACAAGGAGCCGGTAACACACTCGCCGGAAGCAAGGTGGGCGGTAACCGATGAGGTGTCCTGATCATAGCCCACGACCTCTGAACTGACGCGCAGTTCGATCAGCTGGCTTTCGCGGCAGGCCTTGAGGAAAACGCCGTGCAGATCGCCGCGATGCACGACCGCGTAAGGGTTGCCAAAGCGCGAGCGGAAGTTATCGCCCAGATCGACGTGGGTGATCTCCTCCGCCGTCAGCGCATCCATCAGCCGAAGCTGATCGATGTAAACGGCCATGCGACGCGCCGCCTCGCCCACGCCGAGATAGTCGAAGGCATGGAAAGCGTTCGGCCCAAGCTGGATGCCGGCGCCGATTTCGCCGAGGGCGGCGGCTTTTTCGAGCAGGATCGAACGAACGCCTTTCTGAGCGAGGCCGAGGGCTGTGGCAAGGCCACCGATGCCGCCACCCGCGATCAGGACTGCCCGCGCTGGCTTGTCCGCCATCAGCTCGCCTTTCCTAAATGCTCCAGCGCGTCTTCGGCGCGCAGCGGCACCCGCGAGGCCTCGTTGTTGAGATCGACCAGTTGCGCAAGCAGCGTGAGCAGCGTCTTGCGGTCGGCCGGTTTCAGGGGCTGCAGCATCCTTGCCTGCGCGCGATCGACCGAGGGCATGATTTCACGCAAGACGCCGGCGCCACTTCGGGTCAGGTAGAGAAGCTTGACCCGCTTGTCCTCAGACGCAGGCTTGCGCTCGACGAATTTTTTCGCCTCCAGGCGCTCGATCACGCTGCCAAGCGTTGAACGGTCGAAGGCGATCACGGCGGAAAGCCGGGTGGCATCGATGCCGGGATGGGTGCGGATCGCAACCAGCGCCGCATATTGCACGGGAGTCAGATCGAAGGCCTTGCACTCCTCCATGAACAGCGCGACCGCGATCTGCTGCATCCGGCGAAACAGATAACCTGGCGCGGTGTAGACCGCATCCATCGTGACCGGCTTATTCGGCATCTGCCTGCCGCTCCGGCGCGGCGTCGGCGAACGCCTTGAGGCTTTTCGCGGCGGCTTCCGCCTTGAGCAGACGCGGAAAGGCAGCGACATCGACCCCGAATCGGCGCGCATTGCCCATTTGCGGCACCAGACAAAGATCGGCGAGCGAAGGGACGTCGCCAAAACAGAACGGACCGGCTTCGTTGGCGATCAGTTTCTCGCAAGCCGACAGACCCTCGCGGTTGGCCCATGCCGCCCAGCCGGTCACCTGATCTTCGGGCAAACCGAGCTCGCGCAGCCGCGCAAGCACTTTGAGATTTTGGACGGGATGGGTGTCGCAGGCCAGCACCTGCGCAAACGCCCGCACAAGCGCGCGGCGCAACGGGTCTTTCGGCAACAGCGGCGGGTGGGGGTGGATTTCGTCCAGCCATTCGATGATGGCGAGCGACTGGGTCAGGACCGCGCCGCGGTCGTCCTGCAAGGTGGGAACCAGCCCTTGCGGGTTGAGCGCAAGATAAGTGGGGTCGCGGTGCTCGCCCTTGCGCAGATGATGCGTCAGCTGTTCCGCGCTTAACCCTTTCAGGTTCAACGCTATTCTGACGCGATAGGACGCGCTGCTGCGGAAATAGCCGTGGAGCTTCATGGCTCGGCCCTCCCCTGTTTTTATCGCTCGACTTTCGACCAGCCCTCATTGACGATAGTCATATTGTAAGTATACTGTCAATCTAGCTAACGAGAACCGCGAACAAGAAACACGGGAGGTCGGCCATGGAAGCCGTAACCAGGACGCCGGAACGCGAGGCTTTCTACAAGAAGATCGACGGCGAGAATCTTTCCGCGCTGTGGAACGTACTCGGCGACCTGATCACGCCCGAACCGAAGAGCGCGTGCCGCGCGCATCTGTGGAAGTTCGATGCCATCCGCGACTACATGACCGAAGCGGGCAAACTGATCACCGCCAAGGAAGCCGAGCGTCGCGTGCTGGTGTTGGAAAATCCGGGCCTGCGCGGCCAATCGAAGATCACGACCTCGCTGTTCGCCGGCGTGCAGATGGTGATCCCCGGCGATGTCGCGCCCGCGCATCGGCACAGCCAGTCGGCGCTGCGCTTCGTGCTCGAGGGTAACGGCGCCTATACCTCAGTCGACGGCGAACGCACCACGATGTCGCCCGGCGATTTCGTGATCACGCCGTCGATGACCTGGCACGATCATTCCAACGACACCTCCGAGCCGATGTTCTGGCTCGACGGCCTCGATATTCCGATGGTGCAGTTCTTCGATGCCTCCTTTGCGGAAGGCCTGAAGGAAGACCAGCAGAAGATCACCCGCGCTGCCGGCGACAGCTTTGCGCGCTATGGCCACAATCTGTTGCCGGTCGATGAAAAGCGGACATCGAAGACTTCGCCGATCTTCAACTACCCCTATTCCTATACGCGCGAGGCGCTCGAGACCGCAAGGCTACGCGACGAGTGGGACGCCTGCCACGGACTGAAGCTGAAGTTCTCGAATCCCGAGACCGGCGACTACGCGATGCCAACGATCGGCACCTTCATCCAATTGCTGCCCAAGGGCTTCAAGACCGCGCGCTATCGTTCCACCGATGCCACCGTGTTCGCGGCGATCGAGGGCAAGGGACGTACGCGGATCGGCGAACAAACCTTCGAATGGGGACCGCGCGATCTGTTCGTGGTGCCGAGCTGGCATTGGGTGACGCACGAGGCGGAAGCGGATTCGGTGCTTTTCAGCTTCTCGGATCGCCCGGTGCAGCAGAAGCTCGATCTGTTCCGCGAGGACCGCGGCAACGCGTGACGGCTTTCCCTTCCTTCCGTCAAGGCCGGGCAAAAGCGCCAACGGGTCCACGCAAGGCGCGGCCCGATGACAGGCTCCGCGCGTCTTCGCGCAAGATGACCCGGCCATCCACGCCTTAGTCGTGGATCAGACTAGAAGAAAGACGTGGATACCCGGGACAAGCCCGGGTATGACGAATCTCACGATCGCCAAACCGGATCTTCGCATCATGCGCCTCAAGATTCTCGCCACCGCTTTCTTAGCGCTGTTGTTCGGCGCGCCGCCCGCTCTGGCGGTGGAGCAGTGCCGGTTCATCCAGGCCAAGCCTGAGCGGGAGGCCTGCTATCAGCGCCAGGAGGCGGAACTCGCCGCCAGGCGCAAGCCCGAACCGCCTCGCGAGTCGAAGTTCATGGAACAGCTGCAGCAGATGAAGCACGAGGACGAGGCGCTCGACCGGCAGATTCACAGCATCTGCCGCGGCTGCTGAGCTGCTTGGTCTGAGTGTGAAAGCAGGGACCCATACGCCGCGGCTTCTCTTGAGGCGCCGCGCTACGAACTTCGGTTAGAGCATGATCCGGACCCGAAGCGCCGCGTTAGCGCAAAGTGGAAACCGGTTTTCGCTCGCGACAAACGCGAAAACGCGTTTGCGCGGAAATCATGCGAGATGAGATCATGATGCGATTCCAAGTCGCCATGGAAAAACAGCTGGATAAAGGCCGACTGTCGCGCGAGGCCGGCTGGTCGCTTCTTCGTCAAGTTCTCACCGCTTCTCGTCTGCTCGCATAATCTCGATCGCTTCGTCTTCGGTCAGCCTCGTCCGGAAGAGCTGATCGGCAGACCAACCCTTCTTCTCAATGAAGTACGTCACCAGCAAGCGGTACCGCGGGTAGAAGCCATAATTGACCCTCATCGGGATGTCGGCAGGCCGGTCGCCAAGCGCGTCGCGCAACTGCTCGAACGTCTCGCGATTCTCCATGGCGACATAGTCGGGAAATCCTTCCCATACCCATTGCGGAACGTGCAGGCGGTCGAGGCCGATATGTTCCCAGGCAATGACGTGCGTGAGCTCGTGCGCGCACAGTGCGGCCAATGTACGTGGGGGAGTGCCGACATATCCCCGGTGGACCACCCGGCCGCTGTCAAAATCGGCGCCACTCATAAAGGCATGACCCCCAAGGCCGGGGTACCAAGCAAAGCCCCAGGCGTCGGGATGCGGGATGAAGAACAAGCGCTGTCGCCAGTCGTCATTGGTAACGTACAGCCGGTACTGCCGCCCCTCGGCTTTGAGCGGCGACCGGTCCAACAATCGCTCGCAGTCACGGAGAAGCCGATCTCCGCCCACCGGCGGAATGGGACGGTCCGACACAACTACGATCTTCCCGGTGCCGAGCGAGAACGCGAAAAGCGCCCCCGGCCAAGTGATCAGAGCGCACAGTGACAGCGCAGCGGTCCCCAGAGCCACGCTGGCCCAAAGCAACGTCCGTTTAATCAAGCGCAGCAAGATAGCCACCGTCGTAATCGCATGATGCATTGCATACGCAACTTGTAGCATACAACACGCATCGTCAACAAGCTCGCGGCGAACTAGCTGGCATTCATAGAGCCCGCGTCCATCGGGCCCTGGCTTCGCACTAATGAGCCACGATCTAGTGTCCTGATTCCGAAATTCGCAGCATTGCGCGGCAACCTGGTTTGCGAACTTCAGAATCGAAAGGACACTAGCAACATATTGATTCCAGTGTGGCTTGGGTTCAGAAATCCGCATGATGAACTCGCGGGCTGCAATGATGCGGATTTCTGAACCGCCACACTAGATCGCCTCCGTCCAATCTGCGAACGCATCCAGCATTTCCCGCATGACATCGCGGTCGTTGCGTCCCGAGCGCGCCAGCACATGGAAGGAATGATCGGCAGCCTCGACAAGATGTAACCTCGCCGACGGCCCGAGGCGCTTGACCTGGGGCTCAATCAGCGCGGCCTCGGCAAGAGTGTCGCGCGTCCCCTGCAGGAACAGCATTGGGACGTGGATGTCGGCGAGATGCCCGGCGCGATCGGTAGAAGGTTTGCCCGCCGGGTGCAGGGGAAAGCCGAGAAAGGCAAGGCCGCGAACGCCCTCCAGAGGAGATCCCGCCTGCGCCTGCGAGGTCATGCGGCCGCCGAATGATTTTCCCCCCGCGATCAGCCGCACGTCAGGGCAATGTCGGCGGGCTTCCGTCACCGCGGCGCGGACCGTGGCATGCGCGATCGCCGGCGGGTCGGGCCGTCGGCCGGCCTTCTCCATGTAGGGAAACTGATAGCGCAGGCTCGCAATGCCTCGCGCGCAAAGACCTTCCGCAAAGGTCTGCATGAAGGGATGCGTCATGCCGGCGCCGGCGCCATGCGCGAAGACGAAGCAGGCGCGCGAGCTCTCGGGGCGGAGCAGCAGCGCCGAAACAGCTCCGGCTTTGCCAACCTCGATCTTCAGTTTCTGCGCACTATCGGCTTTCATCGCGCAACCGTCACGCTGCCCGCGCTCGGCGGAGGTATTGCCGGCTACAATATCCGATCAACTGGAGCATGATCCGGAAAAGTGGAAACCGGTTTTCCGAAAGATCGTGCTCAGACAGAGAGATTAGATCATGACGCGATTCCACTTAATCGCATCATGATCTAGAGAAAATGGCGATCCCGGCATGACTCGAACATGCGACCTACGGTTTAGGAAACCGCCGCTCTATCCAGCTGAGCTACGGGACCGAAGCATCCGCTTTTGAGGAGCGGGCCATGGAAGCTCCATATCAGAGCCGGCGGGGGATCGCCAGCCTTCGCGCCGTCGGCAGCACCGCGCCGAACGAGAGAGACCTCCGGTCTTGCGGTAGTGCCGACGGACATGCACGGCGACAAGATCGAGTTCTTGGAGGTGTCCGACGCCGACAAACCGGTGCTCCACATGGGCAGCGAGGCGGTTTTCACCATTCGCATTGTGAGGACCAGATGAAACTGGTTCCTGGCGACTCTTAAAATCCAATTTAGTTGGAACCAGGTCTCGGCTTACCTACGTCCCCACGGTGGGAGCCAGATCAAAGATGGAATAGAACTGATGGCACGTCAAAGTGAAAAGCCGCCGCTCTCCGGCTGCAAGGGATCCTCGCACACGCCGAAGATTGGCGGCTGGTTCTCCTGGCACTGGTGGCACTACAGCGACAACTGGAACGGCAACGACCGCAGAGTCCTACCTTTTTTAACAAGCACACACGGCGTCCGACGCTCGGGTTGGCGCTGTCTGGATTGCGGCGAGTTTGTTTGGGACCAGAGCGATAAGGAATTTGCGCTCTCCTGCGCCGAATCCATCGGCGCAATCAAGCTGCCCACAGAGCCTGATATTAGATTCGGTGAATGAGCCGGAGCGAGACCTGAGGTCTCGCGGCAACAGGCCGGTTCCCCAACGGGGATTCACCTTTCGCACTATCCGCTCAGGAATAGAGTTTTCGGGTCGTGCTGCTCTTCTCCGAAGCATCGGGTCCGCGAAACGTCCCGAAGACGCCATCGAGCGTAGGATTGCTGACGCCGAACCAATGCTTCTCGCTGATGAAGTGATGGCGCAGATGGTACTGCTTGATCCAGCGGCCGAGGCGCGTCCGCGGCTGGTAGGGAATGTGGGCGACGTAGTGCACCCATTCGTAGTGCAGGATTGCAAGCATCATCCCGAACAGTGCAGAGGCCGAAGCCTCAGCGCCAAACAGGAGCGCGAACAAGAGCGTTGCGACGGCGAGGTTCGGAACCAGAAACCAGATCGGCAAGAACAACAGATCGAGCCGGCTGGGCTCGACATGATGATCGTAATGCAGGCGGTGCTGCAGCTTTCGCGCGAAGTACCATGACAGGGGCGGCGCATGGAAGGCGAAACGGTGCATGCCGTATTCGCTTAAGTAAAACATCAGCGCGCCGAGCAGGACAAGCAAAGAACTGAACGCGATCCAGCCAAGCAGGAAGGCAACCGCCTCGACCGCTGCGGCCACCAGCAATGCAGCGACGCTGCCGTGACGAAGGAAGGTGAGGAACATTTAAAAAAAATCGTCCTTGCCGTGAGCGGATGGATTTGATCATCCGCCGTGTGTGCCACGCAAAGCGGGGTGCCGCTTGAAAAATACCAGAGCGGGCGCACCATCGCCAGCCCGCGAGACGGGCCGGGCTATGCCGCGGCGGGGTCTAACTTTCTTGGCCCGGAGGGATATTCCCGGCCCAGACTGAAAAAAGGCAGCGGTTCCGGGGATGACAGACCGGCCGATAATGGCGACAATCGGCGCGTTTGAGTCTCGCCCGCTAGGGGAAAATCGTCCGTGCTCTCTTCACCACGCTTGTCGCCACGCTTGGCCTTGCTGTTGGCGGTGATGGCCGCAGGCGTCGCGCTGCACCCTTCGCGGCTGCAGGCGCAATGGTGGTCGCGCGGACCGGCCGATTTCGAGGAATGCGCCGATATCGCGGAGAAGGCAGCGACCAGAGAGGCCAAGGCGGCTGCGCTTGTTGAGTGCAACGCGAAATTTGCCGGACGCCGCAAACCGGGCGGCGGCTACACCTATTTCGATTTCATGCAGAATCGCAATTTCGATATCGCCGGTCCAAATCCGACGCCGAA
>Ga0307474_10002351_pt1 | contig 13592 bp, 13 predicted proteins | sample atmos_gasesECM1C_2_FD_203312 | JGI IMG/M metagenome (GOLD analysis project Ga0307474, IMG submission 203312) | Hardwood forest soil microbial communities from Morgan-Monroe State Forest, Indiana, United States - atmos_gasesECM1C_05 | ecosystem: Environmental > Terrestrial > Soil > Temperate... | reverse complement strand
AGCAGCCAGACCTTCACCAGTTGGGTCAACGCTACGTAGCAAACCAGCGTCGCGAGCAAGAACGGCCAGAACTGCCACGGTAAGGGCACGAATCCGAGAAGTTGTGCCAACGGGGAAAATGGCAGCACCGCACCGACACCCATAATCAGGATCGTCGTCATGGTCAGTTGCCAACTCGCTCGCGATTGAATGAATGGGATTAAATTGGTCCGTATTACGTGAACAATGAGGGTCTGCGTCATCAGCGATTCAACAAACCATCCTGTATGAAACAGCGCCGCCGCGTAGGTCTTGTCCGGCTCGGTGACGCCTGCGAAACGCGCAACCATTTCGCCCGATGGCAACAAGCCCAGATTGCCGCATTTGAAGTAAAACCACATCAGACAATAAGTGGTGTAATCGAAGATGGAACTGATCGGACCGATGAAGATGATGAATTTCGCGATTTCGCCGATGTTCCACGGCTTGGGTCTGGCGATTTGCGTCGGACCAACGTTGTCGGTTGGAATCGGGACCTGGGAAAAATCGTAGAGCAGATTGTTGGTGAGTACCTGAATAGGTGCCATCGGAACGAACGGAAACCACGCACTCGCCCCAATCACGCTGAACATGTTTCCGAAGTTCGAACTGGCGCCCATGCGAATATACTTGAGGATGTTCACAAACACCTTGCGCCCCTCAAGAACGCCCTCCTCCAGCACCATCAAACTTTTCTCCAGCAGAATCATGTCGGCGGATTCCTTGGCGATGTCGACGGCGTTATCGACTGAGATACCCACGTCGGCGGCGCGTAATGCGGGGGCATCATTGATGCCGTCGCCCATGAAGCCAACGACATTGCCTCGCTCTTGAAGCGCTTTGACGACGCGCTGTTTATGGGAAGGGGACAGGCGCGCGAAAACATCTGTTGTGCTCACAGCTTCGGACAATTGTAAGTCCGACATGCCTTCTACATCTGTGCCAAGCACGATTTTCTCTGCGTTGATGCCGACTTCGGTGCAAACCTTGCGAGTCACCAAATCGTTGTCGCCCGTAAGCACCTTCACGGTTACGCCATGCTGCCGCAAAGCCGTGATCGCTTTTGACGCCGTGTCTTTCGGGGGATCGAGAAAAGCGATATAGCCAGTCAAGACTAGATCGCTTTCGTCCGCTTTAGAATACGAAGGGCGGACATCCAGTTTCTTGGTGGCCACAGCCAACACGCGAAGGCCGTCCTCGTTCAGACCGTTCACTTGCTCGGCAAGATCGCCGACGAAGATTGGCTCCATCGGGAAAATCTCGCCGTTGCTCTCGAAGTGTGTGCACTTTGTGAAGACCGCCTCAGGCGCGCCTTTGGTCAATAACTGGCGTTGACCGTCCGGTCCTGCCACCGCCACTGACATCATCCGCCGGGAAAAGTCGAAGGGGATTTCGTCAATTTTGGCGTATTTTTCGATGTTGAGCTCGCCATGCAATTCCGCGTGTTTCAACACCGCGCGGTCGAGCACGTTCTTGAGTCCGGTTTGAAAATGACTGATCAGATATGCATCGCGTAGGACCTCCTCGTTTTCGTTCTTAAAAACGTCGCAATAGATTTCGAGGATGACGCGATCAATGGTGAGCGTTCCGGTCTTGTCCGTGCATAGCACGTTCATCGCACCGAAGTTCTGAATCGAGTTTAGACGCTTCACGATTACCTTCTTGCGAGACATCGCGAGTGCGCCTTTGGACAGGCAAACAGAAACGATCATCGGCAACATTTCCGGCGTAAGGCCGACCGCGACGGCGAGGGCAAAGAAAAATGCCTCTTTCCAATCATGCTTGGTCAGGCCGTTGATCAAAAAGACCAGAGGCACCATCACGAGCATGAAGCGAATCATCAGCCAGGTGAATTTCTTCACCCCTTTGTCGAACGCGGTCTCGACCTGCTGTCCGACAAGACTACGCGCTACTTTTCCGAAATAGGTTTGCGATCCGGTAGCGATAATGACCGCCGCAGCGGAGCCGCTTTCAACACTTGTGCCGAGGAAACACAAATTGTGGCGCTCGATGGCGGAAACCTTTTCGCGAATATCGGGTGTGTCAGCCTTTTCGACCGGCAACGACTCTCCCGTCAGCGTGGCCTGAATAACAAATAGATCTTTGGCGGAGATAAGTCTTACATCCCCTGGGATCATGTCACCGGAGCACAATTTGACGATGTCTCCTGGAACGAGCTGGTGCAGCGGAATTTCCTTTTGCTGCCCGTCGCGCATCACCGTCGCCGTGACGCTGATCATTGCTTTGAGTTTCGCCGCGGCATTGTCGGCTTTCGTTTCCTGAACGAGACGCAGCATCACGCCTAACAGAACCATCAACATCATCACCGTCCCGCCAGCGAAGTCGTCCGTGGCATAAGATAAAATCGCGAGAACGGTGAGTAGGATAACGAGTGGATTGCGGGTCGCCATCCCCAGTCGCCATAGCCAAGTATGCTTCGTTTCCTGGGCGACTTGGTTTGCGCCGAAAACTTCCAATCGCTCAGCCGCTTCCTCTTCGCTCAAGCCGCTAGGCGATGTCTTAAGACGTTGAAGGATTTCTCCAACCTCTTTGGTTGCCGCATCGTGCACCAATTCGGCTGTGCGGTCACCGTTCGGTTCTTTTACGGCGTGCATTGTTCGAAAGCTTGAATTGAAGCGGGTTGCTCTATACCCCCACCCCCTATCTTGCGTCAACTGGATTTCTCCGCTAAACTCGGTTATGGAGACCGGCTGTTACCTATGAAATCGAAACATGTTCGTCCTGGACTCGAGAAGCGAGCGCTCGTCGTCCGTTTGCGGAAAATCAAAGGTCAGATTGAGGGGATCGAAAAGATGGTCGAAGCCGACGCCGATTGCTCAGACGTGCTAATGCAAGTCGTCTCGGCGCGACAGGCACTCAAATCTTTCAGTGAGGAAATGATAGAATCGCATCTGCACGAGTGCATCGAAAACGCTGCGACTCAGACAGAGGGTCGCCGACACCTGCGCTCGCTACTCACGGTTCTAAAGCGATACGCGGTGTGAATCAGCTGATATATTAAGATCAACCATGGTTCGGGGATCGAGCGTCGGGGCGATGTCAAAAAGGTATCAAATGGAGGGTCCGTAACCCCTTTTTCAGACGTCAGACGTCGGAAGTCAGAGGTCGGATTTGGTTAAAGAAAAGCCCAAATGTCCCGCCGCTGCGGGAGTACCGGACCCCGTAGGCTCCGCGGCTTTGTATTACAAAAACTACTTGATCCCGATTGGGACAATCTCCGCGGCGATCCGCGCTTCGAGAAGCTCTGTCAGGAGAAATAAGAGAGTGACTGCATAGGGTGCGTCAAAAAGGTTCGGACCCCTCGCCTTCAAGGGCCCGCCCAGAGAAGATGGAGGGCAGGAGGCAGAGATCAGATTCGGCTAAAGAAAAGCCGCAAATGATCCCCCAGGGTGGGAGTCCGGACCCCGTAGGCACCGGGAAATTTCTGTATTACAAAAACATCCGAGTATGCCGAGCCGGCATATCGAGACAAAAAACATCGTCTTTCACAAAGCCTAGGTGCGAGACGGATCTTGTCAGTATGAAAACTTTAACTCACGGAGGACAAAATCTATGAGCAGAACGATTGAAGCAATCATGCGACACATGGTGCCGACGCCGAGCCGCCTGACAGATCAAAACAATAGAGTCGAGAAGTTGGAAAAGGAAATCGCGGTACAAAAGCGGCATCACGTCTGGTCGGAATCGAGGTTCGTGCGCACCATGCTCCCGTTCCATTCCAATGTCCGAGTCGGCTACAATGGAACGGAAGTCGACGGCAAAAGCGTACTAGACCTAATGACGTTGGCCCCGCCTGAAGGGACAAAGGTGCGCATCCGAATCGAAGGACCCGATGCGGCAGACGCAATGCACGCTGTCGACCAATTGGTGCAATCGCTTCCTGAAGATGACTGATGAATCGTCGGGAGATTGTCGTGATTCTATTTTTTCGAAAACATCCCGACTGACGCGGCGGCTTTCTTTGCGCATTGCCAGAACTTTTCTGTCGCGGGACTAAGGCTTCCTTTTCGCGCGGCGATGCCGAAGGACAGTGGCGTTGGCTCGGGAGTGAGTCGCACCAGTTTCACTCGACTGCCGAAACTGTAGCCAAGCGCATCTACCTACCCCCGTGCCGGCCTCGATCGCCGAAATGACGCTGGTCATGCTGTCGTATTCCTCAATGAGTTGCGGTTTGCTTTTCACCGGAGCGAAAATCGCATCGAGGTAGGCATGATAATCCGGAAAATCTTCGCGCGTTAGTCCTACGAAAGGTTCCCGTGCCGCGTCGGCTAGCGAGACGGACCGGCGACCGGCAAAAGGGTGATTCGGCGGGACGGCAAGACCGATTCGCTCGCGCAATAATTCTTCGAAGCGAAGATCGCGAAAGTCACCGCGTTTTGACGGACGGACAATGAATGCCAGGTCTAGTCGCCCATCACGCAGACCCGTGACGATTTTCTCGTTGCTCCAATCGTGCAGCTTCACATGAACCTTGGGCATTTCCCGTTGAAACACGTGCAAGGCCGGCGACAGGATCTGCGCCCGAAGCGCCGGGGTATAGCCAACGCGCAATTCCGTTTCACCAGCCTGCGCGAACGCGAGCACGCTTCGCACTGCTTCATCTGCTCTTTCCAAGACCGCTCGCGCTTCTTTTAGGAATAAAGATCCTGCGTCAGTCAATCTAACCGATTTGCCCGTGCGCTCGAACAACTGCGTGCCCAGCTCATCTTCCAGATCGCGGATCTGCCGGCTTACGGCCGGTTGCGAGATGTGAAGTATCTGCGTCGCCGCGCGCAGGACGTTTTCAGCCTCTGCCACCGCGACAAAGTAACGAAGATGCCGAAGTTCCACTGTCGATCCAACTATGCCGACGCGGCATAAGTAGACAAGAAACATCGTCTTTCACATCTGCACACGGGCAAGTGGATCGTTATGCATGATGAAAACGGAATTTTCAACCAATGGCACGGCACCGGTTGAGCCGAAAGAACATCGTCGCGCCACGATAACTCAAGCTCACCAGCGGACTGGTTCGGCTGCCCTTGACGAGCGAAGTGATCGCTCGAGCGAAGGGAAGAAGCGATCACTATTTCGGCGGCCAGGGATGATTGTCGTCGTCGCGGCGTTGGCAATTCTCGGAATCTGCTACGGCGCATTTGTAATGTTTCATTCGTTCACTCACGAAACCACCGACGACGCGTTTGTCGATGTCCACACTGTTTCGGTAGCGCCAAAAGTCGCCGGCCATGTTGCCGTCGTGCGTGTGGACGACAATCAACTGGTCAAAAAAGGCGATGTTCTGGTCGAAATCGATCCGCGCGATTTCCAAGTCGCATTGTCGCAGGCCAAAGCGAACCTGGCAAAAGACAAGGCCACGCAAGTGCAAGCAGAACTAAATGAAAAGCGCGCCCTGGATCTGTTTAGTAAGAAGGTCATCAGCACACAGGAGCGAGATACCAACATTGCAACTGCAGACTCGAGCAGGGCAAGCGTCCAAGTCGATCAAGCAGCTGTCGACCAAGCTGAACTCAACCTGGGCTACACTAAAATCAAAGCGCCGTTAGCTGGCTACGTGACTAAGGAGGCAGTCGCCATCGGCGATTACCTCCAGGTGGGACAGACATTGATGGCACTCGTCCCGCCACAAGTTTGGGTAATCGCCAATTTCAAGGAAACGCAATTGCGCAGTATGCGGCCGGGACAACCGGTGACCATTTCCGTGGATGCTTACGCGGGTTTCAAATTGCAGGGACGCGTGGACAGCATTCAAGCCGGCAGCGGAGCGGCGTTCAGTTTGTTGCCGCCTGAAAATGCCACGGGCAATTACGTGAAAGTGGTGCAGCGGGTGCCGGTCAAGATCGTGCTCGATGATCAGCAGCTAATGAAGCGCGCACTTGGCCCGGGCATGTCCGTCGTTCCGAGTGTGACTGTAAGTGATGGGGCCGGTGTCGTGTTCAAGGTCGCGGTCGTCGCGATCATTCTCGCAGCTGGTGTACTGGTTGGGGCGGCGCTGTGGATCGGCCGGGTTCGAACGGGGCAACCATGAGTGCCGATGCTGCAGCGCCGCCGCCTAGCGAGTGGAAGCCGAGTGTCAATCCATGGCTGATCGCGATTTCGATCATGCTGGCTACGATCATGGAAGTGCTCGACACTTCCGTGGCAAATGTTTCGCTGCCATACATCGCGGGCAATCTGTCGGCGTCGACAGACGAAGCCACTTGGGTCTTAACCAGCTATCTGGTTTCCAATGCCATCATTCTTCCGGCCACCAACTGGTTGGGCCAGCTTTTCGGTCGAAAGCGATTTCTCACTGCCTGCATCATCTTATTTACGCTCGCGTCGGCCTTGTGTGGCCTGGCTGGCAGCCTCGGATTCTTAATTATGGCCCGCGTAATCCAAGGGGCCGCCGGTGGCGCTTTGCAACCGATCTCGCAGGCCGTTCTGCTCGAGAGTTTTCCGCCCGAGAAACGCGGAATGGCCATGGCCGTTTTTATCATGGGCATAGTCGTGGCGCCGATTCTAGGGCCGACCATTGGTGGATGGCTCACCTGCAATTACTCCTGGCGCTGGGTCTTCTATATCAATCTGCCGATCGGCGTTCTCGCCGCCGTGTTAGTCCGCGCATTTCTCGAGGATCCTCCGTACTTGAAACGCGCTTCTACCGCGAACATCGATTATATCGGATTGGGACTGTTGAGTGTCTGGCTCGCTAGTTTGCAAATCATGCTTGATAAAGGCCAGGAGCTCGACTGGTTCGGCTCCAAGATGATCGTCTGGTGCGCGGTGCTCTCCAGCGCAGGCTTCATCGGCTTCATCGTGCGCGAACTGGTTACGCCATCTCCTATCGTTGACCTTCGGATCTTTAAGAACCGCAATTTTGCGGTCGGCACAGTGATGATCCTTCTGGTTGGCGCGCTTCTCTACGCAACGACGGCAATCCTGCCGTTGTTCATGCAAAATTTATTGAATTATACCGCGCTGGCGGCCGGTCTCGCCATTACTCCACGCGGTATCGGCGCATTCGCGGCGACAATCGTTGTGGGTCGCCTCGTGGGACACATCAGCAACCGGCTTCTGATCAGCACGAGTGCGCTGCTGATGGCCTATTCACTTTTCATGCTCGGCGATATTAATCTTCAAGTAGCTCCCGGTAACTTGCTCTGGCCAATTGTCCTCAGTGGCGTGGCGACTAGTTCTATCTTTGTCCCCCTGACTACATCAGCCATGGGTACCCTCAGTCGAGAAGAGATGGGTAACGCTAGCGGCATTTTCAACTTGGTGCGCAATGTCGGTGGGAGCATCGGCATCTCCATGATCACGACGTTAGTTACTCGCCACGCGCAAACGAGCCAGGCGGCGCTGGCGTGGCACTTGTCGAAGTTTAATTTCAACTTTCAACAACAACTGGCGCACCTCCAAACGGCACTCGCGAGTAACACTGGCAGCTGGGCGGCGACGAACAAATCGCTCGCGGTTCTGTACGGCATTCTCCAACAACAAAGTTCTCTACTGAGCTATATGTATGGTTTTCGTTTTTCCGTGCTGGTCTGCCTGGTTTGTGCGGCGCTCGCTTTTCTGTTCAAGAAAGTCGGCAAACCAACCGGTCCCATCGCAGCGCATTAAGGAGGAAATAAGGAATGAACGCAACGGCCGAATCAAATAACAGTAACTCCCGGGTTCTCATCGTGGATGACAACTCTGAGTTCACACACCGTGCCAGTGAGTTTTTGCAAAACACTCATCGTTACGTCGTATGTGAGGAAAACAATCCGCGCAGAGCATTAGAAACAGCGCGCAATTTCCGCCCCGATCTTATTCTTCTCGATCTAATCATGCCTCAAGCCGATGGCACGGAGGTGGCGGCTCAGATTACGTCCGACTGGATGCTGCACAGCGTGCCGATCGTTTTCGTGACCGCCCTTATCACGCGAGAAGAAGCGCGAGACGCTCGTCGCATCGAAGGACATCGCGTTGTCCCGAAACCGGGTCACGGTTCCGAACTGATCAAAGTTGTCGAAGAAAATCTTCCAAAGCGATTCAACGACTCGAGTCAGTGCGTGGTGAAACAAAAATCTTCATGGAACCAGATCAGGAAGCCGGCGGATCTCCAACGTCTCCGCGATTCGAGCGACAAACGCATGCTCGCGATCGTGTCACCGCCCATTGCCGCAAACCGCGGCAGATCCACTCGAAACATTCTGATCTTCGACCACCATCCTGCCTCCCTGCGTTTGGCCCGCGATATCGATCTTGCCTCACCTCAACCGAATTCGCCGCAGTACTTTGCACTCACCGTCCTGATTATTTTCGCTCTCGCCATCGGGATATTCTGGGTCGCCTGATTACAACAAACATTTAGCCGAAACTGCAATCTGACGGGTTAAGAAGTATTCACGCGGACGAGGCCGCTGGATCCGAATGGATTTGTTGATCCAACGCCCCATTATTAAATCGCAGACGCCACAACTGCCTTTGTCAAAAAGGTATCAAATGGGGGCTTGCCCAGGAGGGTTTGCGCGAAATCGCTAACTTGAAGGGGCTGGCCAATCCACTGGTCAACGGATGCTGCGTCCCACTTGTTCGACGATTCGCACGTACGCTTGCAAGGCAGCCGACGGATTCTCGCTCCTCCATGCGACACAGCCTTCTGTCGCCACAGCCGGATTGATGGGCCGGAACAGGACATTTTGGTGCTCCAGTTTTTCTAATTGCTCCGGGACCAGAGCGACACCCAACCCTGCAGCCACGGCGTGAATCATGGTCCGTTCAAGATCGACATCCTGCAAAACCTTTGGGCTGAATCCTGCGCGCGCACAGGTCTTGGTCAGCCACTCGCGATAGTACGGATAACTCGCTTCGGACATTCCGATGAAAAACATCGGCGCGAGGGCTTTCAGTTCGACCGTCGCTTCGCCCGCCAGCGGATTATCTTTCGGCAACGCGGCGACGGTCTTGTAGGACGCAATCATCCGGAACTCCAATCCGCGCTGCGCAATTGGCTCGTGTAGTCCAACGAAACCAAGGTCGAGCTTGCCGACTTCGAGCGCACGAAATTGCTCACCGCACGACAGGTCGAAGAGATTAACCGAGACCTCGGGGAACGACTGATGGAAAGAAGCGAGGGTCTTCGGCAGAAAATCGTAAAAAAGATTGCTGACGTATCCGACATTAAGGGATCGGGCCTCGCCGCTGTGTAATCGCCGAACCGACTCGACCGTTTCGGCCGCGAGCGCAAGAAGGCGTTTGGCGTCGACGAGAAATGAGCGGCCCTCATCCGTCAGGGTGACCTGCTGCTTGGTGCGATTGAGAAGCCGGACGCCAAGCTCTTCCTCCAGATCTTTAATTTGGCGGGTGAGAGAAGGCTGGGCGGTACGTAATTTTTCGGCGGCTTTGGTGAAGCTGAGCGCTTCGGCAACACTCACGAAATAGCGCAGATGACGAAACTCCATTGACGCGTAAGCATAGGAGCTTAATGCCAAAAAGATATTGCAGATTATGACAGGTCGCAGGGGCAGAGAGGACTCGTCATACTTAAAAGGTATCACGTCTTACCAAGAAGATATTGGCCGGCAACGAGTGAACGCGTGACTGTTCGCCTCGCCTATGAATCGGAACGCCGCGGCCATCTGGAAAGGAAGCCTTCATGAGGGTGAAGGGACTTTAACGACCGAAAGCGGCGTGCTTTCGGAAACTCAATACTCATACCGAACCCGTTTCGCAGAAGGCATCGGGACAAATCCAGACGAGCTAATTGCCGCCTCGCTCAGCGGCTGTTTTTCCATGGCCCTGTCCAATGAGCTCGGTTTGTCCGGCTTTCACCCCAAGAGCATCGAAACAACCGCTACGGCGACCCTGGAAGATCTGGCTGCAGGCTGGACTCTCACCCACGTGCAACTAGACGTCCGCGCGAACGTTCCGGACGTTTCGCAAGCGCGCTTCATGGATGCGGCGCTCGCGGCAAAGACGAACTGCCCCATCGCCCGCCTTCTTAAGACAAACATTTCAATGACCGCAAGTCTCGACCCATGATATCGAATGCAGCGATTAGCCCAGGCACAGCTGAATCTCTACCTTCTCTGAGCGAGCCAGAAACTGGGAGTCACACGATCTCGACCGAAGTATCACGCCGCCCGAATTTCATGCTGGCAGGCGAACCGCCGACGGTATCAAAGCGCTTGATCCTGCGATTGCCGCTAGATCGCATCAATTGGATAACCAGTTCGTTTCTTATCGGCACGCTCTTGTTAACTCTGACCGCTGTGCCTCTTTATCTCTACCATTTCGGTCTCGACTGGTTTCAGGTGGCACTTTTCTTCGGGATGCTTTGGGCCTGTGGCTTCAGTATCACCATCGGCTACCATCGGCTTTTCTCGCACCTTACCTTCCAGGCAAGCTGGCCCATACGCCTCTTCACACTCATTTTTGGAGCCGCCGCTTTCGAGAACTCGGCTTTAATGTGGGCAAGCGAACATCGGCGCCATCACAAACATGTGGACCATGACGATGATCCGTATTGCATTTCGAAAGGCTTCTTTTACGCGCATATCGGATGGCTGCTTTTCAAACTGAAGGCCGATCAGCCGTACGACAACGTGGCCGATCTGCAGAAAGACAAGCTCATCTGCTGGCAAGATCGACACGTTCAGACGATCGCGGTTCTGGTGAGCTTTGGCATCCCGACAATACTCGGCTTTCTGTGGAATGGCTGGCAGGGAGCACTCGGCGCTTTCTTGATCGCCGGAGTTGCGCGCATCGTTGTCCTGCAACATTGCACATTTCTAATTAACAGTGCGTGTCACACCATCGGCCGGCAGCCGTATTCTAAAAAATGCACTGCGCGCGATTCGCTCTTCCTTGCCCTTTTTACGATGGGCGAAGGCTATCATAACTATCACCACGAGTTTCAACATGACTACCGCAATGGCGTGAAGCCATGGCAGTTTGATCCTACGAAGTGGCTGATCTGGATGCTTTCCAAATTTGGACTCACTCGAAATCTGCGCCGCGTCCCGGCAGATAAGATTGAGTCGGCGCAAGCACAAACCAGAAACGAGATTTGCCGATGTACGGGCGCTCCCTAATCGTGAGATTTACGATCGCGGTTTTCGGTCTTCTAATACTCGGTGTCACAAGCGTCATTCACGCTGAGAGGCCGGATTCTGCGGCGGGGACATCGAACGCGGGCACACTGAAACTGTTTATTGATCAAAGCTCCACTTCGGTTGCCCTGCGCGGGAAAGCTAGCCTGATCGTCAGTCCGCTTACGCATCGAAACGGAAATTATGCGGGCGATTATCAACTCAAGGTGAGGCCCTATTTTTTTAAAAGTGAGAAAGGCAGTTTGCTTCTAGCGGCATCCGATGATTCGGTTCGGAACCTCCAGGCGGGAATTCCGATCAACTTTACCGGTAAGGCCGTCACGCACAAAGACGGCAGAACTCATATTGTCCTTGGGAGGGCAACACCGTCATCAGGTGACTGCGGGATTGTCAGATTTTCGATCGTAACGGACGACGCAAAGATAGTCTTCAACACTTCCTATCACTTCGGGACATAGCCGTTCAAACCCACTTTCCTTGTAATCGACTACGGCTCAGTCGGTCCTGAGCCAGATCCGGGTGGAACAATTCGAAGCATCATGAATTCGGAATGCGCATTCGACCACACCTCCGCTTCTCGCTTCGTTTCGAAAAATCGGTCGACCACAATGGCCTTAAGTTGACTTGCCGTGCGTCCACATGACCGAGCCGCTTTGCGACTAATGACTGCGGTTCCGGTATCGACTGCGGTGCAGACTGCATCGGGAAAAACGACTTTACTGCCATATGGAATTCGCCTTGGATCGACAGCGCAATGCCCGTGGTGCAAACGTCCCCCGGTACTGGCGAATTTAGAACCTTCACTTGCCCAATAACTGGTCACGCGGGCAAGAACTGATTCCTCACGCGCGAAGGCGGGAGCCGCTAGTGATAACAAAAATATGACTGTGTAAAATAGTTTCATGGTGTTCAACGTTGCTCCAATGTTGTCGAGTCTTCGGTGGAGCAAACCATTCGCGATGCCGAAAGCTGCAGGAATGCAGCTCTTAGTTCAGTTTCGGAACAGCTCCGGCGCGCTAACTCTTGGGGACGCTCGCGCACTTCTGACGACATTCGCTGCGGCGAACGGGCCCTCTCTATAGACGAGTTGGGCGACTTGTCAACCAATCACATAATCGGCAGCGGCAAATGCCCTGCGGCAAGCCTGTTGAATTGAGCGGGCGGTGAGGGTTGCACAGTGACAGGACGTCGTCCTACTGTAAATTGCACGAGACTTGTCCCGCTTTGAGGGTTCCAAAGCTGCATATTCCACCTGGCAGAGAGCATTTTATTCAGGAGTTGGCTCACTAGCCTTCTATTGATCGTCTCAGTCTCACGGGCGAGCTCCGTGGGCGGTTTTCGCCGCGCGTTTGCGGCTAATGTTAAAAGGGTATCAACGCGCATCCGTAACTCCTTTTCAGACGTCAGTTAGGTTCGGTGCCGCGAGCGATTCTGAGATTTCATGCTGGTATTTACCCCCCTCGTGCGATAGTCTCCGCGTGAGATCGATTAGAAGAGCTTTTAAGGAAGTGTACTTTTACTTTAAGCTCTGGATTCCAGAAACACGGGCACAGCGCCGAGCGCGGGTCGGCAAGGTATCACGCTTCAAAACGTGGGACCGCGAGTTTCGAAACACCGTGCCATATGAATCTAAAACACCCACGGCACTTTCCTGATTGTGGCCCTGCAAATCATGATTACGCTCGATTCATATATAGTCGACCAAACTGGAAATGTCGCGATTTCCTCTGACGGACTTGCCTTACTGGCGCGTATCAAGGCCCTTGTCATCCCGGTTTTTGCCAGCACAGAGCAAGCCCTCGAATGGGGTTCTCGTCTGAATCCCGAGCAACGTAAGACGCTCGAGGACATCCAACGCACAGCGAGCAACGCCGCAGTCGGCGAGACCAACGTCGAACGCATGGTTCATCTTGCGACACAATCGCAGCTAATGCGTGAAGCAGCCGAAGCATCCCCCTGGCGGTTACCAACCCCGTGAACGTGAGCTCGCCCAGAGATGATCGCGACAACGCACTACTTCGGGTGAGGAATTCAGCGCAGATGGCGCGAAAAGATATTCAACCGTGTGAGTTCTGAGGAATTTTTGTATTACACTTATCGTCCTTTCTCTCTGTAACACGTCGCAAGGACCGGGCAGTGCCGGCGCTATCTCGTGACCAATGCCAAGATCGACCGCATCGCTTTCCTCGGGGATTACCTGCCTCGTCAATGCGGCATTGCGACATTTACGACGGACATCTGTGAGGCGGTCGCAGCCGAGTATCCCGATTGTGAATGCGTCGTAGGAGCGGTTAACGATCGCCCAGAAGGTTACGAATACTCGACGCGCATCCGTTTTGAGATCGACGAAAAGGAGATAGACTCCTACCGACGTGCAGCGGATTTCTTAAACATCAATAACGTCGAGGTCGTCTCGGTCCAACATGAGTTTGGGATATACGGTGGACCAGCTGGAAGTCATCTGCTGGCCTTTTT
>Ga0307474_10002350_pt1 | contig 13594 bp, 13 predicted proteins | sample atmos_gasesECM1C_2_FD_203312 | JGI IMG/M metagenome (GOLD analysis project Ga0307474, IMG submission 203312) | Hardwood forest soil microbial communities from Morgan-Monroe State Forest, Indiana, United States - atmos_gasesECM1C_05 | ecosystem: Environmental > Terrestrial > Soil > Temperate... | reverse complement strand
ACTCCGCGTTTGAGCTGGCTCAGATCCGGCAATCGGCCCTGTTTCCGCCCGCTGCGCAACACCGGTGAATCACACTTGGCTCAAGTTCCACTCATTCGCCTGCGGCAGCCTTGGTGATCGTGACACCCGCGCGTTCAAACGGGGCCAGCGTCTTTCGTTTCGTCGAGGCGGCCACAATCATCCCCGTGATCTCGGTAATGGGCGCAATCCGGTAGGGCGAAACGGCATTCAACTTCTCCGGAGATGCCAGCACAATCGTCTCCGCGGCGCTGGCGCTCAGGGCGCGCTTCACGTGCGCTTCTTCGAAGTCCCCGGTGGTGAGGCCAAATTCCGGATGGATCCCCGTGACGCCCATGAAGTACGTGTCGGCGCGGATTCTGCCAATGGCTTCAATCGCGGGCGCGCCCACCGCAACCACGGAGTGCTTGAACAACCGGCCGCCGATCAGAATCACCTCGACCTCAGGATGCGCCACCAGCTCCACCGCGATGGTGGGGCTGTGCGTGACGACGGTGACCTTGAGGGCCGGAGGCAGATGCCGGGCGATCTGGACGGCCGTCGTTCCACCGTCGAGAATCACGACCTGCCCGGGCTGCACCATGCCCGCGGCCGCGCGCCCGATCATCCTCTTCTCGTCCGTCGCCACCGCGGATCGAGCCGAAAGATCTCCCATGGCCGGCGACGCGGGAAGGGCTCCGCCGTGCACCCGTTGCAGCAGGCCCTCCGCCGCCAGCTCTCGCAAATCGCGGCGGATCGTGTCTTCAGAGATGCCGAGATCCTGGCTCAGCTCCTTCGCGATCACCTGGCCCGACTGCCGGAGTATCTGCAGGATGTGCTGCTTGCGTTGCGAGGTAAGCACAGACTGTACTATCGCACAATTCCGGCCGAGCATTGCACGTTTATGCATGATATTGCACGAAACTGCACAAACTGCTATGGTCGGTTCCGGAGGCACTATGAAGCAGCCCATGATGATCCTCATCGCCGGCCCTTACCGCTCCGGCACCAACGACGACCCCCGCCTCATCGCGCAGAACCTCGACCGTCTCGAGTCCTTCGCGTCGCAGGTTTACCAGATCGGCCACCTTCCCATGATTGGAGAGTGGGTGGCTCTTCCGCTGATGAAGCAGGCAGGCTCGGCCCGGTTGGGAGACGCAATCTCCGAGCAGTATCTCTATCCCGTAGCCAACCGCCTGTTGCAGCGCTGCGATGCGGTGCTGCGCATTCCCGGCGCCTCAAAGGGCGCAGACCAGGATGTGCTTCTCGCGCGCGAACGCGGCCTGACGGTCTACGCGCGCCTTGAAGAGATCCCGGCCTTCCCCAGCGCGTGACGGGCGGCACCTCCGCGCATTCGCACCATCTGTTCGGCTTGCTCAGGGAACTATCTGCGCTGCGTTATCGTATGGAATTGAAGACAAAGCTGTTGTGCCGACCCGTTCGACCAAGGAGACTCCCGTGCGCAAAGCCATCGCCGTAGCCGGACTGTTCAGCCTGCTTCTGCTCTCCGTTTCCCTGAGCTTCGCCGCCGGGGCGGCGGCCTCGAAGAGCAGCGGAGGAACCATCGTCATCGTCTTCAAGGATGGCCACCGCCAGAGCTTCAACCTGACCGATATCGACCGCGTGGAGTTCCCCGGCGGCGCATCGGCCTCGGCCGACACCCAGCCCTACAACCCGCTCTGGCCGCCCCGCGGACGCTACTTCGGCAAGTGGGAAGCCGGCGACGGCAACGGCGACACCTTCACCATTACCCTCAAGGAAAACGGTGAGGCCTTCCGTTCCATCGGCAACGTGCGCGGCAAGTGGGTCTACGTAAACGGCGAGGCGCACATTACCTGGGACGACGGCGCGCAGGACGCCCTCCGCAAAGTCGGCAACAAGTTCCAGAAGTCCGCCTACTCCGCCGGCAAGTCCTTCACTGACACGCCCGACAACGTGACCGACGCCCACAACACCGCGCACCAGCCCATTTAGACCGAAGCACAACGCCCCCTGACCGAGGCCCGCCCAGCCGCTCCCCGCGACTGCGTTTTCACGAGCAGGTGCTTGCCGAAGATCGCCATCCCAAATACCTCGGAGGGCCTCGCTGAAACGGAGTCTGTCCGTCTGGCAACACATCTGTCGCCCTCTCACGCCGGCGCTGCTATTCTGGGGCTCCTTCGGAAGAACCGAGCGATCCTGATCACAGGAGACGACATTGTCTCTACTCGCCTGGGGAATGACTGCTGCAGGCGCCACCACATTGGTTGCGGGAGTTGTGCTTGCGCGGCCGCGGGTTCGCGCGGCCTCCGGCGCCGGCAAGCTTCTCGAACTCGCACCGGTCTTCGAGGCCGCCCCGCTCGCGGTCTTCGCGATGGAGCACTTCCTCGATTCCCGCGATCTCATGACCATGGTGCCGCACTGGTTGCCCGGTCCCCTATTCTGGACCTACTTCGTCGGTGTGGCGCTGCTCGCCGCAGCCATCAGCTTCATCGCCTGGCGGTGCGTGCGCTGGTCGGCGGCGCTGCTCGCGCTGTTGTTCCTCATCATCGTGGCCACCATCGACCTGCCCAACATGGCCGCGGAAGCGCATAACCGGCTCTTCTGGACGCTCACCGTGCGCGAGACCGCCTTCGCCAGCGGGGCCATGGTGCTGGCAGGCAGCGTGTGGCATGCCAAAACGGCGGGCGCCGTTCTCATACGGATCGGCCGCGCATTCCTCGCAGCCATCTTCGTTTTCTATGCCATCGAGCACTTCCTCTTCCCGCGCAACGTTCCCGGCGTTCCGCTGGAGAAGATGACACCAGACTGGATGCCGGCCCCGACGGTGATTGCTTATTTCACCGGAATCACTCTGCTCCTCGCGGCTATTGGACTGCTTATCCACCGTACCGTCCGCCTCGCCGCCGCCGGGTCGGGCGCCGTGCTTCTGCTGCTCACGGTCTTCTTCTACGTCCCCATCCTCGTGACGGAGATCCGCACACCCCTGGTGGTGGAAGGCCTCAACTACGTCTTCGACACGATGCTCTTTGCCGGGACAGCCTTGCTGGCCGGCTTCGGGTCGGATCAGCCATCACCCTCAGTCCCTTAGTCCCTCAGTCCCTTAGTCCCTCAGTCTCTCCGCCCCTTGCCTCCTACCCCCTGTTTCGGCGATACTTAGGTGTTGTGTCTTGCACCGGCCGGGCTCTCTGTCTGGCCTGATTGTTGGTAGGCATGCGTAGGCAGGGCCTGCGTTCTCCGTGACAACCGTGGCTCCCGAGGACCGATTTCCTGTGGGGAGCGGTTGAAAGACCCGAAAGACAGCAACCGAGTACTGGAGTTTGAAAGGAACCGTATCGCCGTGGTGATGATTCGTTTGGCGCGCTTTGGCGCCCGCAAGCAGCCCTACTACCGTATCGTGGTCATCGAGAAGGACCGCGCCCGCAACGGCCGTTCAATTGAGGTCGTGGGCACTTACAATCCGCGCACCAATCCTGCCTCGGTCGAGTTGAAGCACGAGCGCATCGCCTACTGGCGCGGCGTGGGAGCCCAGCTTTCGCCCACCGTCGCCAAGATCGTGCAGAAGTTCCCCGCCAAGGCTCCGGCAGAAACCGCCGCAGCCTGAAGACCACCTGAATCCCCTGTATAAAGTGTCGCCGTTTGTTGACAACATTTGCTGACGGCGAGCCCTGTGTGCTGATACTATTCGCGCACAGAACCGAAGCGCAGTTTTTGCGAAAGCGGAACGGTCAGGGGCAAGAGCATGACCCAACAAGACATGGTTGCAGTTGAGCAGTTGGTTCGTGAGATCGCGCGAGCCTTGGTGGATGAACCTACAGCCGTCGAAGTGCAGTCGGTGGACCGGGAAGAAAACACGGTCCTCAAGCTGCGCGTCGCTCCCCAGGACGTCGGCAAGGTCATCGGCAAACAAGGGCGGACTGCCCGTTCGGTGCGCACAATTCTCGGCGCCGTGAGCATGAAGCTCCATCATCGCTACACACTCGACATTCTTGAGGAAGACGAGCAGGGCTGAGCCGCCGGCCAATTCTCTTCCCGGCTATCCCGTGGAGGAAGGATTGGAGCAGACGGTTGATGACTGGGTTTGGCTGGCGCGCATTCGGCGGGCCCAGGGCCGCAAGGGTGAGGTCCTCGCCGAGCTCCTCACCGATTTTCCCGAAAGATTTTCCGAGCGCAAAAAGCTCTGGTTGCTCGGCAGCAGTACCTCAGCGCCGCATGCGAACCCGAACCCGCATCCGAGCCCGGATCCGCGCCCGGTGGAGCTCGAGGCGCACTGGCTGCACAAGGGCGGCGTGGTGCTGCACTTTGCCGGCGTCGATTCGATTTCGGATGCGGAGACGCTGGCCGGCCTCATCGTTGCGGTGCCGCGCGCCCAGCGTGCCGCGCTGCCCGAGGACGAGGTGCACATCGCCGACCTCATCGGCTGCACCGTATTCGATGTGACAAACCCGGAGCCTGCAGCCGTCGGCCAGGTCGAGAACGTCGATCGCTCGGCCGGGCCCGTTCCGCTGCTGATTGTGAAGAGTGCCAAGGGCGAGGTGCTGATTCCGTTTGCGAAGGGCTATCTGCGCAAAATCGATATTGCGGCCCGGCGCGTGGAGATGGCGCTGCCGGAAGGACTGGTCGATCTGAACGGCTAGCTCTTGGCTCCGGTAGGCGGGAAGACCGAAAGTTGCACGTGACGCCAGTTTGACCGTGGGCAAAGAGATATGCTGCCGAGCTTGTATATTGATTTCACCGCTGAACGTGCGTTGCCGGATTAATGTCAACCGCAGTTCCTGCGCTCGGAGAACGAGATGAAGAAACAGGCCCTGTGGATGGTTGTGGTGCTTTTCGCCTTGGCGGCTCCCCTGTATGCGGACGATAACGGTTGTGACGATTCGCCCGAAGGTCCAACCGTCGTTTTGGCTCTCGCCGGATTTGCTGGAATTGCCGGTGTCCAGGCCAGAAATCTGCTCAAGAGAAAAAAGTAACATCGGGTCATTGCGCCGGCGTGTCTCACTCCGCTCAGACAAAGGCGGCGTTGAGACTGCCTGTTTCGAGGACGCTGTTGGCGGGACTTCCCGAAGGGGCGTCGTCGCGTCCGGCCATGCCACATTCCGAAGCTGGCTTGGAGCCTGATTGGCCTCTATGGGATTGACACGCCTGCTGAGATCTGTCGACGATGACCGGGGCTCTGGTTCTGCAGCCTGTCCGGCTCCAGCGAGCGTTGGCTTGCATTCGGCACGTGTCCTCCAAGGCAGGCAGAAATCGGAGAAATTCCAACTCGACCTTTTCTGGTCGATAGCCGCGGTCATGGCTGCAGTCGGAGTTCTGGGGTTATTCAAGAGTCTGGTTCTGCTGTTGGGCGTTTGGGTGGGAGATCCGCTGCGCTCCATCGGAATCGTGATTCCGCCGGTCAGCGTTTTTTTGATTTTGCGCGCCTGGAAACGGAGCGGATGGGAGCGCCGTGGCTCGTGGTGGGGACTGCCGCTCATTGTCCTCGCATTTCTGGCCAGCGCCGCACAACAACGAATGCTCCTGATGGGCCAGGCCGGGGCCGTCACCGTCTCTTTCATTCCACTCTCGGCGTCGTTGTTTCTTTACGGAGCTGGATTGGTTCTTCTGCTTGCGGGCTGGCGGGTCTGCCGCGCCGCGCGATTCCCGATCCTGTTGCTGATGCTGTCGCAGCCTGTCCCGGTACTGAGCCTCGGTTTGATTGATGGTCCGCTGCAGCGGATTGCCGCGGAGGTGGCGCGCTCGTTTGCCACGATGATTGGGTTTGCTCCCAGCACGCCCCAATTGCGGCTGATGTTCTCGCCGCACTTTGGCATGTTCATTGCACCGGGTTGCGACGGCATTCGCGGTGCTGTGACGATGGGATATATAGCCCTGCTGCTGGGGTACTGGAAGCGCGTGCCCATCGTGCGCTGGATACTTTACGTGGGCGGGGCCGTGCTGCTGGGATATGTTTTCAACTTTGTGCGGCTCTGTCTGCTGGTCGTCTACTACCGCATTGCGCTCGGACATCGGTTGCTTGAGACATTTGGGACCCAGGCCGATTACATCATCGGGTTTTGCCTGTTTGCGGCAGCGACCGCACTTTTGGTGTGGCTGGCGCGCCGGAAGGATTCCAAAGCCGATCCATCGCTCCCGGCACCTCAGCCGATTCAGGCTCAACCCGACCTTTCGGTCTGGAAGGCTGCGGCGCTTGCGCTGCTTGTTGTTGTGACGTTGTCCCTTGAGGCGCGGGACCTGTTGCGGTACAGACACACCGACCACGACGCAGTACCCTTCGCCGCGCGCTTTCCGCGCCAGATCGGCGAGTACCGGCTGACGTCGACGAAATACGAGAGTTCGGCTGGGCAAAAGGTTCTTGTCGCAGGCAATTATGCCGCGCCGGGATCGGACTCTGTAACCCTGGGCGTGTGGATTGCGCCCATTAATGCAATCCACGATTCCAATGGCTGTTGGCTTGTGCGCGGGGTGACTCCCGATTCCCTGAAGACGACCGCGTTGGCGACACGCAACGGCGGCACAGTCAGCTTCGACGTTGGACTCTACACCGACGGCGAAACGGGGTCGGTGGTTGCAAATACCGTTTGCAATACCCATGAGTGCCCGGGAATCAAGAGCCTGACCAAGGTCGTACACGCCGGGTTGATGTTCCTCAAGCCGGATTTTTCACAGCCGTTGGGGTCTTCCTCCACACACCTCGTCTCGTTCATGGTCCGCATCGACAGGCCAAGGTCCGGAGCATCCCGGGACGAGGTCTACCGCAACCTGTCTGCACAGGCCCAGCGCTTCGTCCAAAGCCTCGATATGTCCGACCTCGCGCGCACGTTTCAGTAGCCGCCGAAGATTGGCGTTTGTCCCCCTCGAGGCCCTTATCATTACGACACATGCGCTTCGAGATCATCACCATCTTTCCGGGGTTCTTTACGGGCTTTTTTGAGCACGGAATCGTGCGGCGTGCGCAGGCCGATGGGCTGGTGACGATTGGCGTGCACGATCTGCGCGCCTTCACGCACGACCGGCACCGCACCGTCGACGACCGGCCCTTCGGCGGCGGCGAAGGCATGGTGCTGAAACCCGAGCCGCTTGCCCGAGCCTTGGAGTCGCTTGGGGTGGCGCCAAAACGTGACCGAGCAGAGGCGGAACAGACGCGCGTGATTCTCACTTCGGCGCAGGGAAAGCCGTTCACGCAGGCGGTGGCGCGCCAGCTGGCGAAGCTGGAGCGCGTGGTGCTGATCTGCGGTCGCTACGAGGGCGTGGACGAGCGTATCAACGAGCTTTACTGCGACCTGGAGCTCTCGATCGGCGACTACGTGCTCAGCGGCGGCGAGTTGGCGGCCGCGGTGATTCTGGACTCCACGATGCGGTTAATTCCTGGCGTGCTCGGTAACGAGGCCTCGGGAGAGTTCGAGAGCTTCGGCGTTGCGGATGCGGCGATTACGACCGATCAGGAAGGCGTGCCCCGCTCGCAGCACGGGTCGGGCGGCCTGCTCGATTACCCGCACTACACCCGTCCGGCGGAGTTTGGCGGGCTGACGGTGCCGGAGACGCTGGTGAACGGCGACCACCAGGGAATTCGCCGCTGGCGGCGCAAACAGCAGCTGAGCAAAACGCTGGCCAACCGGCCTGATCTGCTGGAACGCGCGGCGCTGAGCGATGAAGACCGGCGGATCCTGAGGGAAATCACGAAAGACAGGGGTCAGTGATCAGTGATCAGTGGTCAGTGATCAGGGGCAGTGATCAGACAACGACCTCGGCTGAGAATCTGGGAGGCCTCCCTTCGCCCCGTCCCTGAGTCTCTTAGTCCCTTTAGCCCCTCAGTCCCTTCGGCCCCTCAGATCCAATCGTGATCCCCGGCACACCGCCACCTGCCCCTTCCCGCGCATACTGCTACACAACTTCCCGGAACCGTGAGGATAGGTGTCTCTCCGCGGTTCAGGGAACAACGGAAAACAGGGGTACCCCTCCCCCTTCCCCTATGTAGCAAAGTTTTCGCCTGGGGATGTTCTCCTAAATACCAATATAATCAGTAATTTATATCAATGCGGTTCATATAAGCCTCGCTTTTTGCATATCCGCCTTATATCGATCGATCAGATCTCCTTCCCCGAAACCGGAGACAAAGCGAAGTTTGTTTGTCGCCGCTGGATCGGTGCGCTAGAAATGAGAGGGTGAGGTTGCTCCTGGCAGTTCTCGCAATTTGCACGGCAATGGCGGCGGCTCTGCTCGCGGGATCGGCAGTGCGGGCGCAGAACGCGGGCCTTACTTTCGACGATCTGGCGGCACAGGCGGCGGCGGCGCGAGATCAGGGCAATCTTCCGCGGGCCCTCGAACTCTACGGCAAGGCTGAAGAACTGAGGCCGGAGTGGGCTGAGGGCTGGTGGAATATCGGGCTGCTGCAGTACAGCGCGAACCAGTATGGCCGAGCGATCGAGGCGCTGAATCACTTTCTGGAGATTCAGCCGCGGACGGCGCCGGCGATGGCCGTGCGCGGGTTGTGCGAGTTCGAGACGGGCGCTTACGATGACTCGCTGCGCGACCTGGACCAGGCTGTTGCGCACGGTGCGGCCAACGATGCGCAGCATGGTCCGATTCTGCGTTATCACCTGGGCATCCTGCTGACGCGGGCAGGGCGGTATATTGATGCGATGGCGCAGTACAAGGTGCTGGCCAGCAAGCATGTGGAGATGGCGGAGCTGCCGCTGGCGATCGGAATGGCGGGCATGCGCGTCAAAAGCCAGCCGGGCGATGTGATGGAGCAGGACCGGCAGCTCTATGAGGCGGCGGGCAAGGCCGCCTATGCGCTGCTGGCCGACGACAGCAAGGGCGCGGATACGGCGTTCCGCGAGTTGTTCGCGCGTTATCCCGAGACGCGCAGCCTGCATTACTTTTACGGGATGCTGCTGTTTCCCCACGATCGTGGAATGGCCGTGGAACAATTCCAGCGCGAGGTGACGCTTGATCCTGCAAACGAGCTGGCAACGGCGCTGCTGGCCTTCACGCTGATGTACGTGGGCCGCTACAGCGAGGCGGCGCCGGTGGCCGAGCGCGCGGTGGCTGCATCGCCCGGCATGGAGCTGGCGCAGCTTGCGCTGGGCCGCTCGCTGATTGAGACAGGGCAGGAGCAGCGCGGCATGGAGTTGTTGAACCAGGTTCTGGAGCACAATCCCAAAAGCCTCGAGGCACACGTGGGGTTGGCGGCAGCCTATGCCCGAGCCGGACGGAAAGAAGACGCGTACCGTGAGCGCATGGTCTGCCTTGGCCTGGTTGGTTAAAACGCGAGTGGCCTGGGTTTGCGGGACCGCGCTGGCGAGCGTGGTGCTTGCCTTTGGCGGGGCGAGCGCCCAGGAGAAGGCTGCGGCGCCCGAGCCGGTGGCGTGCGGGACCTGCCACCTGGGCGTAGTGAATGCCTATGCGCAGGCGCCGATGCGGCACGCGATGGAGCCGGGGAACGGAGATCCCGCACTGCAGGCTCATCCCAGCCTGAGCGCGCAGCAGAATGGCTATACCTACACAGTGCAGACGAAGGACGGCAAGAGCACCTACACGGTGACCGGCGCAGGTGGGTCACTAACGCTGCCGCTCCGGTGGATCCTGGGACAGCATTCGCAGACCTGGGTTCTGGAGAAGGACGGCCGCTTTTACGAGAGCATGGTGAGCTACTTCGCGAAGGACCAGAGCCTGGCGACGACACCTGGAGACGATGCGATTGTCCCGCACACGCTGACGGAGGCGATGGGGCGCGAGCTCTCGATCTGGGAGGTGCGCAACTGCTTTACCTGCCACGCGACGGGCTTCAATCCCGAGGAGGAACCGGCGCCCGAGAAGCTGACCGGGGGGCTGAACTGCGAGCGCTGCCATGCGGGCGCGGACAAGCATATGGCCGACGCGCAACAGGACAATTTCAAGTCGATTCCAAAATCGCTCAAGAAGATGAATGCGGGTGAGACGTCTGACTTCTGCGGGCAGTGCCATCGCACGTGGGACAAGGTGGTGCGGGAAGGCTGGCATGGGCCAGCGACAGTGCGTTTCCAGCCGTATCGGCTAGCGAACAGCAGATGCTTCGACAGCGCTGACAAGCGCATTGGGTGCATTGCCTGCCACGATCCGCATCAGCAGGTGAACCGTAGCGAGGCGTACTACGACACGAAGTGCCTGGCGTGTCATGCGGGCGGAGCGGCTGCCGTTAAGAAGTCCGCAGCGGCCTCGAAGCCGGCGGCTGCGGCGGCGCCGGTTGGCAAGGCATGTCCGGTGGCCAAGGAGAAGTGCGTGCATTGCCACATGCCGAAGGTGGATCTGGCGGGCGGGCATGCGGTGTTCACCGATCATCAGATCCGGGTCGTGCGGGCGGGCGAGGCTTATCCGAATTGAGAGGTGATTGGGCGGGTCGCCCGAACAGTGAAAGAGTGAAGAAGTGAAAGTGTGAAGAAGTGAAAGTGTGAAGAAGTGAAAGAGTGAAGAAGTGAAAGTGTGAAGAAGTGAAAGAGTGAAGAAGTGAAAGTGTGAAGAAGTGAAAGAGTGAAGAAGTGAAAGAGGCCCGCGCAGTTGGCGCGGGCCTTGGTTTGTGGGCGCAGCGACGCTTACTCGCCGGTGATGGGGCTGGTGGCTTTGGCGTTCGTCGCGATGCGCTTGTGCTTCTTGTAGTCGTTGACGAGGCTGCTGACGAAGAGCTGGAAGGCCTGGCCGCGGCGTTCCTGAAGGATCTGGTCGCGGGTCTGGTCGAAGTTCTTCTTGATGTCGTCGGGCGTGGGCTCGGTTTTGGCAAGTATCTTGGCCACCACGCCGGTGCGGCCAGCGTTAATGGGTCCGCTGATGTCACCAACCTGGAGGTCGAAGAGCTGCGGGGCGGCGGTCTGCACCTGTCCGAGATCGGGGACCTGCGCGGTTTCGCCGATGGTGTCGCTGGTCTTGACGGCGGCACCCATCTCCTTGGAGGCCTTGTTGAGGTCCTTCTCCGACTTGGCCTTGTCGGCGAGTTCCTTGGTCTTCTGGGTCAGGAGCGCGGGGAGCTGCTCGTCGCGGTAGTCTTCGAGGACGTGGCTCTTCCAGTCGTCGAAGGCGGGAGCGTGCGCCTTGTTGATGCCGGTAACCTGGAAGATGGCGAAACCTTCGCCGGTGGGCGCGTACTGCGGCGCGTCGCCCTGCTTGGCCTGGAAGGCCTTGCCGACAACCTGTGCGCCGTCGGGTAGCGTGGCAATGGTGCCATTAGGCGCGATGGGCTGCGTAGTGACGAGGTCAAGGTGATGCGCATTGGCAGTGGCCTGAAGCCCGTTCTTGGCGGCCTCCGCGGTTAGCTGCTTGGCGAAGTTTTCTTCAGACTGCGAGACCATCTGGCGGCTGAGCGTGGCCTTGATGCTGTCGATGACCTCAGAGACCGATTGGGTGTGGGCGGCCTGGCGTTCTTCAACCTGAACGACGTGGTAGCCGAACTGCGACTTCACGACCTTAATCTCGCCGGGGGCCTGGGTAAAGATGGCGTTGTCAAACTCGGGCACCATGCGGCCGCGCTGCGAGAAGCCGAGTTCGCCGCCCGAGTCTTTGCTGCCAGGATCGTCGGAGTTCTTCTTCGCGATGTCGGCCCAGTTGCCGCCGGCCTGCAGCTGCTTGGCGATATCGTCGGCCTTGGCCTTTGCCGCAGCGTCGGTCTTGGCGTCGGGGTTGGGGGGCAGCTTGACGAGGATGTGGCGGGACCGCGACTGCTCGGGAACCTGGTACTCGGACTGGTGCTGGTTGTAGTAAGACTGCACCTCACCCTGCGAAGGCTGCGGGATGCCGCCGGGGAGCTGGGCGGGCGTGAAGGAGAAGTAGGTGACGACGCGCTGCTCGGGAACAGCGCTGGCGTAGCGGGCGGCGTTCTTGGTGAAGAAGGCCTGGAGGTCGGCGTCAGAGGGATTGATGCTTTTGCGCAGATCGTCAGAGGCCAGAACCGCGTAGTCGAACTTGATCTTGATGTTGTCCTTGCGGTAGGTCTCGCGGACTTCCTGATCGCTGACGTTGATGCCGGCGGTTTCGAGGTCCTGCAAACGCTTGATGGTGATCTGGCGCTTGATGCCCGCCTCGAAGTCGGCCAGCGACACGTTGAGGCGGGTGGCCACGAGGTTGGCGTAGGCCTGGTCGCCGATGAACTTGCCGTTGGGGAAGATGACCTCGCCCGTAGGGCCGGTGTGGAGGAACTTGACCACGTCCGCATCCGTGGCGGTAACGCCGAGGCGATCCGCCTCGGTCATGAGGATCTGCTCCTGGATGAGCTGCTGGCCGACCTGCTGTGTGAAGAAGTTCACGATCATGGGGTTGTCAGCGTATTGCGGGCCGCGCTGCTGGATCTGGTTACGCACCTCGTTGCTGACGCGCTGCATGGTGACGGTCTCACCGGTGTGCAGGATGCGGCTGTACCAGTGCGGGTAGATCTCGGCGTAGGTGTCGGACGAGCCGACGCCGGTATTGGTGAGTCCCGGAATCAGGTAGACCACCATGGAGACCGATGCGGCCGCAATGATAACGACGAACAGTGCCTTGGTGAGGCGGTTGTCTCTTTGCAGGAAACGGATCATTGGAAAACGCTTCTACTCTCTACGCGTCGAATCACCCCATCGGCGGAAGACTTAACCGATGAGGACCCCGATTGCAAGGAACGTAGCCGGCCAGCGCAGGGGCTGGGACAGGACGTGCACATCTCGCTCGACGCGGTTCTCTTCATTATAAGGCAGGAGGAAAGCGGGTTATTTGATGAGGAACTACTACTTAAGAAGCAGGGAACAGGGAATAGGGAGTAGGGAATAGAAAACGTGAGCAGCCATCTGTGGCCTCCCACCCGTACACGCCAGAGAAAGTCGAGGGATCGAGCACGGACAAGTACCGGTGAGCCGGCTCCCGAAGTGCGATGTGGCTGAAAATGCGGCAGGCGTCCCGGAGGAGGAGGACGCCCGCTGCCTTGGGGGCCTGGACACCGCCGTCCGAGCCCCTGACCTTTGTTGCTTCGATTCCCGACCGGGACCAAGGTCTCATAGTCCCTAGCCACTAGTCCCTAGTCCCTGCACTTCGTTACCGCCAGTAGTAGTAGCCGCCGCCGGCCATGTAGTAGGGGCGGTAGTAGACGGGCGGATAGCCGTAGGGGGCGGGGTAAGCGTAGTAGCCGGGGGCTCGGCGGTAGAGCGTGGGTCCGCCGGGATAGAGGCCCTGGGCCAGGCGCGACGCCTCTTCGCGGCTGACCGGGTCAACGGTGAGCGGCGTGTTGAGGTGGAAGGTGACGAGCGCTTCGGCAGGGATCCAGGCGCGGGGATTGCCCGCGGCGGAGAGGGCCGTGCCGGCGGTGCCGCCTGCGACTGCGCCGATGGCCGCACCACCGCCGCCGCCGGCTGCTCCGCCAATAATGGTGCCGATGAGCGCGCCGCCGATGGCGTTGCCGACGGTGTGGCCGGTCTTGCTGGGACCCTTCACCTTGAACTGGTCAGAGTCGAGCGGATACTGGCGGCCGTTCAGCTCGAGCGAGGTTAGCTGGAGAGCCAGTTCGGGCGAACCGGTGAGCTGGCCGGCGTGCTTGACCTCAGAGATGACGCCGTGGACCGTGGCGCCGCGGGGAATGGCGAGGTAGCCATTGACCGTGATGTCGCGGATGACGGTGAAGTCG
>Ga0307474_10002349_pt1 | contig 13597 bp, 7 predicted proteins | sample atmos_gasesECM1C_2_FD_203312 | JGI IMG/M metagenome (GOLD analysis project Ga0307474, IMG submission 203312) | Hardwood forest soil microbial communities from Morgan-Monroe State Forest, Indiana, United States - atmos_gasesECM1C_05 | ecosystem: Environmental > Terrestrial > Soil > Temperate... | reverse complement strand
GAGGTGCTGATGACTTTCCTTAAGCAAACGATCTATGAACCGCAACCGCTGATCGCGCGGAATCTTCTGCTTGAATTGCCGTTCGAGACGATCCGAGGGCTTTGGAGTGAGTACCTGGTCTGTCCCAAGCTCTCGATCTTCAGCTTTGAAAACGCGGAGGCCTGGTTCAAGACTGTCATCGGTGAGATATTCGCGCTTGTTGAACCGCGCGTTGCCCATGCTGGCGCGCAGGCTCGGGCAGGGCTGACATATTTCCCTTCGCCGTCGCGTTCCAACATTATGGAATCGGCGCGACTCCACCGGCTGTTACGGTTTATGTATGACGGGCTGGAACGGGTCATTGAGCCTTACGCGCTCGTCTTCAAACGCCGGAGGGACGGCGTGGCTCGGGAATATCTCTATGGCTGGGACCTGCGCGGCGGCAGGAGCGGGGAGGTCGGCATCAAGTCTTACATCGCGGATAAGGTGCATTCCGTATCGATCGTCGACCAGACATTCGAACCGCGCTTCCCAATCGAGCTGACAAAATCAACCGGCTACTTTGCGAAACCATTCTCCACCTCGGCTGGCACCTTCACGTCCCGCCGAACTCCCAGAAAGAGCAGTTTCGGTATCGAGTACACGGTGGAATGCCCCTATTGCAACAAGCGCTTCAAGCGGTCTTCGTATGACACCAAGCTCAATGAGCATAAAGATCGATATGGCAACCGCTGTTATGGAAGGGTTGGATACATCGTTTAGCAGGACGGTTGGCGCGCATGTTTGATTTCGACGAACTCGCGAAGTTGCGGTTTGGCATGACGTATGTGCCCCAGCTTGGGGGGCCGCCGGGGGCTTATGAGGAGCAATGGAGCCAGTGGTTCCTCGAACGATCATTCTTCCGCGATTTCGTTTATCGAAATCCTCGCGGGGAGAAAAAGGGCCAGGAACTGGCCGACGTCGTGGTGTTGTTCGAGGATGTCGTTCTCATGGTGCAGGTGAAGGCGCAATGCGGAAATCACGAAGCCATGGCGTGGGCGACAGAAAAACTGCTGGAGGCCTTAAAGCAGATTCAGAAGACCCACGAAAGCATGGTCCAAGGAAAAATTAAGACGCTGAAGAATGATCTTTACGGAGAGATCGAGTTTGTCCCGAGTGCTTACCCCAATCGAATGGGATTGATCATTCTTGCGCACGACTCAGCACCGTATGATGCCACCGAACTAGTCCCGGAGCTGCTCACGGCAGGCTTTCCGATCCACGTTTTTTCACTGAAGGATTTCGCGGTGGTTGCGTCGCGGTTCGACACCGCCGCTGACTTCATCAACTTTCTGGAACTCCGCACGGACATCGCGTCGAAGGAACGTTACTTTGTTCAAGACGAAGGCGGCAACATCACACGCATGATTCCGCATGTTGAAGGCGTTTACCGCGCACACCTGCGTTCCACCTCGCCAGAAATGTTGCAGAAGATGGCGAATGCCTTCGCCGACATCGCGACCGGCAAGTTGATGCAATCGCCGGATTGGAAATACGGCTTGTCGATCGACGACATGATCGCGCGCGCGCACGATGTCGATCCGACGCTATCCTGGAATAAGGGAGACGGACATGGTGGCCTGGAGATCGCGCGATTCCTTGGCTGGCTGACACGGGATCGCCGTATTCGGCTCGGCAAGCTGCTTATTTCAAAATGTGAAGCGGCGCAGGATGGGGAACTTCACTATTTTCCGCATGTCCAGGCGACGCGAGGCACCGCCGCGGTTTACTTGGTGACGTCGCAGAACCGAGAGGACCGGGTCAAAACGCTACGGTACCTTGTTCACTACGCCCAGATGAAATACGACGTGAAACAGTGCTTTGGCGTTGCGACCGAACCCCTCGGCAACGGCAGGTCTTACGATTTCATGATTTCGGATAAGCCGCTGCCCCAGGAGCTGGTTGACGAATTGAAGAAAGGTACCGATCCTTTTTCCTCTGAAGAACCTCTCTTCTGACCTAAGATTTCATGGTGAAAGCTATGCCTCCCGTCTTCCAATACGGCTCGAACTGTGACGCCGAACGGCTGAATGCGCCAGCACGCCTCGCTGGTGACGCTCATGACCTCGGACGCGCCGAGACCATTGAGGAATTTGATATCGCTTTTGATGTCTGGAGCCAGACGAACGGCTGCGCCGCCAGCAACCTGATTCGGGTTCCAGGTAGCGGACGTCGGGTTTGGGGCATTTTGTTCGAAATCCCGGCCGTCCTGGTTCGAGGAAGACGAACCGATGGCCGGAAGACCCTCGCCCAAATAGAGGGTCCTCGCTACGAAGAAAAACAGATCCGAATTCGTAACGCGGCTGGCGAGGAACTCGAGGTTGCGACTTTCCTTGTTAGGCCTGAGGAGCAGCGACCTGGTCTTTGGACGAGCTTCGAGTATGTCCAGTACATCGTCAACGGTCTCCGCGCTCATGAGGTTCCGGATGAATATGTTGAACGTGTGATTGATATCGCGGTCCGGACCAATAACCTTGCTGCCCAGAGTGCGAGGGACCAGATTCGCTTGATTGAACAAATGCGACGGCCGACGATTCGTCAGAATTCTTTGCTTAGCTATACTTCGTTTAGATTCGCTAGCTATCGCGACTTCAAGCGGAGCCTCGGCAAGATTAATGCTGCTAACGAATGCACTGAACTAGCGATCCGTTCGTTCATTGATGGCGCGCGCAAGGCTCCCTCTGCGGATGCTTACATTCAGCAACTGTCTGAAGTCTATAAGGTTAAAGTAGACGCCGTGGATCTAGATACCCTGTCCGCGCAGATTGGTCAGTATCATGTCATTTCGGTCCATCAACAATTCGAGCTCTTCCTGAGGGAGTTTCGCAGCGAGCATCCGAATTCCAAATGGGAGAAGGTGGAAGGTGATGATCTCCTCAAAAGCACACTAAAGAGTATAGGCGGCGGATATGCTGCAACAGCCGCTCTGATCGGACGGCTAGAAGTAGACGTTGCTGACTACTATCGCCTCGTACGCAACAGGTTCGTCCATGCGCTAGAGGAAAGATCAGTGCCGGTGCGTCCGGAAGGTCTGCGCAGTCGCGTACGCGAATCGGAGAAATACGCTCGTCTGACTGCACCCAACGAATACGGGGCTGTAGGATTTGACGATTTTGTTCTGTTTGCTCGTGTAAGCAAGCAAATAGCTCTGCAACTGTGCAAGGTTGCACGTCCAACAGATCAGGAGATCACCGACATGCTCACACAAAACGTGGACCAGAAGCGGAGTGTCAATGAAATTGTCCGGCGCTTCCGCAAAGAGCCGGAACGGCTACACAATGCACTTGCAACCTTCTTGAGATCAAGTTTCAGTTTGGAAAGTCAAGAGTCGGAGCCTATAATCAATATAATTCTTGGGTCGCTAGCTTAATGGCAGAGCACCCCCCTCCATGAGCGCAAGGCCGAATGCGTTGATGAAGGGGGTTGTTGGGGTTCAACTCCTCAGCGGCTCACCTCTACCGACTCGCCCCTACTGGGCGAGTTTGTTGTTCATCGGCAAGGTCATTGTCAGCCACTATGGGCTTACTGCTCTCTCTCTGCGAGAGAGGCACACCGTTGGCACATTGCCAATCGAAAACAATCAGATTTAGTGCAGGTCTTTTGAAAGAACGGCCTGATCGGCCGTCAGTGACTTGGCGCCCGATTTCTCCTACAAGGGCAGAGCCGCCGAGTCTCTCCCAACACAGGCGCTATCCGCTGCCGTTCAGGGAAAGCGCAGGATTCTACAAGAATCGAAACAACGCGCTGCAGACAATAGCGTTGTCGTCCATCAGAACTGCAGCACAGGCGAACGAGCCAATTTTTCAGCAACAATGTTGGCGCCCCTCCTGGTTCTGTTGTTCCGGAATCCAGAATACATCATAAATTTCGATTCGACTCACGACATTTGTGGTATAGGAAGAGGTTCCCCTCCCCCGCAAGAGTTATATGACAAGGCCACAGCTTTGGGCTGAGCGATGACACTCGACCGCTGGGAAGAGCGCCTCGAAAAGCAATTCGAGGGTCTGCACAAAACTCGGCTCACCTCGGTTGGTGACAATCACTTATTTGCTCTCGAGCACGGCTTATCAGAAGACGACCGAGCCGCCCTGGAACGGGAAATCTGCGCGTATATAAAAACGGCGGAGCCGTCCGACCGCCATTGGCTGGCATGGGTCGTATACGCTGCGGAACTCGGATACCGGTACGAAGGAGCGGAGTATTGGCAAACATTCGAGAGTCGAACTCCCGGCTGGCTGGCCCACGGCGACCGGTATTTCATCCGTGACTCCTACCATAAGTTCAACAAGGTATTCGGCGGTGCCAAACCCAGAGGGCCTTGGGCCGAACACTTCTCCATCATCTGCTGGCCCATTACGCATGCCATCCTTCCTGAGGACCTTCAGCGGCAACTTGCTCAAATCCTTTTCGAGGTGCGCCATTCCTTCCGGCGGGAACTCTTTGATTCGCCTGAGCTGCTGGGTCGGGAAATCGCGGCCAACAGTTGGAGAGGAACGCAGCGATTTCAAAATCTCGCCGAAGACGCCATGCTTCTCGGACAGATCGCCTCTGCGCTGCTGGTCCGCGAGGAGGATTTGGCTCGAAGCATCATCCTCCCGGAAACTCTCAGGAGGATTTCTTCCAACCTCAACAAAGAACGCCAGTCCCGTGAGTGGCTGAAAGACGCCCAAAGCTATGCCCGGGCACGTTTGCGCGGGATCACACGAGTCGCAAGCATTGATGCTACGGCACAATCGGCATCGCTTGTGCCGGAGAACAAGAGATTACAAGCTCTCGGAATAGAGCCGCAGCTTTATCTGCGCCCCACTCCCCGCAATACCTGGCAGGTGGTTCTCGATATTCCAGATCTGGCGCCCGTATGTTCCCGTTTCCCAGGCATGGCGGAAATTTTACGGCAATCTCGTTGTGTGGTGGCTGGAGCCAGCGGAGCGCCGTTGGCACGTGGTCGTTTGCTGTCCCGCGGATCCCAACTTGTGATTTTGCAAAAATGGCCAGGCGCGAGCGAGGTCCTCCTGAAATTCGAGCGCTCCACTCCGGAATTGGATTTCCTGCTCAGCACCGAATGTATGCTGCGGCCGGGACCGAATTGGCTATTCAAGATCGCCGCCGACGGTCTGGCCTATGAGGTAAAGGGAAAAGTGGTCCGGGCCAACCATTCCTACATTCTCCTGACGACAACTGCTGCGCGCTCGCGCTTCGCTTCTGTGCCCATCAATGTGGAATGCGAGGGGATCCAGGCAGAAAGTTTTGAGCTGCCAAAATATTTGAGTGATCAGGATCTTAATGATCTTGGCCACGCCGGTTTGCAGGTCGCCAAGACCGTCGACATCGCGCCGGTGGGAGTTGTTCCCGCGGCTTGGGACGGAGAGGGGCATGTAAGTTGGTTATCGACCGATCGCGCCTGTATTGCCGTATCGGCTGACTTTCCGGTGTCGGGAGTGGCATTGGTTCTCGACAAATCGGTCAACCACCGGCTGGAGACAACACTGCCCAAAGATGCCCCTTTGTTGATCGAACTCCCGCAACTCTCTATCGGACGGCACCAGCTTCAACTGGTGGTTCAACACAAAACTGATCGGGACTTCGTGACCGGAGATGTGGACATACTCATTCGAGATCCACGCTCATGGAAGGCTGGCCTGACCGAGCAAAACCCGTTTCTGGTGGTTGTCGATCCCCCGAATCCTTCACTGGAACAGCTCTGGGAAGGCAGGAGCACGATCGATTTGTATGGACCGGGCAATCGGCAAGTCACGGCTGAAGTCAAACTCATAACACCAGAGAGTGTTCTGACAAGAAACCTGCCCCCGCTTAACCTCCCGGTCCGAGCAAGTGCGTGGGCTGAGCATTTCGCCAAATTTTTTCAGCGAGATTCGCACGTTCAGGATACCTATGATGCCTCGCTGCGATGCGAGTTGCTTTTCAAATGTGAGGAGCAAGGACAGTTCCTCCTCAACTGCGAACGGGAATTCGCGCCTCTTCGCTGGCTGGTGAAGCGTGACCATGCTGGATATCAGATCCAGTTGCTTAATGATACGGGGCATGAGAAGCCAGCTAACGTTAGCTATTGTTCGTTCGAGCAGCCGGAACGGCCTGAGGTGCAAGAGGCCGTCCGTTATCGCTACTGGCAGGATGTCCCCAGTGCTGGCGGGCTATATTATGCGAGATCGGATGGCGCACAGAAGTCTATCGTCGTGTCGCCCTCAAGTCGTGCGTTTGCGGATCTGCGCCTGAAGGCAACCTTTGCCTCTCACAGTCGAACGCCGAAATCTATTGCCCAGATATTGGCTGCATGTGAAGCCTGGGGCGAGGCTCGCACGGCCGGGAATCTGTTCGCATCGCACCACCGACGACAGATTGTCGATCATTTCGTACAAGAACTCATTGCACTCACGTGTGGCAACGAATGGCTTGGAAAGGAAAAGCTGTTGTACCACGGGCATCTCTCCGTCGATGAATTGGCACATTATGTGACAGCTCAACCGATCGAACGCGGAATCACTGCGACTTTAAAGTGCCTGGCACAATCTGCCGCGAACCTGCCTGTCGCTGATCGACGGCACCGGTTTTCGCTGGCGGTGCGCAGCTTTTTGAGTTTGCCGACATTTGCGACCATCCAAAACCCGGACCGCTGCGAGTGGATGAGTGAATTAGCGCTTCGCGCAATGAGTCAACCAGAATGGGTCCGCACATGGGCGAAGGGAAATCTGGACCAAGGAATTTCGTACCTGTTAAGAACAGGCACTCTGGTGCGCGCGGCCCGCTTTTTCGCGTTGTTGGTCGAGTTACGGTGTACTAACACCTCACATGCCTTTTACTTATCGGCGGCCTGGGAGTGGCAGTGAAACAGATCAGCGCGAGTGAGATTCAAAAACTCGGAATTGAAAATGTCGGTCTGGATTCGAGCGCCTTGGATCTCCAGAGCCCCGAAGCGATCAGCGCGCTCCTCAGACGGGCTGCAGGCTTTCATTGCCCCTGCCCGCCCGCAACTCTCGTCAACGTCGTGTTGGATTCACTCTCCGCGCTTGTGGACAAGGACGATCTCAGGGAACCGGTAACTGCCGCCCTCGAGAGTTTGACTTCTTATGGCGACCTCGTTGAGGCCGAGGAAATTAGAAGCGATCGTGACCAAGCGATGCGGTTGTTGTACGCGGCTCCCCCGTCATTCGTTGCGTATGAGGGTCTCGTATTTTTGGTGGGAATCAGCCCCGATCAAATTTCCGTATTGCCTCACGAATTAGAAGCCCGAATAGAATACTCCGCACACATTCGCAGACTGCGTGCTGCAGGCAATGAAAACCTGTCAGCCGATCTCACCAGTCTTGGCCTGATTAGCATATCCTTGAATTCGTGGCTGAAGACTCCGACTCTGATGGCGGCCAACGAATTTTTAGCCCGCTTTGACCTCAAACTGATTCAGGCGGGCCCTTCCGGCTCGATTTCCGGGTTGCGAATCCTCGATGCCGCACTGCCTGTGGACTACTACCGTGGCCGCTGGAAAGAACCAAAGTCCGAGACCGGGCGTTTTGTCGGCCGTCGTTCAAGAGCGTACGGAGCCGATCTTTGGACGTATGTTCTGCTGGAAAAAGGTATTCCGCAAAAGCTAGTCGATCTCCCCCAATTCGAGCTGCGTTGGCGGGCATGCGATGAGGCCTGGCACTTGCAGTCGGCTGTTGATGCCGTCGAAGGACATCCCCAGCAATTCCGGGTGCGATCAGAGGTTGGAGGGAAGAAGGTGGTCCTTGACCTGTTTTCTCCTCTCCCCTCATGGATGACCAAAAAATGGGATCTGGTTGGGGAGCCCGTGCTCAGTACAGGGTGCCTATTCTCGTACGCTTTTCCTGAAGCAACAGTCGCAGCCGAGATTAAGTTCTTGTCTGATTATTTCTGGCTTGTCCGGAAATCGTGAGAGGTGATGGTGGAATCAACAATCGGTCAAACAATCGAACTGTTACATCGTTCTCTTCGAGACTATATCGAAGCTGCGTATCACGTGAGCAACGAGAAGCTAGTGGCGCAACGAAAGGCCCTCCTCGAAGAACTCGGCGTTATTCACCAACGTCCTTATTTGGAAAGCACTCCGCGCTATGTTCCCGGCCAGTCCTTCTCGCAGATTGCAGGACTCGATCCCGCTGTTTCTGAGGTTCTATCTTGCCTGACCCAGAAGTCCGGTGATCTTCCCCGCTTGATCTACGACCCCCCGTTCCTCCACCAGGCCCAAGCAGTCGAGAAAGTCCTGGTGAGAGGCAAGAACTTGGTGGTGATGACAGGTACTGGATCCGGTAAGACGGAAAGCTTTCTGCTCCCTATTCTCGGTAAGCTTGCGATGGAGGCTCGGCACTCACCTTCCATCTTCCGGGAAATGCCCGCGGTCCGGGCACTTGTGCTCTACCCGATGAACGCCCTGGTGAACGATCAACTGGGGAGGCTGCGGCTATTGTTTGGTGATCCGAGGATCGTCGGTAAATTCAAGGCGTGGGCTCATCGACCAGCCAGGTTCGCTCGCTACACTAGTCGGACACTGTATCCAGGTGTGAGAACGGCCTCGCGGGACCAGGACCGCTTATCCCCGCTTTCCACATATTATGTGCATCACTGGAAAGCCGCGAATAATCCCAGTTCACCCGAACATGAGCAATCGAAGAAGTTGGTAGCGGTTCTCAAAGAAAAAGGAAAATGGCCGGCGAAGCCAAACATCGCTGAGTGGTTTGGCGAGAGTGGTTCCAGGTGGCAAGGCAAAGACGGTTCCTACAAGAGATGCGTCACTCTCGCGGAGGATCCTGAACTGCTTACCCGTCATGAAGTCCAGGAAGCACCACCCGATATTCTTGTCACCAACTATTCAATGCTGGAGTACATGTTGATGCGGCCCCTGGAGCGCCCCATTTTCGATTACACCCGTGACTGGCTGGAAGCCAATCCCAAAGAGCGTTTCCTGCTGGTTCTCGATGAAGCTCATTTATACCGTGGCGCGGCAGGTGCGGAAGTCGCACTCTTACTCCGTCGACTTCGGACGCGTCTCAACCTTGGGCCGGAACGATTACAAGTGATCTGCACAAGTGCCAGCTTCAAGAATCCTGACTACGCGGAAGAATTCGGGGCTCAATTATCTGGAAAGCAAAAGAAAGACTTCGTCGCTGTCGAGGGTGACCTCCTGTCCAGAAGCCCAGCCAGCGGTGGCTCCCAAAAGGACGCAGCTGCACTTGCCACGGTCGACTTGAATGCCTTCTATGCAGCCGAAGGAGACGCCCGACTTACACACGTCCAGGAACTCCTGCAATACCGTTCGCAAACTGTCGTTGGAGAGTTGTCTTCCACACTTTACGAGGCCCTGCGCAACTTCGAGCCAATGAATCGTCTCGTCAATATCACCATGTCTGAGGCGCAGCCGATCGCGGACCTGGCAGAACTGATTTTCCCGAACGTGGACTCCCTGTTAGCGAATAAGGCTGTAACTGTTCTCATGGCGCTCGGAAGTATTGCGCGTCCGTCGCCGCTCCTTCCGGGATTGCTTCCTTGCCGAGTACATGCCTTCTACCGTGGTTTGCCTGGATTGTGGATATGCTTGGATTCCACTTGCACTGCGCTGCCTGAGCAATGGCGCGACGGACCTGCCGGAAAGCTGTACGCGCAACCTCGCGAAATCTGTGATTGCGGTGCACGGGTCTTTGAACTCTATACCTGTCGGAATTGCGGCACGGCTTATGCCCGTGCATACACCGATGATGTCGACAATCCGCAGTATCTATGGGCTGAAGCTGGCAGTGTGTTCCGATCCTTGTCGGGCCAATTATCGGACCTCACTCCCCTCGATTTGCTTTTGGAAGAGCCGATCTCAGAAGACGTAGAAACCGCTGAACTCGATCTGAAAACGGGCCGGCTGAACCCTGTGAACCTGGGGAATCGATCCAGACAGGTTTATCTGAAGAAAGATCGCTCCGTTAAGCCAAAGAAAGAAGGGAGCGATGAGGATATAGATTCATCACCCGGGGAATTCAAGCCATGCGGCGTTTGCGGACAAACAGCGCGCTTTGGTCGTAGCTACGTACAGGATCATCAGACAAAGGGCGACCAACCTTTCCAGGCGTTGATTGAGAAGCAGTTACAAGTACAGCCACCGAGTCCTGCGCCAGCCACGAAATTGGCGCCCCTCCGCGGCCGGAAAGTATTGATTTTTTCCGATTCGAGACAAACAGCCGCCAGGCTCGCGCCAAATGTGCAAAAGTACTCGAACCAGGATGCTCTTCGCCCCTTGATCGTCGTGGGGTTCGATATGGTCCAGAAGCAGCCGTGTATTGCAGACTCTCTTTCTCTCGAAGATCTTTACCTCGCGGTTTTGTTGTCGTCCAAGAATCTCACGGTTCGCCTCCGGCCCCAGCTTCGTGCCGGCGAGAATTTTGCCGAGGAAGCGATCGTTGCGGATGCCGTCGCGAAAGGAGCCCTCACCAATCCGGTTCTGTTGCAGAAGATCTGGGGGAAGTTGAGATCTGCGGCGATGCCAGAGTCCCTATTGTCGGCCGTTATCGATTCCTTCTCCGACCGATACTACGGACTTGAGGCCTTGGCATTGGCTTCGCTCATGGAGTCTCCTGAGCATGCAATTCAGATCCCGACCCTACCACTAGTTCCGAAGGTCGGTGAAACCAGCGAGCAGAAGCAAGCTTTGGTTCGTCTCTGGTTGCATGCATGGCAAAACCTCGGTTTCTGGCTGGGGAAGATGCCGGCAGCATGGTGGAAGCTAGAGGTTAAGCCTCACGCAACTGGCAAGTTCAACTCCTTGCGGCATGTTCTGCAAGAGAGGACTTCGAAGTCCGCTTTTGAGAAGACGTGGCTGCCGTCGTTACTGGATTGGTTCTGCGAACCGGTGGAAGGCCATCAGTATCGCCTTAAGGGGAGCGAACTTTCCTTGCAAATTGGAGGGGAGTGGACCTACTGCAAAGTGTGCCGTACTGCTCAGCGACCTTTCCCAGGTCTTCAGACGTGCCGCAATTGCGGGAAGGGACAAGCCATCCCGATCGACCCGGATACAGATCCCGTGTTCAGCGCGCGAAAGGGCTACTATCGCGCGAGTACCGTCAACGCACTGAGACAGCCGCCGGTCTCCCCCATGGCATTGATCGCTGCGGAACATACCGCCCAAATCAGCACCGCGCAGGCGAAAGATGTTTTCTCGAGAGCGGAAGAACACGAACTGCTCTTTCAGGACATCGACCTAGGACCAGATTCTGCCAAGCGAGAGCGTCCTGCCATCGATGTGTTGTCTTGCACGACCACGATGGAAGTGGGCATTGACATTGGTGCATTATCCGGTGTGGCTCTGCGCAACATGCCTCCGGCGCGGGCCAACTACCAACAGCGCGCGGGTCGAGCGGGACGACGTGGAAACGCAGTCGCTTCCGTTATTGCATTCGGCAGTGCTGACAGCCACGACGAGCACTATTTCACCCATCCCGACCAGATGATTCGGGGGCCAGTTGACGATCCAGTATTGACCCTCGATAACTACGAAATAGCACGCCGGCACGTAACGGCTTATCTGCTTCAGCGTTATCACCAGGAACGGCTGCCTGAACTCACCCCCGACGAACCCCAACCTCAACTATTCGAAGTATTGGGCAAAGTCGCTGCGTTCAAGAACAAGAATTCGATCCTAAACAAGTACGATTTCGCTGAATGGCTAACAGAGAATGCGAGCGAACTACAAGCAGAAGTGCTGGGGTGGCTGCCCACTGAACTATCGCCCTTAAACCGCAAACGGATGAAGGAGAAATTGGTTCCCGAGACGATCGAAGCCATCTCGCAAGCAATCGATGACTCGGATGAAGATAAGAACGTCAACACAGTTGCGAAAGGGCAGATAAAGAAAGAGGCCTCTGAGGCCAAATCCACCAAGCCTGAAGAAAATGCGGCTGAGGGCGAAGAAGTGAACTCGGAGTTGCCATCGGAGTCTGGGATAGAGAAACCTGGAACGGATCCTTCCTCCGAGAACTTGCTCGATCGATTGTTGTACAAAGGCGTGCTTCCGCGGTACGCGTTTCCAACGGACGTCGCGACCTTCTACGTTTTCGACGTCAGTCAGTCGTCAAACTACAGGCCGGTCTTCCGATTTACGCCGTCTCAGGGCCTTTCGGTTGCCCTCTCGCAATATGCCCCAGGCCGCGAGGTTTGGATTGACGGCAAACGCTACACCTCAGGAGCCATCTATTCTCCGATACGGGGTGAGACGAGCACTGCGTGGGCGAAGCGAAAGCTCTATTACGAATGCAGCATTTGTCACTACGCTCGCACTGTCAACCGAGATAAAGGTACGAAAAGTGAAACACTGGACTGTCCTGCGTGTGGCGGCGAACAAACTCTCGGTAAATCGCGGTACTGGTTTCGGCCCCCCGGATTTGCGCATCCCGTTGGAGTGCAAGAGGGTCTTTCTCCCGACGATCAACCGACCAGGAGCTATGCGACCCGTGCGAAACTTGAAGCTCCCGGAGATAGTGACAGTGAGTGGAAGATTTTCAATCAACGCGTCAAAAGCCAGCATTTGAAAAAGTATCTGCTGGTGACCAATCGAGGGCCCAAGCAAGAAGGCTACAGCTACTGCACGCTATGCGGGCTAATTGAGCCTACCGCATCCTCCGTAAGCACCGTCGGTGCGCCGCACCAAAAACCCTACTTCGATGACAAGAAGCCGGATTGTCCCGGAAATCGGGCTACGAGAGGCATGGTTCTTGGCACCGACTTTATCACCGATATTTTGCTTATCTCCCTGACAGTTGAGAAACCGTTGAGCTTGTTCCCAGGCCTGTTGTCGACCGACATAGCCCTGCGCACGCTAAGTGAGGCTCTCAGCAAGGCGGCTTGCAAGATGTTGGAACTGGAACCGGACGAACTGCAGGCCGAGTATCGACCTGCACTCACCGACTCCGGTCACCATGGTCTTGAAGCGGAAATCTATCTGTACGATACGCTCCCAGGAGGTGCAGGTTTTGTTCGCCAGGCGGGTGAACGTGCCGAGGAGTTGCTGGCGACCACAATAGACATCCTCAAAAACTGCCCGGAGAACTGCGAACGCTCCTGCTATCGCTGTCTGCGGAGCTACAAAAACAAATTGGAACATGATCTTCTCGACCGACACATCGGCGCGGGCCTGCTCCAATATCTTCTAAATGGAAAAAGCATCACACTGGATAAGACGAGAATCGACAAGAGCACAGATCTCCTCTTTGAGGACCTGCAGAGACAAGCGCCGTCGACATTGACCTTCGAGCGAAACTCCACCGTCACGACTCCAGGATTTGGAACTGTGGCAGTACCAATAACTGCCAGATCGTCCGGCAACGTCGACTACGTCATAGGGTTGACGGCACCCCTGACCCGCGATGAACCAGCCGATGGCACGTTGTACGACCTCAAAGAGTACTCCTCAATTCCGGTTCTCTTGGTGGAAGAACTTGTTGTAAGACGGAATTTGCCATTCGCGACAAACTCAATCCTTTCAAGCATTGGGGACGTGGAGTGATGACTTCGCGCCAGATAGCCCCGATGATGCTGGTTCGAACGCCAAAAGCTTGGCCGCCAGCCCCCG
>Ga0307474_10002348_pt1 | contig 13598 bp, 9 predicted proteins | sample atmos_gasesECM1C_2_FD_203312 | JGI IMG/M metagenome (GOLD analysis project Ga0307474, IMG submission 203312) | Hardwood forest soil microbial communities from Morgan-Monroe State Forest, Indiana, United States - atmos_gasesECM1C_05 | ecosystem: Environmental > Terrestrial > Soil > Temperate... | reverse complement strand
AGCCATAGTCGACCTTGGTGCGTCGGCCTAATTGTTCTCCCCGGATGTCGATCTGTACGACCGTCGCATCCTTCGGGAAGAACTGCTGATACGGAAAGTCCGTTCCGATCATGAGCAACACATCGCAGGTCATCATCGCGCGATAACCCGACGAAAACCCAAGCAGACCAGTCATACCCACATCGTATGGATTGTCGTACTCGATGAATTCTTTTCCACGCATGGCATGCACGATTGGTGCGTTCAATCTGGCCGCAAGTTCAACCAACTCCGCGTGAGCTCCCGCGCAGCCCGCCCCGGCAAGGATCGTTGTCTTCGTGGATCCATTGAGTAGGCGTGCCAACGTCTCGATTTCATCACCGGTGGGACACACAGTAGGTCTGGGCGGGGGAAAATGTAGACGTGGCCCCTCTTCCGTTGCATCACGTAGCGCTATGTCTCCGGGGATCGTAACCACTGCGACCCCACCACGCGAAACAGCAGTCTGGATGGCAATCTCGAGAACACGCGGCATCTGCTCCGGAAGCGAGATCGATTGGCAGTAGTGACTGCATTGCGCAAAAAGGTGTTCCGGGTGCGTTTCTTGAAAATAGCCGCTGCCAATTTCGCTGCTGGGGATCTGAGCTGCGATCGCGAGCACCGGAACTCGGCTGCGATGGCAATCATAAAGGCCGTTGATCAAATGCAGATTGCCTGGGCCGCAACTCCCCGCGCATATCGCCAGTCTTCCAGTCAGATGTGCTTCTGCGCCGGCCGCGAACGCGGCTGCCTCTTCGTGGCGCATGTGAATCCATTGAATCTGCCTCTGCCGTCGAATCGAGTCGGTGATTCCGTTGAGGGAATCACCGGAAACCCCGTAGACCCTTTCCACGCCGGCTGCCGCAAGAGTTTGCACAAGCAGATCTGCCACTGTTTTTGTTGCCACCGTATTCCCTCCTTCTTCATCCCGCAAGGCGGGTCGTTCACTTGCATCGCCATTGTCGGCGTCCTCGCGTTAGGTAAGGCGAGTTGTCTCACTCCTTTTTGCTCTGAGCCGTTTTCTCCACTTCAGGTTTGGCTTCTGTTTGCCCCCGATCTGTGAACTGCCCTCGCCTCCCAACTCATGCATGCAGATCTCCACGTATCCGTGGCTTGTCACTTCGATGCCAGCGAGTTCAATCCCGAGGCCGTCAGTGTTCGGTGTGTGCCCGGGTGCAATCAACACATCGGTGCCTTCTAGATTTTTCCAGCACCATTTTGCTCAATTGATACGACTTCATTCCGTTTGCCTTTTTGTTTCAAGGTTGCAGGAACTCGAGCAACGCCGCGGTCACTTGTTCGGGCTGCTCTTCGTGTGGCAGATGGCCTGACAGCGGGATGGGTGCAACCTTAAGATCTGAAGCCATGTCGACCCAGAGTTTCGCCATGTCCATCATTTTCGCTCCAGCAAATTCGGCTCCCCACAGCGCCAACGTGGGGCATGCGAGCCTCTTGTCCGCATCGGCATGATCCTGCTCGAGGTCCTGACGCCAAGCGCTATAGTCGGAAAAAGCGCCATGCAGACCGCCCGGCTGGGCATAAGCCTGCGTGTATACGGCGATGTCCGCGTCGCTCAACGCTTCGGGATTGTAGGTCCAGTTTCTAAAGATGTAGCGCAGCCACATCTCTTCGCGCCCCTGTATCAGCGCCTGGGGAAGATGGGGCACACTGTGGAATAGGAAAAACCAACCGAACTGGGCGAATGCCGCATTCATACTGTCAAAGACAACTTTGGTCGGGATATTGTCCAGCGCCGCAAAGCGATCGACTGCTTCGGGATGATCTTTTACAAACCGCGTTCCTACTCGAGCGCCCCTATCATGACCGATGATAGAGGCCTTCTCGATACCCAAGTGTTGCATCAGCCTTCGAATGTCGTTGGACATCGTGCGCTTGTCATAGCCGCTCGCCGGCTTATCAGTGGCACCATAGCCGCGCAGATCCGGCACGATGAGTCGATAATGTTGCGCCAGCGGGGCGATCTGGTAACGCCATGCATACCAGGTCTCTGGGAAGCCGTGGAGCAAGACCGCGGCAGGGCCTTTCCCCGCTTGTACGAAGTGCATGTGCAAACCGTCTAAGTTTGCACGATGGTGCTGGATCATCGATAAATTAGCGTTCATTGTGAACTCTCCTGACGAAAATGATGAAATATCTCTTGGTGCTAAAAGGCGTTGACCCTCTAACGATCCTCTTGCAGCTATCCTGCTGCGCCATCGGGACGAGTCGTCTCTTCGAGCGTGAAGATGAAAGACTCGTATGGCTTACCGGTCGCTTGCTGCAGGCCCATCTCACATGTCCGGTTTGCTGAAAGGTAGACGTCGGCGGGATGCGCGTCTAGATAAGCCTTCTCCTCGCGTGTAGCCGAGACAACGAGCTCTGGGTGCAGTAAGCCGCGATCGCCAGCGGTTCCGCAGCACGTTGTTCCGATTGGAACGACAACGTCGTCGGCAACAGCCCTGGCGATCTCGATGAATTTCTCCTCGAGACCGAGATGGATCATGGAGCACGTCGGATGCACCGCCGCTCTAGCCAACTTTCGTTTGATCGGAAGGCTTGGGAGCAACCGGTGGACCCAAACGATCGCGTCGACGAGCTCGATCTTGTCGAATCGCTCTTGGCGCTGGCGGTCTATGTGAGTTCGTACATCGTCCAATAGGCCGTGAGTGCATGAAACAGCGTCGATCATGACGGGCAAGCCGCCCGCGTTGCTCCAGTCCCACATTGCGTCCGCGATCGCCGTGGCCATCCATTCATGACCAAGCCGGTAGCCTTTGGAACTCCAAGGTGTTGAACAGCAGAGGCCACGCACGTTATCCGGGATCCAGAGCGGTTGCCCGGCGCGAGCAGATAGCGCAACAAGCGCCTCGGGAAGGCTCGGACGCCGCACCATGCCTTGCGCACGACCAAATATGCGGTTGATGCAGGCCGGAAAATAAACCGCCGCGGCACCCTGACGCGAAGTCTGCGGAAGCCTGCCAGGGGCCTTTTGCGGCATTGGTCCAGGGACTGAAGGTACGAGGTCTTTGCTGAGTGCCGCTCTCGCCACTGCAGTCAGACCCGTCAAGGCTCTCACGCCAACGGTTCTCGATATGAAATCGGTCACACCTATTCCGACGCGGGCGACGGTCTCGACGCTCCTCCAGCGCTTGGCGATAGCAAGCGCAACCATCTCGCGCCCATCTGTGTTTTCGCGCTGGCGGAATGACTTGATAAGCGTCCCCGAGTTGATTGATACCGGGCAAGGTTCCGCGCATGTTCCGTCGGCCGCACATGTCTGTATACCGTCGTATTCATATTCCTTGAGCAGTTGCGCAAACATCTGCGAGTCGCTAGGCTGGCGAGCCATCTCGCGCCGGACGACTATGCGTTGGCGAGGTGTCATAGTAACGTTTCGCGATGGGCAAACTGGCTCACACATACCGCACTCGATGCAACGGGTGGCTTCGGAGCCATCGATCGCTGGGGACGACTTAAATCGTTGCAAATGGATTCCCTCATCGCGACTGAGAACGCAGTCCGGAGCGAGCACTCCGTATGGGTCGGCCAACCTCTTGATTCGCCACATCATGTCTGTCGCTTTATCTCCCCATTCACGCCGTACAAACGGGGCCATATTACGTCCCGTCCCGTGCTCGGCCTTGAGCGAACCGTCGTATTTGTCGATCACAAGCTCGACCAGCTCGTCCATGAATGCGCTGTAGCGGGTGCGATCGGCGGGGTCGTCCAGCCTTGGTGTAAGGGTGAAATGCAGGTTGCCGAAGGCCGCGTGCCCGGCCACACCTGGCAGAAACCCGTGCTTGGTGAGCAGCGCCTGCAAGTCTTGTGCGCCTTCGGCGATCCGGGCTGGAGGAAAGCAGACATCCTCATTGACGAGCGCCGATCCCTCCGGTCGCCCCTTCCCGATAATCCCGATTAGGCCTTCGCGTACCCGCCAGTCAATCTCCATCGCCTTGGCGTCGCGGGTGAAGTCCAGAGGTTGGAGCAGGTTGGCGTTGGCAGTAAGGAAGCGTGCCGCAGCTTCGATATGATCAAGTTCGGCGTCATCGGCTGCGGTAAATTCGACCAACAGTGCAGCGGCCTTCGGATCGAGCGTCATCCAGTAATGAGGTGTTCCCGGAAACGCCTGGACGGCAGCCGTCAGTGCTGGCGCCATCATTAGTTCGACCGCCTCAGCGCCGAGAGAGACGAGGCCGGGAACCAGCGCGACGGCCTCATCCATTGACGGTAACGGAATCCATGTAACGCAGGTAGCGCCGGGCGTCGGGAGCGTATCGATCACCGCTTCGGCGATGAACGCCAGCGTCCCTTCGGAACCAACTATGAGCCGGCGGAAGATTTCGAGCGGCGTGTCGGCGTCGAGAAGAGCGTCGAGACGGTAACCGTTCGTATTTCGGATCATGTACTTATGTCGGACTCGGTCCGTGAGTGGACGGTCGGCGATCAACTCGGCGCGCAGCTTCAGCAGACCCTGTGCGAGTTCTGGTTCGCTGCGCATGAACGCTGCCTCTGCATCGGGCTGTGCTGTGTCAATGATGGTTCCAGAAGCCAGCACGATGGTCATCGAGCGGACCGTGTGATAGGCGTTGCGCTCAATCTTGCACCGCATCCCACCTGAGTTGTTGGCGATGACGCCGCCGATCGTGCACGCATTGATGCTCGCCGGGTCAGGCCCCAGGCGCCGCCCGTGTTTGCGTAGGAAGGCGTTGGCGTGCCCGAGAATTACACCGGGGCGGGCACGAAGCGCATTGCCTCCGTCCGCGAGTGACATGCCGTTCCAGTGTTTACGGACATCGATCAGGATGTCGTCCGACTGAGCCTGTCCGCAGAGGCTCGTCCCTGCAGCGCGGAAAGTTGCATGGCGTCCGTTCTCACGGCAGTACTTCAGTATGGCGACAACGTCTCCGGTGGTGCGCGGAGTCACCACGACCTGCGGAATGAGGCGATAAGGGCTGGCGTCGGAAGCGTAACGGACAAGATCAATGGCTCGATGCAGAACTTGATCTCCGCCGATCAGTTTACTCAGAGCTTCGCGCAACTCCCGCGGCGTTCCGAAAACGCGTTCATCCGAAACACGATCTTCAGCTGGTTTACCCGATGTGTGACCGATTCGAGCGGTGTCTGGTTGTAGAAGCGCCATCTGGGTGGTTCTCCTCGTAGGGTCTGCTGATGGGGTCATCGTTGAACGATTCGGTTGGCTATGCGGCCAATTCGCTCGATTTCAACTTCGACCACGTCGCCGTCGCGCAGGAATCTGGGTGGTTTCCTCGCGAGCCCTACGCCTTCCGGCGTGCCGGTGGCGATAAGGTCGCCAGGCTTGAGCGTCATTGCCCCTGAAGCGTAGGCTGCGATTTCGGCGCCTGAAAAGATGAGACCTGAAGTGTTGCCTTCTTGGACGGTGTTGCCGTTGACGCGAGTCTGGATTTGCAATCGATCGGGATCTGGGATTTCGTCGGCCGTAACAATCCACGGGCCCAGCGGTCCTGAGCTGTCGGCGTTCTTGCCAAGTGTCCAGCGCTCGCTGGCCATTTGAAACTTGCGGGCGCTGAGGTCGTTGAAACATGCATAGCCGAGGATCCCCGCCTTGGCCACCTCAGGCGTGACGTCTCGGAGCTCTGTGCCGATGACCACCGCCAACTCGCCTTCCCAGTCGAAATGGTCATCGCGCGGTGGGATGGGGACGGATTGGCCATCGACGGACAGGGTCGAGCGCCAGCGCGCAAAGATGTCGGGCTGCTCCGGCACCTTAATCTGTGTTTCCTGAGCATGGGCGAGATAGTTCATACCCGCGCAGAGTATGCGGGCCGTGTCCGGCAGCGGCGGAACTTCGATCAGGTTTGCCAGCGACTCTCCACCTGAGCGCATCTGGGCGGCTGCCAATAGATTCTGCTGGGGGTTAGCCCAGAAGTCCTCAATTTTGGCGACTGGCAGCGCCTTCTGATCGAGAACTCTGGCCATGATTCGGTCGCCGCCTTTCAGATATGCAATGAGTTTCATTGCTGATCTCCTTGATCTCCGCTCGTGACACTTCATTCAAAAGCAGGTGTGAGCCAAACTCGCTCCGCAGTTTTCGCGACCCGCGTTCTCCCTTCAGCAAATGGCCATGCAGCTTTGGTCGATCCTGTGCCGCCACCGAAAATCACCGGAACACCCTCTTCCGACTGCGTCCGCTAAGTACATGGGCGCCAATTGCAGAGGCTTTTCGCGACCATGGCCGGGGAGCAATCAATATCGCGACGCAGATTTCAACAACTCCTAATCCCGATGCAGCGTCTGCTGAAGTCGATTCGCGGTGCTGTGCATTTCCCTTCGAGGTGCTCGCGCAGATAGCGTCGAGCGTGGAAGGTGCGCGCTTTGACTGCGGTCACTGTCAAGCCGAGCCGTAGAGCGGTTTCGGCGTTCGACAGCCCTTGCAGTTCGCGAAGCAGAGCAACGGTACGCAAATTTGGCCGAAGCCGAGAGATGGCGTGGGCGACGACGGCGCGACTTTCTTTTTCGGCGAAGGCTTGTTCCGGAGTTGGGCGGTCGTCGGGCAGATCGATCGGCGAAGTTGGGTTGACATCGTTGTTGTCGGTTTCAAAAAGCCGAGTGGTCACGCGCCTCCGCCGCAGCATCATCAGCGCTTCATTGATTGCTATGCGCGTCACCCAAGTTGCGAATGCGGAATCCCCGCGAAATCGATGTAGGTGTACAAATGCACGCTGAAAGGACTGCTGAACGGCATCTTCCGCATCTTGTTCATTGCGAAGTATGCGGAAGGCGGAACGGTAGATCTTCAATCGATGACGCTCGTAGAGTTCCCCGAAAGCGCTTGAGAGTCCGGACTTCGCTTGTACAACAAGCTTCTGTTCATCAGTCAATGCGCCATTTCCATTGCGAATCAGCCCACTCTCCCTTGAGGTCTCGTGAGTATTCATGGCTGCTCCCTCCGTTAGTTTTTTGCAATCCCTGCGTTCGCCTGAACCTTCTTCATTCGCACGCCAGCCACAGGCCAAATCGCAATGAGTCGAATAGGCCAAATCCCTTGCGATAACGCAGCACGCGATACCACTTGTTCCAGCTAGCCATGAAATTCAGGGCCGATGACATCACGCGCCTCCTTTCAACGACTCGTGGTCACCAACGGCCCGCGTGAGCGCTGCCGTCGGCATGAAGCACCTCGCCAGTTACCTGGTGTGCATAGGAGAGATACAAGATCGGTGCCGCCTCTATCTCGTCGTCCTCGCGCAGCCGATCGACGCTTAACGCTTCAAGTGCCTTGCGACGTGAAAGATGAGCTCGGCCATTTACAACAGCAAGTCTCGTGCCACGGCACAGGCGCACAGCAACTGACGGAATACGAATGATTTGCGAAGTGACTAATTGAGAGTGCTTCGGTTGGCCGTCGAATCCTTGACGTCAACGCAGAATACGTATTGACGCTATGCGAGCGCAGCTGTATCAACAGGATGAGGATTCAGGTCGGCTATGAAGAGTTCGAGGTGCCAGACAGGAGCAACCAATGCTTCTATCGCAAGTACGCCGCTGCGCGATCGGGCCTAGCAGAAACTTGTATTAGGTTGCCTTCAACTCGGCGTGGTCGAGTACTTCTAACGGAGTTCTTGTCCTGCGGCACGGAATAGGTCGGACAATTCCAAGCTTCTTCATTTTGTAGATTAACGTGGTGCGTTTCAGTCCCAATTTGACTGCTGCGCCCTCTGGCCCACCGATCATCCAACCTGCCGCTTCTAACGCCTGCAAAATCAATGCTCGGCCAACTTCTCTCAGAGAGGTCGAGTTTGAAACCACAGTTACCGTCTCTTGATCGTTTGACGGTAGCGGATTAGGAAGCACGCCATCGCACGAAAGGATCACAGCACGTTCGATCAAGTTCTGTAGCTCCCGCACATTGCCCGGCCATGGGTAGGAGAGCAGTGCCGCCATAGTTTCGTCAGCAATATGTTCGATACGGTTGCCGATCTGGCGGCCATAGAAGCCGACGAAATGAGTGACGAGCTTGGGTATGTCTTCCTGGCGCGCTCGCAAAGGCGGCAGCAACACCGGGAACACATTCAGACGGTAGTAAAGATCGCTACGAAACTCTTTCTCTTTCACCATTTGCTCCAGGTCTCGATGTGTGGCGGCCACTACCCGGACGTCTACGCGGTGCGTCCTACCGCTTCCGAGTCGCTCGAACTCCTGTTCTTGTAGAACTCGCAGCAACTTGGGTTGCAATGGCAACGGAATATCACCAACCTCATCCAAGAAGAGTGTTCCCTTGTCGGCAAGTTCGAAGCGCCCGATTTTCTGGGCGATAGCTCCGGTAAAAGCTCCTCTCTCGTGACCAAAGAGCTCGCTCTCCAGTAAATCTAACGGAATAGCTGCGCAATTGACCTTCACAAATGGACGATCGTAACGCGGACTGATGTTGTGGATCGCTTTCGCGATTAGCTCTTTGCCGGTACCCGTTTCTCCCTGAATCAACACAGTGGAGGTGGTGGGCGCGACTCGTTCAACCTTCTCCAGAACGGCTTCAAGAGGCCTACTGTTGCCGACGATATCTTTGAAATCCTCGGATATCACACCCTTGCCATTCCCCCCGGACTTATCAGAGCGGCCGAAGTGCATTCCTTCGACGCTGTCTGCGGAGAAAATATTTTGAGTCGCCATGATTTTCGTACCTCGGTTCCTTCAGAATTTCGGTATCTTGTGCGCCATTCCGTTGTAGCGCGATCGCCTCCTGAATACATGTGAGACCGGTCAACCGCTCCCCATGTTCGCTGTGTCGAGAGTGTGTAATGAAGGCGGCGTCGCATACAACCCCTAATGGTCGGAGAATGGGGTTCCCAAATTAGGGCACTAGGCGCTACGACTTTAGTCGGAGGCGCAAGCTTGTCTAAAGCTGTGCAGCTTCAATGTGCTTTCTGCCGAATAGACGGGCGTCGACCGACCATGCGCCTGGCCCGATCATTGCCAACGTGACGCCAAGAATCGCGAGGATCAATGGAACCCAAGGACCAGTCGAGCGCGAGAAAAGGATCCAAACCTCAGTCAAGCCGACCAGCGTTCCCACCACGGGAGTCCACAAGCCCAGTAGGAGAAATATCCCCAAGCCCGCCGCGATGAGTTCCGGGAAGGCGGCATACCACGACGCTTCGGCAAGTCGGCTTACCGCGCAGTGGAGAAGAACGGCGGCGGTCAGCGCGCGTTGAAATAGAAGTCCTCGACCAGCCCAACCGTTCGCGAAGTTCGAGAAAAGGCGTTGCACTACCACCTCTTCTCAAGGTTAGGGAACTCCAAGCAGGATCGAAACGGCTGAAAGGAGGAGTCTGCCATCACCCAAAAGTAGGACAGGTCGGCCCTCCTTCTGGATGGCTATAACTCTATGATTCCGCGTTTTAGTCCGATAGTAACCGCATGGGCGCGATCGTTAGCGCCAAGCTTGGACAATATGCTGGTAACGTGGCTCTTGACGGTAGCTTCTCCGATGGAGAGTTGGTCCGCAATCAGTTTGTTGGAGTTTCCGGCGGCAATCAGACGCAATACGTCGAGTTCGCGCGAGGTCAACTCGTCATCGATCGCATGCTCCGCCAACTGCGCCGCGACGTCCGGGGGAATTCTCTTTTTTCCGGCATGGACAGCACGGATGGTTTCCAGCAATTCTCTGTGCACATGTCCCTTCAATACGTAAGCGCGGGCACCCGCTTTGAGAGCCCGCAGCACTTGAGCATCGCCCGTATAAGTAGTAAGAACAATGATATGAGCGTCAGGGAATTCACTCTGAATCTCGCAAATCGCTTCGATTCCATTAAAACTCGGCATTTGAATGTCCATTAAGGTCACATCCGGATGGTGTACTCGGAAGCTTTCGATGGCTTCTTGTCCGTTGGACGCCTCCGCCACCAATTTCATATCAGGTTCGGCATTGACCAGTGCCGCGATCCCCTTGCGAAGGAGCGGGTGGTCGTCGACCGTAAGGATCCGAATCAGCTTAGCAGCAGAACTCATGACTCCCGCTCTTTGCGAAATAGCGTGAATCGTCGCTTATTCCGCGATTTCTCGTAGGCGACAGCGGCCGGCACGGTTAGCTGAACTTCCGTGCCCGCGCCCGCCTCGCTCCAAAAATCCAGACGACCTCCAATTTGTTGCGCTCGTTCCCGCGCACCGCGCAGGCCCCAGTGACCGGCGCTCCCGCCAGCCTGGAGAACCTGCGGATCTATGCCCCTTCCATCGTCGCGTATCCGCACACGGAGCAGGCCATCGTCGTATCGAATTTCAGCTTCGATATGATGCGCCCGGGCGTGCCGAAAGGCATTTTGCAGAATCTCGCGGGTAATTCGGTAGACTTCCGTCCGCGGCAGCGGAGACAGGCTTCGTTGCTCGCCCTCCACGGTTACCCGGAAGCTCGCTGAATTGCCATTCGTATTTTGCAAACGCGTCAGCTCTTCACCGATGTTGGTCAGCCATTGCGCCAGATCACCCTCGTCGACCTGCTCCGAACGCAACTGCTGAATAGCGCTTCGGCCCTCGGCAATGGCCTGTTCGGTCGCACCGATTGCGCTGTCGAGAACGTCCATTGCTTCGTCGGGGCGCCGCGGTAGCATGTTGCGCACCGCCTGAAATTGAAACATCAGTCCGTGAAAGCTCTGTAATAGTGTGTCATGGAGGTCCCGCGCGATCCTGGTACGCTCGCTAACCCGTGCTTCCAAGCTCAGGTTGAACTGATGTGCTACCTGGCGCATGCGCATTTGATAGAGTCCCCAAACGAGCAGCGCGCCAACCAATACGAACAAGAGTTGCACTGAAGATCTTTGGTACCAAGCTGGCGCGACGCTCAGGTCCAACCACGCGCCTTCTTCGTTCCATACACCGTCGTTGTTCGATGCAATCACGTGAAATCGGTAGCGGCCGGGAGGAAGAGAACCATAGAATGCCTGGCGTCTTGTTCCCGAGTCCTGCCAGTCCACATCATGCCCTTCCAACTTGTAGCGAAAGCGAACCGCTTCGGGAACAACGAAACTTAGCGCCGTGTAGTCAAGCTCGAGATTATGGACCAAAGCAGGCAAAGCAAGCCCACTGTACGGCGGGAAAGTCTTCCCGTCTGCGATGATCTGCTCGACATGCACTGGTGGAACAACCGAATTCTTTCTTGTGTGAGCAGGATCGAACATCTGAAGCACTGAATTATTGGCGAACCAGAGCTTGCCATCAGGTGACCGGGAAGCGGGCGGCGAGAACACTGGAGACTGCGGTCGAACTCCATCGAACTGATCGATGACATTCACTTGCAGCACGCGCGCTGGCTGTTCCCACCACTGTTGCATCTGTTCGGCAGCAATTCTGATCAAACCACACTGCGTGTACAACCAATAGTTCTTTTCGTCCGGAAGGACAGAAAAAATGTCATCGCAAGGAAGACCGTTGCTCACGGTCATTGTTTGCAGCCTTTCCGCTTTCCAACCAATTAGTCCGACCGCGGTCGCACCTAGCACTGAGTTGTCGGAATTTACGATGACCTGACGGACACGCAGGTCCGGATTGTGGTGGAAGGAGAAGATTTCGGTATTACCGTTTCGATAGCGAGCGAGGTCCCCATTCATAAGACCGAGCCAAATACCGGCGGTGCGATCAGCCGCCAATGTGCGAGCATCCGGGATATGCGGCGCTTGTATTTCTTCAACCATTTTGAAATTTCGAATGCGAACGAGTTTTCTGGAAGGGGCAATTGTTGTCGCCCAGATATTGTCTTCTCCATCCTCCGTCATTCCTGCAACAGTTCCGATAGGGCGGCCATCTGCCTGCTTGATCTCGGTGAAGTGTCCGTTTTGGTAAATGCAGAGCTTATCGTCGACGCCTACCCAAAGTCGCCCAGTGCGATCTTCCAGAAAAGATGTGACTTGATGACCCGGGAGGCCTTTACGGGTCCGAATCGAAGACACAGCTCCGTCACGAATCGCATCGAGAGAACCGTCGTTCCCTACCCAGACAGTGCCGTCATGAGCGGCGAGAACGGAAACCACGTTGTCCATAGTCAAACCTTCTTGCGTCGAAAAGCTGGAGACTGGAATGTCGCGAAAACAGTCGATTCCTTCCGAGGTCGCCACCCAGATATTGCCTTCCCGATCTTGATAAAAACTCCAAACCGATTTGCTCGACAAGCCATCCGCGGCACTGAAATGCTCGACTCTGTTACCGTGAATTCGATATATTCCCTGATCAAATGTTGCGACCCAGAGGGCATGTTCGCGATCAAGTAACAGAGACACAACTACAAGTTTGCTGCCATCCAGGTTCCGCTCACGGAAAGGCTTCCAGCCATCTTGCCCAAACTGTTCTAAACCCAAGCCGGGCCCAGCCTCAGCGATCCCCACCCACAGCGATTCATCCGGGGCGGAGGCCAGCGCTATAACGCCATCGGTGCTGTCGTTTTTTAGATTCTTGTTGGGATATGTAGTTACTGATCCATCATGCCAGCGCAGTAGCGCGGTACTAGTTCCTGTCCACAAGTTTCCCAGACTGTCCTCCACCAGGCCCACGCAACAGTCCCCGGTCAAAGTTTCGTCAGGAACGGCATAGCATTCTGACTTTGAGCCGGAGACCCGACAGAGCGGACCGTGGGCGTTGCGAATGCGCGTGCGTGTGACCCAGATTTCTCCGCGGTCATCCTCGAAAATGGCGCTTATCACGGCCGGTTCCTTGAAGTAGGTAACCAAGCTCTTTTGCGTCCAATGGCTCAAGCCAGCGTCGGTTCCGATCCAGAGACTACCGTCACGCGCTGCCAATAGAGCTCTAATGTTAGGCGAGGGTAACTGACTCCCGTCCGGTGGTTTCCAGGGAGCGAGGCGAACGCCATCGAACCGGATTAGCCCTGCCGTCGTTCCGATCCATACGTAACCGTCCGGCGTCTGCGTGATGACATTTGGAGCACCTCGAAGTAGCCCATCCCTCATCCTCCACGCACTGTGCCGATACTGGGAAATATATCTGTCCGGGTCGACTCCCCAAACGGGGTTCGATAAAGAAAGGAACAGCACGATGGGGAGTAGTGCGGCAACGATGCCGTTCACTTCGCTATTGGAACGAGTGGACCACGCTAGCTTAGTGATCATACCGATGGTCGTTCGGAGTGGTTTCCCCGGAATTTTCATGCCTCAAATACCCATGTGGACGAGCTGACTAGAACACGCGCTCCTGAGGATCTCATCACTGAACAGTCCACGGTGAGTGCATGTGACTAGAGTCATGCGGCAACGGCCGGAACGACAGATAATGTGGGTCCTGGACTTCAGCATCGACCTAAAGATACGCCACGTCAACCACTTCAAGCATCAGAAAATTCGTACGTCACGAACGAGAAGGATTTGACCCGCAATGAGCTGCTACACGACTCGATAATTTACGTCCGCAGCGCTCCACCGCACCTCGCGCCGACGATTAATGCCGCCCACGTTTGCTACGCGCATAGATGAAATGCCTCACCTTGATCGGCTTGGATTCAAAACGACGCACGTTTTCCTCAAAGTCGCGGTCTGCGCTCGTCAATCGCTCGTGCTGTCGCAAGTGCTCCGCCCAAGATTCGACGATGAACGTTTCGACGTAGC
>Ga0307474_10002347_pt1 | contig 13599 bp, 7 predicted proteins | sample atmos_gasesECM1C_2_FD_203312 | JGI IMG/M metagenome (GOLD analysis project Ga0307474, IMG submission 203312) | Hardwood forest soil microbial communities from Morgan-Monroe State Forest, Indiana, United States - atmos_gasesECM1C_05 | ecosystem: Environmental > Terrestrial > Soil > Temperate... | reverse complement strand
CGCGCCCGCCGGGGCCGGATGCTGCGCGCGCTGCACCTGGATTGCACGCGGATTGAACGCCCCGCAAGCCGGTCGCGGGTTGCGGGTTGCGGTTGCCGGGGCCTGGTGGCCTCACGGGTCGAGCTCGGCCACCCGGGTGAACTCGCCCGAGTAGGCGGTTCTCCCGGCCGGGCGGGCGCAGCGGCATCATCCCGGCTGCCCCCCGATGGCGATGGCGAAGACGTGCAGGGTGATGACGCCCTCGGCCGCGGCGCTGCTGACGTCCGGGAGCGTGACCGCCGCCACCGTCTTCCCCTGTTCCAGCGGGATCGGGTGCCGCTGGCGACCCCGCATGTTGACGAGTCCAGCAGCCCGAGGTCGGCTCCCCGCCCCGACACGTCGATCGTCTGGCCCGAGCCCACCACGTCGTCGGGCTGGCCCGACGCGGCACCGGGCCAGGTGAAGGTGATCGCGTCGTAGCTGAGGCTGGCGCCGGGCGTCACCCCCACCGACGCGAGGGCCTGAGCCGAGAAGCTGGCCCCGTTCCCGTCGAAGCTCGCGGCATCGGTATCCGTGTCATCCGAGATCCCGATGTTGCTGAACGCGCCGGCCACGGATCCGTACGGGACGATCAGCGGGATCTGGGTGGGCGCGAGGGAGTACCGGTGCCGGTCGCCGCCCCGGCATGCTGTGCCGCGACCGCGGCGACCACGCTGACCACGAGCCCCGCCGCCGCGACGAATGCCAGCCGGGCCCGCCATCGGCCCTGTGTGTCCCTTCCTGCGCAAGCCACCCGTCAGCCGCCGCCCTCTGGCGTCAGGAGCTGAATGCTCGCGGCGCTCGCATACAGGTCCACCGGTCCAGTGCTGGCCGTGCGGATCTGCAGGTGGGTGTCGGCCGTCGCCGGGACCTGGGCCTGCAGGGTGAAGGTCTGCGGCGCGGACGTCAGCTGGACCGGGTCGGTGGTCAGGTCCTGCTGGCCGTTCCAGAAGTCGAGGTCGACGTCGCCGGTGCCCGCCGCCGTGACCGATACCTGGTAGGTGTCGCCGCCGGTGAGATCGACCGGCGGATCGACCCAGATCCAGCTGTCCGGCGCGGCGCTGGTCTCGGTCCACTCCACCGCACTCGCGCCCTCCGGCGTGGTGGTCGGCGTGATGGTCCCCGGAATGGAACCGACGCCGTTCTGCACCGGTCCCTGCCAGTCCAGCTGACCGGTCGGCGCGGTGCCGAGCAGGTTCGGCCCGGTCGGGACCAGAATCACCGGCTGGCGTCCCGCCGGGAACTGCAGCGCCCCGGCCTGGTAGGACGGCGGCGCGTCGGTCGGGGACGACGCCCACGACGGGTCGGCCGTACCGGAGAGCGCAAACGAGACGCTGGTCCCGCCGGGCCTCGTAGCCAGACCGCCGAACAACGACGCGTTCACCCAGGCCTGTGGCGAGGGCCGCCCGTCGACGCTGACGCCGTGGATGTAAGACGACGTGGAGGCGCCGGGCGCGGTGAGCATGACCGGCGGCCGGCCCGGCACGTCGAACCGGGCCGCGGAGAAGATGGGGGCGCCGAGCACGAGGACCGGCACGCCGGGGGTCTCCGGGTACAGGCCCAGGCTGGCCCAGACGTACCACGAGCTCATCGCGCCGAGGTCGTCGTTGCCGGGCTCCCCGCCCGGGGTGTCGGAGTAGACCGAGGTGAGCAGCTCGTGCACGATCTGCTGCGTCTTGTACGGCGCGCCGGCGTAGTCGTAGATCCACGGCGTGCCCAGGGACGGCTCGTTGCCCGCCCACATGTACGGGGAGTTGGGCCCGGCGTTGAGCTGCTGGAAGAACGAGTCGAGGCGGGAGGTGACGGCGGCGTCGCCGCCGATCGCGGTGATCAGCCCCTGCAGGTCCTGGGGAACCGACCAGGTGTACTGGGCCGCGTTGCCCTCCTGGAAGCCGGACTGGCCGAAGCTGCTCAGCCCGGCCACGGTCGGGCCGAGCTCGGGGAACTGGCCGCTGCCGTCGCGCGGCTCGATGTAGCCGGTGTCGACGTTGAAGATGTTCGTCCAGTTCTGCGACCGCTGCAGGAACGTGTTGTAGGTCGGCGTCTGGCCTAGTGCCTTGGCGAGCTCGGCGATGGCGAAGTCCGCCGCGGCGTACTCGAGGGTCTCGGACGCCCCGTTGTCGACCGGCGACAGCGAGCTCTCCTGGGTGTTCTGCACATAGCCGAGCGACTCGTACTGCGAGAGCTGCGGGCGCTCGTCGTAGAAGCCCTGGCCGAGCTGGCTGGCGGCGGGGTCGACGGTGGCTCCCTTGACCATGGCGGCCAGGGCCGCGTGCGCGTCGAAGTTCCGCACCCCGAACGCGTAGGCCTCGGCCAGGATCGGGTCGGCCGCGTCGCCGTTCATCACGTCGGTGTAATCGTTGGCGAAGCCCCACTTCGGCAGCCATCCACCCTGGGACTGGTCGTTCAGCAGCGAGGTCATCATCTGGCCGGTCTGCTGCGGTGCGACGACCGCGAGCAGCGGGATCTCCGAGCGGTACACGTCCCAGCCCGAGTAGTTGGCGTACTGCACCTGGCCGGGCCCGGCCTGATGGACCTGGTTATCAAACCTCGGGTAGTCGCCGTTGACGTCGGAGAACGTACTGGGCTCGAGCAGCGCGTGGTACAGCGCGGTGTAGAACTCGGCCTGCTCCGGCTGCGTGCCGCCGCCGATCCTGATCCGGCTCAGCATCCGGTCCCAGTCGGCGTAGGTGCGCGCCCGTACCGCGGAGACGCTCCAGCCCGGATCCTCGGCGCGCAGATTCTGGGCCGCGTCGGCCTGACTGACGTAGGAGATGGCCACCTTCATGGTGACGGTGCGCTGGGCCGTGGTGTCGAAGGTCACCCACGCCCCCGACTGCAGCCCAGTCGCGCCCGCGACCTGGGTGCGCGACTGCTCGCCCTTGGCCTCCTGGCCGCGCGCGGCGACCAGCGCGCCGCTGACCGGCTTCCCGTTGGCACCGGCCGGCATCCGCGGCACGGCCGGGCCGTGCGTCGCGGCGCCGGTGGAGCCCGGCGTCTGCACGACCGACTCCTGGCGCAGCGACACGGCCGAGGCCAGCAGGTTCACCGGCCCGGCGGCGGCGGTGCGCACCTGTACCTGCTCGGCGCCGACCGATCCGGCCGGGATCGGCGAGGCGATCGTCAGCGTCACCGGCGTGGAGCTGAGCTGGACCGGCTGGCTGTCGACGTCCACCTGGCCGTTGTAGAAGTCGAGGAACACGTCGCCGCTGCCCTGCACGGTGACGCTCGCCGCGTAGGTGTCGCCCTGGGTGAGCGCGGGCGGCGTGGCCTGGATCCACGTGTTGGCCAGGGCCGAATCCTGCTGCCAGGAAACGGCGCTCGCGCCGTCCGGCGTCGTCGCCGCGGCGATGGTCGGCGTGCTGCCGCCGCTGCTGATCGCGTGGTAGCTCCACGACAGGCTGCCGGTCGGATCGGTGAAGACGTTCGGCCCCGTCGGCTCGGTCTGCCAGGTGCCGTAGGAGGAGAACGGGCGGGAGAATCTGGCCACGAAGTGAACCGGGTAGGTGCCGGGGCTGCCGCAGAACTGCCCGGCGGTCTCATCCCCGGTTACCTCGTTGTTCCCCACCACCTGCACGTCCGCTGCGACGTTGCCGGACTGCGAATCCCCGACCTTGAACAGCATGTTGGCCGCGGAACTGCTCGGATAGGTGAAGCTCCCGATCCCGGTGCGCGTCGTGGCGGCCAGGTCGGCCTGGATGGCCGAGGAGGTGGACGGGTTCAGCGTGACGTCGTAGGACCCAGGTGCCGCCTTCTCCTGGGCGTGCGAGAACGGCTCGGTGCTGTTCACGGGATCGTCGCTCAGGGCACCGACGGTCGGGAGCACCGGGAAGTCGCCGTCGGCGCCGCAGCCCGGACCCGACATGTGGGTGAGGCTGAAGCCGGTGATCGAGGAGTCGGCGTAGTTGTACCCGCCGCCGTCCGGGCGCGAGGGCGTGTCCGGGCTGAATGACAGCATCCCGAACGGCGCCACCGCGCCGGGGAACGTGTCGATCTGCCCGACCACCGCTCCCCCGGACCCGGTTCCGATCATCGGGTCGACCAGCGAGGCCGGGTCGCTGACGAGGGTCCCCGCGGCGGCCGTGCCCGCAGTTGCCGAAACTGCCGCGGCCGGCGGCACGCTCCACAGCGCGATCGGCGCCGCGCAGATCACGGCCGCGGCAACGGCCCAAGCGCGGTGACGGAGGACGGCGGTCCACGCGCCGCAGCGGCGGTGGCTAAAAACGCGATGCGCGTGACGGAGCATGGCGACGGCCCGGCCCTTCCGTATGACAACGTTGTCGCGTCGTTTCGTCTTTCTTGTACCTCAGTGACGCGGCTGCCCGCAAGATCCGGCGGCAGGGTCGCCCGGCCGATCGGTCGGGCGGTGCCGCACCCACACCGGCGTGACCGGCGAGAACTCGTATCTGACCACGTTGTTGATGCGGCCGGAAACGGCCACCTCCCCGCGACGCGCGCGCGCCGACCCTGGTGGTTGAACCGTCTGGCGTCCCCCAACCCGCCCTCGGGGTCCAGCCGGGCCGGGCTTCGGCGCGGCCACCGCCTCCGCCATGCGGGCGCGCAGAGAGCGGGTCGGTTGCGCGCCGGAAAAGGTTGCGCGCGAATTCGAGGACAGTTTCGATGTAGCGCCGCGCACCTGGGCCGCGATGGTCAATCACAGGGTAGTGACTCAGGCGAGGGGGATCGTTATGCAGTACCGGATACGAGCCGGTGACACATTGTCAGGTATCGCCGAGAAATTCGGAATCACCGTTTCGGCCCTGACCGAGGCGAACGCACAGATCGCGAACCCTGATCTCGTGTTCCCGAACGAGCTGGTGTTCATACCGGGCCCGGCCGCCCCGGCGGACGACCTGGCGTCGATCATGGCCGCCGTCGTGACATATGTCGTCCAGCCCGGCGACACCATGACCAGCATCGCCGCCGCCCACAACCTGACCCTGGCCGCGCTGGAGGCAGCCAACCCGCTGGTCACCAACCCGAACAAGATCCAGGCCGGTCAGGTGCTCAATCTCGTGCCCGGCGGCACGGCCCCGCCGGCCACGACGCCGTCGGGTTCATCGGGTGCCATCCCGATCGGCTCGGTGACCTACGCCCGGTTCACCGGCACCGGGAGCGTCACCTCGTGGACGACCCAGGCCTGCAACACCATGGGCCTGCCGCACGCCAACTGGGTGACCGGGTACAAAGTACTCTGCGCCCGGGAATCCTCCGGCCAGCCAAATGCGATCAACCATTACGATTCGAACGCCCGGGGCCCGATTCAGTCCGACGGATATCCGCTGCACTGCTCCAGGGGAATAGCCCAGTGCATACCCGACACCTTCTCGGCCTATCACCAGGCGAAGACGAGCAACGACATCTATAACCCCGTCGCCAACATCGCGGCCTCCATCGGCTACGTGCGAGCCAGATACGGCGTGGCCGCCAGTGGCTACAACCTGGCCGCCAAAGTCCAGCAGGCCGACCCCACCCGCCCACCGCGCGGGTACTGAACGACGAGGAACCAGGAGGCACGGACCCTCCCCCCAGCGCAGAACTCCGGCCAGGTCAGCGGCCACGCGCTTCGGGTGACAACGTTGTCGCGGCGTTTCGTCTATCTTGTCGCTAATGGCCGGAAGCGGCCAACTCCCGTTGTGACCGTTGACGCCCGATCCGTCCCGGTTCAACATGACCCCTGACGGGAACCGGCGCGAACGAAGCGCGACGCATGGGAGCGAGGACCATGAGCCTGACGGCCCGAAACCGGATGCTCGCATTAACGGCCGCTGTCGCGCTCCTCATGGGCGTGGCCACGGCGCCGGCTCAGGGCGCCAGCGTCGGCAGCGCCCGGGCCTCCAACGTCGGCCTGGCCGCGCACGCCAGCCCGGCCGCGAACACCGGCGACTACTGGAACCAGCGGGTCTATGACGCCGTCACGCGGAGCGTGGCGAACCACAAGCCGTCCTTCCCGGCCCGGCAGTGCGACATCACCGATCCGAGGTACGCCGGGATGATCAGGCAGGTCGTCGACGGCCAGGGATCGAGCGTCACGTCCACCGTCTGGTATTACGGCGACGCCATCAACGCCGCGATCAAGGCCTGTCACGCCGCGGGCGGCGGAACGGTTATCATCCCGCCGGCCGGCTCACTCAATGGCGGCGGCGTCTATTACTCGGGCGCGATCACGCTGCTGAGCAACGTCGATCTCCGCGTCGAAACCGGCGCCACAGTCAAGTTCGTGCGGAACCCGAGCAACGCGTTCTACCCGGTCGTTCTCACCAGCAACGGCGGCATTGACCTCTACAATTTCTCGCCGCTGATTTACGCACTCAACCAGCACAACATCGCGCTGACGGGCGGCGGCACGCTGGACGCGCAATACAACGTGTCCCCCTGGCAGCTTCCGCCGCCCATGCCGGGCGCGCAGGCCGGCACTTCCACCGTGCTCAGCGACATGAACTACGGCAACGTCCCGGTCGACCAGCGCATCTTTTCCGACGACGGCCATATGCCCGCCCGCATACCGGAACTGAGCGGCTGCCCGGCCCAGTCTCGCGACTGGGGTCCGTGCGCGGCCGTCAAGTACGCTCCTGCGCCGGCCGGCACGGTCGCCTACTCGTCGACGTTTGCCCCGCAGTTCGTCGAGTTCAACCACAGCGCCGATATCCTCATCGAGGGCGTGCACCTGGTGAACACGCAATTCTGGCAGGTTCACCCGCTGAACTCACGCGATGTGCTCATTGACGGCGTGACCGTCGATGACACCGCCCATCTGACCGACGACGGGATCGACCCCGAGTCCTGTGCCGACGTGGTCATCGAAAACAACAGCGTGACCACTCTCGATGACGGCGTCGCGGTCAAGTCAGGCAAGGACGAGGACGGGCGGGACCTGCGCGCGCCGAGCGAGAACATCGTGATCCAGGGCAATACGTTCGACAATCCGAGCGGGGGTTCGGCCAGCATCTCGATTGGCAGCGAAATGTCGGGCGGCGTATGGAACGTGCTTGCGCAGGACAACCAGTCGGGCGGCGCCGGCACGGCATTCGTCCTGAAGATAAAGACGAACTCCTACCGCGGCGGCGTGGTCAGGGACATCTACGTCAGGAACGCCGTGGTGACGCAGACCATCCGCGGCATCGTCAACTTTGACACAAACTACGCCGAGGGCGGCGCGCCTCCGGACGGCGACGTTTTCAACCCGATGATCCACGACATCTATATCGACAATGTGAACGCGACACCCACCGTGACAACGAGCTATCCCCCGTTCGTCATCTACAGTGACGTATCCCGCACCCCCATACAGAACGTGTACTACGCGAACTCGGTCTTCTACACGACCAGCACGTTCGAGTCCGCCTTCAGCGCGACGATAGCGAAGTTCTTTGCACACCTCGTCATCCGCAACGTCAGCTTCATCAATCCCCGGACCGGGACGGTAACGGTCTACAACACCGCTCCGGTCAGCCTTATGAACGATACGGCGGCCACTTTTTCGGGCCGCGCCACGCCGGTGCGGCTCACGGCGGCGAGCCTGCGCCATCCGGACCTGGTCAGCAAGCTGCCCTCGGACACGTTCACGATCAGCGGGCAGCTGGATCTGGCCGCGTCGCCCGGATTCCTGCCGGGCGGGTCGGTGGCGATATTCGTCGACCGCCAGACAACGCCCATTCCGGTGACCCTGAACCCGGACGGCTCCTTCACCAGCGGGCCCATCACGCTCAACGACGACCAGTACTGGTACCAGGGCCGGCACTACATAGCCGTCAATTTCTACAACGGCGTCGACATCAATACCACCGTGTACCAGGTGTGCAGCGCAAGCGGCTGCCTGAATTAGCCAGGACTCTTGCGGCAGCAAGGCACGAGGAGGCAACAGATGGAAGGCCATCGGCCGGGGTATCTGCTCGGCTCGGGTCACGGCCGGAGGCCACGACGGGCGCTGGCCCGGCTGGCGGCGATAGCCGCGGCGGGATCGCTGGCGGCCGGGGCCCTGACCGCGGCACCGCTCCGCGCAGCCGCGGCGGCCGGGCCGTCCACGGCGCAGGCGCCGGACCACCTGACCGTCGGTGACCTCACCAGGCCGCTGGACGTGGCGGGCACCCCCCAGTTCGGCTGGTTGCCGCAAGACCGAGCGGGCGACGAGACCCAGACGGCCTACCAGATCACCGTCCGCAACGGGCTGACCGGTGCCATGGTCTGGAACAGCGGCCGGGTGGCCTCCTCCGCCTCTTCCTACGTGCCGTACGACGGCCCGGCCCTGGCGCCGGGCGATGAGTACGACTGGAGCGTGACCACCTGGAACCGCCAGGGCGAGATGAGCCCGGCGGCGAGCTCCAGATTCGACATGGGGCTCGGCGACAGCGACTGGGCGGGCGCGCAGTGGATCCGCAGGCCCACGACCGGCAACGACTCCGCCATCGACTACACGCTGGCCCGCAGGCAGTTCGGCCTGCAGTCCAGCCGGGTGGTGCGCGCGCTGGTCTACGTCGCCGCGCCCATGCGGTGGCAGTTGCATGTCAATGGCACGATCGTCGACACGCAGGACGACTACCAGTTCGCCGGCGAAAACTACTACGACGCCGTGGACATCACGCCGCAGGCGCAGGCCGCGCAGCGCGCGCCGGGTACCGCGGCCGGGCAGCTCGCGGTCGGCGTGCTCTACGCGCACTGGGCCTCTGGCGAGGCGCACCCGGAGGGTCCGCAGCCCTACGCGACCACGCTGTCGGCCGCCGCCGCCGCGGGCAGCGCCACGATCACCGTCGCCGCCGCCGCGAGCAGTAGCTGCACGTCGGCGCCGACCACGTCATCGGCGTTCTGCGGCGCCAACTTCGACTGGTACGCCGGGGAGACCCTCGGCTTCGGCACGCCGGGATCGGCGGGCTTCAGCACCGACACGATCGCGAGCATCAGCGGCGACATCGTCACCCTGGCCACACCCCTCACGGCAGCCCAGGCCCAGAGCACCCCGGTGACCTCGGAAAATGGCCCCTCCGGCCTCCTGGTCAAGATCGTCGTCGACTACGCGGGCGGCGCGTCGAGCACGTTCGTGTCCGACGGGAGCTGGATGGTGACCAAGGACACGGCCGAACTCAACGCCACCGCCAGGCAGCGCAGCGGTCAGGGCGCGGGTGACTATGTCGAGTACTACAGCGCGCCCGGCGCGCAAGCCCTGGCGGGCTGGGACCAGACCGGTTACGGCTACGGACCCGCCTGGCAGCCGGCCACGGTCATGGGAACCGCGCCGCTGGCCGACCCGCCCGACTGCGGCAACTACTACTCCGACGCCTCGCCCTGCGGCTTCACCCACCTCGTGCCGCTGCAAGCGCCGCTGACCTACAAGGTCGTGCATCCGGTGTCGGTGAGCACGCTGCCCGACGGCACGGTCGAGGCCGACTTCGGCAACGCGTTCATCGGGGTGCCGGTGGTCAGGTTCGGCTCGGCCGGCCCGGCGCAGGCCGGCAACCAGGTCACGATGACCACCAGCTACCGGCTGGCCGGGACCACGCTGGCCTCGGCCGCCGCGGCCGGAGCGACCAGCATCTCGGTCACCGACAGCGGCGCCTACCCGGACTTCCCCGCCGCCGGCAGCTCGACCGGGTTCGCGGTCGGCGACAAGATCACGGTGGACGCACCCGCCGACGGATACGGCGCCGGGCATCCGGAGACCGACACGATCACCTCCATCGGCGCCGCATCCTCCGGCCAGGCGACCGTCGGCCTGGCCGCGCCGCTCCAGACCGGCCACGCCTCGGGTGTCTGGGTCCAAGGCGCCCGGGTCGGCACCCACAACCTGGACACGCAGGACACGAACCTGAACTTCTACTACACGCAGGCGGGCACGCCGGGCGAGACCACCGGCTTCTACGTGCCCATGGGCTGGCGTTACCTGCAGATCTACCAGGGCACCCAGGCCAACGGCGGGCAGCCGCTCACGCCCGCTGACATCTGGGCCGTCGAGCAGTACAACGGGGCCTCGGCCGTCGGGTCGGGCGCCAATGACCCGGGCATGCGGAGCTTCGGGCCCGACACGGCGACGAAAGTCCCGGCCTATCGCGACTCGGCGGCCGCCTGGGATCCGGCCTCGGTGTTCGCCGGCGCCCCGTCGTCCGCGGTCGACGAAGCGGCCACGTTCCGCAGCAGCAACCCGCAACTGAACGCGGTGTTCACGCTCATGGAGCGCTCGGCGCTCTACGCCGGGCAGCAGGCCTACGAGGACAGCCCGGACCGCCAGGAGGGCCAGTTCACCGGGGACGGCACCGATGAGTCGCTGAGCCAGATCGAAGATCTGGGTGAGCGCGCCCTGACCAGGGAGTTCATCGACAACCTGATCTATTCACAGCAGCGGTGGTGGATCACGGGCTCGCCCGCGCAGGACTCGACGTGGGGCGAGATCAACGCGATCTACCCCGATAAGGACGGCAAGCGGGACATCCCCGACTACACCGAGATGTTCCCCGAGCTGGTCTGGGACTACTACCTGCAGACCGGTGACCTGGCCACGCTCGCCGCCGCGTATCCGACCATGCGCAACGTCGCCACGTACGTGAGCGACAACATCTACGCCGGTAGCCAGGCGCCCGGACTGGTCTGCCAGCTTGACAGCTACTCGTCCTCGAGCGCCTACCGGTACGGGATCATCGACTGGCCATCCACGGACCGGTACAACACGGTGGTAACCAACTCTGGCGTGGACACCGTGGTGAACATGCGCGCGGTCGAGGACTACCGCGCGCTGGCCGGAGCCGCTCAGGCGCTCGGCGACGACGCCGCGGCGCAGGGTTACGCCCACCAGACGGACGGCCTGATCACGGCCATCAATTCCAGCCTGGTCGAATCCAACGGGTACTACGACGACGGGATGACGGTCGGCAGCCCGGCCACCGCCGGCAGCTCCGCCTGCACCGCGACCAGCGGCGACGCGCTGATCGGCAACTACTCCGAGCACGACCAGAGCTTCGCGGTCGTCTACGGCGTCGCCCCGCCGTCGTCCTACTCCCAGCTCGGCAGTTATGTCGCGGCCCAGGGGATGCAGCAGGGACCGATGGACCTGTGGCAGCTCGAGCTGGCGCTGGTGGAAACCGGGCAGCCAGCCGCTCTGGTCAGTCTGCTGACGAACACCGCGGCGGACGGGCCGGCGAAGATCCTCGCCGAGGGCGGCACCTCGATGTGGGAGCAGTGGGATCCCGGCTGCGCGGCGGCGGGCGGGGGCGTCGGCGACAACACGTCCTCCTGCGAGGGCACCGGCATCAGCCAGACGGCCACCGACAGCTTCTCGCACGGGTGGGGCTCGGGCGGCCTGTTCCCGGTCACCCGCGGCCTGCTGGGCATCACGGTCACCGGCGTGGGCGCGTCCACCGTCAAGATCGCGCCCCCGGCCGCCGGGCTGGCCTCGGCCAGCGGCACGGAGTGGACCGAGCGCGGACCGGTCAGCGTCTGGTGGAGCAACCAGTCCGGCACCGCCGCTGGCCAGGACACCTTGCGACTGAGCGTTCCGGATAATGTCCTGGCCACAGTCGCGCTGCCGACCGGCCACGGCCGCTACGTCGCCTCGGGCGCAGGGGACCCGCGCTACGAGGGCACGAGCAACGGCCAGGCGCTGTTCCTGGTCGGTTCGGGCGAGTCGACGTTCCAGCCGGAGGGCAGCCGCTGAGCCGCGCACCCCATTTGACACGTTCCAATGAAGCGCCCGACACTGGCGTCAGCGCTGGCCCGGGGGGACGACCGCCTCACCCCTCCCGGTCAGGTCAGGAAGGACGTCGGTGAGCGCGCCCGTCAGCATCAGGGAAGTAGCCGCGCACGCGGGGGTCTCGGTGGGCACGGTATCCAACGTGCTGAACCGGCCGGACATCGTCGCGCAGCCGACCAGGGACCGGGTGAACGCGGCGATCAAGGCGCTGGGCTTCGTCAGGAACGAGTCCGCGCGCCAGCTCCGCGCGGGGCGCAGCCGCACCATCGGCCTGGTCGTCCTGGACGTGGCCAACCCGTTCTTCACCGACGTCGCCCGCGGCGTCGAGGACGAGGCCAGCATGTCCGGGCTGTCGGTCATCCTGTGCAACAGCGACGAGCAGCTGCCCAAGGAGACCCGCTACCTCGAGCTACTCGAAGAACACCGGGTGCAGGGCATTCTGATCACCCCGGTCGCGGGGGCCGACGAGCGCCTGGCCCGGCTGCAGCGGCGCGGCACGCCGGTGATCCTGGTCGACAGCCGGTCCCCGACCGGCAGCCAGTGCTCGGTGGCCGTCGATGACGTCTTCGGCGGCGACGCGGCCGTCTCCCACCTGCTGGAGGAGGGATACGAGCGGATCGCGTTCGTCGGCGGGCCGCTCAGCCTGCGGCAGGTGGCCGACCGGCTCGATGGCGTGCACCGGGCCCTGCAACGTTCTGGCGGCACGGCCGGCGACCTGCTCATGATCGAGACCGCGGCGCTGAACGTCTCCGCCGGGCAGCGGGCCGGCGCCGCGATCGCCGAGATGCCCGCCCGCCAGCGCCCCACCGCGGCGTTCTGCGCCAACGACCTGGTCGCGCTCGGCCTGCTGCAGGAGATGACGAGGCTCAGCATCCGGGTCCCCGACGACGTCGCGATCGTGGGCTACGACGACATCGAGTTCGCGGCGGCCGCGGCCGTGCCGCTGACGTCGGTCCGCCAGCCGCGCCACCAGATCGGGCGCACCGCCGCCCAGTTGCTGCTCGAGGAGGCCACGGCCGCCGACGGGCACCGGCACCGCGAGGTCATCTTCCAGCCGGAGCTGGAGGTACGCCGGTCCAGCCAGGCCCGCCGCCCGGTAAGGTCCTGATCCGTGCGGATAGCCCTGTTCGTGACGTGCCTGGCCGACACGCTCTTTCCTGACGTGGGCAAGTCCACCACCGTGCTGCTGGAGCGGCTCGGCCACCGGGTCGAGTTCCCGCAGGCGCAGACCTGCTGCGGCCAGATGCACGTCAACACCGGCTACCAGCGCGAGGCGCTGCCGCTGATCCGGCGCTACGTCGACACGTTCGAGCCCTACGACGTGATCGTGGCCCCGTCGGGCTCGTGCGTGGGTTCGATCCGGCACCAGCACGCGATGGTCGCCCGCCGCCTCGGCGACGATGGCCTGGCCCGCCGGGCCGAGGCCGTGGGCGAGCGGACGTTCGAGCTGTCCGAGCTGCTCGTCGACGTGCTGGGCGTGGAGGACGTGGGCGCCTACTACCCGCACCGCGTCACCTACCACCCGACCTGCCACTCGCTGCGGCTGCTGCGGGTCGGCGACCGGCCGCTGCGGCTGCTGCGCCAGGTGGCGGGGATCGACCTGGTGGAGCTGCCGGATGCCGAGGTGTGCTGCGGGTTCGGCGGCACGTTCGCGGTCAAGAACGCGGCTGTGTCCACGGCCATGCTGGCGGACAAGATGCGGTCGGTGCTGGCCACCGGTGCCGAGGTGTGCACCGCCGGGGACAGCTCATGCCTGATGCACATCGGCGGCGGCCTGTCCCGGCTGAACGCCGGCATCGCGGCCGTGCACCTGGCCGAGATCCTCGCCTCGACCAGGGACGGGATCGCGTCATGAGCACGTTCCTCGGCCTCCCCACCGCGCCGCGCGGCGTCGGTCACCTGCGCGG
>Ga0307474_10002346_pt1 | contig 13617 bp, 10 predicted proteins | sample atmos_gasesECM1C_2_FD_203312 | JGI IMG/M metagenome (GOLD analysis project Ga0307474, IMG submission 203312) | Hardwood forest soil microbial communities from Morgan-Monroe State Forest, Indiana, United States - atmos_gasesECM1C_05 | ecosystem: Environmental > Terrestrial > Soil > Temperate... | reverse complement strand
CGGAATATGCGATTTGCGATAGCTGCCGAGAACCGAGCCGTCGGCATCGACGACGGCGATGGAGTTGTAAAATGCATTGTTGGCGCGTTCGAACACGCTGATCGGCAGCACCACGCCGAGCTCGCGCGCGACGTTGCGGAAATGTTCTACCGCCGGGTGTCCCTCGAGCGGCAACGCGAGCTCCAGGTGCCGTGCGCTGTGATCCTTGCAGAAGTACGGTGTTTCGAACAGCTCCTGCAGCAAGATCACCTGCGCACCCTTCGCCGCAGCCTCGCGCACGAGTTTCTCGGCGCGCGCCATGTTGGCGTCGCGATCCCAACTGCAGGCCATTTGCGTGGCCGCCACGGTTACCTTGCTCATAGGACTGTATATGCTACCTGATCTCAGAATTTCCACTTTCGGACGGGGTCGCTTCGACCCCGGTGAATCCGGCGCGCCAGCGCCTAAAAATCCTAAAAACTCGGCGGCGAGCTGGCGCTGACGATTTCGCATTCTTCCCGGCCGATATTGCGAAACCGATGCGGCACGGAACTCTTGAAGTAGTAGGCATCGCCCGCGCCCAACACGCGTGATTCCCCGCCGACGGTCAATTCGATCTTCCCCCTCACGACGACGCCGCCTTCTTCGCCCGCATGAGTCAGCATTTCCTCGCCGGTGTCCGCATTGGCCGCGTAGCGCTCGTGCAGGATCGACATGCTGCGTTGAGCCAGGCGGCCCCCGACGAGGCGCAACTCCACGCTCGCTGTGCCGATGTTCGCCAGTTCTTCACGGGGGAAAAAAACCTGCGGTTTCCCGCCCAAATCCAAAGTAAAAAAATCGGCAAGAGCCATGGGAATGCCGTCCAGCACTTTCTTGAGCGAACTGACCGAGGGACTGACTCGATTTTGTTCGATCAAGGAAATCAATCCGTTCGTCACGCCGGCGCGCTTTGCCAATTCACGCTGCGACAGACCGTACATCTGCCTCACGGCCTTCAGATGGGTGCCGACGTCTATGCTCATGGTGTCTATTATAATAGACGGTTTTGGCTGAAGAGGTGTCAAAATTGAGGTTAGTGTTGATTTTCCTTATCATCTGATCGCCCCCCGCTCCTCTTAAAGGACTCCATGCCATGAATGCCCGCCTCACCCCCGCCGCTGCGACGAATCCGGATCTCGAAGCATTTTGGATGCCCTTCACGGCCAATCGACAATTCAAGGCGAACCCGCGCCTCTTGGCGAGCGCGAAAGGCATGTACTACACGACCTCAGACGGCCGTGAGGTACTCGATGGAGTCGCGGGTCTGTGGTGCGTGAACGCGGGACACGGACGCCGCGAAATCACCGAGGCGGTGACGAAGCAGCTCGAGACCATGGAGTTTGCGCCGACCTTTCAAATGGGTCATCCGATCGCCTTCGAACTGGCGAACCGTCTGGCAAAAATTGCGCCGCCGGGCTTGGATCGAATCTTCTTTACCAATTCGGGTTCGGAATCCGTGGATACCGCCTTGAAGATTGCCGTCGCCTACCATCGGGCCCGCGGCGCGGGCCAGCGCACGCGGCTGATCGGCCGCGAGAAGGGCTATCACGGCGTGGGCTTCGGCGGCATGTCGGTCGGCGGCATGGTGAACAACCGCAAATTTTTCGGCTCGTCCATGTTGCCCGGCGTGGATCATCTGCCGCATACGCTGGATCACGAACACAATGCGTTTTCGCGCGGCATCCCGCAGTGGGGCATGCATCTGGCGAATGAACTGGAACGACTGATCGCCCTGCACGATGCCTCGACCATCGCGGCGGTGATCGTGGAACCGATTTCCGGCTCGGCCGGCGTGGTGCTGCCACCGGCAGGTTATTTGAAACGCCTGCGGGAAATCTGCGACAAGCACGACATCCTGCTGATATTCGACGAAGTAATCACCGGCTTCGGCCGCATCGGCAAGCCCTTTGCCGCGCAGGCATTCGAAGTAACGCCCGACTTGATCACCACCGCGAAAGGCTTGACGAACGGTGCGATACCCATGGGCGCGGTCTTTTCGCAGCGGAAGATTTACGATGCGTTCATGCAAGGCCCGGAGAATTCGATCGAGCTGTTTCACGGCTATACCTACTCGGCACATCCCGTCGCCTGCGCCGCGGCCCTGGCGACCCAAGACATCTATGCGAAAGAAGGCCTCTTGACCCGTGCGGCGGCCTTGAGCGCACAGTGGGAAAACGCGGTGCACTCGCTGCGCGGCCTGCCGCATGTCATCGACATACGGAACTACGGCTTGATCGGCGCTGTGGAATTGGAGCCGCGTCAGGGCAAACCCGGGGCACGCGGTTTCGACGTGTTCCTCAAGTGCTTCGAGCGCGGGGTGATGGTGCGTCAAACGGGCGACACCATTGCCATGGCGCCGCCCCTGGTGATCGAGCCCAAGCAGATCGAACGCATCGTCGAGACTTTGAGTGCGGTGATTCGCGAGGCCGAGTAGTTCGCGAAGCCGGTTAACCACGAGGCTGTCGGCGCCTCAGGTTTTAGGCTCGAAAATCGCGTACCACTTTTTGCAGGGCTCGCTCACTTCCCACACGCCCTCGAAGCCCGCAGGAACGACGAATGCGTCCCCGGCCTTGAGTTCGTGCTTCTCGCCGGTTACCGACTCGATGCGAACGCGGCCTTCCATGATCACGCAGAACTCGTGTTCGGTGTAGCGCACGCGCCATTTGCCGGCGGTGCTGGTCCAAATTCCGCAAAAAAATTCGCCGCTCGCATCGGTGTATTGATTCGATACCCGGGTGCGCGGGATGCCGGCCAGAATGTTTTCGTGCGAGGGATTCGCGGACTCCCCGGTCTGATAACGATCAAGAACCACGATCTTGGGCGGCACATTCATGCGCTATCGTAGGCCGAGGGTGCGCGCGGAAACAAGTGCGGCCCGGAGCACCATGCTCCGGGCCGCTGGCACCTCGATTTAGTTTTCACCGGTCACTCATTCTTACCGACCGGCTCATTCCTACCGACCTGGGCGACCGCGGCGCCGGATTCCATCTGCAGGGTCATCCGGACCCGCCGCTCGAGTGCGTAGCCGTCACTGTCTTCAGCGGTGCTCTGGCTCTTGCCGTAAGCATTGACTTCAAGCGCCTCATCGCTGACTCCGGAAGCGAGCAAGAGGTCGCGCACTGCGTTGGCTCGGTCCTGCGAGAGCTTCATATTGCTGTCAATCGTGCCGCGCGGGTCGGCATAGCCATCGACACGAATTTTCAGCTCAGGGGACTTCGACACGGCCTGCGCCAGGACTTGGATCTGATGCGCGATGTCCGGCGTGATTTCCGCGCTGCCGGTGCGGAACAGCACATCGCCCTGCAAGCCATCGAGTACCTCCGAGGGGTCCTCTTTGGCGGTCTGGGCCGTTTGCACTTTCTGCGAGAGATCATCGAGCCTGGCACTCAAGGCCTGGTTGTTTTCCGCCAGTTGGCTCTTTTCGGTCAGCAAGCTCGATTTCTCGCTCTGCAACTGCGTTTTGTCGCTTTCAAGCAGCGCCACTTGCGCCTCGGCCTTTTTGGCGTCGCTTGCCCGATGGACTCGATTGCCGAGCCAAGCGCCAAGCCCGGCGCCGACGACCGCGCCAATCGGGCCCGCCGCGAATGCACCGATTACCCCGCCTACCACGAATCCGGCCGGCTCCTGCGGGGGCCGCGTTTTTGGCTCGTCCGCAAATGCCGCGGTGCTCACGCCCATCAACCCGATCGTCCACACCCATTTGGAATACCTGGAATATCTCGTGCTCATGACAAACTCCTCGCTCCTCGCCACTCGAGGCGGCGACCGCCGCCCCATGGGAGCCATTACGGCCCGGCATTCGGGCGGTCAGAGGATGGAGTCGTGGCAAATCATGGCGACGCTGCGATGAAATGCAGGAGCGCCAGACTATCTAGATCACGCCTTTAGCGAGAAGGGCGTGAAGTTGGTGCCGATGTCGTAGTAGTCCTCTTGCTCGGCCTTCTTGAGGAACGCAACCACGCGATAAGTTACGGGCGTGGCGATGATTTCCCAGCCGCTTTTCAGAGCGTATTGGGTAAACATGATCAGGGTTAGATGAGCCAAGGGCATGCGGCCGTAGAACGCCAGAAAGTAAAAAATCACCGAGTCCACCAGCTCGCCGCACAAGGTCGAGCCGACGATGCGCGTCCACAGCCAGCGGCCTTGGGTCAAAATTTTCATCTTGGCGAGCACGTAGCTGTTGACGAAGGTGCCGCATAGAAATGCCAGAATCGACGCCACCACGATGCGCGGCGTGTTGCCGAAAATGGCTTCCACCGCCGACTGATCGGCGAGCGACCTCGGCGAGGGGGGCAGATGCACCACCACCGCCGCCATCAAAGATGCAAACGCCAGGGCCGCAAAACCCGCCCAAACCACGCGCCGATCGCGGCCGTAGCCATAAACTTCCGTCAAGATATCGCCGAAAATATACGAGATCGGAAAGAACAAAACGCCCGCGAGAAAGGTCACGCTGGCGCCGAACGGCAGGGGGATGGTGGTCTCTTTTGCCGGTCCAATCAGATTGGAACACAGCAATACGCAAACATATGCGGCCATGACAAAGTCGTAGTACTTGAACTGCCGGTTATGCGGTCGGGTGGTCATAGCGCGCCAGTGTAGCCCGCCGGCAGGCCGATTTACCGACGATATGTAAACCCGGTTGCACCGCGATGCCCTGCTGTCGTTTTTTGGCGAAGACATCACATCAGGGACGCGCCCCGTACGGTAGATATACGGGTATTCACCTCAAGTAGCGGATTTATGGAAAGCAGGGCAAACCCTTGATGCAATCGGAGAGTCCGCTAGTCGATTTCGATGCCGTCTGTCAAAAAGTGCGCGCGGCAGTCGAACCCAACCGTACCCATGCCGTTTCGTTGCATGACGAGACAGGCGATGTGCTGTGGCTGAGCGAAAGCTCAATGGGACCGGACGAGCACAATGCGGTGCGCGAGGCCGCGGAGGCGTTTGGCAACCCCGCGGCCGCCCCCATCCTGTCATACGATCTGGGCGATTCGAAATCCGCCGTAATGGTCCGGGCGGTCAACGCACGACGCGCAATCGTCGGATTGATCATGATCGTCATGGACTCGCGCATCGTCGCGCAGGGTGCGCCGAAACTGATGACGCCGAAATTGCAGCGCGCGCTGGTGCAGTTCGCGGGAATGCGCCCGGATCGCGCGCCTGCGGCACCACCCGAAGCGCCGCCGAGCCCTCCCCGTGCGCCCGCCCCCGCACCCGCGACATCGCGCAGCGCGCCGCCGACGGCAGCGCGCGTCCCGAGCGGGCCGCCCGCATCTGCGCCGCTTTCGGTCGGTCCGAAAACCATCGCAGCGCAACTCGAGCAAATTGTCTCGCGCGGCACGGTGCGCACGCCCACGCTTGACCCTGCAATGGTCTCGCGTCCGGCCAGCTACGTGAGCCATGTGGGCGCCGCCCGCACCACGACCCCCAGTCCTGCCGCGAGCGCTGCGCACGCAACCCCTCACGTTGTCTCGCAGGCAGCTCCACGCACTGCCTCGCGCCCTGCCGCACATCCAACTTCGCACGCGGCAAGGCCCGCACCTCCCGCGATCAGCGTGGTCGCACCTCCGGAAGATCCGGAAAGGCAGCTCGCGCACAAAGGGGTTCCACCCGAAATCGATCGCCTCAACGCGGCGATGCGCAAGAGTCCCATCGTGCTGCACGTGCAGCGGCTCGTGCCCTTGAGCAAAGGCAGTCAGCTGAAGCGCTACGAGGTTCTACTGCGCTCCGGATCCGAGGATGCACCCAATTCCGCGCCGCATGCGATGCTGAAGGCCGCCGTCGAGAACGGCTTGGGCTCCATGATCGACCGTCGCGTCGTCACCGAACTCATTGGCTGGCTGGTACGCCATCCCGATACATGGCACGCGAACGAAGTCATGTTCTCCGTGAATCTGACTACAACGGCTCTGCACGACGAACACTTCATCAAGTTCATCGAGCTATGCCTCGCAAAGTCCTCGCTGCCCAAGGGAACGATTGCATTCGAAATCGACGCACCCACCGCACTTACTCTGGCAGACAAAATCAGCGATGTGGCCACGGCGCTGCATCGCCTGGGTTGCCCGCTGGTGCTCGATGATTTCGCGCTGCGCACCGAATGTTTCGATCTGCTGCGCCTGCCCGGTGTGCGCTACTTAAAATTGGCCTCCGACCTTACCTCCAGAATGCGCTCGGACAAAGTATCGCAGGCGGCGATCACCGCGGTCGTGCAGATGGCTCGGGTCTTGGGTATGCACACCGTCGCCAAACGCACCGATACGGCTGCCGAACAAGAATGGTTGACCGCGCTGGGCGTGGACTTTGTTCAGTCGAACGCGATCTCTCCTGCCGTTGCCATCGACAGCTTGCATAAACCGGCAAGGACTAAAATCTAGTTTTCCCGTGATACTTGGGGTGTTGGCCGGCTCCAGCCGCCGCCGAGCGCCTTCACCAAGAACACCGCCGTGGTGAACTGCTGTCCCTGAATCTGCACGGCCTGACGCTGATTTGTCAGCAGCGTTTGCTCTGCCGTGATGACATCCAAGTAGGTATCAACGCCGCCCCTGTAGCGCTCGCTCGCAATATCGAAGGCACGTTGAGCGCTGCGCACACTGGCGTTGGCTTGAATCTCGGCACGCTCGAGCGATCCCAGCCCGGTGATGCCGTTTTCAACTTCTTCCATCGCGGTCAACACCGTTTGCCGATAATTCGCCACCGCTGCCGTGTAGTCGGCATCGGCAAAGCGCACGTTCGCGCGCGTCTTGCCGGCGTCAAACAGCGTCTGCGACGCGGAAAGCCCGAGCGACCAAAGCCGGCTCGGCGCGGTGAACAGGCTTGCCAGCGCGTTGCTCTCCCAACCAATGCTCGGGACACCCAACCCCGGGGCGAGATCGATGGTGGGAAAGTATGCGGCGCGCGCGACGCCAATCCGCGCATTGGCCGCGGCCATGGCGCGCTCCGCGGAAGCCACGTCAGGGCGGCGCTGCAAGAGATCGGAAGGCAGTCCCAGAGGCAGGGCTGGGATCGGCCGCAGCTCCGTGGAGGAGGCCAGCGTAAAACTGGGAGCCGGCGTGCCGACCAAAGTCGCGATGGCATGTTGCAATTGATCACGCTGATTCTGCAGAAGCTCGAGCTGCGCAGCACTGGAATCGAGCAGCGCCTCTTGCTGCGCCAAATCCAGTCCCGTTGCAAATCCCAATTCATGTCTCGAAGAGACGAATTTCAGAGCGCCCTGCTGCAAATCCAAACTGCGGCGCACCACTGCCATTTCGGCATCGATTTCCCGTAGGGAGTAGTAGTCGGACACCAACGTGGCCAGCAAGATCAGCCGCGCATTCTCGAAATCCGCCTCCGCCTGTTGCGCGCTCGCGCGTGCGCCCTCCACTTCCCGCCGCACCCGTCCGAACAGGTCGAGCTCATAGTTCACTGACGGACCGAGAAGAAAATCATTCTGCACGGTCGATTGGTTGGGCTGCGAATAAGCCGCCAGCGGGCGATTTGCGGAATCCTTGCTACGCGAGGCCGACCCGGAAAGCTCGACGGCCGGGAACAGCGCTGACCGAGCGATGGTGAGCTGCGCCTGCGCTTGTTGCAGACGCGCGGCTGCCACTTGCAGATTCTGGTTGCTGGCAAGGGCTTTCTGTACCAATGGATTCAATTGCGGATCTTGGAACAACTCCCACCAATCGCCTTTGAGCGCCGTATCGCCCGGCGCGGCCTCATGCCAGGGCGCTTCAGGCTGCCATGACGCCGGCACCTCCGCCGAAGGCCGGCGATAGTCCGGCCCAACCGCGCAGCCGGCGGCCAGAGCCGCTACGGCGATGGCATGGACTGCACAGCGTCCGGTGCAATTCATGGTTGTCGAAGGCTGACGATGTCACCGTCCGCAAGCGAATCGGCTGGATTCAATATGATGCGATCGTCGGCTTTGAGTCCGTCCAAGACCGCGACGCTGCTGCCGAAATCCGTGCCGAGCCTGACCGTGCTGAGGCGAACGCGTCCGGCCTGATCGACAGTTGCGACTCGTGGGCCATCGGGTCGGAACAGCAGCACATTGATCGGGACCAGCAGGGCTGCGCCGTCTTGCTTGATCGGCAAAAGCACCTGCACATAGGAACCGGCGATGAGCGCATCGGTCGGATTGGGCACCCGAATTTCGACTTGCATGGTGCGGGTGCCGGCATCGATTGCCCGAGCAGTGCGGGCAATGGTGCCTTGATATTGCTCACCTTGCCGCTCGGAGAGGCTGACCGTCACGACATCGCCCACTTTGACTTGCTGCGCGTAGGCTTGCGGCACAAATACGTAGAGGCGCAGAGGATCGACTTGGGCAATCGTGAACAGCGCTTTGCCCACGCCGCCATTGCCGGCATCGACCAGATCGCCGACATCGATATTGCGCCTCGTAATGACTCCGTCGAAGGGCGCTATGACCTTGTTGAAGCCCTGCAGATTGCGTAACCGCGCCGTGTTTGCCTGTGCCGATGCGAGGTTCGCTTGCGCCTGAAGGTACGCGCTCTGGCGCTCATCGAGATCCTGCTGTGTCACCGCATCCTTTTCACGCAGACTATTCCACCGTTCGGCCGTGCTTTTTGCCAGGCCCTCGCTCGATGCAGCCTGCTGCTGAGCTGCAATGGCTTGCGACAATTCCTGATCGATTTCAGGAGCGGTAATCTCCGCCAACAATTCACCTTTCTTGACTGAACTGCCGATGTCCTTCATCCAGTGCAAGATGTAGCCATTGCTGCGCGCATACACCGTGGCTTCATTGATCCCTTGCAGAGTGCCGGGCAGCGTCACGGGCAGCCCGCCGCCGCCCGGCTTGGGGTTGACGGTGGTGACGTACTGCTTTGCGTGAACTTCCGTGGACGCGGCGAGCGCGGAGGCCTGGAAGCCCCGCACCACAAAAATGATGACCCCTCCGACCAGCATGGCGCCGACGAGGATGCCGACAATAAACTTCGCGCGCTTCACGGCCGGGACCGGCGGTGGCATTGACATACTAATTTATCCCACGCGCACGCTTGCGCTGTTCGAGACGGCGATGCAAACCGGCATAAATGACCGGTACAAAAAACAACGTGGAGACCGTGGCAAACAACAGGCCTCCGATGACCGCGCGGCCCAGCGGAGCATTTTGCTCGGCGCCCTCACCCCAACCCAAGGCCATGGGAATCATACCGATGATCATCGCCAGGGCGGTCATCAACACCGGTCTGATGCGGGTTGCACCGGCATCGCGGGCCGCACTGACCGGATCCAGTCCTTCGTTCATGCGTTGCCGCGCGAACGACACAATCAAAATGCTGTTGGCGGTGGCCACGCCCATGGTCATGATGGCGCCGGTGAATGCCGGCACGCTCAAGGTCGTCGCGGTGAGAAACAGCATCCAACAGATCCCGGCGAGCGCCGCCGGCAAGGCGGTGATGATGATGAAGGCATCGATCCAGGACTGGAAATTCACCACGATCAACAAATACACCATGACAACTGCCATCACGAGACCCACGCCCAGTTCGACAAAAGAGGAGCGCATGGTCTGCGCCTGCCCTCTCACAGCTACCGCCGACCCGCGCGGCAATTGCGGTCGCATGTCATCGACCAATGAATTGATCTTTGCCCCGACGCTGCCCAGATCCCTGCCTTGCACGCTTACGTACACATCAACGGCGGGGGTCAGGTTATACCGGGACACGACTGCGAGCTGGGCGGCGGGTGCGACGGTGACTAGGTTGCTGAGCAATTGCGACGCACCACCGGCCGCCGTACGCACGGGCGTGCGCAGCAGCGCATCCACACTGTCGATTTGGTATTGCGGCGATTGCGCGGCTAAATTGTAGACCACGCCATTGGCGGGATCCAACCAGAAGCCGGGCGAGGTCTGCGTCGTACCGGCGGTGGTCGCGAGCAGATTCTGCGCCACATCGTTTGCACTCAACCCCAGCAATTGCAGCTGGCTACGGTCCATTTGCAAAGCCAATGTCGGCAGATCCAGTCTTTGGTGAATGTGGGTGTCCACGGTCCCCGGAATTTGCTTGATCTGCTTCATGATTTTCGCTGCAAACTCATAATTGGAGCGCACGTCGGCGCCGGTAAACATCACATCGATGGCAGCCGGAAGTCCGAAATTCAAAATCTGCGTCACCATGTCGGCGGGTTGGAAAAAGAACTCCACACCCGGAAATCCCGCAGGCAGCTGCCGCCGCATTTCTTCTATGTAGCGCAGGCTCGGCGCATGGCCTTCATTCAGCGATATCTGAATCTCGCCATCCAAGGTGCCGAAGGCACCGGCATTGCTGTAGGTGTTGTTGATGCTGCTGACAGGCACGCCGAGATTGTCGATCACCGTTCCCAGTTCGGTCGCAGGTATCACCGTGCGGATGACCGCTTCAATTTGGTTGGCCGCGCGTGCAGTCTCCTCGATGCGCGTGCCGGAAGGCATGCGCATGTGAAGGCGAATTTGGCCGGCATCCACGCTCGGGAAAAAATCCCTCCCCAGCAGGAATACCAACCCGCAGGAGAGGACGCAAAACGCCAGGAAACCGCCGGCAAAGACGCGTCGCCGCTCGAGCACCGCCGCAAGGATATCGTTGTAGCCGGCGCGCAGCCTTTCAAAGCGCGCATCGAATGCCCGATATATCCGCTGCAGCAAGCTCAGCGGTGCATCGGCATGCGCCGGCGTGTGATCCATCAAGAGCATGACGAGGGTCGGCACCAGCGTGCGCGACAGCACATACGAGGCCAGCATGGCGAACACCACCGCCTCTGCCAAGGGCGCGAACAAATAGCGGGCAACGCCCGTCAGGAAGAACATCGGCACGAACACGATGCATATGCACAGCGTGGAAACCAGCGCCGGGACAGCGATTTCACCGGCACCATCCAAAATGGCCTTGTGCAGATCCGACCCCAGATGAATGTGCCGCTCGATATTTTCGATCGTGACGGTCGCATCATCGACCAAGATGCCGACTGCCAGCGCCAGGCCGCCCAAGGTCATGAGATTCAATGTCTGCCCGACGAGGTACAGGGTGATGATCGAGCACAGAATGGACAGCGGTATCGATACCGCGATGATGCAGGTGCTGCGCCAATTGCCCAAAAACACCAGAATCAGCATCGCGGTCAAGCAGGCGGCAATCACCGCCTCACGCACCACACCGCTGATGGCCGCCCTGACGAAGCCTGATTGATCGAACAGCGGCGTGATGACGATATCCTTGGGCAGTATCTGCGCGGCAATAGGCAATACCGCGCGCAGGTTGCTGACGATGTCCAGAGTCGAGGAACCGCCGTTCTTGATGACGGGCATCAGCACGCCCCGTTCTCCGTTTTGACGCACGATATTCGTCTGCGGCGAAAATCCATCCCGGACGTGCGCGACCTCCGACAAATAGGTGGTGGCACCGTTCTTGGTGACCACGGGGATATGGTTGAGCCCGGCAATCGTGTCGGGCGATCCATTCAGCGCGATGGCAAATTCGGTCGGGCCAATTTTGGCAGTACCCGACGGTAGGATGAGATTTTGCGCGTTGACCGCATTCACGATGTCGCTCGGCGTCAGGCCTTTGGCGAGCAGTGCCGAGGTGTCGAGATCCACCGAGATTAGCCGCGATTTGCCGCCGTATGGGTAGGGGATGGCGACGCCCGGAATGGTCACCAGCCGTGGTCGCAGGAAATTGAACGCGGCGTCGAACAGCGCCGGTTCGGTCAGCGACGGGCTGGAGATCCCGAGCTGTATCACGGGAATTGCGGAAGCAGAGTACTTGATGATCAGCGGCGGCAAGGCCCCAGGAGGGAGCTGTTTCAGTTGCTGCTGCTCGGTGGCCACGATTTGGGCGATGGCGGTGGGGATATTCGCATTCGGCTGAAAGAAAACCTTGGTGACCGACAGACCGTAGAAAGACTGGGACTCGACGTGTTCAATATCCGTGACAGTGGTGGTCAGCGTGCGCTCGGTCACGGCCGTGATGCGCTGGCCCATTTCCTGCGCGGACAGTCCGGCATAGGTCCACACGATGCTGACGACGGGAATGTCTATTTCCGGAAAGATGTCGGTCGACATCTTGCGAAGAACCAAAGGCGTTGCGAGAAGAATCACCAGCGCCATCACCAAGAACGTGTATGGGCGCCGCAGTGCGACTTGAACGATCCACATTAACTGAATGACCCCTTTTCAGCATACTTGCCGATACCGATCTTTAAATCAACACGAAAGTCCGCATGCCGCGGGGCGACGGCACTTGCAAATCATTGGAAACACAGCAAACTACACCTGTCTGCAACGAGACACCGGAACCGGGCTAAGTGTTTTGTTAGTCCCATGAGGTTCGGTTCCGGATCCCGTTAAGATCCACGCCATGACATTCACCGCACTAATAGCTGTCTGCGCGCTCTTCGCTCTCCTATTTTTCGTCGCCGCGATTCGTCGCATGCGCCGGCGGCGGGTTCTGGGCGGAATGGCGCATGGCGCCGCTGCGCTTATCTTCTTGTTGGCGGCCGTCTGCGCGGTCCTCGTCGGCACGAATCTGCGCACCTATCAACGTCTGGCGTATGAACAACCCGCCGGCGAACTGCAACTCAAAAAGGATGGCGACCGGCAATTCGATGCGGTCCTCACCTACCCCGACGGCCGGCATGCAAGCTTTCCCCTAAGCGGCGATGAGTGGCAGGTCGATGCTCGGGTCCTCAAATGGCACGCCTTCGCCAATCTGGTCGGATTCGATGCCGCTTACCGCCTGGAGCGCATCAGCGGCCGCTACACGCGCCTGGAGGATGAACGCAACCTGCCGCGCACGGTTTACGATTTGCATGAGCCCGGCCGCATTGATCCCTGGGAATTGGTGCACCGTTATCGCTCATGGGTGCCGTGGCTGGATGCGCTCTACGGAAGCGCCACATTCCTACCGATGGCGGACGGCGCTCTCTATGAGATCAAGGTATCGCAAAGCGGGCTGGTGGCTCGGCCCCTCAATCAAGCTGCGCGGGAAGCGGTCGGCAGCTGGCACTAGGAATCCGCATGAAACGACTGACACTGACGGAAAAAATTCTGGCCGCGGCGCTTGGGATACTGCTGATTGTCGCCGCCTTCGCCTGGTGGAAGACGGCGCCGGCGACGATCCATGCCAGAACAGCCAAAGCGGCGATTACCTCCACCGATCTTGTGGATCAAAGCACCTACACTACGGCGCAGCGGCTCGCGCAACTCGCGATCGCGCCCGAGGAACAGTCGTTGAGCCAATCGGCGCTGCGAATCGCCGACCATGAACTCGACCTCGCCTTCACCGAAGCGCTTCGCGATGTCGAAGCCCATCCCCCTGCGTTGAATTCCGATGCCGCTGCCATTCAAGCACGCATCGCCAAATCTCAAACTCTGCTCAGCTCCGACCAGCAGCGGGTAACCGACCTCACCGCTGCACTTGCGCAGGCCAAGGCCGATCAGAAGGACAAAATCCAGGACCAGTTGGACCTCGCGCAGTCGCAACTGGAACTGGACAAGGATGAATTGGACGAATCCAACCAAAACTTGGTCGAAGCAGGCGGCAACCCACACCAGCAAATCGAATCGATGGTGCAGGAGCACGACGCGCAGACCAAGGCGCATCCGAATCCAAC
>Ga0307474_10002345_pt1 | contig 13624 bp, 11 predicted proteins | sample atmos_gasesECM1C_2_FD_203312 | JGI IMG/M metagenome (GOLD analysis project Ga0307474, IMG submission 203312) | Hardwood forest soil microbial communities from Morgan-Monroe State Forest, Indiana, United States - atmos_gasesECM1C_05 | ecosystem: Environmental > Terrestrial > Soil > Temperate... | reverse complement strand
GCAGCCGCTGCGGCTCCGATGCGGCGTCCTTGGCCGCGTCCCAGGCCGCGTCCAGGTCGCCGTCGTCGAGCAAGGCGTCGACCAGCACCGCACCGTTCCAGGCCCAGGTCCTTGGCATCTGGGCCGACCGGCGCGCGTCGCGGTGCAATAGGACGAGGGCATCGGCGCGCTCGTGCGGCCATGCGCCCTGGGCCGTGGCGGCCGCGCGCAGCGCCTGGTAGTTGACCAGGGTCCGCTCGGCCCGGAAGCGGTCGCGGCGCAGGGCCAGCACGTCGTGGTCGCGGCCGGCCGCCGCGTACCGGCCGGCCAGGTAGTCGACCAGCCGCTGGTCGGGCCGGGCCGCCTCGCGCACGCCCCGCTCGGCCCAGTCCAGCGCCTCGGCGCCGCGGCCGGCCTCGTCGAGTTCCTCGGCGATGCGCAGGTGGCTGCAGCCGCGATCGTCGAGATGGGACGTGTAGATGGCGACGACCGTGTCGATGTCGCCCTCGGCCTTGGCGATCGACTCCAGCAGGGACCTGGCCTGCCAGTTGCCCGGGTTCTGCGCGTAGGCGTCCGCGACCCGCTTTCGGACCGCGGCGAGGCCTCGGTCGCCGAGCAGGCCGGCGTAGTCGGCGAGGTCGGGCGTGACCCCGTAGTCGCCGCGCTGCAGCAAGAGGTAGCAGAGGTACTCGGCGAGCGCGACCGGGTCGGGCGGCGCCGCCTCGCAGGCCCGCAGGTGGACGGCCAGCAACTCGTACGCGGCGTCGCCGATGAAGCCGGAGGAGTCGTCGGCGTACTCGAAGGCGTCGATGACCAGGTCGATCGCTTCGCGGGCGATGCCGATCGCGTCCGCCGCGGCCCCGGCCTCGATCAGGCCGTCGATCGCCCCGGCGGCCTCACGAACGCCGTCCGCGAACTCGAACGCGCCGTCATAGTCGACGTAGCCCCGGCGGGGCGGCGCGATCAGTTCCTCGACGGCTCGCCGGACGGTCGCGGCGTCCGCGTTCACCGACGCCGCGCGCATCTCGAAACGCCGGCGCAGGTCATGGTCCTGGTCCAGCACCCCTAACAACTCGGCCAGCAGCTCCTTTTTCGAGAGCGATTCCAGCCACGATTCGAGCTTCACTCGCCCGGCCTTGGTCGTCTCGATCAGCTGCGGCATATCCTGACCCAGCCGCAGCACCGATATGGCGACCGCGACGCAGTGCTTGCAAAAGGCGCCCTCACGCCCGTAAGGGCACGTGCAGTCCCCGGTGATCGCCTCGTCCCCGAACGCCAGACGGACGCGGTACTCGTGGGTGCCAAACACCGTGGCCGTGATCTGGGTCTCGCTGACCTCTAGGTCGTCGACCGAGTGGAGGTAGTCCAGGCCGCGCTGGAACGACCTGGGGTCGGCCGCGCCCTTGACATCGGCCTCGGTAAATGGCAATACCGCCGTCATATCGACCATTGAACACCCGCCGGCCGACATTCCTGCCCGCCAATGCGCGGCGCGGCCACGCACAGGTCGACCGCCGGGGACGCGGTCCACGCGCTCAACCGTGATCAGATCGCCGTCGATCACATACGCCAGAGCAGCTACCGCCGCCCCGATGCTCTCGCCGCGGGAGGATCACCGTACCGGCCCTCGGTCCCCCGTAGCCGTCGAAACCATGAAATCGCCTGATGTGACACTCGACAACCGGTGTGTCGCAAGAGGATGCTTTGCTGAGGCAAAGCGGCGGCCTGCGGTCTGTGTCAGCGCGACGCCGAAGGCATGGCGAAGGGAAGGGGCGATGATGCTCCGGCGGGTATTCCGGCCATTAGTGGTCATCTTGATGGCGGCAGGTTCGCTTACGGCGGTTGCGGCCGCGTCGGCGGCGTCGTCGCCGCCGAGCAACATGGCTCGCATCCCGGGCAGCTACCAGCCGGCCCACGCGACCAGGACCGGCCAGATGTCGGCCGGCCGGATGAGCGTCGACCTGGTGTTGCAGCCGGGAAACAAGGCGGCCCTCTCCTCCCTGCTCCACGGCCTGTACACGCCGGGGAGCGCTGACTACGGCCACTGGCTCGCCGCGGGCCAGTTCGACTCCAGGTTCGCGCCCGCGCGGGCCACGGTGGCGGCGATGACCGCGTACTTGCGGGGCAAGGGCCTGAGCGTGCAACGGACCTCGACGCCCTTCCTGCTCCGGGCGGTCGGCAGCAGTGCCAAGATCGATGCCGCCTTCGCGACGACCATCAACAACTACCGCAACGCCAAGGGCGTGAAGTTCTACTCCAACGCCACGGCGGCCTCGGTGCCCGCCAGCCTTGCGGCACGTGTGCTCGGCGTGGTCGGGCTGACCAACACGGTCAGGCTGCAGCCGGCCGCTCAGGTCAGCGCGGCGCGCTCGGCTGCACACGGCAGCGGCGAGCCGAGCTGCGAGATCCCGTATCCGACCACCCTGGCTCAGCTCGAGGCGATACCGGCCAACGGGCCCTTCAACGGCTACGGCGGCGGCCCCGGCTGCAGCGGCCTGACCCCGTCGCAGACCAACAGCATCTACAACGCGCCCAAGGCGGGATCGCGCGCCAAGGGCGCGGGCGCCAACGTAGCCGTGTTCGAGCTCTCCGCCTACAACCACTCGGACATCGCGACCTGGGCGCAGACGTTCTACGGCTCGCACTATCACCCCCGTCTCGTCGACATCAACGTCGACGGCGGCCCGCTGGCTCCGGACACCTCGCAGTGCCCGGTGGGAGACACCTGCTTCTACGGCTACGGCGGTGACGACGAGGTCGAGGCCGACATCGAACAGGATCTGGCGGTCGCGCCGGACGCGAACTCTGTCCTCGTCTACAACGCACCCAACGACGAGACCGGCCAGACCGAGCTGGACCAGTACTCCGCAATCGCCAACCAGGACATCGCCGACTCGATCAGCACGAGCTGGGGGCTCTGCGAGCCGGATGCGGGGCTGGCCTACGCGCAGGCCGAGAACGTCATCTTCGAGCAGATGGCGGCGCAGGGCCAGAGCATCTTCGCGTCGTCGGGCGACACCGGTGCCTTCGAGTGCATCAGGGATGGCACGTTCAGTGACTTCGCTCCGCTCGAGTCCCTCGACCCGGCCAGCCAGCCGTGGGTGACCAGCACGGGCGGCACGTCGTTCACGTCCTTCGACCCGGGCGACAACGCTCACCCGAGCTACCCCGGCCGGACCGAGGAAGTGTGGAACACGCTCGACGTCTGCAGCGGGAACAATTCCTCGACGGCCACCTCGACCGGCATCGTGAACTGCGGTGGCTTCGGCGCGGGTGGCGGTGGTCACAGCATCTTCTGGCCGATGCCGAACTACCAGCGAGGACCCGGGGTCATCAGCGCCTTCACGGTCTCCGGCCCGGGCAACTGCGCTCTGGCGGCGACCGGCCAGGCGTGCCGCGAGGAGCCGGATATCTCGGCCAACGCGGATCCCCTCACCGGTTATGCGGAGTTCTGCACCGGGTCGACCTTCGTCTCGCCCAACCCGACCGGTACCGACTATGAGAGCTCTTGCCTCGGGCTCACCAAGACCCCCGGCGCTCCCGGGTGGTTCCACATCGGCGGTACCAGTCTCTCCGCACCGCTCGTGGCGGCCGTCTTCAGTGACCGGGACGCCTTCCACGGTCACCGAGCCGGAAACGCCAACTACCTTCTGTACGCGCTCTTCGACAACCACAAGACGAACGCCGCTGACTTCCACGACATCACCGGTTTCCACCAGGTCAGCAACAACAACGGGTTCTACCCGGTGACCCGCAACTACGACGAGGCCACCGGAATCGGCAGCCCGAACTTCACCGGCCTGATCACCGGCCCGTGATAGCCGACTGCTAGCAACGCCGCTTCGGCGCCCTCGATTGCGATGATCGAGGGCGCCGAAGCGCTCTATCCCCGCATATCAGCGGACCCAGATGCCGACGTCGCCGGGAGTCCCCGGGGCGGATCACGGCCCAGCGGTATGCTGCGGTGCCGTGCCGGTCGCGATCACTTGCCGCGTTTCCGCCGCGCCGTGCCTGGCCGCGGAGGCGGTCCCGGCTGCGGAGACGGTCCCGACCGCGGACGCCTGCCCGGGCATCCTCGACCTGCACCAGGCACGCGACGGGCTGGTGGCCCGGATCCGGCTGCCCGGCGGCTACGCCAGCGCGGCCAGGCTGCGGGCGCTGGCCGCGCTGGCTGACCGGTTCGGCGACGGCTGCGCCGACCTGACCGCGCGGGGCAACGTGCAGCTGCGCGGGATCGGCGCGGATTCGACCGACGCCCTGGCCCAACGCGCGTGCGCGACCGGGCTCATGCCGTCGCCGGCCCACGACCGGGCGCGCAACATCGCCGCGAGCCCCCTGGCCGGACTGGCCGGTCACGCTGACCTGCGCGGCCTGGTGCGGGCGCTGGACCGCGCGATCCTGGCCGATCCGGTGCTGGCCGCGCTGCCGGGGCGGTTCCTGTTCGCTGTGGACGACGGCACCGGCCGGGCCGGGATCGGCCGCTGCGACGTCGGCCTGCGCCTCGAGCCCGGCGGCGCCGAGCTGATCGTGGCCGGCCGCCGGACCGCGCGCCGCGGGCCGGCCGCCAAGATGATCGGGCCCGCGATCGCCGCCGCGCGGGCGTTCCTGGACCAGCGCGGGAGCGCGGCGGACCGCACGCGGATGAGCCGGCTGACCGACGGCGGCGCGGCGGTGGCCGCGGCGGCCGGCGGCGCGCTGGGCGAGCCGGCGGCGGACACCGAGACCAGGCTGACCCTCGGCCCGCTGACCGGCGAGGCAGCGGCCGTCGTCGCCGGGGCCCCGCTCGGGCGGCTGACCGCGCGGCAGCTTCGCCTGGTCGCCGGCCTCGTGCGCCCGCGCGACGTCGTCCGGCTGAGCGCCGCGGGACGGATCGTGCTCCCCTTGCCCGGCGACGCCGCCGGCACCACGCCCGGCCCGGCGGGCGACGCCCGGGACCGGCTGGCGGCGGCGGGCCTGCTGACCGGCGACGACCACCCGCTGGCGAACGTCACCGCGTGCGCCGGGATGACCTGCGCCCGGTCGCTGGCCGACGTGCGCGCGGTGGCCGCCCCGGTGCCTGGGCTGGACGCGGTGCACTGGGCCGGCTGCGACCGCCGCTGCGGCCTGCCCGCCGACGCCACCGCGATGGTCGCGACGTCGGCCGGGCAGTACGAGGTCGGGAGGCCCGCATGAGCATCACCACCGGCTACGAGCGCGACGGGGCGGCCATCTACCGCGCCTCGTTCGCCACCATCCGGCGCGAGGCCGACCTGTCGCGCGTCCCGCCGGATCTGGAGCGCGTGGCCGTGCGCATGATCCACGCCTGCGGCATGACCGACCTGGTCGACGACCTGGCCTGGTCGCCCGGTTTCGCGCGGGGCGCCGAGGCCGCGCTCGCCGCCGGCGCCCCGGTGCTGTGCGACGCGTCCATGGTCGCGGCGGGCGTCACCCGGTCCCGGTTGCCGAAAGGGAACGACGTGCTGTGCACGCTGCGCGACCCGCGGGTCGCCGGGCTGGCCGAAAAGCTCGGCACCACCAGGACCGCGGCTGCCGCTGAACTCTGGCGCGACCGCCTCGGCGGCGCCCTGGTCGCCGTCGGCAACGCGCCCACCGCGCTGTTCCACCTGCTCGAGATGGTGGCGGCCGGGGCACCCCGCCCGGCCGCGGTCATCGGCGTCCCGGTCGGCTTCGTCGGCGCGGCCGAGTCGAAGGCGGCCCTGGCCGCCAGCGCGCTCGAGCTGGAGTTCCTCGTGGTACACGGGCGGCGGGGCGGATCGGCCATCGCGTCCGCCGCCGTGAACGCGCTGGCGAGCCGGGCCGAGTGACCGCGATGGAACCGGGCCGCCTGTTCGGCGTCGGGGTCGGCCCCGGCGACCCCGACCTGGTCACCGTGCGCGCCGCGCGCCTGATCGGCCAGGCCGACGTGGTCGCCTACCACTGCGCGCGGCACGGGAACAGCGTGGCCCGCGCGGCCGCGGCCGCGTACCTGCGGCCCGGGCAGGCCGAGGAGGTGCTGCGCTACCCGGTCACGACCGAAGGCACCGACCACCCGGGCGGCTACGCGGGCGCGCTGGCCGACTTCTACGCCGAGGCGGCCGAGCGCCTGGCCAGCCACCTGGAGCAGGGCCGGACCGTCGTGGTCCTGTGCGAGGGCGATCCCGGCTTCTACGGCTCCTACCAGCACCTGCACGTAAGGCTGCGGGACCGGTTCCCGGCCCAGATCGTGCCCGGGGTGTCCTCGGTCTCGGCGGCGGCCGCCGCGGTCGGCGAGCCGCTGGTCCAGCACGACGAGTCGCTGACCGTGCTGGCCGGCACGCTGCCCGACGACGTGCTGCGCGCCCGGCTGGCCGCCGCGGGCGACGACGCGGTCGCGATACTCAAGCTCGGCCGGACCTTCGACAAGGTGCGCGCCGCGCTCGACGAGACCGGCCTGCTGGACCGGGCCCACTACGCCGAGCGGGCCGGCACCGACGCGCAGCGCGTCGCCCCGCTGGCCGGGGTCGATCCGGCCACCGTGCCGTACATGTCGCTGGCCCTGGTTCCCGGGCGGGGCACCAGGCCGCAGGCGCCGCCGAAGGTGACGGTGGTCGGGCTCGGGCCCGGCGACCCGGCCTGGCTCACGCCGGAGGCGGCCGCGGCCATCGCCGGCGCCACCGACCTGGTCGGCTACCGGCCCTACCTGGCCCGGGTGCCGGGCCGGCCCGGACAGCACCGGCACGCCTCGGGCAACACGGTCGAGGCCGACCGGGCTGCGCTGGCGCTCGACCTGGCGGCCAAGGGCGGCCGGGTGGCCGTGATCTCCTCGGGTGATCCCGGCGTGTTCGCGATGGCCTCGGCGGTGCTGGAGCAGGCCGCGGCCGACCCGGAGCGCTGGGCCGACGTCGAGATCGAGGTGCTGCCCGGCATCACCGCCGCCCAGGCGGTGGCGGCCAGGGCCGGGGCCCCGCTCGGCCACGACTACTGCGTGATCAGCCTCTCGGACCGGCTGAAGCCGTGGCCGGTCATCGCCGACCGGGTGGCCAAGGCGGCCGCGGCCGACCTGGTCCTCGCCCTGTACAACCCGGCCTCCCGCACCCGCACCTGGCAGGTCGACGCGGTCCGCGACCTGGTGCTGCGCCACCGTCCGCCCGCCACCCCGGTCGTGGTCGGGCGCGCCGTCGGAAGGCCCGGCGAGCAGCTGACCATCACCTCGCTGGCCGAACTCGACCCGGCGGGCGTCGACATGAACACGCTGCTCATCATCGGTTCCAGCACCACCCGGACGTTCACCCAGAACGCCCGCCCCGCGGTCTTCACCCCGCGCCACTACCCGCCGGAGCCGGGCCCGGACGGGGCGCCCGGGCCAGCACCCAGCCGACCGCGCCGCCGACGTCGGCCACCGACGCCACGCCCGGCGCCGGGGCCGGACGAGACACCATGACCACCGGCAGGCCCAGATCCCGCGCCGCGTCGAGCTTGCCCTCGGTCAGCGGGCCGCCGCTGTTCTTGGTGACCAGGACGTCGATGCCGAAGCGCTGCATCAGCGCGCGCTCGGCCTCGCGCGCGTAGGGCCCGCGGGCCAGCAGCACCTCGCGGCGGGCCGGCATCGGGCCGGACGGCGGATCCACGCAGCGGATCAGGAACCAAAGTTCCTCGATCGGCGCGAACACGCTCAGGCCCTGGCGGCCGCTGGTCAGGAACACCCGCGACCAGAGAGCGCCGCGCCGCAGCAAACCGGCCGCCTCGTCGAGCGACCCGGCCGGACGCCAGTCATCGCCCGGGCGCGCGGTCCAGGCCGGGCGGGCCAGCCGCAGCAGCGGCAGTCCGGTCCGGGCGCAGGCGTCGGCCGCGTTCGCGCTGATCGTCTGCGCGAACGGGTGCGTCGCGTCCACGACCGCGCGCACGCCCTCGGCCTGCGCCCACGCGGCCAGGCCGTCCGCGCCGCCGAACCCGCCCACCCGCACCTGGCCGGCCGGCAGCGCCGGGCGGCTGACCCGGCCGGCCAGCGAGCTGATCACCCGCAGCCCGGGCCGCCCGTGCAGGTCCAGGGCGAGCGCCCGGGCCTCGGACGTCCCGCCCAGCACCAGAACGGTCCACGGCGCAGGCGGCATCTAGGTGCCGATGTCCTCGTTCCAGACGTCCGGGCGGGCGTCGATGAACCGCGCCATCAGCTCCGCGCACTCGGCCGAGTCCAGGTTGACCACCTCGACGCCGCTGGCCGTGAGCAGTTCCTCGGCGCCGAGGAAGGTGCGGTGCTCGCCCAGGACGACCCGCGGGATCCCGTACAGCAGGATCGCGCCGGAGCACATGTGGCACGGCGACAGCGTGGTGTACATCGTGGCCCGGGCGTAGACCGAGGCCGGCCGCCGGCCGGCGTTCTCCAGGCAGTCCGTCTCGCCGTGCCGGATCACGCTGCCCCACTGGACCCGCCGGTTGCGGCCGGTCGCGACCAGTTCGCCGTCCACGACCAGGGCGGCCCCGACCGGAACCCCGCCCTCGGCCAGCCCGGCCCGCGCCTCCTCGATCGCCGCGGCCAGGAACCGGCCGTCGTCAAAGCCTCGCTCCGCCACCCGAGCCATGTTAGGGAGCCGGGCGCCGCAGCAGGTAGGTGTCCATGATCCAGCCCTTGCGCGCCCGCGCCTCGCTGCGCGCCGCCTCGATCCGCGCGGCGACGTCACCCACGGTGCCCGACAGCACGATCTCGTCCTTGGTCCCGAGATAGGCGCCCCAGAAGATCTCGGTTCCGGGGTCGACGCCGGTGAACGAGCAGTGCGCGTCCAGCATCACCACCACGTCGTCGCAGTGCTCGGGAAAGCCGTCCGCGGCCAGCCGTCGCCCGGTGGTGATGTGCAGCGGCCGGCCGACCCGGGTCAGGCTCACCCGGTGCCGGGCGGCCAGCGACTGGACGCTGCTGATCCCCGGGATCACCTCGTAGTCCAGCTCCCCTGGTCCCAGCTCGGCGACGATCTGCTCCACGATGGCCAGCGCGCTGTCGTACAGCCCCGGATCGCCCCACACCAGCAGCGCGCCGCAGCCATCCTCGGCGAGCTCGGACCGGATCGCCCCGGCCCACACCCCGGCCCGCTCCGCGCGCCACTGCTCCACCGCCTGCCGGTAGGCGGGCGCCGAGCGGTCGCGTTCCGGCTCCGGGATCAGGACCATCCGGTAGGACTTGCCCGGCACGTACCGCGCGCAGATCTCCTGCCGCAGCAGCATCAGGTCCTGCTTGTCGTCGCCCTTGTCCACCACGAAGAACACGTCGGCCCGGTTGAGCGCGTTGATCGCCTGCACGGTGACCTGCTCCGGGTCGCCCGCCCCGATCCCGATGATCAGCAGCCGCCTCATGACGGTTGTCCCTCCCTGCTATCGCCCCGCTCGCGCGCCGCCGAGTAGAGGTGGCTGTCGCGGAACCCGCCGTGGGCCAGGATCTGGCCGACCACGATGATCGCGGTGCGGCGGATCCCGGCCGCCCGGACCTGCTCGGCCAGCTCGCCGAGCGGGCAGCGCAGCACGGCCTCATCCGGCCAGCTGGCCCGGGCCACCACCGCGGCCGGGCAGGCGGCGCCGTAATGCGGCAGCAGTGCCGAAATCACCTGGTCCACGTTCTGCACGGCCAGGTGCAGCACCAGGGTGCAGCCCATGGCGCCGAGGCGGGCCAGGTCCTCGCCGTCGGGCATGGGCGTCGCCCGCGCCGCGGTGCGGGTCAGCACCACGGTCTGGCCGACCCCGGGCAGGGTCAGCTCCTGGCGCAGCGCGGCGGCCGCCGCGGCGAACGCCGGGACGCCGGGCACGATCGCCCACGGCACGCCCGCCGCGTCCAGCCGCCGTGCCTGCTCGGCCACGGCGCTGAAGATCGACGGGTCCCCGCTGTGCAGCCGCACCACGTCGTCGCCGCGCGCGTCGGCGGCGACCAGTTCGCCGGTGATCGCGTCGAGGTCGAGATCGGCCGTGTTCACCAGGCGGGCGTCCGGCCGGGTGCCGGCCAGGACCTCGGGCGGCACCAGGCTGCCCGCGTACAGCACCACCGGCGCGGCGGCCAGCAGCCGCTGGGCGCGCACGGTCAGCAGATCGGCCGCGCCAGGGCCGGCGCCGACGAACCACACGGTCATGCCTTGGTCACCTGCCATTGCGTCACCGGCAGCGCGGGCCGCCAGGTCGTGAACCGGCCCAGCGGAGCCTGGTAGCTGACGGCCAGCCGCACCAGGTGGCCGCCCGCCCGGCGCTGCCACTCCTGCAGCACGGCCTCGGACTCCACGGTGACCGCGTGCGCGGCCAGGCGGCCGCCGGGCGGCAGCGCCTTCCAGCACGCGTCGAGCACGCCCGCGGCCGACACGCCCCCGCCGACAAAGACCGCGTCCGGCGCGGGCAGCTCCGCGAGCGCACCGGGTGCGGCCCCGCACGTCACTTCAATATCTGGAACGCCCAGTCGCGTGGCGTTGGCCCGGATACGCTCGGCGCGATCTGGGCGCGGCTCCACCGCGATCGCCCGGCAGCGCGGCGCGGAGCGCATCCACTCGATCCCCACGCTCCCGCTGCCCGCCCCGACGTCCCACAGCAGCTGCCCCGGGCCCGGGGCGAGCGCGGCCAGGGCCAGGGCGCGCAGCTCGCGCCGGGTGAGCTGGCCGTCGGTCTCGTACGCGTCGTCCGGGAGCCCGGGCACCCGGGGCAGCACCGGGGTGCCCGGGTCCGGCTCGCACTGCACGGCTGCGACGCACAGGTCGGCGAACGGCCCGGGATCGGGATTTCGCGCCGGGTACGGGCCGGCGACCCGTTCCGCTGGCCCGCCCAGATGCTCGAGCACGGTGATCCGCGCGCCGGGCCAGCCGCGGTCGGCCAGCAGCGCGGCCAGGGCCGGCGGGGTGCCGCCGTCTCGGCCCAGCACCAGCACGCGCGCCCCGGGCTGCACCGCGGGCAGGATGGTCTCGGCCGGGCGGGACACCAGCGAGACCACCTCGACCTCGTGCTCGGCCCAGCCCAGCCGCGCGCAGGCCAGCGCGACGCAGGACACGGCCGGCAGCACCCGGATCCGGCCGGCGCCCAGCCGGCGCGCCAGCGTGGCGCCGATGCCGTGCAGCATCGGGTCGCCGCTGGCCAGCACGCACAGCCCGGGGCTGGCCGCGACGAGCTCGTCGAGCCGCGGCAGCAACGGCGAGGGCAGCGGCACCGGGCGTCCGGGCAGGTCCGGGAGCAAGGCGAGCTGGCGCTCGGCGCCGACGATGACCGCGGCGCCGCGCAGGGCCGCCCGCGCCTCGCCGCCCAGCCCCGCCCACCCGTCGTCGCCGATGCCGACCACGGTCACGGCTTCCCCGTCGCTCACGTCGACTCATCCTGCCGCATCGGTGCCCGCAGTGGGGACCCCGGCGTCGCCGATGCTAACCGGGCCGGCTGAGATGGGGGCATGCCAGAAGCGTCGACGATCACGCATCCGCTGCTCCGGCTCGGCCGGCTGGAGCTGGGCCCGGGGCTGCGCGCGCTCCAGCCGGGCCCGGCCGCATCCGACCGCGTGGTGACCGCCCTGGTCCCGGCGCCGGATCCGGCGGGCAACGTCCGGCATAGCTGGGACGTGGCCTGGGCCGACGCGGTCCGCGAGGCGGAGCGGCTCGGGGCCGATCCGCGCACCGCCGCGGCCCTGTCCGGCGGCGCCGGTGACATCTTCGACCGCGGGACCCGGCCCGTGGACGAGACCCGCGTGGTGGTCGCCGCGCACGGCGAGGTCTTGCTCGGGCGCTGGCTGGCGCCCGTGGTCACCGAGCCCTCGGTATGGATCGGACCGCTGCCGCGGCTGCGGCTGGCGGCGGCCGCGGCGGCGCGGCGCCCCGCCTACGTGGTCGTGCTGGCCGACCGGCACGGCACCGATGTCGTCGCGCACACCGGCGGCGACCAGGAACCGGCCATGGCGTTCCCGGCCGGGCACCGTCCCGGCGCGCAACACGATCCGCACCCGGACCGGCCGCCCGCCCAGCTCCACGGCGAGCGGCACCTGACCGACAGCGAGCCGGAAAGCGGCGGCGAGAAGAACGCCGCGTTCATCGCCGGGCGGGTGACCGACGCCGCCAGCAGCGTCGGCGCGCACGTCGTCCTCGGCGCCGGTGACCAGCACATCCTCGACGCCATCGCGGAGCACCTGCCCGATTCGATCGGGCCGGTCACCACGATCGCGGGCGGGCGCCATTCCGGCCGCGGCGACGCGCATCTCGCCGCCGCGATCGGCGGCGCGCTGGACGAGATCACCGCCGCGGCCGCCGCGGCCGTCGGCGACCGGATCGTCGGGCTGGCCACGGGGCCGGACCCGGCCGCGGTCCTGGGCCTGCCCGCCGTCGCGGAGCAGCTTGCCGAGCAGCAGGTCACCGTGCTGCTGGTGGCGGCCGACCTGGCTCCGCTCGCCGACGCCGACGCCAGCTACACGATCGGGAGCCGGCCGACCGAGTTCCTGATCGGCGAGCCCGACATCGGCGTAGCGGTGCCGATGGAAGACGGCCTGATCTGGGCGGCCCTGCACCAGGACGCGATCGTCCTGCAGGTCCCCGACCCGGCCGGGCCGCTGGGCGGCGAGCCGTCCGGCGCGCTGCTGCGCCGCGGCGCGATCCTCTAGCGCCGGCCGGTCACTTGCTGGGCTGCGGCACGTGGCAGGAGATCTTCGGGTCGACCCCGATGTAGTTCAGCGGGCCCGCGACGATCGTCACCGCGATAGTGGCCGCCGAGTTGCAATTGGCCGGCGGAGTGCTGAAGTCGTGACGCTGACCTGCGGCAATGGCGCCGATAATGAGCCAGATCAGGAGCACGAGAGATCCGATATGCACTGCCACCTCCGGTGACTCGTCGATTGCGATGATAAGTCACAGGAGGCGGGTTAATGCCCGGTCAGCTCATCCAGCGCCGGTAGCGGCGGCGTGATGCCTTCTTCCAGGCCGTGACGGCCCGGTCGCGCAGCTCGCCGGCCGCCTCGCTCTCACGCTCGTACAGCAGCCCGTAGGTGAAGGCGTTCTCGCCGGACAGGTGGGCCTCCATGCCGAGGCCGCGCTCTTGCTGGCGGGCGATGACCGCGTCGTGGTGATCCCCGAGCAGCGACTGGACCGTCTTGACCTGCCGGGTGAACCGCTTGGCCTCCCGGCCGATGGCCGGCTGCGCCAGCTCGCCCGCGTACCGGGCCCGCTTGGCCGCCTTGCGCGCCTGGTGCAGGGCGGTGTCCAAGGCCGGGCCGGGCGCGGCCCGGCGGGCCCGCTCCATCCGCCGGGCCGTGGCCTGGTAGGCCCGGCGCACCTCCCGGGGCAGCACGTCGCCGGCCGGCCTGCCGGCCCGGCGCCGCGGCGGGGGCCCGGCCGTCAGCTGGCCCACCTCGTCCCGGAGCGACTCGTAGCGTTCTGAATCCAGGGCCTCGAGCACGGCCTCGCGCGCCTGCGCGGCGACGGGAGCGAAGTGGATCTTGATCCGGGCCTGCACCGGGCCGATGAGCTGCTCGGCCGGCACGCCGGCCAGCGCGGATTCCAGGTGGCCGGCCAGCACCTCGGCGTCGCGCGCCTCGCCGAGGACGCCGGCGAGCCAGCGAAGCTCCTCGTCGAGGTGGTCGGCCGGGCCGATCACCCGGCGGAACGTGCGCAAGGTGCTGCGCATGCGACGGGTCGCCACCCGCATCTGGTGCACGGCGTCGGGTTCGTCCCGGCGAACCCCGGGGACGAGCGAGTCCAGC
>Ga0307474_10002344_pt1 | contig 13624 bp, 13 predicted proteins | sample atmos_gasesECM1C_2_FD_203312 | JGI IMG/M metagenome (GOLD analysis project Ga0307474, IMG submission 203312) | Hardwood forest soil microbial communities from Morgan-Monroe State Forest, Indiana, United States - atmos_gasesECM1C_05 | ecosystem: Environmental > Terrestrial > Soil > Temperate... | reverse complement strand
AACAGAAAGGTGCCACTCTTGGTCTTGGCGTTTAAAATCGCCAGGGACACGGGACTGATGTTGGCGGCCGTGAGACATGGGTTGGAGGTCGAACCGCAAGGGCCGTGCGGGTTCTCATTATTCGCGACCGCCGCGATGGCATCGGCGCTGCGGTTGTCGGTCAAACTGAGCGGGACATCGGCTCGTGAGAGCGAGCCGTCCAGATCGCGAACGCGCTGACCCTGATAAGAGGCAAAGAAAAATAGCCTGTCCTTGAGAATCGGGCCGCCCAACGTACCCCCGAAGGTATTGCGCTTCAGCGTGGGAACTTTTTGGTTGGCTGGGATGGTCGGATCCGAGTTGCGGAAGAACGGCGCGGCATTCCAAGCATCAGTTTGGTGATACTCGTAGGCTTGGCCGTGCCAATCATTGCTACCGCCTTTGGTTAGCAACGAGATGTGTGCGCCGCTATAAGCGCCCTCCGATGCGTCATACTGCGAGGTATCGACGCGAAGCTCTTCTATGGTTTCTTGCGGAGGTGTCGCCAGAGCCTGACCGATGGCACTGTAGACCGACGTGCTCGTCTGGACTTCGCCACCGGCGCTGAAGTTCTCTCCGGTGTTGAGGACGAACCGGTTGGCGCTGACCGAACTGGAAGATTTTCCATTAAATAGATTGTTCGTATTGATGCCGTTGACCTCGAAGCTATTGCTGCTATCCCGCTGCCCGTTGGCAAAAATGTTCTGGTTGCCCAGACCGGCATTGGTGCCAGAGCCGCTGAGGAGATCAGCATTCACGCCGGGACTGAGAATTGCCAGTTGTGTGAAGCTGCCAGTGCCGAGCGGAGCTGACTCAATGACATCCGAGGAAAGAACGTAACCGTTCGTGGTATCGAACTGGTTCAACAACGGCGTGCTCGTAACTGTTACCGAGTTGCTGATTGGGCCTGGCCTCAGGGAGCCATTCACGGTGGTGGTTAAGCCACCTTGCACCAGAATTTCCGAGTGCACTTCGCTGTTAAATCCATCCAACGAAAAAGTCACGGAATATTTGCCGATGGGCAGCGCGCTGACAAGATACGAACCATCGTCTCTGGTGGTCGTGGTGATCTCGAGGTTGGTCGCGGCGTTCTCTACCTTTACCAAGACTCTACCCAGCACGCCGCCGCCACTGTCTCTAACCGTTCCGTTGATCGAACCGAGCGTTTGCTGCGCACTGGCGATGCTGCAGGTGAACGAAATTAAGCAGAAAATTGCTGCAAAACGAATGAATTGCATCATAAGAAACAGACTCCACCCCTCCGGGATGAACCCGAAATTTTCTGCGCTCCGACTCGCAGTCTTACAAATCTGACCTGGCTAACGTCCCTCGCTAGCCTCCGTGTGCGCGAAAGTATATCCAGAGCTGAGCCCATCGAAATTTAAAGTTGTGTTAACAGTTGTATCGGCGATGTCTCAGGGAATAATTTCGCAGCCCTGGCATTGCATCGGGGCTACTTTACAGACCTGACCGCTTTCTTTAGTCTTGTAGAACCATGTGGAACGTTGAACAGCGATTTGATCCAAAAGCTATTGAAAGCCTGGCTGCCCTCGGCTTTGCTGTAGGCAGTACGCGCGGCGTCGTGCGCGTGGAAAAGTATGGCTGCGGCGCGGAATTTCGCCAGGGCCCAGCCGGAAAATTCCAGATGACCGTACTTCCAACCATTATGGTCAAGGGACAGTTCGCGCGGCTCTGGGATGCTGGCTACCAGAAATTTCTGCTCACCGACGACGGCCTGAAACTGCCTGCCTTGGCCACGCACCTGCAAAATCTACGCAAGTTTAACGAAGAGCTGCGCACCGCGCTGAACGTGCCGACTTTTTATAACGAAGCTCTCGGCTCGGTCAGCCAGGTTTCCGTATACGACCGCGTCAAAGGCCGCGCCGGTGATGTTCCAGACGAGACCGTTGGCGCGCACAGCCCCACTTCTGGCCACTGAGCGGAGCTTCATCTTCACCGCGCCGGGAGTTCACACGGGCAGCAAATTCACTTTTTCGGGCATCTAGCGTAGTGTCGAAGTTGAAACCGAAGCGAGTCCTGGAGAGTCCCTGCAATGCCGCGCGTCGTCGCTTACATGGATGATCTGTTTTTCCAGATGAAGCTGGCCGAAACTGCCAAGCATCTTGCTCTGGAAGTTAAAGTTGCAACTACTGCCGAATCATTGCTGCAGTTACTCGATCCACCGCCGGAGTTAGTCATCGTCGATTTGAACGCACGCTCGCAACCGCTCGCCGCTGTGCAGCAATTGCGCAGCGTTCAGCCGCGCCTGCGCGTGATCGGATTTTTGTCTCATGTACAAACCGATCTGGCCCGGCAAGCGCAAGCCGCCGGACTCGATGAGGTCATGCCGCGCTCAAAATTTTCCATCAACCTGCCCGATATTCTCGCCTCAGCTATGGCAAAGAATGGAAAGAATGAATTGTAAGTATTTTCTCGTCGCGGTCTCGGCTTTCCTCCTCACTCTAGGCGCACCCTTCCATGCCCTCGCCCAGGACTCAAGCTCGCGGCCTGACTCGCCGACTCCCGCTAAGCCGGCTGCAGCGCAGCCATCGCCACCCGCAGACGCTCCCGTTACCGACGCTCCTTCCGCCGCCCTACGCGATCTCCTCGCCGCCGCATGCGCTCACGACGAACCATCCTTTGAGAAATTCCTCACCGCGCGCAACGCGCAATCCTTTTCGCAACTCGCTCCCGCCGCGCGCACGGAACTCATGAAGCGCTTCGTCCTTCTCGACGGTGCCGGCAAGCCTACACTTTCCTCCGACCCGTCCGGCCGTCCCGACATTCGCTGCGCCACTCCCGACGGCGCCGCCGAAATTCAACTGGGTGGCGTCGAACTGCACGACAATGTCGCTCTTCTTCCGCTGGACATCCGCGACGTTTCCGAGCTCGGCGGCGGCGACCCTCACCACATTTTGATGGGCATGGTGCGCGAGAATTCTTCCTGGAAAATTCTCTCGCTCGGCATGCTGTTTCTGGATCTTCCGTCACTCGAAATTGAATGGGACCAGGCCTCCATCGGCAGCAACGAACGCAACGCCTTGAACGATTTGAAAACCATTGCCCGCGCAATCGAGACCTACCGGCGCACATACTCGCGCCTTCCGGAGACTCTTGCCAAGTTAGGACAGGCTTCCAAACCTTCCGCGGAAGCAGCCGGTCTGTTGGACGCCGACTTGGTCGCGGGAAAGAGCAATGGCTACGTTTTCCGCATGGTCATTGCCGGAGCCAATGAGATCGGAGCTCCCGCGCAGTATGAACTCTCAGCCACTCCCGCAACCTACGGTCGCACCGGGAAGCTTTCGTTTTTCCGTGACGCCAAGGGCACTTTTCACGCCGCGGACCACCAGGGCGGCGTCGGCCATTCCATAGACCCGGTTGCCGAATAACCAGAAAATAATTTACCGCAGGCTTAAATTGTGACTTTTTCGAAATGCCGCGACTCTTCTGTTCTTGTTTTCTTCGCACTACCTCCGCACAATCAACCAGGCTCGTTCTCAGGAGTTTGAGCTATGCAAGACAAGCGTAGCGGTGCTCGCATACCACTCATTGCGGATGTCGAAGTCACCGAAGTCGCCACTGGTACTCGCCTGAGCGCGCGCACCAGCGACATCAGCCGCACCGGATGTTACATTGACACCCTCAATCCCACGCCTGTGAAAGCCGTTGTACTCGTGCGCCTTTCCCACGCCGGCCAGGATCTGGAACTTCCCGCTCGCATCGTCTATGTCAGTCATGGCCTGGGCATGGGCGTTCGCTTCGATGAAGATTTGTCTCCCGCACAGCTGGCTGTTCTCAATCGCTGGCTCTCGGGAGTGACATAGGCCCGGCGTGCTTGCCATGGCGCGTGGAAGACGTGTCTTCTAAGACCTAATGTTCCCGGCAAAGTTTGCCGCTCGGTTGATTTGACGATACCATTTGTGTTCTTCTCATGCGCCCATTGGGTACTTCCATTCGTCGCGCTCTTTGCCTGTTCGCATGCTTCGTCCCTCTTTTTTTCGCGCCCCTCTCCCCCGCGCAGGACGAACCTCCTCCCCCGCCACTTCCCGTTTTTGAATTCCACAGCGGCTTCTGGCTCAATCTCCATCACACTCTCTATCGCATCGCGCGCTCGCAGCGGGGAGCAGGCTCCACGGCGAATCCAGCCGGATCAAGCTCAGGAATTGCAAATCTCTCGCCCAACGAACAACACGTCTGGTCCGCTGCCATATCTTATTACTTGAAGACCTACGCCGACAGCGACATCACCGTCAGCCTGGAAATGATTCTCATTAAAGACCAGCTCGGCGATTTTGAAACCTGCCAGGACCTGGCCGGCTACAAGAAAAAATCTTGTGATGCTGGACTCCCCGCCAAGCTCACTGAAGCGCTCGACGCCGCGGCTCCGGTGTACCGCGCGCACCTTTGGCCGGAGCACGATCGCGCCAATCGCCGCTGGATTTCCGCGGTTGCCCCACTTGTTCGCCGCAACGGACTTGATCTAGCTCACCGCCTAGCTGAAATTTATCAGACCAACTGGCCCAAGGATCGCATCCGCGTCGACGTCACTACCTACGCCAGCTCCACCGGCGCCTACACTACGCTCGACCCGCTTCGCGTCACGGTCTCCAGCGTCGACACGCGCAATCAAGGGCCAGAAGCCCTCGAAGTTCTCTTCCACGAAGCCTCGCACGGCATCGCCGATTCCGTGCAGGACGCCATCTTCCGGGAGTGCCGTCAGCGCGAAAAACCAATTCCGCGTGATCTCTGGCACGCCCTGCTCTTTTACACTACGGGCGAAGTGATTCGTCCCCTCGCATTCGACGCCAGCGCCTCGTCTTCCGCTTCGTCCCATGCCAGTTCAACTTCCGGGTATGTCCCCTACGCAGTTCGTGAAGGACTCTACAAGCGCGGGTGGGAAAATTATCTCCGCATCCTGACCGAATACTGGCAGCCCTACCTCGACGGCCGCGTCACCTTCGACGACGCCATCGCCCACATGGTGTCCGCTCTCTAGCCAGCCGCGCCCCTGTATCCTCCTCGCCAACAGCCTCATGCTCGCTACCTTACGATTTTTGTATCTTTATCTGTACGCCAGAGTACAATCCGCCCATTCGCCTGTGGTGATCTTCACAATTTGACGGAGGTACTCGATGCCTCGGATTCGCGCCGTCCGGGTTGTACTTTCCTTTGCTCCCCTTCTTCTTGCCGCAACTACGGCATGGCCACACCCTGCACAAAAGCCTGCCGTGGTTTTAACCGGCACGATTTTCTCCGACGGGGATAACCAACGCATCGCTCGCGCAAGCATCGCCTTGTGCGATGACGGCGGGATGGTCTTGCAGCAGTCGCCGGCGGACGACGGTGAATTTTCTTTCCAGGGTCTTCAGCCCGCGCATTACATCCTCAAAGTGCAGGCTGCTGGTTTTGACTCCGTGGGATTGCACATCGATCTGACTTCCAGCTCGCAGCGCGGCCTTTCGGTAATGCTCAAGCCAGTACGAACTGCGCAACAGCCAGCTTTCCAGGGCCAAACAATTTCTGCCCACGAACTAGCCATGCCAGAGTCCTCGCGCGATCTGTTGGCTTCTGGAAAGAAAAAGCTATACTCGGGAAAAAATGCCCAAGCCGCATTAAAGGATTTTCAATCCGCCGTGCGGAAGGCGCCTACCTACTACGAAGCGTACTACCAATTTGGCGTGGCTTATCTCTGGCTGCAAAATCCGAGCGAAGCCGAAAAACAGTTTCGCAAGTCCGTGGACCTCAGCCAAAAACAATATCCGGACGCGGACATCGCCCTTGGCACGGTCTTGCTTGAGCGTGGCGAGGCTCAGGAAGGGGAAACGCTTCTGCGTGAGGGGCTGGCGTTGAATCCCCGTTCCTGGCAGGGTCAATATGCGCTCGGAAAAATGGAATTGACGCGTGGCCGCGAGGAACCTGCCTTGGCGGCGGCGCAGCAGGCCGCATCGCTCGCTCCAAAGCAACCCGCTGTCTACCGCCTGCTGGCCGTCATCCACCTGCGCCAGAAAAATTATCCCGCGCTGCTAACTGACCTGGATGCCTACATACAGCTCGATCCAGACAGCCCTGCCGGCCTGCGCGCAAAAGAGCTCCGCGCCCAGGCAGGAAAGCAAGTGCTGAACTCACCCGGAACGACAGTTTCCGCGAACAAATAGTCAAAAGGCCGGGTGCGCCGAAACATTCACTACGCCCGCAACGTATCCTCAAACATGATGAACCTTGAAAATCCCCGCCCACGCCTGCCGGCGCTGACCTCATTACGATTCTTCGCGGCACTGCACGTCGTGTTCTTTCACTTCTTGGCATTCAAGATCCTGACGAACCAGAGCTGGTTAGGGCAAATTTCCTCCATCGGCTACGTCGGGGTAAGTTTCTTCTTCGTGCTTTCCGGGTTCATCCTTGTCTACACCTACGCAGGCCGGGACACATCCGCGCGAGCCTTCTGGCGCGCCAGGTTTGCCCGTATTTATCCCGCATTCGCGTTCTCCTTGTTGCTCACCGGACCGTTCTTCTTTTTTGCTGTGTTAATGTTGAAGATCCCCTTTTTCGAGTGGTCTTCAGCACACTTAAGAATAGTGGTGTTCCTGGTCCCGCTGCTGTTGCAGGCGTGGGTGCCGCTCGCGGCGCTGGCCTGGAATTCCGTGGCCTGGAGCCTCTCGGATGAAGCATTTTTTTATCTGCTTTTTCCTTTTCTGAAAAAGCGCTTTTTACAAATTGGCATACCAGGGCTGGCGGTTGTTGCGTTGGTGTGCTGGGGCGTCAGCCTCGCTATGAGTTGGGCCTACGTTCTCCGCAATCCAGATCATCTGCAGATCATGGACGCGGACGTATTCGGTGCTTTCTGGATGAATGCCGTGAAGTTTCACCCGCTGGCGCGATTGCCGGAATTCCTGCTGGGAATGGCCTGCGGTGCCATCTTTCTAAAGTCCAGAATGGAAGAAAATTCCGAAAACGCAAGGGCCGTAAGCGATCCAAAGCTCGCACTGCCGCTGGTACTGGCAGGCCTGCTGATTGCTGCCACGGTCGCGCACTATTCCGGTCAGATACCCTATCCGGTGCTGCACACCTCACTTCTGGCGCCGGCGTTCGCGGCCATAATTTATGGTTTCGCATTGCGGCCCAGATGGGGAGCTCCGCTGGCCTGGAGGCCGCTGGTATTTATGGGTGACGCCAGCTACAGCCTGTACCTTCTGCACTCATTTTTTCTCGGGCCATTCTTCTTCACGCAGACGGGAGCGCCCAGGCACCGCGGCCCGGGCTGGTATGTCCTTTACTTCGTAATCGCATTGGGAATTTCAGGATTGGTGTACCGATTCATTGAAGAGCCGTCGCGCCGAAAATTGCGTGGTAAACAATCAGCGACCGCGCTTCCGGCCACCGACCAGCCGCCAGCGACAAATGCCGTTTCGCCAGCAACAGCACCCAGCTAAAGTGCTGGGACGAATTGGCGCTCCATTCGCGCCAAGAATCGCCGTCACTCACTCACGTTGCCTTCTGCACGAATAATCCAGAAAAATGTTGCCGGTAACAATAAGACTAAAATAACCAACAAATGGTCACCACGCCCGCCAACTGCGCCGCCGCAGGATTCAAAAACAGGTGATACAAAATAATATTCAGAATCACCGGCCCGAGCAACGTCAATGCCAGCGGCACATACCGGTTCATCAGCATCAGCACTACTGCACCGCGCAAACAAATCAAACATAGTGCGACTGGAAAAGCGCCATCAGGAACTGCCCTGCGAGTCCGGTCGGCATTGGCGCCTTAATGAATTGCAAAAATCCGTTCAGACCGAAAAAAACAAAGACTAGCCCCATCAGTATCCGCGCGACAATCACCGCAATCTTCATTGAGCCTCCTCCGGGCCGGTCGACGTGGGGTAGGACCATTTTCCATTCGAGTACTAGAGGCGCAGAACCTCTTCTGATTCTGATGATTTTGGACTAGATGGGATACAAAGACTCGCGACGCCGATCAAGAACTCCGAAGGCGCGGCAGGAGTTAGACAACGCGAAGCTCTGCGTACGGAGCCAAGGTAGGCTCGACCAGCTTGGCGTTCATCACCAACCGCGCGCAATCACTCCAGCAACGATTCCCAGCGCCGCCACCGTTACGTACGCCGCTCCCGCCAGTTTCCACGAGATCGTTTTCCCCAGCACGGACAACGAAAATACGCTGATAATTCCCAGAGTGCACAAAATGGCCGCCACGTACGGCATCGGCGCTCCATGAGTCATCGCGATGTACGCAATGGCCACATCAAACGCCATCGGCACTGGCAGAAATGCTCCTATCAGCGCCACCAGCACGATCCCGCCGATGCTCGCCTGCGCGATGATGGCCTGCGGCGGCAGCCACTCGATCACCAGCGCTCCCAACACCGCTCCGAGAATCATCAGCGGAAACGCTACGCGGAACACATACCAGAAACTTTTACCGTACGACCGCACTACGGTCACGATTGCCTGCCGCCAGCTTTCCGTCATCGGAATCTCGATCGGGCACGTATAGCCCTTGTCTTCCTTGCGTGACGCCGCCGCCGGTGCAAATACAAAAATCAAGAACAGAACCGTCGCCAGCTTCAACAAGGCCATCCGCGCCGGAAACAATGCAAACGTCATCGCCAGCACCACTACATTCAAAGCCGGAGAAGCGAACATTGCCGCCAGCACCGATTCCCTGCTCATTCCCGCCGCGAATAGCCCTCGCGCAATCGGAGCCACGCAATTCGTGCACACGGCCATCGGCATTCCCGCCACCGCTCCGAATAACGTATTCAAATATTTCGAGCCGGTCCGCCGCCGTGGCACCATGGCCAGAAACACCAACGCCGCCGGCCCAAACAAAAACGAAAACGTCATCCCAATCCGATTCGCGTCCAGCCAATTCACCGTCGTCCGCCATACTCTTACCCGCAACGGCATCGTTCGGTCCAACTGATACACCGCTCCAAAGGTCAATGCCCCTGCTGCCTTCACCTGGGTCCCCGCGTAATATCGCTTCATCAGCGCCGGATACCGTGAGTTCACCCAGAACACAGTGCCTATCACCGCCATCAACAGCACCGCCAGCGTTCGGCTGCGCCATGCGCCCACTTGCGCATTCCTAAACTCCAAACTCAATGTAGGATTTTGCGCAGACACAGTCCCCCCAAATCACGCTAATAAAGTGGCGTCACCCTAGTCCTTTTTCAGCCCATTCGGAATAGCATAAAACCACTACTCGTTCCCAGAGCGCTGGAGGCGCGGCACACCCCAGCGAGACCGATGCTCAGCGTACATTTGCCTTTAGCTCACCAATCCCTCCCAATCCCTCCAGCTTCGCTGGTCGCCGAATCGCTCCTGTGCTACCCTTCTTTCGGCAAACAGCAAAGACCCGGCACAGCGCCACGCAAGTTTCCGACGTAGCCCCGGTCCTCTCCTTCCCGTTTCTGGCATCGCTCTCGGAGGAGAAGCTTCTCTGGACGAAAGTGGCGGCCGAGCCCAAAAGGAAGCACGACCACATGTCAGCACGCACCGCAACTCTAAAATCCGGCGAACAGACCGTGGAAATCAAGCTGGCTCATTCCCCGGACTCCGACGACGCTTTCATGTTCTACGCTCTGGCCACCCATAAGCTCCCCACTCCCGGTTACAAGTACACTCACGTGCTCTCCGATATTCAGACTTTGAACGAAGCCGCGCTCAGCGAAACCTACGATGTGACGGCCGTCAGCTTTGCCGCTTACCCTGCCATTCGCGACAAATATGTGCTGATCGATTGCGGCGCGAGCTTCGGCGAGGGCTACGGCCCCATCGTCGTCGCCGCCAAATCCTTGAGGAAGGAAGACATCAAGGGCAAGCGCATCGCGGTCCCCGGGCTCAAAACCACCGCTTATCTTTCGCTGAAACTTTACGAACCGAATTTTGACGCCGTGGTGATGCCCTTCGATAAAATTCTCGATGCGGTTCAAGACGAACTCGTCGATGCCGGCTTGCTGATCCACGAGGGCCAGCTGATGTACGGAAAGATGGGCTTGCACAAAGTTCTCGATCTCGGAATCTGGTGGCAGGAACAGACCGGAATGCCGCTCCCGCTTGGCGGCAATGCGGTTCGCAAAGCGCTGGGCCCTGAGGTCGCCCGGCTGATTTCAAAAACAATTCGCGACAGTGTTTCCTACGGCCTGGACCATCGCGAAGACGCCCTGAAATACGCCATGCAATTCGCGCGCGACATGGAAACCGAACTTGCCGACCAATTCGTCGGCATGTACGTCAACAAATGGACCCTCGGCTACGGTGAAAAAGGCAAGCAAGCTGTGCAGGAACTCATCACCCGTGGAACCAAAGCCGGAATCATCCCAGCGCCGGACACCGTGGAATTCCTTGCCGAAAATTAGCCCGCACCGGCACGATATTGGAAATTTTTCGATTCTATGAACCGACGATTTTTTCTGCCGCTCGCCGCAACTTTTTCTTTTTCAGCGCTCGTTGTTCTTCCAATCGCGCACGCGCAAGACGCCGCGGAATACAGAGCTCGCGCAGACTCCGAAAAGACCTGGCCAAAAGAAGCGGTGCGCGGCGCTCACGGCATGGTCGCGACGGACGAAGAACTTGCATCACGCGCGGGCGTGGAGATTTTGCAACACGGCGGCAGTGCTGTTGACGCCGCTGTGGCGACGGCGTTTGCGCTCGCAGTGGTGGAACCGGCGGCGGGAAATATTGGCGGGGGCGGATTCATGCTGGTGCGCATGGCGGATGGCCGCACCAGTTTTCTCGATTATCGCGAAGTGGCTCCCGGCAAAGCAACCCGCGAAATGTACATCAAGCCAGATGGAAAACTGGACGAAGTCGCATCGGTCATCGGATACAAATCGGTGGCGGTACCGGGAACAGTAGCGGGACTCGAACTGGCGCTGAAAAAATACGGAACCATGAGATTAGCGGACGTGATGGCGCCGGCGATCCGGCTCGCGGAAAACGGCTTCCCCGTCAGCGCGAAACTGGCCCACGAATTCATGGAAGAAAAAAAGTATCTGCAGCAATTTTCTGCGAGCAGCAGGATTTTTTTGCAGAATGGGGAAATGTTCAAAGCGGGCGAAACATTGCGTCAGCCGGAACTTGCCGCAACGTTGAAACGCATCGCTAAAAACGGCGCGCCGGAATTTTATCGCGGGGAAACTGCGCGGATGCTGGTGAGCGATATGGCGGCATTTGGTGGCCTGATCACCATGGACGATCTTGCGCAGTACCAGCCGAAAGTGCGCGAAGTTTTGCGAGCGAAATATATTGTCGATGGGCATGATTGGGAAGTTTTGTCTTCGCCACCGCCGAGTTCCGGCGGAATCGCGATAATCGAAGCGCTGAATATGTTGAAAAACGTTCCACTGAAAAACTGGGACGATTTGGACAGCGTGCACATGGTCGCGGAAACCATGCGGCGGGTGTTCGCCGATCGCGCCGCCTACCTGGCTGATCCCGATTTTGCAAAAGTTCCTGTGGATGGACTGATCAGCGGATGTTATGCGAAGGAATTGGCGGCAACGATTGATCCGACACACGCGTCAGCGAGCAAAACCATTCATGCGGGCGAACCGCATGTTTGCGGCGAAGAAGCGCGGAGTGTTGCTCCACAGCAAATCAGTTTGAATGACGGACCGCATACAACGCATTTTTCGGTTGTGGATTCCGCGGGAAATGCCGTTGCGAGCACGACTACATTGAACGACGGTTATGGTTCACACGTAACTTCCAGCGCGGGATTTTTGCTGAATGACGAGATGGATGACTTTACGACCCAGCCGGGCGTGCCCAACGCGCTTTTTGGGCTGATACAGTCGGATGCAAATGCAATCGCGCCGGGGCACCGTCCTTTGAGCTCGATGACGCCGACAATTTTATTGCGTGATGGAAAATTGAGCTTTGTAACCGGGTCGCCAGGCGGGCCAACCATCATTTCGGCGGTGCTGCTGACAGTGGTCAACTGGATGCGTTTAGGAATGGACGCGCAGGCGGCTATCAATGCGCCGCGGTTTCATCATCAGTGGATACCCGACCGGATCTTGATGGAGCAGCAATTCCCTGCTTCGATCGAGCACGGATTGAACGCCATGGGGCACGTAACCAAGCGCAAGGGGCATATAGGGCTGGTGAATGCGATAGGTATTGATTCGCAAACTGGCGAAAGATTAGGGGCGGCTGACCCTCGCGATGAAGGGTCTGCCGTGGGATACTAACGGCGCAGTCCAGCCCCGAAGTTAGACTCGAACGGCGAGCCCGAGCCACATGCAGAAAATTCTGTCTACCTACCTTTTTGTTTCGCGCAAATTGACGCATGAGTTGTTGACGCAGATCGGCGAACATGGGTTCGCGGGAGTGGAAGTTTTCTGTTCGCGCGCGCATTTTGACTACGGATCGAAGCAGGAAATTCAGGTGCTGAAATCGGCTCTAGAGGCAAACCGCCTAACGCTGAGTTCGTTGCATGCGCCGACCAGCAAGGACTTGAGCGCGACGCGCGAAAGCGGAACTCCACTCTCGATCTGTGAGGTGGAAAGAGTGCGGCGCATTGAGGCCATGGACGAATTCAAACGCGCGATCGACGTTTCAGAAGACCTGCCGTTTTCACGCATGGTGCTGCACATGGGCGGCACGCGCGAAACGTCCGACCCACGCAAGCGCGATGCGGCGTTCAGTTCGCTGGAGCATCTGGTGCTGCACGCGCATCACGCGGGAGTGACGCTGGCCGTGGAAAACACGCTGAGTGAAATGGGAGACCCGGCGTTTTTGCGTGCGTTTGTGGATGAGACGCGGCTGACGGGCCTGCGATTTAATTTCGATATCGGGCATGCGAATTTAGCAGACGGTCCGGCGGAAGAACGCATCGAAAAAAGTTTTGCGCCGTTGCGTGATCTGGTCGCCTCCGTGCATTTGCACGACAATCACGGTGAAAAAGATGAGCATCTGCCGCTGTACGACGGATCAATTGACTGGAACACGGCGATTCCGCTGTTAAAGTCGGCGCCAGCAGAGAGTCTGCCGATCGTGTTGGAGCTCAAGGAAAAATTTGGGCCGGATGCAGCTTCGGCCGGCGAGCAGCTCGCTGCGGCGCGCGCTTCCTTCGAAAGGTTCGAGGACGCATGGGGCTAGCCAGCTCGTTCGGAGGCCACACTTGGGGAACTGGCGTGCAAAGCGGTGGACCTTTTTACCGACGTCAGAGACGCGAAGGAAGTTATCACCGAACCCTCTTCGAATCCTTTCAGTTTATGGCTAGAGCTTCACTTCGTTCTCGTTGACTGCTATCAAAGAAATCCACCCAACGATGATCTTATCGGTCGGATCTATGACTTTGTCCTGGTGTTTAGTGTAAGCGAGTCCTGGACGATTCGCATCGCGCGCATTCAAGAGTGGGTGTGCTACTGGCGGCGAACCGAGTAATTCGGGCAGCTGGTGATAGAGTTTCTGGGACAAAATTGAGATTCAAGGTGCACATGTAAGTTGTGGAGGGGGTGCAATGAACAATCTTTTTGGGGCATCGGCGGCTGCGGGGTCAGTGCTTTTGTTCGCGTGTCTTGGAGCGATGAATGGCCTTGCCGCGCAGGAGGCAGCTTCGGCGGTGGGGGCGTTCG
>Ga0307474_10002343_pt1 | contig 13627 bp, 9 predicted proteins | sample atmos_gasesECM1C_2_FD_203312 | JGI IMG/M metagenome (GOLD analysis project Ga0307474, IMG submission 203312) | Hardwood forest soil microbial communities from Morgan-Monroe State Forest, Indiana, United States - atmos_gasesECM1C_05 | ecosystem: Environmental > Terrestrial > Soil > Temperate... | reverse complement strand
CTGGCGTTGGCAGTGGCGGCGCTGGCGCAGATGGAGATGCCGAAGCCGGGGCCGGAGCACAAAAAACTGGACATGTTCGCCGGTTCGTGGGCACTGGATGGCGATATGAAGCCGAGCCCGATGGGGCCGGGTGGCAAGACGACCGAGAACGAGAAGTGCTCGTGGATGGACGGCGGGTTCTTCCTGGTTTGCCACGTGGACTTCAAATCTCCGATGGGAAATGGGTCGGGGATGTCGGTGTTGGGATACTCCACCGACGACAAGGCCTATACCTATCGGGAGTTCAACAGCTGGGGAGAGTTCACGGATTCCAAGGGCTCTTTGGATGGCGATACCTGGAGCTGGACCAGCGACGAGAAGATGGGCGACACAACCATGAAGGGACGGTTCACCATGAAAGTACTTTCGTCCACGTCGTACAACTTCTCGTTCGAAATGTCGCCGGACGGAACGAAATGGACGACGGTGATGGATGGCAAGGCGACCAAGGGAAAGTGAGAAAAACAGCTATTAGCTTCAGCTATTAGCTTTTAGCTGAAGAATAAGCCCACCGAAAAGTCCCGTGACAATTGTCATCACTTGTGGCTGACGAATCGCACTGGTTGGCGGCGGGCGCCTCGCCTAGTCTTCTTGATAAAGATTTCTGATCAAGGAGAATTCAGGTGCATCCAAAAACAATTCTGGTTTCGACTCTCGTTCTGTTCACAGCCATATTTACAGCCGCCGCCTCGGCGCAGATGAGTTCTGGTCCCGGGCCGGAGGTGAAGAAGCTCGACTACTTCGTGGGAACCTGGACGACGGAAGGCACGATCCCGCAAGGTCCGTGGGGGATGGGCGGGAAGTTCACTTCGACGCGCACCGGTGAGTGGATGCCGGGAAATTTCTTTGTGGAGAGTCACATCGACTTCAAAATGCCTTCCGAGGTGGGCGGCGACGGGAAGTCGGTCTCGTTCATGGGATATGACGCGGAGGCGAGCCAGTACACCTTTGACGATTTCAACAGCCACGGACGCCGGCAGATCGCGACGGGTGCGATGAGTGGCGATACCTGGACATTTACCAGTACGCAGAATTATGCCCGGCAGGATGTCAAGCAGAAGACGACGATGAAAGTGCTGTCGCCAACGAGCTACAGCCTGAAGATTGAAGTGTCGCTGGATGGGACGAATTGGATGACCTTCATGGAGGCGAAGGCAACGAAGAAGTAGGAGACGGTTGTCACTCTGCGCTGCAAGATCCGTCGGAGGTGAGGATGACCTCCCGTTAAGAATGCCATGCATGCATGTGTCGGCCCCGGACGAATGCGTCCGGGGCTACGCGATTTGCGACGCGGACGGCGTCCCTTTTGGCGGCTTGGAGTAGGATTGGTGGGGGCGGTGTCATGAGAAAAATTCAGATCATCTTTATTGCCGTATTGGTGGTGTGTGGTTCGGCGGCGCTGGGCGCGCAGGAGACTACGAAATCCGCGGCGGATCCAGACGCTAAGAGCGGGCAGGATTATTCCGGGATGTACTCGTTCCAAAAAGAGGGCGAGTTTGTGCAGGTGACAGTTGAGGACGCGGGAAAGGTCACGGGATTCGTTTCGCGGTTCGGCGATGGAGAGAGCGACAAGGGAGCATTCCTGGATCAGTTCTTCAAGAGCGGCAAGCTGGAAGGGAATAAGTTAAGTTTTGCTACGGAAATTGTTCACGGGATTGCGTTCGATTTCAAGGGAACAGTGGACCGTGGCACGGGAAAGAATCCAGGGGACGAGGGATATTACGTGCTCAAAGGTACGCTGACAGAGAATGTAAGCGATGTGAATAAGAAAGTGACTTCGCACTCGCGGGATGTGGTGTTCAAGATGTTTCCGCAGGATGCTGCGCCCACGCCGGCGATTAGGAAGTAGCCGGTGAAAAGCTCTTAACCGCTGAGACCGCAGAGGTCGCGCGGAGTACGCAGAGAAAAACAAAGCAGAAAACGGAAGCACAAGAAACGCAGAAAAGATCGTACCGTGTTGGTTTAGCTCGGTACTCGGTATTGAATTACTGTCCGGCGCGGATAGGCGAAAGATTCAGGCGGCCGGGGGACTTCTTAGGTGCGCCTTCCGGGCCGTAGACGAGATCGGGACCTCCGTCGGAGGACGCTTCGGCCAAGGTCGCAGCCAGAGCGCGATAGGAGCGGCTGATCTCAGGGCCGTCCTGCAGCACTACCGGAGTGCCATGGTCGATGGAAGGCGAAACCGCCTGGAAAGCGTTGGGGACTTTCCATAAAACCTTGCAGTTCGTCGCGTGCTCGACATCGGCTTCGGTGAATCCAGGAATCTTCTTATAGCGGTTTAAAAGAATGCGCAGGCGGTCGCGGCCGGTGCCTTCTTCGAGGAAGCTGTGAATGCGTCCAGCGCTCCAGAGAGAAACCACATCAGCTTGCGCGATCACGAGCACGGCGTTGGAAAGATCGGAGAGCAGGCGGGTAGTGGCATCGAGACGGCTGGAAGCGTCAACGATGACAAAGCGGTAATGATTAACCAGGAGATCGAACAGCCGGGCCAGTTCACCCGGCGTGGGCTCGGTTGCGTAGGGCTGTTGGGGTCCTGCCAGCAGACGTAAGCCTTCTTTGGTCGGAGTCATGAGGCCGTCGAGCAGGGAGGCGTCTAGGCGATGTAGATTCTGCAGCGCATCGGATACGCCGAATTGCGGCCGCAAGTTGAGATGAAGCGCGGCGTGCCCGATGGGAGCAAAGTCGACGAGAACCACGTCGCCATGGGACTGCTGCAGCGCCAGGGCGGTGTTCACGGCGGCAGTGGTGCATCCCGCGCCCCCCTTGGCCCCGAGGAAGGTAAACACCCGAGCCTTCCCGACACCGCCAACGTTGCGAGTGCGGGCTGAACTGAAGCGGGTCAGAGCTTCGAGCAAGGCTTCGGAACCAGCCGAGTTGTCGATGTATTCCCCGGCTCCAGCACGCATGCTGGCAACGATGCTCGCCGGCCGGGTCATCTCGCCATTCGCGAAGATGGCAATCTGCTGCGTGGTGGCGCGAATCAGTTCGATGGCATGAACGGCCCGCTGAGCGTCATGCGCGGGTATGTCGACGATCACTACTTCGGCGCGGGAATCCTGAAGCAGACGCAAGATGGCGTCGGTAGGTCCAGCGGGAAACCCGACGTGGCTGAATACGGCCTGTCCCAGGCGCGTCGCTTCCAAACGATTCTGCAGTACGGATAGGTGGTCTTGGTCCTCGGTAAGGAGGGCGACGGCTATACCATGCATAGCGCGGTTCTCGCTGATTTCTCTCGGTGTCTGCATGTTAGAAAGAGAACCTATTCTCCGCCAAGTGACCTAAGTAATGCACCCGAAACTGTGCAGGCACGCAATCGGCGATGACCCATCGCAAGGGCATGATAAAAGTTTGGGAGGAAGTGCACAACGTGAATTGTTGAGGCTGACCCGCCCCTTAATTACGAGCAATTGTAAGCCAAGATTGTCCGGTTGAAAAGGAACTTCTTCTGACCATCAGAAACAATCTGCGGTCCGATGGAAATGGCTTCCCGGGCTTCCGGACGCCGGGTTTGGAGAGGCTATTAGCCCAGAACCGGCCGGGTCGAAGATTGGACGACGGGGCGTTCGCCGTCGCGGTGAGGATGCAGGCTTAAAACCCGCGGATAAGCGGCGGCCGACTCTGCCGACTCGGGCAGATAATCGTAGCCGTCCAGACGGACCGCCACTCCGATTTTCCTCTCAGCCTGAGTAGCGCCGCCGCTGCTTTTAGTGGCGGGACGGATCACCCGCAAAATCCGCCCTCGGCAACGGACAGGCATGCTCTCGCCCAAGGTGATTTCGGACGGCATGCGGAGAGTAATCTCGATTTCATTGCCCTCGGTGAGCGCAGCGTCGGTGAAGAAAAAGACGCCGCGCGAACTGAGATCCTGGGTGAATCCGACGCCTTCGAGGCAGGCTTGGGGCTGGCGGAGAGACAGCGGAAGGTGGTAAGAAAACCGCTGCCCGACACGGCGTTCAACTTGAACTGGAGGAGTGCTCATTGTGGTCACTTCCTTTGCCGAATCGCCCCAGATGCAGGGGCTACTTTAGCTCACGGCGAGCAATAAGAAAAGCGCGAATTTCGTCGATTTTTTGGCCTTTAAAATTCCTCACCGGAATAGATTTGGAAGCAGGCATAGAAGCCAAAGCTGTGTATCGACGAAATCAGGCATCCTTAACCTCAAGACCGCCCCGAAATTCGCTGCGGGTGGGGTGCGTGCGACCTGAAAACCGACTTCGCGATATAGTAGTCCCCAAGATGGCGCATCGTCATCCAAAGTGATTGTGGCTGAGGCGAAAACTTCCATTCAACAAAACGCACCTGGAAACGGCGAACCTGCCGCCGAAAGCCCTAAACTGCGCTGGCAGGCGGTGGGACGGGCGCTACGGCATCGTAACTTCCAGCTTTTTTTCAGCGGACAACTGATCTCCCTGATCGGCACCTGGATGCAGACCGTGGCACAGTCGTGGCTGGTTTACCGGCTGACTGGCTCAGGGTTGAAGTTGGGCGCAGTGGGATTTGCCAGCCAGATTCCGGTGTTTCTGTTTGCTCCTCTCGGCGGAATTGTCGCCGATCGCAGCAACCGCAAGCACGTCGTTACTGGAACGCAAGTCGCGTCGATGGCGCTGGCTTTTGTGCTAGCGGCACTCACCCTCACGCACACCGTGCAGGTATGGCACATATTCGTGTTGGCGGCGCTGCTTGGGGTGGTGAACGCGTTCGATATCCCCGGGCGCCAGTCGTTCCTGGTGGACATGGTGGGCAAGGAAGACTTGATGAATGCCATCGCCCTGAATTCTTCCATGTTCAATGGAGCGCGTGTGGTTGGGCCGGCGGTGGCGGGCATTCTGGTGGCAAAGTTGGGCGAGGGCTGGTGTTTCTTCGCCAACGGCGCTAGCTACATTGCGGTGATCGCGGGATTGATGATGATGAATGTCCACGCGCCGGCGCGCGTTTCGCCGCAGGCGTCGCCGTGGGACCACATGCTCGAGGGCTTTCAATTCGTCAGGCGCACGGCGCCAATTCGAGCCTTGATGGTGCTGTTGGGGCTGGTGAGTGTGACGGGCATGCCGTATGTGGTGCTGATGCCGATTTTTGCCGACAAGATTTTGCGTGGGGGCGGGCAGGAATTCGCCGCACTGATTGGATCTCACGATTTGGGTGCGGTGCGGCTGGGAATCCTGATGGGAGCGGCGGGCGTGGGAGCGCTGTTGGGGGCGCTTACGCTCGCGGTGCGCTCGGGCGTGAAAGGCCTGGGAAGGTGGGTTTCAGTGTGTTGCGCCGGGTTTGGCGTGAGCCTGATCCTGTTTGCATTTTCGAAATCGTTCTGGTTGTCCGTGCTGTTGTTGCTTCCGGTGGGATATTTCATCATGCTGCAGATGGCATCGTCGAACACGCTGATCCAGGTGATGGTGCCCGACGTCCTGCGCGGCCGGACCATGGCCATCTATTCAATGATGTTCATGGGCATGGCCCCGGTCGGAGCTTTGCTGGGTGGCGCATTATCGGACCGCTTGGGTGCCCCGCTGACGATCGCGATCGGCGGTCTAGCTTCGGTGCTGGGAGCGTGGTGGTTCGCGACGCAACTGCCGAAGATCAGAGTGGAGGCGCGGAAGTTGATAATCGCGCAGTCCATGGCGGGCGGAGAGCCTGCGGAGGAGATGACGACGCCGGTAGCGGAAGAGTAAGAAGATGATAGTTCGGCCGGACATGGCCCTCGGGCTCTGGAATTAGCGGCGAAGTGGCGCTACCCTGTCCGGGAATGCGCGCCGCATTGTCAATTTTCGCTGCTGCGCTGGTTTGCGTCGTTGCGGTTGCTGCAACTGCGCAGAATTGCCCGCTACCTCCTGTCTTACAGCCCCTTCCCCCCGGAATCGACATTTTCAGCGATAAGCAGGAAGCGGATCTGGGCGATGCCATGGCCGAGCAGATTGCACCTCGGCTAAGAATAATCGAGAACGACGTCCTCACAGACTATCTTCGTTCGTTGGGCAATCGACTGGTGCAGCACCTGCCTCCAACGAATTTAAACTTTCGCTTTTATCTCATCGATCTTCCCGAACCGAACGCGTTCAGCATCGCCGGTGGCCGGGTTTATGTTTCGCGCAAGCTGATTGCCGCGGCGAGGAGTGAAGACGAACTGGCCGGCATCCTTGCCCACGAACTCGGTCACATAGTGACCCATCAGACGGGAATCTACATGACCCGGCGCTTTCGAGAAGTCCTGGGCGTGACTGAAGTAAGCGATCGCGCAGATGTTTTTGAAAAGTACCATCGGTATCTCGAGAACTTTCAGCGAAAGCCCACGCATGGCGAGAGTGAACAGAAAGAACAGGGAGCAGCGGACCAGGTCGGGATATTCGCTGCGTTTCGGACTGGCTACTCGCCGCAGGCTTTTGTGGACATTCTGGATCGCACCCAGGAAACACATGGGCAAACCGGCAACTGGCTCTCGGACTTCCTCGGAGCCACCAAGCCAGAGCAGCGACGCTTGCGCGAAGTGATCAGGGGAATGAGCGCGCTCCCACCGGGTTGCGCCGATCCTAGGCCCGCTGCGAGCGCAGACCTATTCGCACAGTGGAAGGAGAAGATTATTGGTTATTCTGACGCCGGAGGCGAGGAAATACTTCCCGGGCTGCTTTTTCGAAATGTACTGAAGCGGCCGCTGCGGCCGGATATTTCTAACTTCCGATTCAGCCCGGATGGCAAATACCTGATTGCTCAGGACGAAGGCGGCATCCACATCCTGACGCGCGAGCCCTTGAATGTGCTGTTCTATGTTCCAGCGCCGGATGCCTACAACGCGGAGTTCACCCCTGATTCTCAGTTAATCGTCTTCTACACACGCTCCTTACGCGTTGAAACTTGGAGTATTCAAGGGCAAAGTCGCACTTCGGCGTTTGAAGTCTCGATACGCGAACCTTGCCTGCAGAGCGCGTTGTCGTTTGATGGCAAGACGCTGGCTTGCTTGAACGCCCAGCACGATCTCGTTCTGCTGGATGTAGTGAGCAGCACTCCGATCCTCACCAAGAAACAGTTTTGGATTCCCTCAATTTGGGAGACGTTTTTCTTATTGATGCAGGCGGTGCAGGAGGACTCGGGGGAAATCAAATTCATTCAAATGCAGTTCTCGCCAGACGATCACTACTTCCTGGCAGGACATTCGGGCGAACATGTCGCCTACGACCTCGTTGGTCGGCGAGAGACCTCACTGCCAGGATCGATCAGAGATCATGTCGCAGACGGGTTCGCGTTCCTTGGGCCTGATCGGCTTGTCGTCATCGATGCGAGAGAGCCCGAAAGATCCCAGATCCTGAGGTTCCCATCCGGGGAGCGGCTGAATCAGCTTCGACTGGCGCGGGGTCTCACTCTTCGTGCAGTAACGGGAGGCAACTACCTCTTAGTAGGGCCCCTAAAGGATCACCCACTTGGGCTATTGGACCTGACCACAGGTCAGCTTCCCATTTCCTTTAAGCGGAGTGCGGCGGACATCTATGACGGCATATTGGTGAATGAACGATTGGATGGCGAAGTAGCGCTGTACCCGGCCGGGAAGAATGAACCGAGCGCAATGATCACCTTGCCGCAAGCCAGGCTGGGGAGGTTGCGCGCAGCGGCGGTGTCCTCGGATCTGGAGTGGGTCGCGATTTCGAATCGGTCCCGCGGTGCGTTATGGAACGTCGCGAGCAACGTGCGAACGCAATACATGCGGGGCTTTCAAGGCGCATGGTTTTCGCAAAACAGCGTGCTGTATGCCGACTTTCCTAAGTTTCAGGAGGAGCCGCGGACCATTGGGCTTGTGACTCCGATGGGTATTGCAATCAGCGAGACGTATAAGGTTGGCGACATCGCGGCCAGACAACGAGGCGGGTTTCTTGTGGTTACGACGCCGAAGGGCAAGTACCCGGGCTCGAATTGCGACATTGAAGTTCGGGATATTACAACGAACAAGCCGGTATGGTCGCGCCACTTTGGGCATGAGGTACCGAGCATCAGCTTGAATTCCGCAGCGGGCACGCTTCTGCTGGGCTGGTCGCTCGCCGAACCGGGAGGCCACGATGAGTTACAGAATTTTGCTGGCGTGAAGAGCCAAGCGACCAAGGAGGATTATCTTTACGAAGTGGTAGATCTTCACAAAGGCAAGTCTTCCGGTAATGTTCTGGTCAAGACGAACAAACGCTCAATTCACCTGGAGGGCGGCAGCGCAGACGGCGACTGGGTAGTGGTGACCGCTGCCGGTAATCAGATTCTTGCTTTTTCACTGGCAAGCGGTCTCGAGAAGGGGCATTTTTTCGGGACTGCTCCAGTTGTTCTAGCGTCGGCGGGCTTGTTGGCGCTGGAAAAGGATGCAAAGGAACTCGATCTCTACGATCTGGAGTCGCGGGAATTGCGGCGACGGTATGTCTTTTCCGATCCTATCGCCATCAAGCGCATGTCGGACGATGGCAAGCGTCTGCTGGTTCTAACCGCGAGTCAGACGGCATACCTGCTGGATACCACTGCGCCAAACTAAGGAAGAATCGGGTTGTAATCTCTTCGTAGCGGATGAAAGACTCCTAACGCGCTTGCCAGTCGATCGAGTAGACATCCTGGGCCCCGGTATCGCGGAGCAGAATGGGCGAATCGTCTGGCCCGAGACTAAGGCAACTGCCATAGCGTCCCGTAGCGGAAAAGTTCTTTATATCGACCACGGGTTCGATTTTGTGATCGCTCACGCGAATCCTGACCACAGCATCCTTTCCCCCGAAATCCAGCACGTAAACGTACCGTCCGTCGTGCGACCAGTTGAGCCAACTGAGAGAACCGGTGGCGAGGCTCGTCCACTTCTGGGTCTGAAAATCGAACAGGAGAAGAGTTTTCGAGTCGGCTGAGAAGGCTGAAATATAGCGGCCATCGGGCGACCATCGCGGCGAATATAGGCTTTCGGAACCTGGCAGGGTTGAGATTTGGTGAGTTGCCAAATCGAGAACGTGAATTGCCGAGGAAGGATCATTGGATTCGCCGGCGAACACGATCTTGGTGCCCTCCGGTGACCAGTTCGGATCAAGCTGTTGACTATGATCCTCGGGCAGCAGTGCACGGGGACTTCCGCCGTCCGGCGTAACCTCATAGATTCTTGCGGGAGTGTCGGTGCTCAGGGCGAACTCGAAGAAGATAATCTTCTTGCCGTCCGGAGACCAGCGGGGCAGAAGCGGATACATAGGCGGGTAGGTGAGCTGCAAACGCTCGCTGCCGTCAGGTTTGCTCCGCCACAGGATGCCGTCGCGATAGGAAACGTAGGCGACCCACTGCCCATCTTTCGAGAAAGCGACGTATTCGGCGGAAATGCCCCCGAGAAACGGTGCGAACTGTCCCGATTTTGAATCGTAGCGCATCAGTTCGCCGCGATAGGTCTCGCCGATGACGAAGATCTTCTGCCCGTCCTTGCTAGGGAGCGGTTTCGACAAGGACATTGGACTGAAAGTCAATTGGATGGGCTCGGGTTTCGGGCGGAGAAAACTACTGCTCCTGGGTAGGGCCCAAATCTGACTGTTCGATTGGAAGAGAAAGTATTTTCCGTCGGCGGTCCACTTGCCGCAACACTCGTTTGGCGGCTTATGCCAGCCCTCAAGCAGCCTATGCAGGGCCGTCCCATCCGCTGCCACTTCCCATTCCAGTTGCTGGCCGAGAGTTCCGGCGGTCTCAGTGGAGTCGAATCGCAAGTGGCCGCTGTCCGAGGACCACGAGATGTTCTTGATGTCTCCTTTGACGGAAAGCAGTTTGCGCGACTCCGTCCCGTCTGCCTTGGCCATGAACAAGTCGCCCAAGTTGGTGTAAGCCAGCATCTTTCCATTGGGAGACCATGCGGCAGTTTCTGCCACGATGTCGCCGATTCTTCGCGGCGTGCCCCCTAGAATCGGAAAGCTCCGCAACGGCCCTTTGGGAGGCGCGCCCTGCCCGTCGACGAACAGCAGTTCAGAATTATCTGGAGAAAGGTCGACGGGAATCATGTCGGTCCCAGGAAGCCCCACGATCTTTTTCGGCTCGCCGCGGGTGATCGACATTTCCGCGATGCCATGAGAAGAAAAGTTACCCGAACTCGCGCCGCCCAGGCGGAGGTAGAGCCTGGCTCCGTCCATTCCGATGAGGGACTTGGGCTGACCGTCCCGGGTTAGTTGAACGTAGTTTGCGACGCGGGGTGGCGGCGAGGATTGCGACAGGTAGTAAATAAGCACGGCAGCTGCAATGACAACCAGCAGCGCCGCCGCCATCCACCGAGGTGCCCGGCGGGTGCGCGCGACTTTAGGAATCTGATGTGTGTCAGTCGGTGTCGACACCGAAGGAGCCGATAAGGCTTCGAGCGCGAAGGCGAGATCAGAGGCGGAATGAAAACGCTGCTCCGGATTTTTTTCCAGACAGCGCCTGATAATGCGCTCCAGTGCCGCGGGCGTTTCGGGAGAAAGCTGCGAAATGAGCGGAGGCTCCTCGTTCAGAATCGCGCTGATGGTGTCGGCCTCTGTCGGCTTTAAGAATGTTCGCTTGCCCATCACCATCTCGTAGAGCACGGCGCCAAAAGCAAAAATGTCGGTACGGTGATCGGTACCCAGCCCGCGCAGTTGCTCCGGAGACATGTAGCCCATCGTCCCCATGGCGACGCCCGCCATGGTGACCGTGGGCGCGAGGGTGGTGGGAGATTCTTTCAAGGGGGCCATCTTCGCCAGGCCGAAGTCCAGAATCTTGACGCGCCCTTCCTTGGTGACGAACAGGTTGTCAGGCTTGAGATCCCGGTGGACGACCCCCTTTTCGTGCGCAGCCGCCAGGCCGTGGGCAATCTGAACTCCGTAGTCGATCACCTTGTGCAGGGGCAAGGGCCCACGTCTGATGATTTCGGTGAGGGTTGTGCCTTCGAGCAGTTCGGTCACCAGATAGGGGACATCTTCGTAAGTTCCCATCTGATAGACCGCAAGAATATTTGGATGATTCAGCGCCGCTGCGGCTTTGGCCTCAACCTCAAATCGTCGCCGGCGCTGTGGGTCGGAGGAGACTAGTTCAGGCAGAACTTTGATCGCCACGGCGCGATCCAACTGCGAATCGCGAGCGCGATACACCTCGCCCATGCTGCCAGCTCCGAGCCGGGAAAGAATTTCGTAATGACTAATCTTTGTACCGAGGGTCAGGGACACGGTTGGCGCAATTATAGTCCCCATCAGAAGCTGTAGCGAATGTTGTTCCGTCGCGGGGTGGCTCGCGGTTTATTTGGGGCGGGCGCTGCGACCGAGCGCGACCAGGAAGATGGCGCTTTTCCCTCGCGCGTGGGGTGAGAAGAAGCTGACGACATCGTCGTCATAGAAGGTGAGGCCGGTGGCGCCAAGACGTTGCGCATATGCGCCGAGATAAAGCTTGCCTCCGAGAATTCCGGCTTCGAGTTGGACCGCGCGATACCCGCGATTGCCGTAACGCTGCAAAATTCTCTTCAAGTCGGCAAGAAAGAATACGTCCACAGCTGCATCGGCAGGAAGTTGCTGCTCGAGCCCAAGGTATCCGGCCTTATCGCGGAAGCCACCGGGCTTCAGGAGTTCGAGTTGCTTTTCATTCCAATGGTAAACGTAGGCGCCGGGCGGCAGACCGATCACGTTGTTAACGATCAGGTACAGATCGTTGAGATGGCTTCCGAAAGGGTCGAGAAAGTCGGCGGGAATTCCTCGAGTGGCGCGGTCGAGCATCGTGGAAAGCTGCGGGAAAGTGAATGGATCAAGCGCGAACTTTCGGGTTGAACCACGGCGCGAGATCACCTGCTCGATGGAGTCGGGGGGGAGGCGGGAGTCGTCGAGCCGCTGCAGTCCGCTGGGGGCGCCTTTCGGCGCGGGAAACGGTTGCACGGGTGTGTTGCCGCGCCAGGCTGCTACTTCGGCCGCAGTATCGAGGGATGAGGCCTCATGCATCTTCCGCATGGCGGAATAGTCAACCTCTTTCTCGGAGTAGGGGACGATCGGCAACGCAACGGGTTCGATTGGCGGCGAACTGGGCGGACTCGCCTGCTGGAAGCCAATGGGGACAAGCGAAAATGTGACCTCGCGCTTGGTGTCGAGGGCGAGCAAAGTGTTGACCTGAGAATCGACGAAGCCGCTGACGATTTTGGCGGGAAGATTCGAAGCGGCGGATATGGCCAGAAGGTTCGAGAGGATGGTGCCGTTGTCCCAGCCGAAATGGCGATAGGTGCGGGAGCGATATTTCCACGCATTGCGCCAGTAGGTGCCCGTACAGACAATGATCACCGGAGCGTGCGCCACAGAGGGTTCGCTGGCGGCCGCGTCTATTAGGGCCTGGCGGAAGTCGCCGGAGCGCAGTTGGCGCAGGCCGAATTCGGCAGCACCGAAATGATAGACGCCAGCTGCAAGTCCCGGAGGGTTCTTGACCCCGGGCACCGGTCTGCCCGGTAGATCGGTGCAAACGACGTAAAGTTCGATCTCGTAAAGGGCGCCGGTACAAGCGGCAGCGCGAAAAAAAGTTTCGCCCTCAGGATGTTTCTTGCTGCGAACGACGCCGGCGGAGAAGAATAACAATTGTGCGAGGGTTTCGAGGTCGGGGATGGCTTCCGCTTGCGTCGAACTCGGCGTGGCTGCAATCGCGGAAAGCGCTGCGCGGCCGGTGTCAGGAAAATCCCGGGGCAGGCGCGTGACTTCGAGCGTGGGATAAATTTTGAATAGGAGAGGCTTGTTCGCCCAGTCGAGCGTGTGCGGATGCATGCGCAAGCTCTGATACGAGTGCTTGGTGCCGCTGTGATACTGCAGGGCGGCATCGAGGTTATTGTTCTCGCTCAAAACAGGCGCTCCTCGGTCATTGCTTATTGCTCATTGAAGTACGGGCTCAACGGTAAGCGCTGGGTGGCAGGCCGGTGATGCGGATTCCGGCGTGGCCTTTGTGGCGAAAGTTCATGCCAATCAGCAAGGCGGTGATTTGCTCGACGATGTGGGCGTTTTCCAATTTTCCGCCGTCGATGCCGCGCACGCCGGGAATTTTCGCCGCCAGCTCGCGCGTGAGTTGGGCCGCGTCGGGATCGTCGCTGCAAACAATGACGTCACAGTCGAGCGGCGTGTCGGTGCCGAGCAGTTCGGCAGAAACGTTGTGGAAGGCGGCGACCACGCTCACTTCTTCGGACACGAGTTCAGCTGCCTGTTGCGCCGCGGAGCCTTGCCAGACGCCGAGAGTGCGCGAGGCGCGTCCGCCAATGCTGCTGGCCAGAGGCACGGTGGCGTCGATGAGGATGCTTCCAGCGGTGATTGCGGATTTCAGTTTCTTGAGAAGCGAGGCTTGACCTTCAAAGGGAACGGTCAACATCAGGATGTCGGAAGCGGCGCAGGCGGCGCTGTTTTCCATACCTGAAATTCTTGCCTGACCTCCAAGCCTTTGCTGGATGGCCGCGGCGGCCTGTTGCGCGCGCTTTTCATCGCGCGAGCCGATGATGACGGTTTCCCCGGCGCGCGCCCAGCGGAGAGCGAGTCCCATTCCGGCGGGCCCGGTACCTCCGATAAGCGCGATGGGGCGGATGCCTTCTGGACTCATGCGAATTCAGCCTCGAACGAGTGCTCGGCGGTGCATTCGGCGAGAGGAAGTTTGAGGTGGATCCGAG